>Ga0153916_10004702_pt1 | contig 10331 bp, 11 predicted proteins | sample Opewatmetagenome_FD_109642 | JGI IMG/M metagenome (GOLD analysis project Ga0153916, IMG submission 109642) | Freshwater wetland microbial communities from Ohio, USA - Open water 3 Core 3 Depth 4 metaG | ecosystem: Environmental > Aquatic > Freshwater > Wetlands | place: USA: Ohio, Lake Erie...
CAGGTCGCCCTCCGCGTCTCCCTCGACCGTCTGGAGCGGGATGTCATCCGCGATCCGCTCGATCTTTGCCGCGCGGATCTTCACCATGAAGTCGTGGTTATCCGGGTCGTAGCTGATGTTGCCGCTCAGGTTCTCCTTCTCCAGCCCTCCGATCCGGTGTTCGAGTCCGGGGGTTCCGGGAATGGCCCACGGACGCGCAAGCGTTTTCGCGTTGCGCGCATAGGGCTTGAATGTGGCCGGGTCCGTGTGGAAGGTGACAGGGATATCCGGCAGCGATTTCACATCGGGGATCAGCCAGGGTTCGGCGCCGTTGCCCAGATATCCGTCCGTCATGCAGATGACCGGGGTCATGTACTTGACGGCGATGCGGGCCGCCTCATAGACTGTTCCGAAGCAGTCTGCGGGGGTTGCCGCCGCCACCACGCACAGAGGGGCCTCGCCGTTGCGGCCGTGCACGGCCTGCAGGAGGTCCGCCTGCTCGGTTTTCGTTGGAAGGCCGGTGCTCGGGCCTCCGCTCTGCACGTCGACCACCACCAGGGGGAGTTCCAGCATGATCGCCAGCCCCAGGGCTTCCGTCTTCAGCGCGAGTCCCGGGCCGCTCGTGGTCGTGGCGCCCAGCGCGCCGGCGTAGGATGCGCCGATTGCCGAGCAGATGGCGGCGATCTCGTCTTCCGCCTGGAAGGTCTTCACCCCCATCGTCTTCATCCCCGAGAGCTCGTGCAGGATCTCGCTGGCCGGGGTGATGGGATAGCTCCCCAGGAAGAGCTCCAGGCCGGCCTTCTTGGCTGCCGCGACCAGGCCGAGCGCCGTGGCGACGTTTCCCATGATGTTCCGGTACCTCCCGGGAGCCAGCTGGGCGGCCTGGACGGAGTACCGCGTGGTGAAGATCTCGGTGGTGTCGCCGTAGTTGTAGCCCGCCTTCAGGACGCGGAGGTTCGCCTCGGCGACGTCCTTGTCCTTCGCCCCGAATTTCTCGCGGATGAAACGCTCCGACGCGTCAATAGGCCGGTCATACATCCAGTACATCAGGCCCAGCGCGAAGAAGTTTTTCGTCTTCTCGACGAAGCGGGGGGAAAGATTCATGTCGGAGAGCGCGTTCGCCGTCAGCGTGCTGATCGGGACCTTGTAGAGGTCGTAGCGGCTCAAGGATTGGTCTTCCAGCGGGTTCGATGCGTACCCGGCCAGCTTCAGGTTCTTGTCGGTGAAGGCATCCTGGTTGGCGATGATGGTGCCCCCTTCCCGCAGGTTGCGGAGGTTGGTCTTCAACGCGGCAGGGTTCATCGTCACCAGCACGTCGCAGAGGTCACCCGGCGTGAGGATATCCGTGCTGCCGAAGTGGATCTGGAAACCGCTCACGCCGTAGGTCGTGCCTGCCGGGGCCCGGATCTCCGCCGGGTAGTCCGGCAGCGTGCTGAGGTCCGCGCCGAGGGCCGCGATCGTGTTCGTGAACTGCGTTCCGGTAAGCTGCATGCCGTCGCCGGAGTCGCCGGCGAAACGGATGGTTACCTCTTCAAGGGTTCTGAGTTCTTTCGTCATACGCCGCTGTGGGCCTCATTTATTTAACACTCTTTCGACGGCCGGAGTTTCACCGAACCAGATGGGTCACCCCCTACTCCCGCACCACCCAGACCTTGACCTTGCCGGCTACGCTGTGATGGAGTTTGACGCTGACGGTGTAGATGCCCAGCGCCTTGATGGGCTCTTCGAAGTCGATGACGCGCTTGTCGATGTCGAACCCCTTCTCCTTCAGCCCGTCGGCGATCATCTGGGAGGTGACGGAACCGAAGAGCTTTTCATCTTCCCCGACTTTCATCTTCAGCGTCAGGGAGACCTTCTCGAGTTCCCCGGCGAGCTTCTCGCTTGACTTGAGTTCCTTGTTGGCGCGGCGGGCCGCCTGCTTCTTCTCCTCCTCGAGCGCGCGCATGTGTCCTTCGTCCGCCGGGAATGCGATCCCCCGGGGGATCAGGAAGTTGCGTGCGAACCCGTCCTTCACGTCAACGACACTGCCGGCCTGTCCGAGCTTTTCGTGGTCTTTGCGGAGTATGATTTTCATGGTCGTCTTCTCTCCTCGCTAGCGAATGGTATCCGAGACGAACGGGAGAAGCGCGAGGTGCCTGGCGCGCTTGATGGCCTTGACCAGCTGCCGCTGGTGCTTCGCGCAGGTCCCCGTGATCCGTTTGGGGATGATCTTGCCCTGTTCCGCCACGAACCGCTGGAGCCTCTTCTCGTCCTTGTAGTCGATGTATGTTTCCTTTGCGTCGCAGAAACGGCACGTGCGCTTCTTGCGTGCAGCAAGGCTGTCCCTGTCTCTGCGGGGCCGCCGTGCATTGGGTGCGCCCGGGCGCTCTGGTCTCTTGGTCATTCTTCTCATCATGGCTGTTCCTTTGCTCCTTCTGGACGTTCATCAAAGAGGGGTTCGCGTGCGGCTGCGGGGGGTTCCGCCTGTGCTGCCTGGGCCGCTTGTGCTGCTTGGGCCGCCTGGGCCAGTGCGGCTTTGCGCGCGGCAAGGGCCTTGCGGTCAAGGGTGATGGTCAGGCTGCGAAGGATCATCTCATCGAGCTGGAAGGAGCGCTCCAGGAGCGAAAGCAGAGTCCCCGGCCCCTCGAACTCGATGTTGACGTAAAACCCGGTTGTTTTCTTGTTGATTGAGTATGCGAGACGTTTTCGCCCCCACTTGTTGATGGAGAGGATCGTCCCTCCGTTCTTGGTGAGGGTCTCCTGGACGCGGCCGAGGACGCTCTCGACCTGAGGGTCGTCCAGCGACGCGTTGACGATGAAGGTTGTTTCGTAGATACGCTTGGGTGTGTCCATGCATTACCTCCCTGCGGACCTCTAATGTGGTGATTAGATGACCCTCCGGTAGTCGCCTGCTGCGCGAACCAGAGAGTAGAGGGGTAGCCTTTCGCTATGGATTCAGTGAAGAAAGGGTACCGTTGCTCGTTCCTTGTGAATTAAACCTGCTCATTGCCAGTGTGATGCCGTCGGCCACAAAACCGAGGACCGCCTCCGCGGCCCTCTCGATCATCGCCGCGGCGGCCTGCCGCTCACCACTCTCAAACGGCGAGAGGACAAAAAAGCGCATCGCTTCCTTCGACGGGGGCCCCTCCTGACCGATGCCGCAGCGCAAACGGGGGAACCGATCCGATGCGAGCGTGAAGATGATCGAGCCGAGCCCGTTGTGCCCACCGTCGCTTCCGAACGGTCTCAGCCGCAGCGTGCCCAGCGGCAGGGCGAAATCGTCCAGCACGACCAGAAGGCCCTCCAGGGGAACGGAGAACTCCTCCAACGCCTGTTGGACGGCAAACCCGCTGTTGTTCACATATGTCAAGGGTTCAAGGAGGATGAGCTCCTGCGACCCCACGGACGTCCGTGCGAGATTGTACTCTCCGCGCCCCGCCACAAGAGGCGTCCTCAGACGGGCACAGAGAACACGCAGCACCATGAAACCCACATTATGCCGCGTCTCTTCGTATTCGGCACCTGGGTTCCCGAGTCCGGCCACTATGATCGGTGCCTGTCGTGCCTGCACGGCCTCTTGCCTCTCCCTCAGCGAGGGTCAGGACTTTGCCTCTTTCTGGGGCGGTGCGGCTGCTCCTTCTTCGCCCTCTTCCGCCTTCTTTCCCTTTGCTACAACCTCCGGTTCTGCGGGCTGTTCGGGCACCACCGCCTCGCCGGGCGCGGGCTCCTTCACGACGACCGGGGGCATGACACCGACCACCGGGCTGTCAAGGCTTTCCAGGATCGTGACGTTCGGCACGACCAGGTCCCTCACGTGCACGAAGTCGTTGATCCCGAGCTCCGCGACGTTCACTTCGACCTTCTCAGGAATGTCCTTTGGGAGGCAGGAAATCTTCAACCGGTGAACGATATGCTGCAGGACGCCCCCGTCCTTGATCCCCTTGGGTGCCCCGCCGGTGAGCGCGATTGGGATCTCAATCGTCAGCTTCTCGTTTTCGTGAAGCCCCAGGAGATCGAAGTGGATCGGGCGGTCCGTGACGGGATCGAACTGGACATCCTTCAGGATGCATTTCCTGGAGGACCCGTCCTCGAGCCGCAGATCGATGATCCGCATCTCGGATGTGAAAACGACGGGGTCGAGGTTGGGGGAGGTGACCTGGATGCTCAGGTTCTTCTCCCCGCGCGTGTAGTAGACGCCCGGCACGAATCCGTGCGAGCGCGCGTATTTGGCGTGTTTTCCCTTGGTCTCGCGCAGTTCGGCGTTCAGTACGATTTCAGACATAGTCTTCCTTCACCTGTATTCAGAAAATCACCCCTTGTCGACGTCAAACAGCGAACTGATCGACATATGCTTGAACGTCCGCTTGATCGCCTCCGCAAAAATCCTGGAAACGGACTCCACCTGTATCTTCGACGAAGCACCCCGCAGAGGGATGGAATCGGTGACCAGCATCCTCTCCAGGCCCGACCGTTCGATCCGCTCCAGGGCGATGCCGGAGAGGACGGGATGCGTGCAGGCGGCGTACACATCTTTGGCCCCGCTTGCCTTGAGCGCCGTGACAGCGTTGCAGAGCGTCCCCCCCGTGTCCACCAGGTCGTCGACAATCAGGATGTTCTTCCCGTCCGCGTCCCCGATGATGTTCATCACTTCCGCGTCGTTCTGCCGGGGCCGACGTTTGTCGATGAGGATCAGGTCTGCCTCGAGCCGCTTCGCGTAGGCCCGCGCCATCTTTATCCCCCCCACATCCGGGGAGGCGACGGCCAGGTCCGGGATCTTCCGCTTCCGGAAGAAGTCGACGAGGACCGCCGATGAGTACAGATGGTCGACGGGGATGTCAAAGAAACCCTGGATCTGCGGCGCATGGAGATCCATCGTAATTACGCGGTCGGCGCCCGCGCCCACGAGCAGGTTCGCAATCAGCTTTGCGGTGATCGAGACTCTGGGCTGATCTTTCCGGTCCTGCCGTGCGTACCCGAAATAGGGTATGACCGCCGCAACCTTTTGCGCGGAGGCACGCTTGGCGGCATCGATCATGATCAGGAGTTCAAGCAGGTTCTCCGCAGGCGGATGTGTCGACTGGACGATGAACACGTCTCCGCCGCGGATGTTCTCGCTGTACTTGACCCAGATCTCCCCGTCGCTGAAGGTCTTGATCTCGCAGGAACCGAGCGGTTCCCCCAGCTCGTGGGCGATTTTCTCAGCGAGCGGGCGGTTTGCGCGTCCCGAGAAGACCTTGAGCGCCGGCATACCGTACTCCTTTGCAGTTCAGCTTACAAAGATAACGAAATACCCGGATTTCCGCAAGCGCTTTTCACCCCGCGGGGTTGACTTTGCCGGCTTTTGTCGGTAAATTCAGCGCAATTCACAGGGAGTCATCAATGGCACTGTCGAAGGCGAGCACCCTGCGCCCGCTCTCAGTCGCGCAGAGCGGCGTCGTTGCGCAAATCCTCTGGACGCTTCTTTTCGCGGCCCTCACCGCCGCGAGCGCCCGCGTCGAAATCCCCCATGATCCTGTTCCTTTCACGCTGCAGACGCTCGTGGTGCTCCTTTCGGGCGCGTTCCTGGGGCCCCGGAACGGCGCCGTAAGCCAGCTTGTCTATCTTTCGGCCGGGGTCCTGGGCGCGCCGGTGTTTGCGCTCGGGAACCTGGGAGTAGCGGCCCTGTTCGGACCGACCGGAGGCTATCTCCTGGCCTTCCCCGTGGCCGCCGCAATCGTCGGGCTGCTGGTCGCCTCTGGCCGTACGCTCGCCCGTTGCTCCGTCGGGATGTTCGCGGGACTGCTCGTGATCTTCCTCTCGGGGACACTCTATCTGTGGGTGGCCTATCTGCACGATTTCCGCGCCGCTCTGAATGCCGGCTTCCTCGTCTTCAGCTGGTGGGATGCACTGAAGCTCATGGCCGCCGCGATGATCTACTTCGAATTCTCCAAACGCTGGCCCCGCCTCCCCCGCGCGGGGGAGTGATCCCGCCCGCAGGGGGGTCGAGACATGAAACACCCCGTTCCCGGACTCTTCGGGGACGGGGCGTTCTTTTTCTATCCCGCGCGCGGAAACTCTGCCCTAACGGTCAGGCCGGCTGTCAGAAGGAGAGGAGCGTATGCCAGCGGTGGAAGAGCGTTGAGGTTGCCTTGACGTCACGGAGGCAATACTCCGCGATTTCACGGTAGTGCCCCTCGGAAAAGAGGGGTTTCATATCCAATCCGGTGATCCCCTCCGCTTTGGGACTCTTTATCCCGAATCCCCTGCAGTAGAAGTCCAGATTGAATTTCCGGAAGGCGCCGTAGAAGGTGAGCTGTTCCAGGAGGTCGCAGTGCTCGTTCGTGCTGAAGCGGTACGGCATCAGGTTGCGGGTCGGGTGGACCCCCAGGATCGCCGACCGGAGCATGATGAAGGGGCAGTCGAACGTCCGTCCGTTGAACGTGATAAACTGCGTGTAGCGGGCGATGGTCTTCCAGAACTCCGTCAGGATCCCTTCTTCACTGGAGGGAATCAGTTCCACAAGCCCGTCATCCACAAATGCGGGCTGTTCCCCCGGCCCCTGGTAGAATACCTTTCCCTGGTTTGAGTCCGGGTTCAGCATTCCTACGGCAAGGATCTGTGCCGTGAAGGGGGTAAGGCTCAGTTTCTGAACCGCGTCGAGTCGTTCCTCCTCGGTCTTTGCGAAGCGGAGGAGGTATTCCTGCTGGCTTTCATCCAGCGTGTCGATGGGGAAGCCGAGGGTCTCGATATCGAAGACGACTCTATTCATCGCTTGCGGTGTTTACTGTGCGGGAGGTCTTTTTGAGTATTTCTTCGATCACGTCCCAGGAGAAACCGCGCCGGGCGAGGTACGCGGAGAGCCGCTGCCGCATTTTCTCCGGGCTCTCCCCTCCGCGGGCTTTGGCACTTCTCTTCAGGAATGTTTCCGCCGCCCGGGAGGCCTGTTCTACCCGATCGCCCACCCGGATCGTGTCGCAGAGCGCCCGTTCGACGATCTGCTTCTCAACCCCGAGAAGAAGCAGTCTTCGCCGCAGGAGAAGCTCACCCGAGGGTTTCAGTGTCAGCGCGTTCCGTATGTAGAGGCGCGCGAACTCCTCGTCATCCAGCAGCCCCGAGTGCTTCAGTTCCTCGATAACCCTGGCGATCTCCGCCTCCGCGAACTCCCTGTCGCGAAGCTTGTCACGCACCTCCCGGACTGTCCGGGGCCGCGTCGCGAGATAGCGGAGCGCGACGTTTCTGGCGCTTACGAGCTCTTCGGTCTTCTTGAGGACCTTGATCTGCTCCGCCCCGAGCTCATCGCCCGTGCGGAGGGCAAGCCGCAGCAGCGTCTCGCCGCTCACACCGGTGAGAAACTCGCCGTCAACATAGATGTTCTTCCGTCCGGGGCGCCGCTTCTGGTTTTCGATCTTGGTGATGCGCACCTGTCACTTCTTCTTGGGCGTGTCCGCTTTGCCTGCGGGAAGGGCGGGTGCCGCGTGACGCTCCTCTTTTGCAGCCGGTAGAGTTCCTCCCGCCGCGGCGACGCTCAGACCCAGCTTCTTCCGGGTCTCTTCCTCGATCTTCTTCCTGAGGTTCTCATGCTCCTGGAGGTACTTCTTCACCATGTCCCGCCCCTGCCCGATCCGGTCGGAGCCGTACGAGAACCAGGAGCCTGACTTGGCAATGATGTTCCGCTCCACCGCAGTGTCGATCAGATCGCCCAGCTTGGAGATCCCCTCATCGTACAGGATGTCGAACTGCGCTTCGCGGAACGGCGGTGCGACCTTGTTCTTCACGACCTTCACACGGGTCCGGTTCCCCACGATGCCGGTCCCGTCCTTGATCGCCTCGATGCGCCGGACATCGAGACGGACCGATGCGTAGAACTTCAGGGCATTCCCCCCGGTGGTGGTCTCCGGGTTTCCGAACATCACGCCGATCTTCATCCGGAGCTGGTTGGTGAAGATCACGCAGGTCTTCGATTTGCTGATGGCGGCGGCCAGTTTTCGCAGCGCCTGCGACATCAACCGCGCCTGCACACCCATGCTCGGGTCCCCCATCTCCCCCTCGATCTCCGCGCGCGGGGTCAGGGCTGCGACGGAGTCGATGACGATGACGTCCAGCGCTCCGCTGCGGACGAGTGTCTCCACGATCTCGAGGGCCTGTTCGCCGAACTCGGGCTGCGAGAGAAGCAGGTTGTTGACGTCCACCCCCAGCTTCTTCGCGTAGCCGATGTCGAGCGCGTGTTCGGCGTCCACGAATGCGGAGATCCCGCCGTTCCTCTGGGCCTCGGCGATGACGTGCAGGCACAGGGTCGTTTTCCCGGAGCTCTCCGGCCCGAAGACTTCCACAACCCTTCCCCTCGGGACTCCGCCGATCCCCAGGGCTGCGTCAAGAGAGATGGAGCCGGTCGAGATGAAATCGACATGTTGAATGGGCCCCTCGCCCAGACGCATGACGGCACCCTTTCCATGCTGCTTCTCGATCTGTTCGAGGGCGATCTTGAGTGCCTGTGCTTTCGCTTCGCGTTCTTCTGCCATGGGGTCTCCTGCTTGAGTATAGTCTCATGTGTGTGAATTTCCGACGAAGGGATATGTCTTCAGGATGGTGTACACGGAACCGGACGGCTGAAGGTCGCTCTTGACGAGCAAGAGCTCGCGGATCTGGACCGGCCCGCGCTCAAAGGTAACAGATTCCAGCATGCCACGCAAGACGTGGAGATTCTTCTCCCCCTTCACTCTTCCGAGCGTGACGTGGGGATGGAATTCTCTCTCTTCTCGCTCCACCCCCAGCCTCTCCATCGAATCCTCTAGCAGCCTCTGAAGCCGGATGAGTTCCCCGGTTTGGTCTTCCATCCCGACCCAGATCACGCGGGGTCTTTTCGCTCCGGGGAAACACCCGACCGCGCGGTACCTCACCACGAGGGGAGACACCTGCGCGGCAATCCCTCCGAGAGCCGAATCGATTCCGGGGACGAGAGCCTCCGGCGTCTCCCCCAGGAACTTCACCGTGAGGTGGAGCTTGGAGGCGTGCTCCCATCTGACCTCGGCGCGTGTTTCGCGCAGTCGTCCGATGAGTTCCTCCAGAGCGCGCTTCACCTCCGGAGGCGAATCGACTGCGACAAAAAGCCTGGCCATGACCGATCACTCTATGCCGAGAATGCGCCTGCGCACCAGTTCCAGCGCGGCCTGGGAAGCCCTCTCCTTGACCCGGATCCGTTCGTCGCCGAACTGGAGGCGGATTGCCAGCGAATTGCGCGCATCGCAGTAGCCGACCCAGACCAGCCCGACAGGCTTCTCGGTGCTTCCTCCCCCGGGGCCGGCGATCCCTGTCGTGGAGAGTCCGATGCTCGAGCCGGCTTTCGTGCGTATGCCGCGCGCCATTGCCTCCGCAACCTCCTCGCTCACCGCCCCGTGCGCCTCGATCAATTCGGGGGGGACGCCAAGGAGTTCCACCTTCGAGCGGTTGCTGTAGGCGACAACCCCCCGCTCGAAATACTCGGAGCTGCCGCTCACGTTCGTTATCCTGTCCGTGATGAGGCCGCCCGTGCACGATTCGGCCACCGCGATGGTGAGCTCCTTCTCCCGGAGTAGCTTTCCCAGAACTTCCTCCAGCTCCTCCTCGCCCACGGCATAGATGTATTTCCCCGCCTTCGCGCGTATTCTCCGCTCGATTTCATCGAGCCGGCGTTCGGCGTTCTCGAAGGAAGAATCCTCCACCGTCGCCCGAAGGCGGACCCCCCGCGGGGAGGGGAGGAAGGCAAGGGCTCCCCCGCCCAGGAGATCTGCCGGGTCTCCGAGCTCGGCGGCGAGCAGGCTCTCGGCAATGCCGGTGGTGCGGAGCGTCCTGTGTGCCGTCACTTTGCCCGCCCTGCGGGCGCGGAGCAGCGGGACGACGGACTGCTCCATCAAAGCCTTCATTTCAAACGGCACTCCCGGCATCACCGCCATGATCCTCCCATCCTCCTCAAACACCATCGCGGGTGCCGTGCCGACGGGGTTCAGTAAAACCGCCGCCTTCGAGGGGATGAGCGTCTGTTCATCGGACGCCGCAGACCATTTTGAGTTCCGGCGCCGGAGGAGTTCTTCAATCCGGTGGTGGACATCACGGTTCGGCGTGAGATCGCACCGGAAGAAGCTGCAGAGTGCTTTCTTTGTCACGTCGTCGTGCGTGGGACCCAGCCCGCCGGTGACGATCACGAGCTCTTGCTCCGCCCAGGCCCGGGTGAACGCCCGGAGAATCTCCGGAAGATCATCGCCGGTTGTGGTGGCGCGCCGTGTGGCGATGCCCAGCTGTGAGAGCTGTTCCCCGATATACGCCTGATTGGTGTTGACGACCTGACCGATCAGGATCTCGTCACCGATGGTGATGATCTCGGCGTTCATGATCGACGGCTTCAAGAGATGGGAGGGAAG
>Ga0153916_10004703_pt1 | contig 10331 bp, 10 predicted proteins | sample Opewatmetagenome_FD_109642 | JGI IMG/M metagenome (GOLD analysis project Ga0153916, IMG submission 109642) | Freshwater wetland microbial communities from Ohio, USA - Open water 3 Core 3 Depth 4 metaG | ecosystem: Environmental > Aquatic > Freshwater > Wetlands | place: USA: Ohio, Lake Erie...
GAAGGGCGGAAGCGTCTCCGTGGGGGGACGAGACGTTACAGGCCTCAATTCTAGACAAATCAGGAAAGCGGGCGTAAGCCATGTACCTGAGGACCGTCAGAAGAGAGGCTTGATTCTAGCGTTCAATATTCAGGAGAATCTGGTTCTAGGGAGACACAGCGAACCTCCGTTTTCTGCCGGGGGCTGGCTGCATGTTGGAGCGATGAGAGACGCCTCAGCTGAGCTCGTACAAGACTACTCAATCAAAGTGAGTGACCTAAACAGTAGTGCAACCACGCTTTCAGGAGGAAATCAGCAAAAGCTTGTCGTCGCTCGTGAGCTCGCAGCTCAGCCTCTGCTCTTGGTGGCGGCCCAGCCCACCAGAGGCCTTGACGTTGGAGCCACAGAGAATATTCATAGAATCCTCGTCTCCATGAGAGATGCTGGTGTTGCCATCATACTGGTTTCTGCAGAACTCGACGAAATACTGGGGCTTTCTGACAGAATCGCTGTGATGTTCAATGGAAGGATTGTTGCTGTCAAGAAACCTGGCGAGACTACTCAAGAGCAACTTGGGTTACTGATGGCCGGGCATGGGAGCGAGGTCGACAACTAGGAGGCATGAAAGTGAAGCGAACCACGGACGAACGCACTCTGACCAGCCAGTCTGATGCAACGGTATCGGAGGATCTTGGTGTCCAACGCAAAGGTCTGCCAGCAGAGATGAGAATGAGTCTCGTCAACCTTGGGAACAGCATGTTCACTTGGGCGTTCTGGAAGCCTCTGATGTGGGCTCTTGTCTGCATCATAATCTCCATTATAATTGGCGCCGTAATAATGATGTATTCGGGCTACGATCCACTCAGTGCCTACTATTGGTTGATGTATGGCGCATTGACTCAGCCAGACCGGGTTATATTCTACGGTACACCGCTTATCCTGACGAGTCTGTCAGTCGCGCTTTCTTTCAAGTGTGGTTTGTTTAATATTGGGCCCGAAGGACAATTGTTTATGGGATCCATGGCAGCCGCGCTTGTAGGATACTTGGTAGCTCTCCCGATAATCATTCATCCTATCGTGTGCCTGGCAGCGGGGGCAATCGCTGGAGGGCTCTGGGCATTCTTGCCTGGTCTTCTGAAAGCATATCGCGGTGCTCACGAGGTTGTCACGACGATGATGCTGAGCTATGTGGCAATACTGTTCACTTCTTGGCTCTCGAGCTACCCGTTCAAGGAGCCCGGCTGGGTCTCCAAGACGCCTCTCATTGATCCTACTGCTATTCTCCCTCACTTGTTTGGCCCATACATGCACGCAGGCTTCATTGTCGCACTTCTTGCTGTCTTCGGGGTCTATATTCTGTTCAAGAGAACCGTCCTGGGATACGAGATGAGGGCAGTCGGTTTCAACCGTGATGCAGCCGAGACCGCGGGTATCAACCCACGCAAGAACATGGCTTTGGCTCTCGGACTCAGCGGAGGGCTAGCAGGTCTTTCAGGAGCAGGAGAGATTCTGGGATACCACTATCGTTTTGTTGCGAATTGGTCCGCTGGGTACGGCTGGGACGGGATTACCGCCGCAGTTCTCGGACGGAACAATCCGTGGGGTTGTCTTCTTGCGGCAATCTTTCTGGGGGCTCTCCGAGCTGGAGGTAACAGCATGAGCATCATGGCTCAAGTTCCAGCGGAGATGATCGGCGTGGTCCAAGGGCTCATCGTTCTCTTCGTAGCTGCGCCCCGCCTCATCGATTGGCTTGCGAATAGTGGTGTAAGTTATGCCATATGGTTGAAGAAGAGTCCGAAAAACGCTATTCCTTGGCTTACAGCTGCGGGCTATGGTATCGTGGGGGCGTTCTATGCCATAGGTTATTCTGTCATCTCGATTTCCATCTTCCCGTTGTCGATGATGTTTCTTCTAACGTCAATCGCCGGTCTCCTTTCTTTTGCGATGACCTTCTCTAGATACCAAACTTCATTCGCTGGTCACTTCTTCTACGTAGGCTGCTGGCTCACGGCAGGGATTCTCGTGCTTGCGTACACGGGGTCGATGGCTTTGGCTCTGTCCTCGCTGGCCATGTGTGCAATTGGTGTAGTGGTTTGGCTTTTGGTAATCGCCCTCGCACCAAAGGGTGCTGGCATTAGGGGGTGTAGGCCGTGATGCGAAGGGCCATTCTTCTCCTCCTTGCCATCGTTGTCATCCTTGTCCTTGCCCTCCTTGTTGTCGCCCTCCGGAGCCCGCCTGTTATTCTTCTTCTCCTTGGCTGGCTCCTGTTGACAACCCTGCAGAATTCAACGCCGCTCGTGCTTACTGCCTTGGGCGGGATGTTCTCTGAGAGATCTGGTGTGGTCAACATTGGTCTTGAAGGTATAATGCTCATGGGCGCATTCTCAGCTGTAGCTACAAGCTGGTTCACCAATGACCCTTGGCTGGGGGTTCTTGCTGGAGTTCTCTCTGGTGGTCTGCTGGCGGGTGTGCACGCGATCGTTTGTGTAAGATTGAAAGGCAACCAGATTGTGAGTGGAACAGGAGTCATCCTCTTCGCATCCGGATTCACAACGCTGATGCTTTGGGTGATCTGGGGCACGAAGGGGACATCAGACTCGGTGGCCAGGGTGCCCGATCTTTACTTCCCGGGCCTAGAGCAAATCCCGATTATAGGGGGTATTGCTCGCCTATCGCCAATCGTCTATCTGATGTTTGTGATTGTGGTCGTATCATGGTACGTGCTATACCATACATCTTTTGGCCTCCGGCTGAGAGCCGCAGGTGAAGATCCCAGCACGCTCGACAGTGCAGGGGTAAGCGTTGACAAGATGCGTTTCGCTGGCGTAATCATCAGTGGATTGCTAGGAGGACTTGGCGGCGCCTACCTTTCAATAGGGTTCGAATCACAATTCGGAAAGCTCATGACTAACGGCAGAGGATTCATTGCTCTGGCCGCCCTCATATTCGGTAACTGGACTCCGTTGGGCTGCTTGATTGCTGGAGTTCTTTTCGGCTTTCTCACGGGCTTCCAATACCTTGTCCAAATCATGACAGGCATCGACCCCGGTTTTGCGTGGCTCGGGGACTATAGCTATTTCATACAGATGATTCCCTATGTCTTGGTAGTCGTAGCACTTGCGGGCATCAGGAGGTCTATACCGCCGAAAGCAGTCGGCACGGCGTATGAGAAGGAAGCAACTGCATAGACTCAGATGACGTTTCATGTGGAAATCGTTGACAAGAAAAGCGTAAATTGGACCGGCTTGGAGGTATGAATCTTGATGAATATCCACAACAGAACATCCTTCTTGCTCTGCTTCATTGGTGGCGTGCTACTAATCCTGTCGGCCGCGAGTGGCACAATAGTTGTTATTGATGAGATAATCGATGACATTGCCAAGCTGTTCGGGCCAGACTTCGTGGTGACAGCCGAAATCGTCATGGGCATCTTGGCAGTTCTGACCTTCCTTGGCGGCGTTGGAGTCATAGTTGGAGGATTCGTATTTACGACTGAGCGAGTCGACCTCGGAAGGAAGATTGTGCTGGTTTCTGTGGCCACAGGCGTTGTCGGACTTCTGATAAGCCTTGTACAGTCGCTGATGGCAGGGGATCCGATTCTGGATCTCACTTTTCAGATTGCACAGTCCTTGGGCTGGGTGGGTGCGATTCTTTCAGTTGAAGCGAGAATCGTGGCTGAGCAGAGACCGGTCGGACAGTCCGAGCCCGTGACTCAGAAGAGTGGCTAGGCACCTTAGGACATGTTCTCAGCTCATTGAGCCGAAAGTGATATGGCTCTAACCATGAGAATGCTTCTTTGGTGCAGCTCATCGCTGGTGACCCAAGCATCAAAACAGCCGTCCTTTGAAGACAAACCGTGTCTCATAGCTATGTCTTCGAGATGAGGTCCCGACATTGGAGACGAGGTGAGTCTGTATAGAAACCATATTCCAGAAGCCTGCTCTTTTATACGGCACGCCATGTCGATCCAAGTCGTCTGGGCCAGACTAACCCTGAACCGTCTGCCAATTCTCTGACTGATCTCAGCACCAGGACCGAACACGCCTCTCAGAACCGCCAACGTGTAGTTGACAGCCGGGATAGGCAGAAAAGCCCAACACCAGAATGCGTAGACGAATACCATTACGGAAAGGGCCAGCAAGAAGCCCACCGTATTGAACGAGTAGACGATCCTAAACCCTTGCACCCAGCCGGGCGGTAGGACTAGGGGCTCACTGGGGATGGCATAGATACCTGGGCTGTAGAAGAGATAGAACATGACAGAGAAGATGACAATCATAGCTGCAAGAGCGATTCTCCGTCTGTCCACATACAGAACTCGTGCTTGCTCTAAGCGTTGGTCCATTGCCCTTCCTCCAGTGCTTTCGAGTATATCCTCTTTGTCTCCTCGCCGTACTGCCTGCACAAATCGATAAGCAGCAATAGCAAGGGATGTTCGGCGTTAATCCTGATTGCATATAGCTTCGGTGTCAGCTGATCAATCAGTATCATTTTGCTTTCTTCCAGATGAACGAGCACTCCTCTGTAAAGACTCCTTGACCTTCCGCTGTAGCCGATGAGTCGACTCAGCTGAACTCCGCTCACGCTTCGAGGGTAGATATGAGCCAGCGCCATCAGAATCGCTCTCTTGGTGTCGTTGAGAGCAGACATCAAATGAAGCAGTTCATAAACGGAGCGTTGCGCGTCTTCCGAAGTCATGTTATTCGACCCACTATCATTGTGATTGTGTCGGGCAAAACACAATTCTAGCGTGTTTGTGCCATAGACCGTCTCGCTGCCGTGGCTGATATATTGTCCGAAGGTCCCGATGGTCTTATCTCTTGTCATTCAATCAATGTGCAGGTTCGAGGTGGGAGGAAAATCACACAACGGTTAATAGTGAATTGGCTCTCGTTGTCACAGACTGCGCAAGTCTCAGCAGGAGGTTCATGATATTAGCGCCTTTGGCTCGAAGTACTTCGGATGGTTAGCATGTACTGGTATCGCGCTACTTGGTAGCTGGTTCTTGTTACCCATGGGTTACGAGACGTTGATTGCTTGGTTGGGTCCACAGTTCGGCAACTATTTTCGTCCGACCATGGTAATGGTTAATGCACTACTTGTTAATCCCTTGAACAACCTAACGATGGTTGCTGTCTGGGCGATAGCCGGATTCCTAGGTGGAGTGATCGCCGGCAAGAAGGCCGGAGCTTTCGTGGTGGGCCTCGTAAGCTGGCTATCCTGCTTTGTCGTGTTGGCGTTCTGCGTCGTTCAGCTTTTCATGGGTGGTCTTGACCTTGGCTCGCTGCCTCCCGTACCCCCGGGGGAGTCGCTCGTTTATGTTCTCTCAGTTCCTTTGGTCCAGTCTGCAGTCGGTAGCTTGCTCGGTCTAATATCGGGCAGTGGTGGCACGCCTGACTTTGCGTCACTGATAGTGCCTGTGTTGGTGTGGTTCTTTGTACCACTAATCATCGTTACAGTCGCCGCAATCATTGGCGGAACCATTCGAAAGAAGGAGTGATAGAAGGATGAAGATTGCATGCAAGCACATTGCGACGATAGCTCTTGTCATCTTTCTGGTAGTAGTACCCGTGGCTGCCGCTAATAGCCCGGGCAGACAATATGCGCCTGCCCAAGAGTTCGACCCGGGCGGATTCCTACAGGTTCTTTTCACGGAGGGGGCAGAATTGGCTTTCAGCAGTATCGATCAAAACGGTGTTCCTACTGTTATCTATGGTCAGCTAGGAATTCCTTCTGCCCAGCTGCAGCTGAGTTCGGAGATGTACCAAGGATGCCTTATGATGGCTCTCGCCGGCGTACACGGGGAGCTCCTGAACTACCTTCTTGGACTTCTGGGCAACGTTTCCGGCTCATCGGGTTTGCTTTCAGCTGAAGGCTTTGTGCCAATGCAAGGCGGCAGCACTTTCGACCCCAATCAGTTGCTAGATATGCTTGGAACAGAATTCAATCTGATGATTAGTGCGTTCCTGAATCTTGACGCACAAGTTTCAGCCCAACGGATGTCGGCCATAGCTGCGCATCTACAGTCAACATTCGGCTTCACGTTCTCGCCCTTGTTCCAGATTCGAATCGACCAGAGCATCATACCTGAGGGGATGAACTTGACACTGCCATTCAGTTCGCTCGATGTCTACATCTATCAGGTTACCAATGAATTCGGTCCACTTGTGAGTGCCGTCCTCGGTGTGATGGATCAAGATGGTTTTCTCAGTTCCTTCAACCAGACAATGTTCACCACGGCACGCGCATCCGGTGCTATCCTTGTGGCCATCCCTGATATTGCCGAACTCATGAACCTCGTCAACAACACAATGGGTGGTGCAGGTTTCGCGCTGTCCCAGCTACCTTCGCTCTCGGGTCCGATTGCAGTCGCAGGAGTGGGCTATATTGGAGATCAGGTCTTATCGGCAACCAGCACTGGTCTGAGCATCGGCTCTCTCTTCGGAGCACCTTCCTTCGATCCACTTGTAGAGGGCATGTCTGTGGTGGTCGTCAACATGCCCAACGACGTGCCTATCTCGTCATACACGCCCGTACACGTCAATTGGTCATTCTATGATAACATATCGAATATTGTGGTCTGGAATGCTACTGCCTTCGGTTTTCAAATGGCCTATAATCTCTGGTTCGCAGGCAACGAGTTCCCGCCTTTGATTTCGATTGAGAGATCATTCTCTCCGACAACAACTGGCGTCGGTGGGCAGACTCAGGTAACGGTGACAGTGACCAACGAGGGTACGTCCCCGATAACCAATCTGAATTTGACCGACAGAGGATTCTTGGACTACTACAAGACCTTGAACGTGACCGGCACCACAAGCATCGCCGTTCTCTCACTTGCTCCTAGTGAGAGCACATCCATTACGTACACGGTAACCTTCAGAAACGAAGGCACATATACCTTTCCGGGAGCAGTACTGCATTACACGTACAACAGCACAGATTTCACAAAGTCCTCGCCAAAGGACGGTTTCACAGTGGCCTCGAGTTTTGGGTCCGTCCTCTTCCAGATGATTTCTGATGGCATGCCATTCTCTGGACTCGTAGTTGGACTCATTGCGCTCGGAGGCATATGGCAGGTTTACGGCCTAGTAAGGAAACGTCCTAGCGCTGGGACATTCCAGGTCTAAGCTTTGCGGGCTGCTCCCGTGCGACCGGGAGCGGCCACAGATTCCTTTTGCTTCCTATATGACATGGTTAATCTCTGCAAAAACAATGGGTACGGTTGAGGAAAAATGTCTCTTAGAAAGGATCTCAGTGGATTCTTGAAACTGCCTGAGTCCTTTTTCCATATCCCTGCGCCGGCAGAAGGAGAACCGGATGTAGGAGTATTGGGGGTACCGTACGACCTGACTTCCAGCTATATGCCCGGATGTCGCTTTGCTCCTGATGCTATAAGGCGAGCAACGACAGGCGAAAGATCCCATAGCACTCCACTTACTATTGGGTCTTCTCCGAGCCCTGAGCAGAGGTTCCTTTCGGAGGTTCTCACGCTCGAGGACATAGGTGACCTTGAGGTTACTAACAGATTGCCAGACGCGGCAATGTATGACATTTCGGACGCCGCTCAGAAGCTCGCCCGGCGTCGAAGCTTCTTGCTCTTCCTAGGTGGTGACCACTTCATAACGTATCCCTTGCTGAAAGGTTTGAAGCGGGGCCGCCAAGGAAAATACGGTGTCGTCTGGCTGGACGCCCATGCAGACTTCTATCCGGATTACGGAGGATATCAGCTTTCCCACGCAACTTCACTGAGAAGATGTGTAGATGCTGGCCTTGTACGGGTCGAGGATGTGCTTGCATATGACGTGAGGTCTGCCCTCAGCGAACAGAGAATGGAACTCTCTGGGACCAACATAATCCAGTACCATACGACGGAGTCTTTTCAGAAGGCAGCGCAGAAGATTGCAGACAGGACCGAAGTCCTGTACGTATCCGTTGACCTCGATATTCTGCATCCTGAGATAGTGCCAGGGGTCGGGCATCCTGAGTCCGGGGGTCTTGACATGGCCCAGCTCGTTAGTTTGCTGCGAAGCGTATTCTCAACTGGCAAGGTGAAGTACGCAGATATAGTCGAGTTCAATCCACTCGTTGACCCAAGCGGCGTAACCGCGATTGCCGCAAGGGATGTTGTCAAAGAGATTCTTACGGGTTTTGCGATGCAGAAAGGCCTTAAGCAGGGTTGAAGTCTTTCCTGATAGACTTCGGCTCAGAGATACCGCCGTCATTCACGTCTCGGTGCGGGGTTATCGCAGAGTCCGAATGGTGAGAATGTCCAATGGTCGACTACGATATCATCGTCGCAAGCGCAGGTAAGGCCGGCACAACGACTGCCTACACAGCTGCAAAGCACGGTGCTTCTGTGCTTCTCATAGACAAGAAAGAGAGAGATGAGATAGGGCACAAGACCTGCGGCGATGCGCTTGGCGGACACCACCTCAAGGAACTAGAACGCCTCGTAGCTTTTCCGGAGATGCCGCGCGAAATCATAGAGCATGATGTGACCAGCATTGATCTGGTTGCTCCAGATCGCGAGCACAGGATGCGTATGGCAGGCCCGACCGTCTTGGGCTATTCATTCAACAGGCACAAGATGGGGCAATGGCTCGTGTCATTAGCTGAAAATGCCGGCGTTGAAATGATGGCGTCCGCCCGGGTCAAGAAGCTCAAGTTCGATGATAAGAAGCCTTGCGGCATCATTGTGGAGAAGGATGGTTCGGAGAGACAGCGGACAGCTAGAATCATCGTTGACGCAACTGGTGCAAGTGGGCTATTACGCCGCCAGCTTCCGGAGACCACTCTAATTGAAAGAGAAGTCGCCAAAGAGGATATGATGGTCGCATGGCGAGACATCTATGAAACCCCTGAATATGACTTTGAACACCCAGAGAACCTCGAGATATTCTACAACCAGCAGCAGACACGTGGTGGCTATACATGGGTCTTCCCACAAGGCAGAAACAGGGTGAATGTGGGCGTTGGGTTGATGACCTTGGAAGGCCACAAGGTACCTCAAGAGATCTTCAACGGCTTCGTGAAATCATCGTGGGATTTTATGAAAACGAAACTCACGACAATAGACAGTGGCGGAGGTATAGCCCCGGTCCGTCGGCCCATGAATACGATGGTTGACAACAGTTTCATGGTCGTCGGCGACGCGGCCTGTCAGGTCAACCCCGTTCACGGCGGTGGAATAGGCTCGTCGATGCTAGGAGGCGTCCACGCTGGAGTGACGGCATGCGAGGCCCTTGAAAGCGGAGACACGTCCATGAAAGGACTATGGCCATATAATCGAAGGTATCTAGAGAGCTACGGAATGAAGCAGGCCTCACTAGACATATTCAGATGGTTCCTCGTCGGAATAACGAATGAAGAAATCAACTTCGCATTCAAGAAAGAGATCATCAAAGCAGATGACCTCCTTGCCGCCAGCATGACCGGCAACATAAGGCTAGGCAGACCGGAGAAGGTCAGGCGTCTGATGTCAGCCTTGGGCAGGGTTCCGCTTTTGATGCGGTTGGCAAAGGTTGCGGACTTGATGGATCGAGCTAGAACGGTTTATTCAGAGTACCCGGATTCACCCGACAAACTGCCGAAGTGGAAGAGCCGCCTCGATCCGATATACGCAGCTGTCCGGACTCTCTCAACGAAGCCATGACTCCGCCGGGTGGATTGTTGGCATTTCAGAAGAATTACGAGAAGCGACTTACTCAGTACTGATTAGATACGTTAGAATCGAAGAATACCCATGCGCGAAATCATCGCAATTTGCGCCAAGTGCTACAAACCAATCTACAAAGGTGACAGTACCGTCAATCTCGTTAGTGACTTCGGCGTGTTTCACAGTGATTGTTTCTTTGGAGTGCTCAATCAAGAGAACATTACTGAAGAGACTGATGAGCATGGGAAATCCTACTGGGGACTGGACCTGAAGGATGAATGAGTCTAGTCCCGTTTTGGTCTTTCTATAAGTACGAACAACAATCGGAAGATACAGCAACATGATTAAGAACGATTGAGATGCAGTAGCCCTGATTGACTTGGTGAAGAACGTCAGACTCTCTCTGGGAACGGCAATCCAGATTGGCCTCATAGAGGGAGAATCAGACCCGTTCTTCACGACAGCCTTTTTGATGACGTATCTAAAAGGAAGATGCAGTGCCAATTGTGCGTTTTGTCCCCAGGCTCATGACAGCACATCTACATCAGACAAGTTATCGAGAATCTCATGGCCCGAGTTTGAGCTGCGATTGGTGCTGCCGAGAATAGCTGATGCAGATGGTTTTCGAAGACTGTGCGTCCAATCTCTAAACTATCCTGAGGCAGTTGACGACGTTGAGAGTGTAATCATCCAA
>Ga0153916_10004704_pt1 | contig 10330 bp, 7 predicted proteins | sample Opewatmetagenome_FD_109642 | JGI IMG/M metagenome (GOLD analysis project Ga0153916, IMG submission 109642) | Freshwater wetland microbial communities from Ohio, USA - Open water 3 Core 3 Depth 4 metaG | ecosystem: Environmental > Aquatic > Freshwater > Wetlands | place: USA: Ohio, Lake Erie, Old...
AGCGCGGCCGGACGGGCCGCAGGTTCCCGCCCAGCTCGGCTGGGCGGAAGTTGACCTGAAGCTGCTGGACCTGCTGAGCGGTCAACGGCGTTCCGAACATCATCACTTTGTCGATCAAGCCGTTGAAATACCACTGCGCCCGCCCGATGCTCAGCTCTCCGGAGGCAGCCGCCCATTTTATGCTTCGCGTCTCCGGCCTTTCCACGACCAGCTGCCCGTTTTGATAGATCCTTATCCGTTTATGATCATAGGTCACCGCCACGTGGGTCCATTCATTCAGGGGCAAGGTCGGTCCCAGGACCCCAATCGGTTCGACATCGCCAAAACTTATCTGAACACAGGGCTGGTTCCAGTAATCGAGAATTCTAAAACCGCTGTCATAGCCATTTCCGTAGGCTCCCTGGAGGATCCCCCCATAATTGGCCGGACTCGCGCCCGTATCTTTCACGTGCTTTATCCAGAGCGCGACGCTGAAATAATCGGGCCGAAGCGAGCCGTTGCCCGGACACGAAACATAATCGTCGACTCCATCAAAGGAAAGCCCATACGAGCCCACGGCATGATCCATCGTGTACCCGACTCCCCCGTGGAGAATTCCGTTGTTGTTATAGCCGGAGGAATCCTTGGCCACCGTATCCGCCTTGTCCTCGAAATTCAGGTCCACGATCGCGCCCGGGAAGTCCGTGACGGTCAAACTCACGGAGATCGTCCGAGGGGAATTGTCCGCCGCCGGATCGCTGATCGTGATCTTGGCCGGATGCGTCCCGATAGACAACGTGCCGGTCGCGAAGCTGACCGTAATGGAGTCATGCTCGCCGGTGGAAGTGCCGCTCGCGGGAAAGCACTTCAGCCAGGCCTGATCTGCGCTGACGGAGTAGCTCAGGGATTCCCCTCTCGAACTCCAGACCTCGAAGGTCTGAGGCAGCGCGTTGAGGCCCGACACCGTGGCCGCCGACAGGCTGCTCGCGTTCAAGGAGATGCTCGCCTTCGGGGCGCCGGCCGCAGTCAGGATCGCAGGTTCAACCTCGAGAGAGTGAATTGCCGCCGTCTCGTTGGCCATGATCAGAGAAGGAGCTGATCTATGCGGCGAATACAGTGTGAAAAAAAACAAAAAAGCCCATATTAAATGCCGCGCTCTGTTCATAATGCTCACCTCTATATTATAATTTTCTTTTCGGGAAAGGATTTCGGAAGGGAATGACGATCGAGATTGTCCGTGAGCTGCCCGCTGAGGAATGGTCCCGTTTCGTTATGGACCATGGGGAGGGCAACATTTTTCATACGCCGGACATGTTCCGGGTTTTCAGCCGGACGAAGAATCACCGGCCGGAATTGTGGGCGGCAGCGCAAAACGGACATCTGCTAGCTCTTTTCCTTCCTGTCCAGATCAGATTGAAAAGAGCGTGGCCGCGGCGGTTGACGACACGGTCGGTCGTCTACGGGAGCATTCTCTGTGAGCCCGGAGAAACGGGGCAAGAGGCTTTGGACCAGCTTCTTCGCGCTTATGTGCGCCGCCCCCGTCAGGATTCCCTTTTCACGGAGCTCCGCCACCTGTCCGACCATCGAGATCTTATGCCCATCCTCGATCGGCATGGCTTCGTCCACGAGAACCATCTCAACTACCTCATCCATCTCGACCGCCCGGAAGACGAGCTTTTTCGGAGCATCGGCAGCCGGACGCGCAAGAACATCCGACACGGTCTGAACCAAGGCCAAGTCACCGTGGAAGAGCTGACAGACAGAAAGCAGGTCGCCTCCTGCTACGACGTGCTTCGGCAGACCTATAAGGCCGCGCGCGTGCCTCTCGCCGATATTTCGCTCTTCGAGAGCGCTTTTGATCTTCTTTACGCAAAGGGAATGGCGAGATTTTCGCTCGCTTACCTCGATCGAACCCCGGCGGCCGTTTCTGTGGACCTGTTATACAAGGACATCATCTATGGCTGGTATGGCGGCGTCAACCGGGACTGCGGCCGTCAGCCCGTCCACGAACTGCTGATGTGGCATATTCTTCGATGGGGTTCTCAGAACGGCTTTGGTGTGTATGACTTCGGCGGAGCCGGCAAGCCGGACGAAAAGTACGGCGTGCGGGATTTCAAGTCCAAGTTCGGCGGGGGACTGGTCGATTACGGAAGGCATATCTGCGTTCATTCACGACGGCTCCTCTGGCTCAGCGAGAAGGGATATCGATTATTCCGCCGATGGCTATAACGTGAAGGCGGCCGCTTATAGCCGGTCCTTCCACCCGGGCGGGGCCTCATAACGGCGCGGGCTGAGGTTTTTCAGGTCAGGTGCCGAATAAATCTCTCTGTTGCAGATAAACTGTTCGCCGGCCAAACTCTCATCCGTCAGGGGAAAAGTCTTCAGGGTCTGAGCCTCTCTGATCATCGGAATCCGGTCCGGATCGAAACCCATCAGCCGGGCGGCGGCATAATCGGACGAAACGGAGTTATCGCCGAATATCAGCACGCCGCTCTGCACGGCCTTCGGATACAGCGGCCCGTCTCCTTCCCCTCCGGTGACTCCGTCGATGAAGGAAAGATGCCTTCGCGGAGGAAACCGGTTCATTTTGCCCGAGGGCGCGGCGTGCCTGAGGATCCGGGCCAGGTCCAACACCATTCGCCAAGCTGTGTCATTCCCCCACCAGCCGCCTTCGGTGACGGGCGCCCATAGGGCTTCAAAGCTGCGAACCCATCGGTCCACGACTCGCAGGAAATTACCTCCAGGGCGGTCGGGAGGAACGTCCCAGACTCGACCATGGAAGGCTGAGATCCAGCGCATCAGACCGGTCCGATCCGAGGGATACTCGTCGCCTCCGACCTCAGGAGGGCCGAAGCGGTGATGCGGAAGGGTCGCTTTTTGGGCGACCGCTCCCACACACCCCTTCAGGGCACAGGTGATGCCCACCTTTTCGTGGGTCTTGAGTTTAGAGAGGTTCACCACGACATCGGACTCGAGCACCTGCCGGCTGATCGCATATCTGTGAGATCCTTGACTATGGAGAGCCGACGTCCATCGGCCGCTGTAATTCATCACGCGATAGCGAGTTCCCGGCGCACGGTCAAGGTCCGTGAGCAGGCTGTCGGCACCGAGATCGACCTCTATGCCGCCCGACTCCGGGCGCCGGTCCACCTCATTCACCCGGCCGAGTCCTGTACTCCGCGCCGCGAAGAGACGAAGGTCCTGAGCTCCCACCCGCGCCTCTCTCTTCTGATAGAAATCCCGCACCGTCTCGGCTCCGGTTTCGCGCAGGACCGAATCCCAATGACAAAACTGCATCGGCGCATTCCCGAAGTGAACACGGCCGGCGCGCCCCGCCGCCAGGAGCAGGTAATCCACGAGAGCCCGCAGAACGGATCCGTGGATGCACTTGGCCTTGAAATCCTCGGCGGACTCTTTCGGATGACGATGAAAAACAAAATTGCACAGGACGAACACCCGGTCCCCGGGCTTGACAAAAGGGCCGAGCGGATTCCAGGCCGGTGTATCGTAATGCGCTTTGTCGAGTCCCGCCTGAGCGAAACATTCGCGCACGGCACGATAGATAAGATTCTCGGAACCCGAGATGTGATCGAATCCGTACTCGGGAAAACGACGGTCCGGCGAAAACAGATCATGGCTGCAGGGATACTTCAGGGAGGGATCAATCACGATGCTGATCATTAGCGCCTCTCCACCACTGCAGGAGACAGCCTTTTCTTGAGGACATTCCAAGGCCGGTTCAATAGCTCTGTGACAGCGACGACCGCCGGCTTCCAGTCATCCGCCGCATAGACCGCCCCCTCCTTCTCTCCCCGCAAGGATCCCAGCCAGGACTTCAGGCTCAGCCGGCCACGACGGCGGCAGATCAGGAATGCCCGGATGTCGCGCTGTAAATCCACCCAGGCGACGCCCTGGCGATAAATGGGCCGAGCTTCGACCGGGATGCCCAGCGCATCGCAATAGGCGACGTAGGGAATATCGACGCCGCATCTTGCCCCGAGAGAGTCCCACATGCCGAACCGGGCATTGAATTCGATGAGCTTGTACCGGCCGTCGCGGGGGTCTTTCTTGAATTCGATCCCTCCCAGGCCTTGATACTGGGATCCCTGCAAGAGTCTGAGGCCGATCTCCTCAAGGGCCCGGTCATAAAAACTCCGAACATACGTCGCCGAGCCGAAACCCACGGGCAAAATGCGCAACTTTCGGCCGGCGAAGGTGGCCAAGGGCTTGGAGTCGCGATCGAGATAAAAGCAAAAATAGGCCAAACGCTCGTCTTCGCCGGGGATAACCTCCTGCACGACCAGCCGCTGATCGTACGGAGCGATCTCCTGGTAGCGCCGCAACAATTCTGCCGCATTCCGGCAGAGAGCCACCTTCGAAGGGTTGCTCAGGGGACTATCGCGGAGCAGCGCCACGATCTCCGACCTCAGCCAGGACGAGCTCAAAACGGGCTTGAGAATGACCGGGAACTCGAAGCCCGCTGCCAGAGTCTGAAGATGGGCGAGATCGTTCGGCAAATAGGTATGAGCCACGGGGATATTACAGGCTCGACCGGTCCGAAAAAGGCCGTCCTTGGTCAAGAGATTCATGATGGTCTCGTGGGCCGGCATGACATAAGAATAGTATTTCTGGAGCTCTTGGCGTTCCCGGGAGCAGAGGATGACGTCGTCATCACGCACAGGATAGAGCACGGCTCCCTCCGCGATCCTTTTGCCGAGGTCCACCAAAGACTCGAGCCTGTTTTCGTCGGAATCATCGGCACTCGGGAGAGGGCGGGCCGTAACATACCGGGAAACCATGCCGATCGCCCGCGGGTCGGCATCGATTCCGTAAACCCGTATTCCCCGCCGTCCCAGCGACCGGGCAATTCCCAGGGCTGCCGGACGATCGGCTGGAATCACGACAGCCGGCGGCTTTCTCATGGGTGTGAGAATTTGTCCATGAACGCCGCGACGCGTTCCCATGGTTTTTTGCGGCCGACGGCATTCATGACGAGAGCATACGCCACCGGCTTATAAACATGATCGTAGGAGCCGAGATAGCACGAGACATCGCTGCAAAAACCGCTCTTAAACCGGTAGACGCCCCACAGACCGTCCGTGCGATCCACGGGGAGCGGATCACGGCTTCCCGGGGGAGTCTCACAGATATCATCGGGGATGCCCCAGAAATCATAGGTTGAACAGCCCCGCTCTTTTGCCCACTTGATTCCCTCCCAGACCAAGAGATAGTTGGGATGGAAAGGCCGCGCCTCATCCGACGAGCCGGCATGAAATTCAGCCGCGTTCTTGCCGAAGCAAAACAGCGCGCGAACAGCCAATAACCGGTCTTGACGGAAGGCCATGAGCAAAACGGCCTGCTTTTTTTCCGAGAAGACGCGCCATTCATGTTCATAGTATTCCCGGATCCGGGACGGGAGACGCTCGCGTTGGCTCGTCCTCTCCATGAGATCGGTGAACGACGGCAGATCTTCCTGACGGCCGGCGCGGACGATTATCCCCTCCCGTTCGGCGGTCCGGATATACTGGCGGTTCTTTTGCCTCATCCGCTTAAGAATGGCGTCCAGGTCCTGATCCAGATTCAGGATGATGGTCGCCCGCGGCTGGTTGCTGTATCGTCCGAGCCGGAAACCAAGTTCCCGGACTCTCTGGGCCAGAGTCGGGTCGTTCATCAGCGGCGGCTCGATCTTCAGAAAAACCGCCCCGTGACGGCGGGCGACACGATGCAGCTCGGTGAGAAGCCGGGGTCCGATATCCTCGGCCAGCCAGTTCCCTAGGGGGCCTCGAGGGATATACGCGACGCTCGCAGATCCCAGCGGCAGGCTTTTCATCAGCATCTGGGCGCCGGCGACAATGTGTCCCCGCTCGACTGCCGCGATGCGGAAGACCATCCAGCCCAGCTTCTCCTTGAAATCGCCCCACTCCCAGGATTGAAGCAGGCCGAAGGTCGGCTCCGCGGCCACAAAAGCGTTCCACGCGTCACGAGCGCTCGCCGGCAGGAGCTCAACGGGCATGTTTTTCCCTAATCCCGATACATATAGCCGGTCATCGCCTGAAACTCGCGAGCCCGTGATTCAAGGCGTGATCCAGCCGTTCAGCCGAGGCCGCCCAGGTGCAATCACGGGCTTTTCCCAGGGCTTTTTCCCCCAAGATTGACAGCTGCAACCTGTTTTTCCATACCTGACGCAGGGCCCTCAGCAGAGCTTCCCCATCCGAACCTTCGGCCCAGAAGACATAATCCGCGTTGCCGAGCACATCCGTGTGGCAGACGATTCTGGTGGCCAATATGGGCATTCCCGACCCCAGATACTCGAACAACTTGATCGGGCTCGACACCCTGTACTTCTCCTCGTCCGGAAAAGGGAGAGTCCCCACGTGAGCCCGGGCCAGAAGCCCAGGCACCTGATCATGGGGAATAGCGCCATGCACTTTGACCGACCCATCCGCCCGGCCGGCATAAGCTTCCAAATCCCTTTTCTCCGTGCCTTCCCCGTATAGTAGAAGCTCGAAGTTCATGCCCTGCCGGTTCGACTCGACGACCGCCTTGCCGAGCGACATCAGGTTTCTCTCGTAACTCAAAGTTCCGATATAAACGATGATCACCGGCCCGCCGGAATCAGGCCACTTCCTCTTAGGCCGTGCCGCAGAAAACCTGGCCGCGTCGACGCCCGACGGCCACGTTCCCCAGAGCTTGTTGGGGGGAATGCGAAGATGCTCTGCCATGCGCTGGGTGATGGCCGTTTGTCCATCCGCCCAACGGTTCGCCGATCTTTTCATAACGGCCAGGAATACGGCCCGAAATTTCTGTCGGAATGTCGCCTGATCCTCCGCGTCCATCGCCACAGTGCGGGTGTCCATCACCAAAACGGGGCGCTTCTTGCTGAAGATGCGAAGCAGGCGAAGCGGAAAAATCCAGGGCGCGGAGAACGGGGTGAACAGGACGATATCGATAGATCTCCAGTTTTGAAGCATATAGAGAACGACGTGGCCGTGATAAACGGCGTAGCGGACATAATGCATTTTCGGCCAGGGGAAACACAGCACTTCGACGCCCTGAGCCAGCTGGGTCCCTCGCGGTCCCACGGCGATCAGATCTGTTGTCCACCCTAACCGGCGCATTTCTTTTGTCATTTCCAGACGGGGAACGGCATTCAGGGCAGTCCGAATGTATTCCGGGTAGACCCAGACCAATCTGCGGGGGCGCGTTTTGAGGGGCATCGCTATTTCGATAACAGATGCCTGTAGACATTCAGCAAATGGCGCTCCTGTTTCTGCCAGCTGAGCGCTCTGTCGATCCTTCTTTTTCCCAGTTTTCCCATGATCAAACGGCGGCGCGGGTCGCTGATCAGTTTCAGCATGCCGTCGGCAAATGCCGGAACGCTGTTATTCTCGGCATAAATCGCGCTGTTCCCCGCGGAAACCCGGGATTCTTTCAAATCGAAAGAGACGACGGGTTTTCCCAACGCCATATAATCCATGATCTTGCACATTGTCGAGAGATTGTTCAACGTATTGTACGGATCAGGGGAAAGACCGAAATCTGCCGTGGAGAGAATCTCCAGGACCTTATGATCATAAGTCATGTATCCCGTAAAAACGATCTGGTCATCGACTTTCAACTGGCGAGCCAACTGCCGGAGGCGGTTCCACTCGCTTCCCCCGCCTATCAGGTAAACGATGAGGTCCTGATATTTGTAGCGGTTCACGATGATGTCCATGGCGCGAATGATGTTATCGACACCGTCGTGGACAGCCATGACCCCGAAGAAAGCGGCCAGATGGGTCCGGCCTTTCTTCAACGAGGGATTGGCCGGCTGCGGTCGAGTCAGGCGCGTATCGGGGCCGTTGCGGACGACAAACGTCTTCGCCGCGTAAGCCGGGTTCACGCTGATCGCCCGTTCTCGGTACGATTCATTTGTCGAAATGATGGCATCGGAGAACTTGTAGGACAGCTCTTCCATGAGTTTGTGCAGTTTGAAAACACCGGCCCCGCTCTTGGCTCCGCTCCCATATTTACTGAGATACATCTCCGGACTCAGATCGTGTTCGTCAAAAATGAATTTCGCGCCGAATAACTTCAAGTACACGGCTAACGGCCAGAAGATATCGGGGGGATTGGCCACGTGCACGACATGAATGGGAAAATGGCGAAGGAGCAATCTATGGATCAGGAGAGCGGTTTTCAGGAAAGCGATCACGTATTCTTTGACATAGCCGAACTTTGTTTCGCCGGAGAACGCACCCCTGTAGCGGTAGATGGGGATATCATCGACGACGGTGTATCTTTCTGAGTCTATTCCGAGCATCGGAGAAATGACAAAGACATCGGCGCCGGCATTCTTGAGTGACCGGGCTTCGTACCAGACTCTGGTATCAAGAGGGACGGAAGCGTTTTCCACGACGAGGATGAACTTTTGGCCGCGAAATTCCTTCATGTCTGCCTATTGTCAGCGGCGGTTCACCGGCGGCGCGGGCTGGGCGACGAGATCGGCCAACACGTCATGGAGGCGGCCCGCGTTGCGGGAGATATCATATTGGTCTTCGACGAGGGCCCGGGCGTTCCGCCCCAGGTCGGCGCGAAGGCCCGGATTCACGGCCAGAGCAGCCAGGGCGTCCGCCAGGGACTCCGGGTCTTCGGGAGGGACGAGGAGCCCGGTCGATTCGTGACGAACAAGTTCAGGAATCCCGGATAGCAGCGTAGAAACAAGAGGCAGCCCCATGGCGCCGGCTTCCATGAGAACGACGGGGATCCCGTCCATGTCCCCATCAGGAGAGACAGCGCACGCCAGCGCGAAGACATCATGCGTCCGGTGCGCGGAGGCCACCTCCCGACTCGTCAGCTCCCCCAGCAACTTCGCCTCTCCTTCAAGGCCCAGCGACCGGATGAGCCGGCGTAAGAACCCTTCGTCCGGTCCGGCCCCGATGATCGTGCAACGGCAGTTCATGCCCCTTTTTTTGAGAATGGCGCAGGCCGACAGGAGAAAGGCATGGCCCTTTTTGGGAATGAGGCTCCCGATCGACAGGACGCGTAATGTCTTGACGGGGGAAATGACCGCCGGCGCGGGCGGATCGGACCGGAACCGGCTCAGATCGATACCGCTGCGAACGACCGAGACCCCGTCTCCTGGACATACGCCCAGCCTCATGAGCTCCCTCTTGTTGTAATCGGAAATGGTGACCACGTGCCGGGCCTGCCGGCAGACCAGGCCGAGGAGGTCCGTGAGGGTATACAGATCATAGGCATGAACCGTAACGGTGAACGGCCGGTTGATGAGCCGGGCGATGATCCAGGCCGCGGCTCCGGGTAGCCAGGCAAAATGCGCATGGAGTATCTGAACGCCCTCCTGCTCCAGATAGCGGGCCGCGGCCACGGCCTTGGCGAAAACGGCGAACCGTTTCAGGAACGCCGCTGCCGGCCTCGCGAGATAGGGTTGGCTGAGCAAAGTCAAGAGCAGCCTCAGGTAAAGACGAGGCGATCGCCACACGAAGTGGAGTTGTGCCCAAGCCAGGCTCAGCCGGGCGAATCCGGGCGGATACCAGGTCAACCGGATCAGGTCCCGGGAGCGGGGTTGGATGGGTCCGCGATCGGCTTCGAGCAGGGAGATGATCCGGATGTCGACACCTCTGCTGCGAAGCGAGGCGATCTCCTCCGCGATGAACGTCTCCGTCAACTTGGGGAATCGGAGAAGAACGTAACCGACCTTCACGGGCGCACCTGTCTAAGGAGCCTAGAAACGACCATTTCGATAATAGGTGTAATACTCCCGGGCGTAATAGCCATCCTGTTCGACCAGGTCGACGTCATTGAGAATAACGCCCAGGCACTTCAGCCTGTGCGCGTCCAGCTTTTGCTTGGCTTGTTTAAGGGCGCGGACCGGGGTCCTCCCCGCCCACGCCACCAGAATAATGCCGTCAGTCAGCGGCCCCATAGCGATGGCATCCGAAACCACGAGGACGGGCGGAGAATCGAAAAAGACGAAATCAAAACTCTGTCGGAGTGATGCGATCAACTTATCGAGCTTGGGCGAGGACAGGAGATCGACCGGATTTGTGGGAACGGGACCGCTGGTGATAATCCAGAGATTCGGCATGGCCGTTGACTTCACGAGTTCGTTGATGTCCATCTCCGAGCCCAGGAAGTTGGTCAGCCCGACGCCCGATGGTTCATTAAAGATCCGGGCCTGCCTCGGGCGCCGGAGATCCGTATCGATGATGACAACCCGGCTGCCGGAGTGAGACAGCATCACGGCCAGATTGGCGAGTGCGGTGGATTTCCCCTCGGCTGCGAGCGGGCTCGTGAAGAGAATCGATTTTATCTTGCCCGGTGCGTAGGAGACCTGCAGGCTCGTCAG
>Ga0153916_10004705_pt1 | contig 10330 bp, 8 predicted proteins | sample Opewatmetagenome_FD_109642 | JGI IMG/M metagenome (GOLD analysis project Ga0153916, IMG submission 109642) | Freshwater wetland microbial communities from Ohio, USA - Open water 3 Core 3 Depth 4 metaG | ecosystem: Environmental > Aquatic > Freshwater > Wetlands | place: USA: Ohio, Lake Erie, Old...
ATCGTCCTGTTCGTCTATCGCGAGGAATATTATCACGCCTCCCGCAAGCCCGAGGACGGTTCGGAGAAGTTCGACAAATGGCTCGAGCGCGCGCACCGGCTCGACGGCATGGCCGAGGTGATCGTCGCCAAGCAGCGCCATGGCTCCACCGGCATCGTGCCTTTGCGTTTCCACAAGCAGACCACCAAGTTCAGCGATGCGGCGGACGACGCCTATCTGCCGGAACGCTACGACTGAAACGCGCCCATTTCGCTCTGTCCTACAGCCCCCGCCTCATGTCATGCTGCGGGCGAATCGCAGTCTCGGCCGCATCGGCAGCACGGAAGTTTAGGCCTGTAAGAGGGCCTAAACTTACTAAACTTCCGGGCAGACTGGCCTCGCCCCTCGTCTCCCGCTAAGTCGGCTTCCCATGTCCTCAACCGCTCCCCTTCGCCTGCGCCTCGATGGCGGCGCGCTCGCCGGCAACTGGCGCTGGCTCGCCAAGGCGAGCGGCGTGGCGGCCTGCGGCGCGGCGGTCAAGGCCGATGGCTATGGGGTCGGCGGCCGCGATGTGGTCGAACGGCTCGCCGCCGCCGGCTGCCGCGATTTCTTCGTCGCGACCTGGGACGAGGCGGCCGCGCTCGGCCCGCTCGATCCCGCCCTGTCGCTCTCGGTCTTTCACGGGGTGCGCGATGAGGATCTGGCATCGGCGGCCGCGTCGGGCATCCGGCCGGTGCTCAACACGCCGCTGCAGGTGATGAGCTGGCGGCGGGCGGGCGGTGGCGCCTGCGACGTGATGGTCGATACCGGCATGAACCGGCTGGGCCTCAGTCCGGCCGAAGCCGGATCAGGCCTGCTCGACGGGCTCCGCATCGACACGCTGATGAGCCATCTCGCCTGCGCCGACGAGCCCGGTCATCCCTTGAACCGCATCCAGCGCGATCGCTTCTTGGCGATCGCCGCGGCCCTTCCCGCCAGGCGCCGCAGCCTCGCCAATTCGGCCGGCATCTGCCTGGGCTCCGATTTCGCCTTCGATCTCACCCGGCCGGGGCTCGCGCTCTACGGCGGCCGCCAGGTCGCGGCGATGGAGGGGAATATCCGCCAGGTGGTTTTCCCGGAGGCGCAGATTCTCCAGATCCGGACCGTCGAGCCCGGCGACAGCGTCGGCTACAACGCCACCTTCGCCGCCTGCCGGCCGATGCGGATCGCGATCCTCAACATCGGCTATGCCGACGGCTATCTCCGCGGCTTTTCGGGTAAGGGAGCAGCCCGTCACGAGGGTCACCGCCTGCCGGTGCTCGGCCGGGTGTCGATGGATCTGATCGCGGTCGATCTCGCCGGTGCGCCCGATCTTGATGAAGGCGACTGGATCGGCATCGATTATGATCTGCCTGAAGCGTCACAGGCGTCCGGGATGTCGCAATATGAGTTGCTGACCGGTCTTGGCGACCGCTATCACCGCCGGTGGCTATGATCCTCTCCGCGCTCTTCAACAATGCCGTTCGCACCTTCGCGCTGATCGGCGGATATTGCCTTGGCGGCCTTGCCAGCATCGGGCGGGTCTCCCGCTTCGCGGGGACGGCGTTCATCCGCGCGTGGCGGCCGCCTTATTATCCCGGCAAGCTGGTGGAGCAGATGATGCACCTCGGCTGGTTCTCGCTGCCGGTGGTCGGGCTGACCGCGGCCTTCACCGGCGCCGCGCTCGCCCAGCAGATTTATACCGGCGGCTCGCGCTTCAACGCGGAATCGACCGTGCCGGCGATCGTCGTCATCGGCATGGTGCGCGAACTGGCGCCGGTGCTCGCGGGGCTGATGGTCGCGGGGCGGGTTTCGTCGGCGATGGCGGCGGAGCTTGGCACCATGCGCGTCACCGAACAGCTCGACGCGATGGTCACCTTGCGCACCGATCCGTATAAATATCTGATAATGCCAAGAATTCTGGCGGCGGTGGTCATGTTGCCGCTGCTTGTGCTGCTCGCCAACTCGATCGGCATCCTGGGTGGCTGGGTACTCGCCACCCAGCGCCTTAATTTCAACAGCGGCAATTATCTCAGCATCACGCGCCAGTATCTGGAGTGGGACGACATCGCGATGTCGCTGGTGAAGGCCGGCGTGTTTGGTTTCTTCATTGCGCTGATGGGCTGCTACAATGGCTTCCATTCCTCAGGCGGCGCGGTCGGGGTGGGGCGCGCAACCACCAACGCGGTGGTGTCCGCCTTCATCCTGATCCTGCTTTCCAACCTCATCATCACCGTGTTGGCATTCGGATAAGGACGAGATGAGCGACGCGCCCAAGATCGTCCTTGCCGATGTGCACAAGCGGTTCGGCAAGAATGTCGTGCTGAACGGTATCGACCTGTCGGTCGCGCGCGGCGAATCCCTGGTCATCATTGGCGGGTCGGGCAGCGGCAAATCGGTGTTGCTCAAATGCATATTGGGCCTGATCAAGCCTGATAGCGGCTCGATCCGCATCGATGGCGAGGAAGTGGTGGCTCTCAAGGGTCGTGAACTTGAACGGATCCGCGCCAAGATCGGGATGCTCTTTCAGGGCGGTGCGCTGTTCGATTCGCTCCCCGTGTGGCGCAACGTCACCTTTGCCCTCAGCCAGGGGCGCCTGTGGGGCGCCAGCAAGCTGCGGGCATTGGCGATCGAGACCCTGGAACGGGTGGGGCTCGGCGAAGAGGTCGCCAATCTGCGGCCTTCGGAGCTTTCGGGCGGTATGCAGAAGCGGGTCGCGCTGGCGCGGGCCATCGCCGCCAAGCCGGAGATCATCTTCTTCGACGAGCCGACCACCGGCCTCGATCCGATCCGCGCCGACACGATCAACAGCCTGATCATCGAGCTGGTCCACGATCTCGGGATCACCGCCGTCACCATCACCCACGACATGGCTTCGGCGCGCAAGATCGGCGATCGCGTGGCGATGATCCATGAAGGCCGGATCATCTGGAACGGCCCGCGCGACCAGCTCTATTCCTCCGGCAACCCTTATGTGGAACAGTTCGTGAAGGGCCAGGCGGAAGGGCCGATCACGGCAGCGAAAGCCGTCTGAAGCTCTAATATTCGATCGTCGTCGAAGACAAACCGACAGACAAACGCAAGATTTTCAGCATAGTGTATCGCGAATCGCAGACAGCGAAGCGCCTGTGCGAAAATCGATGGGGCAGATGCATGGCTGGAATGAAATCGCGCATTGACCGGTGGACGACGCGGAATCTGACTTATCTTCACCGTCGCTTTTACCTGGATCATCGCCGGCATCGGCCATTGGAGCTTGTCTGGGAGCAATCCGCAGCGGAGTCCGCCAGCTTCATCAGTGCGAACCTCGAGTACGCAGTGCTGTTCGATTCGCGGGAGGACCTCTGGCGTCACGCGCTGCGGTCCATGCCATCTGATGGCCTGATCATGGAATGCGGGGTTTTTCAGGGTCAGTCGATCAACATGATCGCCGACTGGCTCAGCGCCCGCCGCGATCAGCGGCTCGCACATGGCTTCGATTCCTTCGAGGGGCTGGAGGAAGACTGGTTTGGTGAAAATCTGCCGGCCGGCTTTTTCGATCTGAAGGGCCGGCTGCCGTCGGTGCGGGCCAATGTCCAGCTGCACAAGGGTTGGGTGCAGGATACGGTCGCCCCCTTCCTGGCGGAGCATCCGGACCAGCCGATCGCTCTCGTGCATATCGATACCGACACCTATACGCCCGCCCGGTACATCCTCGAGACGGTGAAGTCGCGGTTGAAATCGGGCAGCCTTGTCGTGTTCGACGAGTTGGTTGGCTATCCGAACTGGCAGCGCCACGAATATAAGGCACTGTGCGAGACCATGGACGCGGCATCTTATGATTTCATCGGGTTTACCAGCAGGCAGGCGATCCTGCGTATCAAATAGGGCCTGATCGAGGAGAAGGGGATGCTTCAGGCGAGCCGCAGCGATGTACGGAAAAGCCCGTTCCCGCATGTCCTCAAGGAGGGGATGTTGCCGCCGGAGCTGTACGCCGCGCTGCGCGCGGATTTCCCGACCGCATCGGCATTCGATCGGCAGGTTCAGGTTTCGGGCAGCACCGGCAGCCGCGTCGGCAACGGCTTCGACATCTATCGCGGCGATCCTGAATATTCGGATTTGATCGCCCGCTCCGAGGCCTGGAAGAGCTTCGATTCCTATATCAACTCACCGCAATTCGTGCAGACCTTCCTGGACCTGTTCGGCCCGGACCTGAACGAACTTGGCTGCGTGATCGATGTTCGGCCAGACAAATACCGCCGCGATCATATCGAACCCCGTTCTGCGTTGACCCGCCACAAGGGGATGCGCGAGCGTTTCGGCGAATGGAAGCAGTATCTTACCGGAGCGGGCACTGGCGCCGCCGAATTGTTCACCAGGCTGGACATCGAGAAGAGCGTTTCGGGTTACGCCAAGCCGCCGCACTGCGATCGCCCCAACCGGCTGTGCTCGCTGATCATCTATTTCGTCGATGCCGATCGCGCTGGCCTCGAGGGCGGCGAACTCAACATCTACGCCCACAAGAAACCCAAATCGCCCATCGAGCACGAGCGTCATCCGAAGCAAACGGATGTGGAAGTGGTTGCGACCGTGAAGCCCAAGGAGAATCTCGGGGTCTTCTTCCCCTGTTCAAACAACAGCTATCACGGCGTCAATGCGATCCGTAGCGTCGGGGTCGAGCGCGATTTCCTGTATATCAATATTTCGACGGTATCCGCGAGCTGCTGGAAATGACCTTCGGTACTACTTAGCGGTTTCCTAGATCGAACCCAAATGATGTCAGGTCGACCGGACAGAATTTCTGTAATCTGATATTTGAACTTGCAAATTGATCCTTGAAGACTTTTCCGATCAAAGATTTCATCTGCCGGTCGTACCTCGAAGCAAACAGCTTTTGGCGATATCCGATTTTGTAAGCGATTTGTCCCAACCAGGAAAAGCCGGAGGATGTTCCGGGGTTGAGCGCATCCTCACGGAACCGATTGCCGAAGCGCATGAGCGGAAGGCCCGAAAGGGGAGGGCTCACCCCGATCCGTTTGTCGGGCGGGATATTCAGGGTCGCGGTGCTGTCTTTGCCGAAGCAGAAAGAGAGCAGGATCGATAGAAACCGGTCCCTTTCGGAAAGCAGAAACTCTTGAGGGAGGACGAGAACGTTGTCCTCTCCAAACAATTCCGCATATTTTTCGACAAGCCAGTGATATTCCAGAAAGTTTTGCTCGAACCCATAATATCCTGGGGTTAACTCCTGAGCAAAAAACTGCTCGGGCTTCATCAAGCCGCCGCGCTTTACATATTGAATGTAGATGGATTTCGCCATCGATGGTTGCGCACGCACCGTCAGCAATATTTTTGCGGTCGGAAACAATGATTTCAGCCGTTCGACCATCTGCACGCTATCGCGCGCTCCGAACAACGGGTTGCCCACCAGATTTTCCGATGAAATCACATCGACCGGGCTGGGCGGGATGTTGGCCTGGGCATCATCAAGGGCGCGACGTGCTTCTTCCACGTTGAAGTGGAGTTCATTCGGACGCACGACGTGGCGATTGATCTCATCGATCGACCAAAGAATCCGGAACAAGGATCTGTCTTTGAAAACGGCTTTTTGTAGAAAAGTCGTTCCGGTTTTTGGGTATCCCGGATGGATGAGGGTGGGGACCTGACGGTTTGTATTGGTCATGAATTCATCATTATCTGCGTTTTCGCCGGTCGCCATAAGTAAGCCGGTTATCCAAATGCCAAGAGTTTACGGATCTGTCGAAGCCGGGAAAGGGATGTAGCGAATATATGCTTTTCAAGCACTAAACAAAGAATGAAGATGGCAGCAAGAGCCATGGCGGCAGTGCTCGCTGTCTTCGGCCAGCCGGACGAGAAGACTCCGACTGCGGCAATGATCAGGGCCGCGTTCACCAGCATCGTGAAGAGGCCGAACAGGCCGGTCGTCGAGGGGCGTCCCAAGGCGCGGTTGTTGAGGATGACGCTGATCGTCAGCGCCAGGATCTCGCCGGCGAAGAACCCCATCGTCAATGCGAACAGGCTTTGCCAGAGGATCGCGGCGGCGATGCCGGCCGGAATCGAGCTCAGCCGGAAGATGTTGGAGGTCAGAATGAGGCCGCTGCGGCCCATGGCGAAGGCGATCGAGATCGGCCAGCTACGCAGAAAGCGGACGCTTTGCAGGATGCCGATCGCCGCGATCAGTTCGTGCGCCTGAGCATAGCGGCTGCCATAGAAGATATGCAGCGCCGTCGGCCCGATGATTGCGAAGCCTGTCGCCATGGCCATCGCCAGCGCGATCTGACCGGATTTGAACTCGATCTCCGCCTTCAGGAAGGCCGCTGGATCGTCTCTTTTCGCGGATAGAACCGGCAAATAGAGGCTCCTAATGAAGCGGTTCAGCATCATCGAGGGCGAAAAGATCAGCAGCATGGCGGCCGAGTAGAGGCCGAGTTGGGTCACTCCAAGTTGATTGCCGATCAGCAGACGGTCGCCTTGCCCTGAGAAGAACAGCAGTGGGCCATTCAGAAGCAACGGCCAGCCGAATGTCCAGAAGCGCGGGGCATGGCCCTTCGAATAAGCAGGGCGATAGGGTCTTATGGCGGTGATGTGTGATACGATCATCATCGTCACCGACCGCGCGATCAGCCCGACGAGGATCGCGAAATAGCTGTGCAGCACGATGGCGGCGACAATCGTGGCGGCGAATCCGAGGCTTTCCGCCCACAGGATCGTTCTGCTTTCTGGCAGGAAATTCCGGTGTCTCTGTTCCCGGCGCACGTCGAGATGAAAGAATCCCATCGCCAATGGAGAAAAGCCGAGCAGCATGAACGCTGTCGTCATCTGCGGTGCGCCATAGAAGCCGGCCAACGGCCCGGCCAGCAGTGCCAATCCCGCTGCAAGCCCGAGCCCGCGGCCGATGGCGAGGAAATGGGCCATGTTCTGCACTTCGGGTGCATCGCCGTCGCGATCCTGAATCAGGAATTTGTCATTGCCGCTGTCGCTGAGCGAATCGAAGAACTGCATCGTGAGGACCAGGGTCATCGCGAGCCCGAACTGTTCCGGCCCCAGCAGGCGCGCCAGAAAGATATTGCGGACGAGCGCTAGAACCTGCGCCGTCGTTATCGCTGCCATCAAAGCCTTCGCGCCGCGGCGCGGATGTCTCGCACGGGCGACATCCGGCACTGGATCAGGGTCTGTGATGTCGTCCTGGCTGGTTGTCATGCGGCCCCGGGTGCAGCGATCTGAGACCAGCCTAATAGGCAAAGCTTAGCGATCGGGTAAGAGGGTGGCTTCCGTCCGCCCGGCAATCGGCTCAGGCCGCCTCTTCCCGGGCGCGCTGATCCTCGTCCTGCTCCTGCTGCCGTGACCACATCTCGGCGTAAACGCTGTCGCGGGCGAGCAGTGCGGCATGGGTGCCGCGCTCGACGATCCGCCCCTCCTCCATCACCAGGATTTCGTCCGCATCTGCGATCGTCGACAGACGATGCGCGATGACGATGGTGGTGCGGCTCGCCGCGACCATGCCGAGCGCCGACTGAATATCGGCCTCCGTGCGGCTGTCGAGCGCGCTGGTCGCCTCGTCGAGGATCAGGATCGGCGGATCCTTGAGGATTGTCCGGGCAATCGCCACGCGCTGCTTCTCGCCGCCCGAGAGCTTGAGGCCGCGTTCGCCGACCATCGTGTCATAGCCCTTCGGCAGGGACTGGATGAACGCATGGATGGCGGCGCCACGAGCGGCCGCCTCGATCGCCTCCTGATCCGCGCCGTCATGGCCATAGCCGATATTGTAGCCGATGGTGTCGTTGAACAGCACGGTGTCCTGCGGCACGATGCCGATCGCCCGGCGGAGCGAATCCTGGGTCACCTGCCGCACATCCTGGCCATCGATCATGATCCGGCCGCCGGTCACGTCATAGAAGCGGTAGAGCAGCCGCGACAGCGTCGATTTGCCTGCGCCCGAATGACCAACAACCGCGACCTTCCGGCCCGGCGGGACCTCGAAGGAAATCCCCTTCAGGATCTCGCGGTCCGGATCATAGCCGAAATGGACATCCTCGAAGCGGATATGACCGCCTGAAAGCACGAGCTGCCGCGCTTCCAATGCGTCGACCACCTCGGCCTTGGTATCGATCAGGCCGAACATCGCCTCCATGTCGATGAGCCCCTGCTTGATCTCGCGATAGACCCAGCCAAGCATGTCGAGCGGACGGAAAAGCTGGGCAAGCAGGGTGTTGACCAGCACGACGTCGCCGACCGTGAACATCCCCCGCGCCCAGCCCCAGATGGTGTAGCCCATCGCCGCCGCCATCATCACGTTGGTGATCAGCGATTGGCCGACGTTGAGCAGCGCCAGCGAGGTCTCGTTCTTCACCGCCGCGTCGGTGTAGTGCTTCACCGCTTGGCCATAACGCTGGGCTTCCACCCGTTCGGCGTTGAAATATTTGACCGTCTCGTAGTTGAGCAGCGAATCCACCGCGCGGGCGACGGCGTGATTGTCCTTCTCCACCATCTCCCGCCGGACGCGCTGCCGCCATTCGGTGACGATTCGGGTGAAGACGACATAGGCGACGACCATGAACAATGTCGCCGCCACCAAACCCGGGCCGAACTTGACCCAGAAGATGATGCACACCGCTGAAAGCTCGAGGATCGTCGGGGCGATGTTGAACAGCAGGAAATAGAGCATCGTGTCGATGCTCTTGGTGCCGCGTTCGACGATCTTGGTGAGCGCGCCTGTGCGCCGCTCGAGATGGAAGCGCAGCGACAGCCGGTGCAGATGATCGAACACATCGACTGCCAGCCGGCGGGCGGCATCCTGTCCCACCCGTTCGAAGATCGCGTTCCTCAGATTGTCAAACAGCACGCCGCCGAAGCGCGCGGCGGCATAGGCGACGACCAGCGCGACGGCGATCATGACGCCCGGCTCCTGTCCCGGCGCCATGCGATCGATCGCCGCCTTGTAGGCGAAAGGCATGATCAGGGTCGCGCCCTTGGCGATCAGCACCAGCACGAATGCCAGCACGACCCGGCGTTTCAGATCGGGGCGCCCGGCGGGCCAGAGATAGGGCAGGAACCGCTGGAGCGGATTGGATTTGGCGGGCGCTGTCATCGAGACTCAAGATAAGCGCGCAGGAGCCAAGCACAATCGAGGATTGAAGCTGAACCGCTTAAAGTTACGAATCAATAACGGTCCGGCAGCGTCCCCATCGCCTTGTTGCTCCAGCTCACGCTGTTCTCGGGATAGGGCAGCATCATCGCATTCCACTGTGCCCAGGCGGCTTTCATCGCCGTGAATCGCTCGGGCTCCAGATTTTTGAGATTCCCGCGCTCCTGCGGGTCGGCGACGACGTCGAACAGAAACTCGTTCCCTCCAATTTTCAGATATTTCCACTGGCCTTGACGCATCGCCTGCTGCTCATGCGCCTTGTGCCGCCAGAACAGCGTGCGCGGCTGCGCTGCGCCGCCGGTCAGCGCCGGGATCAGATTCATCCCGTCGGAGGGGTAATCGCTGTCGGGCTGTGATCCTGCCGCTGCGACCAAGGTCGGCAGCCAGTCCATGCTGATCGCGACCTGCTCGCTGGTTGATCCGGCGGCGACATGCCCAGGCCAGCGAACGATCAGAGGTACGCGGATACCGCCTTCCAGCAGTTCGCCCTTCATTCCGTTGAACGGCCATGTCTTGGAGAAGCGTTCGCCGCCATTGTCCGACGTGAAGACGACGATCGTGTTGCTGGCGCGGCCGCTTGCTTCCAGTGTCGCTAGCACCCGGCCGATGTTGCGGTCGAGCGTCTCCACCATGGCGCGATAGGTCGCCATCGATCCGCCATCGAAATGCAGACTGCTGCGCAGGCGCTTGGCGACCTCCTGGTCGGCTTCGCTCTCCCATGGCCAATGCGGGGCGGTGAAGTGCAGGCTCAGGAAGAATGGCGCGGGGCTGGCTGCCATGCGCTGAATTTCGCCAGCGGCATGCTCGCCGATCAGGTTGGTGAGATAGCCCACCGCATGGGTTTCAACATCGCCGTCCCAAAGATCGTGGACGTCGATCTCGGTACTGCCGGCCTGGAACTGGAAGCGGTGGCTGAAATAATCGACGCCACCGCCGCGTATGCCCCAGAAACGGTTATAGCCATGCTTCAGTGGACTGAATTTGAATGGTGTACCGAGATGCCATTTGCCGACCAATGCGGTCTGGTAGCCGGCTTTCTTCAGGAGCGACGGCAGCGTCGGGTGGCCGGGTTCCAGGCCGGCGGTCGATGTGGTCGACATCGGCTCTTCAAAGCTCACCGGCAGGCGATATTGGTAACGCCCGGTGATCAGCCCCACGCGCGTCGGCGAACAGACGCTGCTGTTCGAATAG
>Ga0153916_10004706_pt1 | contig 10327 bp, 11 predicted proteins | sample Opewatmetagenome_FD_109642 | JGI IMG/M metagenome (GOLD analysis project Ga0153916, IMG submission 109642) | Freshwater wetland microbial communities from Ohio, USA - Open water 3 Core 3 Depth 4 metaG | ecosystem: Environmental > Aquatic > Freshwater > Wetlands | place: USA: Ohio, Lake Erie...
CGCCTAGGAGGCCGGCTTCGATGACATGCCTGGGGTGGCGGATGCTGGCTACGATGACCTCGGTTGCCAGGCGGTAATTCTCGAATAGAGTCACGATCTCCTCGATGAGTCCCATGCCGTCTTGGGAGACGTCATCCAGCCTGCCAATGAACGGACTGACGTACTTGGCCCCCGCCTTGGCCGCAAGGAGCGCCTGGCTGGCTGAGAAGACAAGGGTCATATTGACCTTGATCCCCTCGCCCGAAAGGACCTTGGTCGCCTTGAGGCCTTCGACGCAGACCGGGATCTTGATGACGACGTTGGGCGCAATCGCCGCCAGTTCACGGGCCTCCCTGACGATCTCCCCGGCCGCGTCGGAAACACACTCCACGCTCACGGGGCCCGGGACGGTCCGGCAGATCTCCCGGATGAGGTCCTCGAACTTCATGCCCTCCTTGGAGCACAGGGACGGGTTGGTCGTTACGCCGTCCACGATGCCCCAGCCGGCGATCTCGCGGATCTCATCAAGGTTCGCGGTATCTAGGAAGAACTTCATGGCCTCCCTCCTCGTCTCTTATTCGGCTATCCTCATGACCTGGTTCGAGAGCGTTCCGATGCCCTCGATCTGGACGTCCACCCTGTCGCCGGGCTGCATGGGCCCGACGCCGGCCGGGGTTCCCGTAGAAATGATGTCGCCCGGATAGAGCGTCATGATCCTCGAGATGAACCGGACAAGGAACGGGATGGTGAAGATAAGGTTCCTCGTATTCCCGGACTGTCTCAGCTTCCCGTTCAAGAAGGTCTTGACATGGAGCGCAGACGGATCGACGTCCGTGGCGATGCACGGTCCGCAGGCGGCGAAGGTGTCGAAGGATTTGGCCCGCGTGAACTGAACATCCTTGGCTTGGAGGTCCCTGGCCGTAATGTCATTGAAACACGTGTAACCCAGGATGTGCTCCTCCACGGAGTCGTCGTCAGTCAGCAGGTGCGCCTTTTTCTTGATGACGACGGCCAACTCCCCCTCATAATCCACCTGCAACGACATCCTGGGATAAACGATGGTGTCCCGGGCCCCGATCACCGCGGATGAGGGCTTAAGGAAGAGCAAGGGCTCTTCCGGCAGGGGCCTCCCCATTTCCTGGGCATGGTCCTTATAATTCGCGCCCACGGCGACGATCTTGGTGGGCTCGACGGGAGGCAGGATGAAGACTTCGCTCATGGGCACAGGGCTGTCCTCGATCCTGAAATCCCTGAACACCGAGCCTTTTACGGGAAAGAGAAACTCCTCCTTGAGGACCCCGTACAGAATCTTTTTTCTGTAGCGAAACCGGTAGATCTTCATCGAGGCGCATCCTTAAAACTGTCGGCGACGGTCTCCGTTTTCGGGCTTTCGTTCCCGTTCCTGTCCACGGAGCTAATAGCATACCGATAACGCCGGCCCTTTTCAATCGCGGCATCCGTGTAAGCGTTCTCGACGAGAAGCTGAGGGGTCAGCAGCTTATCCTCGGCCTCCCCGTCCACCCTTCGCCAAACCTTGTAGCCGGCGAAGTCCTTTTCCCGATTCGCCTCCCAGCTCAAGGCGATGAATCCCCTGCCGGTTACGGGCACCAGACCCGTGGGCGCGGCCGGCGGAAAAACATCCCTGGGGACGATCTCCCGGTGTTCGGAATCATCGCTCTCCAGATAAGGAGGGGTCTCGGTGGCCGACGACCTGACGAAATAAGAAAGTGGAAGGCCGTACTCGAATTCGACGTCCTCAAACTTGAGCTCCCGGACCAGGCTCGAGTTAAGGAGCTTGACCGGACCGTCCTTGGACTCCCGGTAGATGTTGTAGCCGGCCACGAGCGGTGGCGTGGACATGTCGACGTTCGCGGCCGGCGCCAGCCAGGCGAGGCCGATCTTATCCTCGACGAAGCGGAGCTCGAAGCCCTGAGGCGGAAGAGGACCCGCCTGCGGTTCGATTTCGGCGGTGGGCGAGAACGCCGATTCATGAGACCGCCGGTCTTTCACCCGGACGGCGAAGATGAACTTCGAGGCCACGATCTTCTTGTCGGCCAGCGAGTCCGGATAAGAAAAGCCCGCGGCGTCCGAACCTTTCTTCTTCCGGTAGGTCATGAGCGCTCCCCTCTCGATGACGGCCGCCAGTTGGGCCTTAGCCTCAAAGTAGTCCGCAGTCACCTGGATTGCCGGCGGGATTGCCGGCGGGGTTGCCGGTTGGGTTGCCGGCTGGGTCGGCGGCTGGGTGGCAGGCTGGGTTGCCGGCTGGGTGGCAGGCTGGACTGCGGCCGTTGCGCCCTTCGGCTGTTCGAGGACCCAAATCTCGGCCTCGGCCACGGCGTCCAGGGTGGCGCCGTCCACGTAGGCCACGGGGTTCTTCCAGCCCACGAAGATCTTGTCGCCGCGCTGGAAGAGGGTCACGGCCTCCACCTTCTGCGGCGTGCGGATAAGCGGCGGCAGGAGGGAACCTTTCTTGCCGCAGCCGACCGTGAACAAGCAGGCGAGGAGCACGGCGAAAACTAAAGGCTTCTTCATCACAAAATGAAACGTTTCAGGTCCTGGTCCTTGAGGATGTCCTTGAGCTGCTTCTGGACGTATTCCCTGCCGATGAGGATGTTCTTCTTCCGAATGTTCGGGGCCTCGAAGGAAATGTCCTCCATGACCTTCTCCATGACCGTGTGAAGCCTGCGGGCGCCGATGTTCTCAGTGTCCTCGTTGACCTTTTCCGCGATGGCCGCGATCTCGTCGGTGGCTTCCGGAGAGAACTCGACCTCGATCCCCTCCGTGGCCATCAGCGCCTCATACTGCTTGATGAGGGCGTTCTCGGGCTCGATCAAGATGCGGATGAAGTCCCCCTTGTTGAGGGGGGTAAGCTCCACGCGGATCGGAAACCGGCCCTGGAGCTCCGGGATGAGGTCGGACGGCCTGGAAACGTGGAAGGCCCCCGCACCGATGAAGAGGATGTGGTCGGTCCGGACGAGGCCGAAGCGCGTGTTCACGGTTGTCCCCTCGATGATGGGCAGGAGGTCGCGCTGAACCCCTTCACGGCTGACCTCGGGTCCATGGCCCGTCTCGCGGCCGGCGATCTTATCCACCTCGTCTAAAAAAATGATGCCCGAGTGCTCCACCTTTTCGATGGCCAAGCGGGACACCTGGTCCATATCCACCAGACGTTTCTCCTCATCTTCCAACAAGACCTCGCGGGCCTCCTTGATCTTCATCTTCCTCATCTTGGTCTTTCCCCCCATGAATCCGGGGATGAGCTCCTGGATCTGGATCCCGATCTCCTCGACGCCGGAATTCGAGAGGATCTCGAACGGAGCGGCGCTCTTTTCCTTGACCTCGATCTCAACCGGCCGGTCATCCAGGAGACCGGCCCGCAGCTGCTTCCGGAACTTTTCCCGGCTTTCCTGGAACCTCCCGGTCTCCTCCTCGGTCATGGAGTTCTCGCGCTTGCGCGGCGGCGGGAGGAGGAGGTCCAGGATCTTCTCCTCGACATTGCCCTTGGCCTTCTCCTCGATCTCTTCGATCTTCTCGGACTTGACCATGTCCACGGAGATGCGGACGAGGTCGCGGATCATGGATTCGACGTCCCTGCCGACATAACCCACTTCGGTGAACTTGCTGGCCTCGATCTTGAGGAAGGGAGATGACGTGAGCTTCGCCAGGCGGCGGGAGATCTCGGTCTTTCCGACTCCGGTCGGGCCGATCATCAGGATGTTCTTGGGCGCGATCTCGTCGGCCAGCACAGGAGGAAGTTTGCGCCGACGATATCTGTTGCGGAGGGCGATGGCCACGGCCTTCTTGGCAGCCTTCTGGCCGATGATGAACTTGTCGAGCTCGGCGACGATCTCCTGGGGGGTGAGCTCGGTGTCCCTGGGGTCCGCCGAGAGATTTTCCATCGATTCGGGCAGGCGGATGGCCATCTACAGCTCCTCGACGGTGATCTGATCGTTGGTGTACACACAGATCTCGGAGCTTATCTTCATGGCCTCCAGGGCGACCTCCCTGGCCGAGAGGTTCGTATGGCGGACCAGGGCCCTGGCCGCGGCCAAAGCGTAGGGCCCGCCGGACCCGATGGCGATGATGCCGTCGTCCGGTTCGACGACATCTCCCGTTCCGGAGATGAGGAACGAGCTTTCCTTGTCGGCCACGACGAGCATGGCGTCAAGCTGCCGGAGGGATTTGTCCAGCCGCCAGTCCTTGGCCAGCTCGATGGCGGCCCGGGAGAGGTTTCCCCGGTACTCTTCGAGCTTGACCTCGAAGCGGGAGAAAAGGGCGAAGGCGTCCGAAGTGGAGCCGGCGAATCCGGCCAGGACGGCCCCCTTGTGCAGCCGTCGGATCTTCTGGGCGCTCTTTTTAAGGACGGTCTGGCCCATGGTGACCTGGCCGTCCCCCGCCAGGACGATCCCGCCCTGGTGGCGGACGCAGATCACGGTCGTCGAACGGATCATGGTGGCACCTTCCCGCGGTTCTTTCATGCAGAATTCCATGATACCGGATAGCTCCCTGCAAGTAAAGCGGCCCCGGGACAGAACCCACTTTCAGGGCGGCGTCCGGATGTGCTAGAATTGACGCTCGGAGAGGAGGAAGGACACGATGGCCTCGTTGACGCTGGTTGTGATGGCCGCGGGCATCGGCAGCCGCTACGGCGGGCTCAAGCAGATCGATCCCGTCGGCCCGAACGGCGAGATCGTTATCGATTATTCCATCTACGATGCCCTCCGGGCCGGCTTCGACAAGGTCGTCTTCATCATCCGTCGGGAGATCGAGGATGCCTTCCGGCGGCAGGTCGGCCGGACCGTCGAGGACCGGGTGGAAACGGCTTATGTGTTCCAGGAGCTCACTCCCTTGCCCGAGGGCTTTCATCTCCCGCCCGGGAGGACCAAGCCGTGGGGAACGGCCCACGCCATCCTCCGCGCGAAGGACGAGGTCCGAACGCCGTTCGCGGCCATCAATGCCGACGATTACTACGGCCGGACGGCTTTCGGATCGATGGCTGTCCACATGCGGAAGGCCGCGGACACTCCGGCGTTCTACGATTACGCCATGGTCGGTTACATCCTCGAGAACACCCTCTCCGAACACGGCCACGTGGCCCGGGGCGTCTGCGCGGCCGACTCTGAAGGTCACCTCGTCGACGTCTGTGAGCGCCGGAAGGTCCAACGCTTCGAGGACGGCATCCGGTACACGGAGAACGGGCGGGATTGGATCGATATCTCCGCGGAGAGCGTCGTTTCCATGAACATCTGGGGGTTCACTCCGAGCATCTTCGGTGAGCTGGAGGCCCGTTTCCCGGTTTTTCTAAGAGCGAACGAGCCTTCGATCATCAAGGCCGAATTCCTGATCCCGGAGGTCGTCGGGAGCCTGGTCCGCGAGAAAAAAGCCCGGGTCAAAGTCCTTTCCAACAGCGAAAGATGGTACGGAGTGACGTATCCCGAGGATCGGCCCCGCGTTCAGGCGGCCATCCGGGAGCTCGTCGCACGGGGACTTTATCCCAAAAATCTGTGGGGATCCTGAAAGGCGACGCCGCGTTGGAGCCAAACGACTTCTATCCCCATGGCTTCAGAAGTAAATTTCACACGGCCCGGACCGTCCTTGGGGAGATGGGCCCCGTCCCTTTCCTGACGAAGGTCCTGCCGTGGTCTTTTCGCCGGCGGTACATTTTTTATTCCGAGAGGATCAGGATCCCCGAGGCGTATCCGCTTCTTCCGGCCCGGTTCCGTTTCAGCTTCGCCGGAAAGGAAGATCTGGACTTTCTCATGGCGCTCCGCAAGGGGTACTATAAGAGAGAGATGCTCGAGAGACGGCTGGACATGGGCCAGATGTGTTTCCTGGGATGGAGCGGCAAGGACTTGGTCCATATTCGTTGGCTGTTTTCGGGAACGTTTTATGTGCCCTACTTGCGCCGGAGAATCGTCCTCCGGCCTGATGAGCTCTTAGGAGACGAGGCCTATACCGCTCCCGACTTCAGGAAGCAGAACATTTACGCCTGCGGCGGACGCCTGATGAGCATCGCGCTCCTGGAAAGGGGATTCAACAGATTAACCGTGGCGACCGCTTCCTGGAATGCCTCCGCTCGGCAGGCCGTTCTGAAAGCGGGTTTGACCGAGATCGCCAGCTTCGGATATTGGAAGGGACCGGGAACGAGGAGATTCTTCTGGTCCGGGGACATTGAGGTCCGTGATGACGGAACGATTATCTTTAAGGCCGCCCAATAAGGGCGACAAGATCACATACAAGTCTTTCTGGGACTGGACAGGCTTCCACTTCCCCACGCTTTTTGAGGCCCCATCCACCAGGTATTACCGGGAATGTGAGGAGAGGCTCTTTGAAACCCATTTTCCCGGACTCGCCGGCAAGAGGCTTCTGAAGACCGACCTCTGGGACGAAGCCAAGAATACCAGGATCCTGAAATACGCGGCCGACCGGGGCGCCGACGTCTACGCGATCGACGTCTCCGCCGAGATGCTCAGACAGGCGGGATCAGCCTTCGAAAACGGCCCGGCCCGCCGGAGGTTCATCGTCTCAGACGTCCGGGCCATCGCCTTCGCCGAGGGTTCGTTCGACCACATTTACAGCATGGGCACAATTGAGCACTTCAAGGAGCATACGCTGGCCGTCCGGGAGTGCTTTCGAGTGCTCCGGCGTGGCGGGACTGCGATCATAGGCGTCCCCAACGCATGCGACCCGTTCTTCCGCCCGCTCATGGTCGGCATTCTCCAAAGACTCGGCCTTTACGCCTACGGGTACGAGAGATCGTTCAGCATGCGGGCCCTGAAAAGGATGCTGACGCGTGAGGGCTTCGAGGTCATAGCCGAGACGGGGATTCTCTTCTTACCAGGCTGGTTGAGGATGGCCGACCTCTGGCATTATGTCCGGAGGCCGAAACGAGCATCCTTGTCGGCCCCGGCCATCTCGTTCTTCGCTTATCTTCATAGAAGGTTCCCGCGGCTCGGACGCCACGGCTACCTGATCGCCTGCGTCGTCCGAAAACCATGCTTTTAGCGGCCATGGCCTTCGGGGGGGAGCCGTCTGTCCCCCCAAGATACGATCCTACCGGAGCCTTGCCGTTGTCAGCCGGAGACGACGCCGCGGCGATCTTTGAACGGGGCACGTGCCGCAAGGACGTGTTCCCTAATCTGCAACCGTTTGACCTTTTTTTACGTAATTGATATCCTGAAGACAAAACGCGGGAAATCTCGATGAAATGCCTTTCTTGTAATTATGAAAACCCTGACGACACCCGCTTCTGCGGGAACTGCGGCAGGCCGCTCCTGGGGACTCCCGCCCCCGAGACCCTTTTCACTCAGGTATACCAGCCCGCCCGGGAGCTCAAACGCGGCACGGGTTTCTCCAGCCGGTACGAGATCATCGAGGAGTTGGGCAAGGGCGGTATGGGGAGGGTTTACAAGGCTTACGACTCCAAGATCAAGGAATACGTAGCCCTGAAGCTCCTCAATCCCGAGATCTCCGCCGACCTGGAAACCGTCGAGCGGTTTCGGAACGAGATCAAGCTGGCCCGCCGGATTTCCCAAAGGCATGTCTGCCGGATGTACGACCTGGGCGAGGAGGGACTTACCTATTTCATCACAATGGAGTATGTGCCCGGGGAGAACCTTAAAAGCTTCATCCGCCGCTCCGGCCATCTGAACGAGGCCAAGGCGGTGAACCTCTCCAAGCAGATCTGCGAGGGATTGGCCGAGGCCCACAGACTGGGAGTCATCCATCGGGACCTCAAACCGCAGAACATCATGATCGACCGGGACGGCAACGCCCGGATCATGGATTTCGGCATCGCCCGTTCCCTCATTAGCAAGGGCCTGACGGGCACAGGGGCCGTTATCGGGACGCCCGAATACATGTCCCCCGAGCAGGCCGAGGCCAAAGACGTTGATGCGCGTTCGGACATCTATTCCCTGGGGGTCATCCTCTTCGAGATGGTCACGGGGCACGTCCCGTTCGAAGGCGAGACGCCGTTCAGCGTTGCCATCAAGCACAAGAGCGAGCCTCCCCAGGATCCCAGGGAGCTCAACAGCCAGGTTTCCGCGGCCATGAGCCAGATCATCCTCAAGTGCCTGGAGAAGTCCAAGGAGAGACGGTTCCAGACGGCGGAGGAGCTTCGCGACCGGCTGGACGCCTTGGAAAAGGGGTTCCCGACCAGGGAACGGGTGATTGTCAAGAAAAAGCCAACGACGACCCGCGAGGTCACGATCAAGTTCGAAGCGAGGAAGGTCCTCCGCCCTGTTATCGCCGTCGGCCTCGTCGCGGCCGCCGCCCTTATCATATGGCGGGCATTTCCAAAAAAGGGCGCCTCTCCAACCGGCACGCCGACCTCGCATCAGACGGCCCGGTCGGTCACCATTCCCCGCGACGACCGCTCCTACGCGAGCTTTCCGCCCAAGGACGAGTCAGGCAAGTCATCCGTTGGGTTCCTGGGACCGGTTCTGAAGGAAGCGGCGAAATACATGGACCAGAAGGACTTCCAAAGCTGGCAGAAGGTCATATCCGCCGTCAGGGACAAGCTCCCCGCCGAAGACCCCCTGGTCAAGATGTGGGACGATGTCCGGAAAAAGTTCGAAGAGGGGCAGCTGCAGCAAAAGGCGGGGCGGATCGAGGAATCCAAGAAGAGCTACACCCGAAGCCAGTCCGAGATGAACAAGTTCCTCGGCCTCGTCAATGACAAGGAGACGGCCGACGCCGCCCGGGAAGAGATGGGCTCGGTAAAAAAGAGCGCGGACGACCTCGCCGCCGCCAAGGGAGAGAACCTCCTCCACTGGATCGCCGCGGAAAAGCTGAAGGACGCCGAGGACGCCTACCGGAAGAACGATTTTTCCGGGGCCAGGACGCTTTATACGATCCTCCGCAAAGTTTTCACTCTGAGCCTGCAGGGCGGTAACGAAGAGACTTGCCTGGCCCGACTCCACGGGCTCGTCAAGGATACGAGGACACAGGCCGACGCCGTCAAGCCGCTCATGAAGGACTCCTGGCTCTACGAAAGGGCGCGCGAGGAGGAGTCCCGGGCCGCGTCCATGGCCTCCGAAGGCCGGCCCGCCGAGGCCGCGGAATTCTATGTCCTCTCAGCGTTCCTCTATGAAAAGGCGAAAGACGTCACCGTGGAAAGCGGCGGGGCCCGGAAATAGCGAATGAGCCCCGGGATCCTCTTCGTTTGCCACGGCAACATCTGCCGCAGTCCCATGGCCGTCGGCATCGCCCGAAAGCGGCTGGGCAACGAGATGGTCACGGAGAGCGCCGGGATCGCTCCTTCCGGCGGGAAGGCCACGGAAGAAGCCGTCCTGGTCATGAAGGCCGTTTATGGAGTCGATATTTCAAATCACAAGCCGAGAGGCGTCGCCGAGGTGGATCTCGCGGCCTTCGCTTACGTTATCGCCCTCGACCTCTCCATTTACACGCGCCTTAAAGCATCGGATCGAGTCCCGAAAGAAAGGCTCTTCGGCTGGGACATCGAGGATCCGATCGGACTGGGTTACCAGACCTACAAGCAGGTCGCCAAGAAAATCGAGAAACGTCTGGAACAGTTTCTGGAAAACCGCGGCCTCGACATCCGATGACTACGGCATCGAAGGAAGCCTGGAGTCAGATCCATTCATCCTTTTCAATAATCCAGCCTGAATTCAGTTGCCGGAAAGATCCCGGAGTTGATATCTAGAATTTCAAGCCCATCCCGGCGGTGAACCTCATCCCGCCGAGGTCGACTTCGTCTTCGTAAGGCATCACTTTGAGCGGAACGGACCTCACCTCACCGGCTAGGAAGAAGTTCCCGGTCAGAAAGAGCTTCAGGCCTCCGGCCAGGACGATCGTTCCTTTGGTCTTATCGACCCCCTCCCCGGTGTGATAGGGCGAATCGATGACCTGCTTGATCGAATACGAGCCGTACCCCGACCGGAGGAAAACCGAAACCATGCCCACGCTGAACTGATAGCCGACAAATAGCTCCATGCCGGTGACCTTCAGAGTGGTCGACTCTTCATAGATCCCGGTCTTCCCGCTCTTCGAATAGCCGCCTTCATAGCCGGCTCCGACGAAAAGGCCTTCCCAGAGATAGACGGCGGCATAGGGGAAAAAGACCGTCCCGTCCCCGTAGACCGCCTTAATGTCGGCATTTCTTACGGACCTCATGCCGAATAGCGCCCCGGCCTCGATATGGATGGCGGGGAACGCCACGCTCCCCATGGCGGCCAAAAGACCCAGGAAGAGAGCGCATCGTCTCATCCCCCAGTTCATAGTGTAAAAGTCCCGGTCTGTCAAGACCTGATAGAGACTCCATAATTCCGATAGGATTCTCTCTTCTCAAGCGATGACGCCGACTTCCGGTGATGCCCGAAATTCC
>Ga0153916_10004707_pt1 | contig 10326 bp, 5 predicted proteins | sample Opewatmetagenome_FD_109642 | JGI IMG/M metagenome (GOLD analysis project Ga0153916, IMG submission 109642) | Freshwater wetland microbial communities from Ohio, USA - Open water 3 Core 3 Depth 4 metaG | ecosystem: Environmental > Aquatic > Freshwater > Wetlands | place: USA: Ohio, Lake Erie, Old...
ATAAGATTAAAGATATAAAACAGAATATTGGAAATTCTAACCTTGTTTGATTTTCGAGAACATTACAAATAAAAAGACATAAGCAGCCGGATGGCAATATCACTCTGCTAATACTTCCAGTGGTTCCTTTGGATAGCCACATTTCAAATCAAAATCATCTGATATTATTTCTCCCCCTTAGCGATAATCTTGCAATCATTCAATCAATCTTCTCTTGGTCTCTCAGTCTCTCCCTCTTATTTCAGCAGGATCATCTTTTTACTGGATATAAAATCCTTTGCCCTGAGACGATAGATATAGATTCCGCTGGCAACCTTTTCACCTGATGCATTTCTTCCGTCCCATACTGCATAATGCTGTCCGGGATCCTGCACAACATTATTTACTATACTCATTACCCGCTCACCGAGAATGTCATATATCTCCAGTGTTACATTACTTTTCTCTTTTAACTGCCAGGTAATTGTAGTAGCCGGATTAAAAGGATTCGGGTAATTCTGGTATAAAGCATAATCAAATGCCTGCAGTGAGATGTTATCCGAATGCAGTTTCGCAAAATCCTCTGTACCAATAATGATCCTGAAATTAACTTTCCCGTTTTCTAAAGTTACTGTTTGTGCAGTACCATCGCTGATATTAACAGGGATCTCCCTGTCTTTGTCGAGCAGCCAGATATTGAAATTATCCGGCAGAGCTGATTTCTTTTCAACAGCAAGCGTAAGAGGCTGATTTGGTGAGCTTGATTCGACTGTAAAATCCCAATAAGCACCGTCTTTTGAAACAGGTACTACATTCCGGGCGTAATAGATCCCGCCCGAACTTAAAAGCAGCTGTACCCGGTTATCAATTGCCGGAGGTTTGATCACGTTATACCTGTTTGCAGTATTTCCGGCATCCTCCATCATCCCGATATAATTCTGCAGATCTTTTGCTCCGGAGGAATTAAGCGATGCTTTCAATTGCACAAGGAACTCATCACTTTTCATAGAAGCAAACATATTTACTGATTGTTTTTTCTCGAGAGACGTATTGGGATTTATGTTGATGTTAAGGCTATGACCGAGCTGATTATATACCCAGTAACCTTCCCATGGGAGGAGAGTGGAAATATCGTAGTCCAGCGAATCGGAATTCCAGCCGATAGGAAGCTGCAGTAAGGAATCAGTATTTTCTATCAGAGCCCAATCAATCGGGAAAGCGAAGGGATCCCCGATCTGATTGTAGCCGGGCTGCAGTGTAATAGTATAATTATTAAACGAAGGTACACTTAAGGAATTATTAATGTCAAATATCTTTCCATCTCTGTTTATCAGCCAGTAAGCATTTCCCGGTACAACATCTCCTGGTATTGCATTATGCTCTGCATAACTGTTTGCTCCGGGCTGCCAGCGAAATATTCGCCAGATCTGTTGATTATAAGATCCGTAATCATCCTGAAAAACAGCATCGATCTGAGGAGAAGCAATCGAGAGGGGAATAGAGATCATCTGATACTGTCCCGCTCTTATGGGATTGAAATAATTCATTTGAGGAATACCAAGCTGAATTGACGCCGGTCTGGTCTGAGGAGTATTTGACGGATAAGTTATAACCGCAATACCGTCAGAAAACATCAGATAGAATTGAATTCCCGTTATAGTTGAATAAGAAGCAGGAATATTATACGTATAAATATTTCCCTGTCTCGATAGAGTATCCTGCTGAAATGCTACATCTCCTGTTTTCCTGTAAAATATTTGACTGAGAGTATAAAGAATTGCAGAGGGGGGAGTAATATTCATAGCTGTAGATTGTCCTATAACATTAGCAGAAGGCAGCTGAACCTGTATGGTAGTTAAACCGGTGCCGGTAAGACGAACGGAGTCGGGACTGTTTCCCGCCGAACTGTAAATTACCAGGTAAGCTGTTTTTAATCCTGAAGTATCCGGTGAAAAACTGACAGTCAAATTGATGAAACTGAAATAGATCAGGGTATCGCCGTCGACATTCGGACTGAATGAGAAATTTGAAGCATCACCCCCTCTGATTTTTACGCTGTCAACTATAATATTTACGGGTGATTCATTCCCGAGTGACAGGTTGAGAGATGAAGTAATTCCGGCATCCACAGAACCAAAATTTAACAATGTGTCAGACAGAAGAATAGAAGACTGAACTGCTGTTCCGGTAATAAGTATTGTATCGGGGGAGGTTGATGCATCACTGATTATTTCTATGTAAGCATTTTTTACCCCCGAATATACAGGGAAAAACGCGATTTCCATATTAGCCGTCTGCTGGGCAGATATGCTATCGAGCGGGTATCCCGATAGAATTCCGAAACTGGAACTGGTATCATTAAATAATGTCATACTGAAAATATGCAGATTAGCAGTGCTTGTATTTGTCAGACTGACTGAAGCAGAATCAAAAGAAAAAATTGGTACCGAACCGAAATTAACCTGAGGGGGGCTTATAGAAAATTTTGGCGACGGAAGCTTAGCGATGAAAGCATCGCTCCATATTCCGTTCAATGTAATAGTACCGAAGAGACCGGAAAAATAAAATGAACCGCAGCCGTATATATCACCTTTCGAATCATCAGCTAATCCGCCGGCATTATTGGAATTGATCTGCCCTGCTCTTATCCCCCATAACTTCTGACCGGTATTGGTATACCTTGCGAAATAAACATCATTAGTTTCACTGCTGACGCTTTGGGTGATTGATGCAATAAGCGAAATATTACCAGCCGCATCAAGATCCATTTTTCTGGAATCGTTATAAACAGGGCTCCCGTGGTCCTGGATTACCCATACCGGAACAGCGGACTGATTGTATTTCGCAATAAATATATCAGCATTTTCAAAACCGGTTATTACAATTCCATTAAAAACTGCCTGACCGTTAAAAGTTCCTGTAAACAAAATGTTATTGTCTTTATCAATTTTTATATCGTGGCCGTAAAAATAACCTCCTGAACTATCACTCCCCACTTGTGTTGCCCAGACAAAGGTGCCCTGGGTGTCATACTTTGCAAGAAAAACATCCTGATTGGTTCCATCCCAGCTGCTTACCAGGGTCGTATCCCCAAATTGTATTACCCCGCTGAACGAACCGGTAATAAATACATTATTGTTATTATCGGTTCTTGTACCGTAAGAAACATTATTAAAAGTTATACCGCCGGTTGGATTTATTGCTGCTTTTAGCCATAAGACATTACCTGCGGGATCATACTTAACTACAAAAATATCGCCGTATGGATTCCCCGATTGAACGGTAAAATCACCAAACTGAGCAAACTGTTGAAAAGTTCCGGTTACAATTATATTGTCCTGGTTATCTGCAGCAACTGAATAACCATAGTCGGAATTCTGTCCGCCGCCTTGCTGAGCCCATAAACATACTCCGTCGGTGGAATATTTAGCGGTAAATACATCATAACCTCCATAACTAACCAGGGTATAAGCTCCGAATATGCAGGTACCGGAAAAGACCCCGGTAAGGATTATATTTCCCTGGTGATCGGTTGTTAAACTGTAGGGACTATTATAGCTGTCTCCGCCTGCACGGACAGCCCAGACTGCGTTCCCTCCGCTCGTATACTTCACTAGAAAAATGTCTCTGGAGCCTGTCGGGGTTAAGACAAAGCCTCCGAATGTTGCCGTGCTGTCAAAATCACCTGTCACAATTACATTATCCTGATTATCTACTGTTACATCTGCTGCTTCATCATACCCGTTTCCTCCTCCGCTTACAGCCCATAAGAAATTCGGCGGCAGGGTTTGTGCCTGACTATTCTGAAAAACTGTTACCGTCATTAAAAAGATCAGGGGTAAAATTTTACTAAACAATTGGTATATTTTATTCATTATAAACACCCAATTTAATTTTATAATCTGTTAAAGATTAAGTTTAATACCGGCACTAAGTTCATAATTAGTTAAGTCGGTTTTGTCCTTTGCACTGCCGAATGCATATTTTAAGTATATGGGAATGGAAACTGCCGGAGAGAAATTAATCTGCGGAGAAAGACTTGCGCCGTACAAATTATAACCTGAATAATAGACTGTTGTTTTTTCATAAAAACTTGCAAAGATACCGTAGCCTAATGAAAACTGAGCATTAAATCTCTGATTGAATGATGCTCCGATGTACAGCTGGTTTGGAGTTATTTTTTCATTATCGAGTACAGCATATACACCTTTTGGCTGATCAAGTGCTACATCCCGGTATAACAGATAAAAAGCAAGATAATTAAAACCGAAAAACTGTTTATACATTGCATTGAAAATCAGCCTGTTGCCGGAAGCAAAAATTTCCTTGCCGTCGACCTTATCACTTCCGTAAAAAATTCCTGTAAAATCTCCGGTGAGTGTTTGTGTCTCGCTTAATTTAATATCAAGTCCTGCGGTTGCAGTAATCTCATTTGAGGGCTTATATTTTGAAGAAGTATCGGCAAGGGGCTGATATTCGGATTTCAGCTGGTATGATACGCCTGCTCCGATCACCACAACATCCGACAATGGATGAAGCCATGTAACTCCGAGGAATCCGTTTAATCCCTGTCCGAAATTTGAAGTCCGCAGACCAAACAATTCCTGGCTGATAACTCTTGATGTAATAAACTCATCAGTTTTAAGTTTCGTTTTTCCGGTTGGGATATTGAGACCACCGTCGAAGGTAAGATTCGCATCCGGGAGGCGCTGTCTTAAAATCAACTGCATATCGGATAAGCCGCTCAGCCCGGGTATATCTCCGCTGACAGAAGCATATCTTGTAACCAATCCCAGTGAAGTATTTGTAAAAGGATTTAAACCGGCACTGATTATACTGCTGAATTCAGAAAAACTGTTACCGTTGTTTACGTTCCAGTTTTCATAATCGGGCATAATGCTAAGACTGACCACAGGCTGCTCTGTGTAACTATTCTGTGAGAACGAAAAGCTGCCCGATAAACATATCAGCAGGGGAATGAATAATAAAATTCTTTTCATATTTTATTTTCCTTATTAAAGGCTCATCTGTTATTTCAATTCCCGGGAGGAGGCGGAGGAGGAGGCGGTTCCGGCAGTGTGCCCGGCTGATTAATTATATCCTCAAACTCCTGGGCGGGATTTCTGTTATCCGGTCCCTGTACAAAATTAGAAGTAATATTGCTGCCGAGACTCTGCACTCTGTTTGCAGCAAGATTGATCATTTCATTTTTTACCGCCGGATGTTCAGTCCTTAGAGTTGAAACAATGTTTTCTTTAGATCCTCCGCTCTTGCCGATACTCTGAGACGACTGAAGTTTATTCCCCGCGTCGTTAAAATGAGGATCAAGTTGTACTGCTTGCTGAAAAAATCCATTTGCCTGTTCGAAATTCCCTGCATCCTCCTGCATCAGTCCTTTTGAATAAGCCAGGAAAGCATCAAGGTTCTGAGTAGGGATGTAAGCGATCTGTTCTTTCTCCTCCTGAGTCAGGTCAAATCCGTTCTCCTGCAGAAATGCAAAGACAACCTGTTTCTGAAGTGTAAAGATATCATTAAGGGAACCTGTTTTATTTACCCAGGATTTTCGCTGACTTGTTTCAACTTTCCAGGAGCCAAGATCTATTTTGAAATTCCCGTTATCTGCCACATCATAATCTCCTGAAACAATAGTCCCGGCCTTTAATAACTTTCCCATCCTGGGTGCAGTTGACTGATCAACAGCTTCCGACTGCGCCAGTTTTAATTCTTCCAGCACTGCCTGTATCCTTACTCTTTCAAGAACTTTTATCTGCTTCAGCTTTGCAAGATCAATACTTATCATTTCACTGAATCCTCTGCTTAAAGGAGCATAATTTGTATCTGTGCCCTGATAGATTAATGGGAATACAGCCATAGTACTGTCGGAGATATTTTGAAATGACAGGTCCTTCTCATTTGCAATGAGTAATTTCACATCCGAGTAATCCTGCTGTCTTTTTATCCAAAGATATCTCCCTTCCATCATATCCCTGAAAGGAGAATCTTCGGGTACGTCCTGATACTTAGAATAATACTGAATAGCTTTATCCGGCTGATCATAAAATTCAAGGTTCAGACCTTTATAGAACAGCAGCTCAGGATCATCAGGTTTTATATCAAGGGCTTCGCCAAGATAATACCTCGCTTTATCATTATCGTGAGTCTGAGTGTAATAGATACTCAGGTTTTTCAGGGCTTCAAAGTCATGCGGATTTTTCAACGTACTGTCAATCCATTCCTGAACCTGGTGTTTATAATATTCAGGATTATCCATGATTGATCCGGAAGAGCAGGAATTAAGAAGCAAACCTGCCGATAATAAAGGAAGTACGGTTAATAATTTAATTATATTTTTCAAAGTACACCTTTAATTATATTTGCTAAAGTAGGGGAGCAATACTTTGAGCTTTGAGCTTTGCTTTTTCGTAGTTAGGACTAAGCTTTAAAGCTTCTTCGAATTTTTCATAAGCATTCTTATAATCTTCTTTTTCGAGATAACTTAATCCAACCGAATATGCCATTATAGCATCAAGAGATGGTGCTTCTTCAGTCTGCTGGGAGGTCTGTTCTTTTAATTTTACATTTATTTTATCGGCTATTTTCTGGCCCAGCTTATCAACAAGTCCGAAGAAATCATCGAGATCGCCTTTAACTTCATCAGTAAGTAGAATTTCACTGGTTTCAACTTTTACGAGTCTGGCTCCAAGCCAAATCTGGTCACCCGCAATAATAAAACTGCCGAGCAGAACAGTCTGCACGCCAAGCTGTTTACCTACTCTGACGGCACCTTCCATATCATACTGATTCTGAAGTTTAATTTCATTCAGTATCCATTCTATTCTTTCCCTCTCGACGACTTTCAAATCGGTTGAATTGTTCATCCTGTTAATCATCAGATCGGCGAACCCCGGTTCCATCGGATCATACTGGAGTTTATGATCCACAGACCTGTTCTTAAAATCTATTATTGCCATTGTTTTCATTCCCGGGTCGGGTCTTTCAACCGACATTGTACCTGAAATTTCCTTGCGGGATTCGTAATAAAGCTTCATAAAAACAGGGGGCTCGTAATCAGGATTGAATACGACCATCGGGGGTTCCAGTTTTAACAGGTCCATAATTGCTTCTTTGGCTTTGTCATATAATCCTTTTGCAGAATATGATCTGCCGAGAAAGCGTAAAGCATCTTTTCTGATTGCCGTATCGACGGCAGTATCGGTGGCAAGGCTGTTAAGTACATCAATGGCATTGTCGAACTGAGCAGCCTTGTAGTATTGCTCAGCCTGATCTAGCTTGTCTTTGGGGCTCTCCTGTGCAAAGACAGAATTTAAAAAGAACGAAAATAGAAACGCAGCAACAAACAGGAAAAATTGAAACCGCTTAATGAGATGTACGTTTTGGGAATGCATACTTTTATCCTCCTGAGTTTTATGTATTTTATTTAAAAATTCCGAAGTATCTTTTTATCATTTGAAATGAAAGACGAGTGAATGCGGCTTATGTTCCAGAGAAGGGGAGATGTTTAACTGAACATCATTTTCAACTGTCTTATACCCTGTCTTTTTAACAGAAATTTTATAGGTACCCGGTCCGAGTGAAAGATCTCCCGGAGTAGTTTTGTCCGTATTGGCTCCGTTCACATAAATCATCCCCCAGAACGGGTCACCGGCATTATCCAACGACTGAATATTAACCTGCTGTTTGAAATAACAGGTAAGCTGTTTAGACTGGTTTTTGGTGAGATTGACTGAGGTTGTAAAGCTGCCCAATTCCGAACTGACAAATTTAATTGAATGTTTCCCTGCATCAACAGTCTTTTTTATTGTTTCATCAGAATTGGAAAGAACCTGAGTATTATCTATATATATAGCAGCTGCCGGTACTGAATTCAGAGTAAGGGAGGCTTTATCTGTAACGGATTTTGGTTCCTGCAAAGGTTCCATTCTAATAGTGAGTTCATTCAATCCCGCATTTGCATTAAACTCTAAATCCTGCCAGTCTTTATATCCGGCAAGCCTGAGCAAAAGAGAATAGCGGTCGGCTTTAAGCGAATCTTTGGAAAAAGGTGTTTTACCTTCAGATATTCCATTAATGAAAACATTTGCTCCCTGCGGATCTGATTTAATTGACAGGCGTGCAGGAATTATTTTCGGAGCTTTAGGAGGTGCAGGTTCAGGACTTTTTCTATTAAGCAGCACAATAGAAATTATTGCGGCAATTATAATTATTGCAGCTCCTGCTATATACCATTTTTTTCTTCCCGGTACAGGAACAGTTCCCTTTTTTTCAGGCTGATAAGCTGAAATAATCTTTGTTTTTTCTTCCTCTTTTTCATCCCCGATTTTTATTGATGATAAGTCTCGCAGCATTTCATCCGAATTCTGGAATCTCTTTTCTGCATCCTTATCGAGTGATTTCATTATAAATCTGACGAACTCCTTAGGGATCATCGGATTGTATTTAACGGGTGAAGGAATTTTTCCATCAACGATTTGCTTCTGAATAACAAATTCCGATTCACCTTTTTCAAAAGGAGTTCTTCCTGAAATCATTTCGTAAAGGGTCATTCCGATCGAATAAATATCACTCCTTTTATCTACATTTTTTAATCCTTTAACCTGTTCTGGCGACATATAATACAATGTGCCGGCCGCAGCGTGAGTAACCGTAGCCTGGGTACCTTCTTCCTGGAATACTTTAGCCAGTCCAAAATCCATTACTTTAATAGTGCCGTCTTCACATAACAGAATATTGTTCGGCTTGATATCCCGGTGGATCACTCCCACTTTATGCGCATGACCGATTGCATTAATGATCTGTGAGCCTATGGCAATTGTTTCGTTGACAGTAAATTTCCCTTTCTCCCTTAACCACTCTGAAATTGTCCTTGCCTGGACATATTCCATCACCATAAAAAGTCCGTAATCTGTTTCCCTTAATGCATACACACCTACTATATTTCTGTTTTCAAGTTTTGCAAGGGCCCTGGCTTCGGTCTTAAATCTTCTTAAAAAATTTTCATCATGGGCAAGGAATGGATCTATCATTTTTAATGCAACGATCTTTTCCAGGTTCATATCCATTGCTTTAAACACCACTCCCATTCCTCCCCTGCCGATAACCTCAAGGATTTTATAATTATCTATTTCTTTACCGATAAGCTGATCCATATACCGTCATTCCAACTTTGTTTTACCGCTTAGAAATACATTCTGGAATTTAGCGGATGAATTTTTATCGACATACAATCCCGATTTGCCGAAAATACCCCATATGCTTTTGTACGATCCCAATAATCCTTTATCATTATATATGCTGATAAGATTACCCGAATACTGTATTTTAAGCAAATTTATTCCCGGTTTTTCTGAATTATCGGGTTTAACCACAATTAAATTTTCAACATTATTTCCGGAAACTTTCTGCAGAGTATATCCTCCCCCGTGGCGATGCTTAAAAATATAGTAATCTGAAGGGGAGCTGTAACCGACAATCAGACCAACCGTAGAGTTCTGAACGTCTGATGCTATGCTAACTACTAATGACGCCTCAAATAAATCAGTCCCGTAAAGTATAAATTTCTCGGACTGTGTATTTTCAAAATCAATTTCATAACTCTTTACAGACATTTCATTCTTACCTGCATCGGGATAGCTCCACCCCGGTAAATCAAATCTTGTGGTGGTAATTTGTCCTATGTTTTTTCCCTCGTGAGTATTTTCAGATCCCGAAGAATCAGTAAAGACCGGCTTGTTGCTGATCTGATTCATACAAAGGCTGATGCGGTTTTTAACAATTTCATTATCAGGCTGGATTTCCCGCACTTTGGTATAATATTTTAAAGCCTCCTCAAAATTCTTACTGTCCATCAGGCTGTTTGCGTTTGTCATATAAGCCGAGGCGATTTCATTTACTCCTTTCAAGGCTCCCTGGTGCATGGGATCAATTCTGAGTATTTCCTCATATTGTTTAAGGGCATTTTCATAATCCTTTTTCTTAAGTGAATTTTCTGCTTTCGTCAGAAGCTTTTCCTCGGAATCCGAGGAAATTTGCGGAGGCTGCGATTTGTTATTTATATCGGAATTCTCTTCAGGAACAGATTCCTGTTTGTTTCCGGAGAAGGACGTATAGATTGAATTCTTAAATTCGATTACTAAAAGAATCAGGATGATAACGAAAACGATACCTACACTCCGCCATCCGATCCCTCTTTTTCTGACTCCTGTCCGTACTTCCTTTTTTGGCGGTTCGGGTTCGGTAAATTTCTTTTGATTGTCCGGGTTAACTTTTATTATTATTACAGTAACGTTATCCTTTCCTCCTCTTTCATTTGCCAGATCAACCAGCATC
>Ga0153916_10004708_pt1 | contig 10326 bp, 7 predicted proteins | sample Opewatmetagenome_FD_109642 | JGI IMG/M metagenome (GOLD analysis project Ga0153916, IMG submission 109642) | Freshwater wetland microbial communities from Ohio, USA - Open water 3 Core 3 Depth 4 metaG | ecosystem: Environmental > Aquatic > Freshwater > Wetlands | place: USA: Ohio, Lake Erie, Old...
CGGGCCGTGCGGCGGACGTCTGACCCCTCGGAAGAACCGGAGTCCAGCCTCGTCTTTCCGGCAAGAATTTCTTCGACCGTGATCTGGCGCTTGCCCAGGCGGTCGGTGAAGGAGCCGACCATCTCGTTCTCGCCCATCAGCCTCAGGATGCTATAGCCGACCCAAAACCTGCGGACGGGTTCGGCCTTCTCTTGTCCCCGCAGGGCCCAGGCCAGCCGGGCGCTCAAGCCATCAGTGCCGCCCGGATGCCGGATGACCTCGCTCGGCAGCCGGGAATCCGCCGCCGGGGCGGCCGCCGCCCAGGCGACAGCGAGACAGGTCCAGAATACGACCATCGAAAGCCGGCGCATGGCACGCTCCTAATTTTGCGATTCGACGGGCTGGCGCTTTTTTTCGAGGATCTCGAGCAGAGCCGCCTTAGCTTTCGGGGTCCCGATCTCGCCCAAGGCCATGACGGCTGCGGTCGCCAGCTTCGGATCCTTGCCGGTCGCGATCTCCAGGAGCGCGGCCACGGCCTCGTCGCTCTTCGACTGGCCCATGGCCAGGACTGCCTGCTGCCTGATTTCTGGGTCGGATTCTTCCTTGAGAATCTGTGAGAGGACCTTGACCGGGGTCCCGCCTTCTTCGTCCATCAGAAGAAAGACCACGGCCCTGCGGGTCTTAGGCGACTTGGCTTTGCGCATAAGGTCAAGGAGGGCGTTCGTGCCCAGGGCTCCCTTTATGTCGTGCAGGGCGTAGACGGCTTTCTCGGCCAGCTCCTCGTCCGGGCTGTTGAGGGCCACGTCGAGGAGGATGTCCTTGATTTCATCCCCCCCGTGCTCGGCGATGGCGAAGAGGGCGCTCTCGCGGAGTTCGGAGTCCTTGGCCGTGGCCAGGACTTGTCTCAGGATCTCGAGCGAGACCTTGCCTTTGATCTCCGCGACCTGGAACAGGGCGGCCCGGGCCATTTCCCGGTCCGCCTCCTTGGCGATGATCTCCTTGAGGAGGGGGAGCACGTCGGTATCCTTGCGATCGCCGAGTGAGTAGAGCGCGGCTTGGCGGACCTCCTTGTCCTGGGCTTCGGCCAGGATCCGGCGGAGCGCTTCAACAGCTTCCTTGCCGCTGATGTCCTGGATGGCGAAGGCCGCGGCCCTGCCCATCTCCCGGTTGGCGTCCTTGAGGGCGATATCGGTGAGAAGCGCGAGGGTGCCGGCGTCCTTGGTCTCAGCCAGCGCGTAGAGGGCGTTTTGCCGGATGTCGGCAGGCGCGTCGGAGCGGAGAACATCCCTCAGGATCTGGACCGATTCTGGGCCGCCCTTGCCGCCGAGGGCGTAGAGGGCGCTCCGGCGGATCTCGAGGTCAGGCTCCTTGCGGGCGATCTCGGCCAGCTTGGCCGCCGCTGCCGGGGTCTCCATGTCCTGGAGCATGAAGACGATCTGGTTTTTGAGCTTTCTATTGTCCGCCTTGTCGTAGAGACTGATGATGGTCTTGAGGGCCTCCTCGTCGCCGATATTCTGGAGGGCGTAAAGGGCCGTCAGCCTGATGTCTTCGTCCTCCTCGCCTGACCTGAAAGACCTGATAATCGTCTCGTATTCGGGCTTCCCTGCCTTGGCCAGGGCCTGCGAGATCCGGACCATGTTCGATTTGGCCTCGTCGGCCCAGGAGCTTTCGGGATAAGCCCGGACGAATTCCTGGTAGCACTGGAAAACCTTCTCCAGAGGCTCGTTAAGCTTTTCGAGTGAGTAGCAGGACCAGAAGCGGGCGGCGTCCACCCAGGCGCTGTTCCGATACTGGCGGGCTATGTCTTCCATGGCCTTCCTGGCGGCCTCCCACTTCTCTTCGAGAACCAGCGCATAAGCCTGCTTATAGGCGACGGAGTCTTTCTCCTGGCCGGCAGCCGGCTCCGTCCCCATGACCGGGCCAGCCGACAGCAGGGATGCCCAAAGAAGGGTCAGGATCACCATCATGGCTGTCTGTTTCGTCGGTTTCATGTCATGTCTCCTTATTCAGATCTTATTCTTAAGCGGGGGGCCGGAGGTGCCCGGGGCCGAGGGGGACGAAGGCGTCACCTGGCCCCGGGCGTCCGAGGCCATCCGGGTGAGGTCGATTTTGAGGAAAATGTCCTTCTGCCGGACTCCCTGTTGAACGAGCTCGACGCCCTCAACGTCGCTACCGGCGCCGAGGTTGGCGATCTGCATCATGATGACCCGGAGGTCGGAAACGAGCTCCCTGAGCCTCTTCTGGCGGGGGTCGGTCAGAGAGCCCTGGATGTCCTCGGCTTGGCTTACCAGGTCGCGCGAGATCGCCTTTTTCCTCGGCATGTCCAGGGCGTAAAGGTCATCGGTTTTCGGGTTGTAGTTGACGAGGCCGAGGAGGAGAAGCTCCGACCTTTCGATGTACTTTTGGGCCCGGACCTCCGGGGCGGTTGAAACAGCCAGGGCGGTCGTTCCGGCGCTGGTCTCGAGCGGCGAGATTCCCCCGCGGGGCGCGAGGAGCAAACGGCCGATCAGGATGCCCAGCACGACGAGGGCGGCCCCGGCGGCCGCCTGGTGCAACCAGCGGGGAAGCAACGAGAAGAAACGGCTGACGCGGGCGGCGAACGGGACGGACCTCGGCATGACGGCCTCCTCCCTTTTCATCTTGGTCTTGAGCCTATCCCAGTAGCCGTCCCAGAACTCAGGGCCCGGGTCAGGGCGGCGACGCGCGTCCATGACCCGGAGCGTCGCGCCCAGGACCGAATACTCGGAGGCGCAGTCTGGGCAGGAGCGGACGTGGGCGTCGAAGACCTCCCGCTCGGCCGGCCGAAGCTCTCCGTAGAGGGCCTCGATCATCATGTCCTTTGCTTTCCGGCAGCTAATCATGGGAAACCTCCATACCGGGGCCGATGCCAACGGCGCCGAGCTCCTTCTGCAGCTTCCGAACGGCCCGGAAGAGGTAGCTCTTGACCGAGCCGACGGATAGGTGCAGGGCCTCGGCGATCTCTTTAAGCATGAGCTCGTCATAATGGCGGAGGAGGAATACGGCCTTCTCCTGGGGCGAGACTCTCTCCAGGGCGCGGGCGATCCTCGACTGCAGCTGCTCGAATTCGGCCGAGCGGACGGGATCGGGCGCCGAGGGCGATGTGGAAAACGGGACATCGCTCCGCGACCTGGCCTCGAGAGCTTCGTCCCCGACCGGCTCGGGGACCAGATCTTTTTTTCTCAGGTGGTCGATGCAGGCGTTGTATGTCACGCGGTAAAGCCACGAGCTGAGCTTTGCGTCCTTCTTGAAGGTCCCGAAGGAACGGTGAACCTTCAGGAAGACTTCCTGGGAGACGTCCTCCGCGTCGGTCGGGCTCCCGACCATGTCGAGGGCCATGAAGTAGATCTTTTTCTTGTAGCGCTCGACGAGCTCGCGAAATGCAGCCTGGTCTCCCCTGATCAGTCCTTCGACGAGTTCAAACTCTTCCACTGCGGTCGATCTCCGGCATTCGTTCCGTTAGACGGACAGGGCCGCCTTCGGGTTGGCAAGACCATTGTATCATTTTGGGGTCGGACCACAGGATCTGTCAGGATCTATATGAAAACAAAGCAAATCGCTAAAATAACAGGCGTATATTGGGGCTTAACCGCCTGTTTTTGGCTGCAAAAAGGGAGACCTAAGCCAATGCGGCCATGAGAAATGGGGTTTTCGTTAAGTCTTGCTTTTGGGGGTGCACATTCAACTTCGAAGTGCAACAGCTCGGGTAAAGAGCTCGAGGGGTGTTTTATACTTCAAGCACTTCCTCGGTCGGTTGTTGATCCGACCCCAATCTAACCTCTGCCATCCAAGTATCGAGTGGTTCGAATTTTCATTCTTCGAGCTTGGCGGTGATCTTCCAATAGTCCTGACCTTGCATCGCCTCGAGGGCGACTTGGTAGGCCTTCGCGTCGTCCTTGGCCTTGTCGGACGAATATGCGCCCAGGGGGAATTTGTTTACAGGCGTCCAGAAAATCCCTATTATGGAGTCCAAGACCATCGAAGGGATCGACTATGAAATTCGTCCATCGCCCGGCAACCCGGATCATGATCTTCCTAGTTCTCGCCTTTTTCGCTGCCGCCCACGTCCTCCCGGCGTTCCCTCAAGAACCACCTCCCGTGATTAGGACGTTCGAAGAGCTGGCGAAGGCGGTCGAGCAAGCCCGGGACGCGGTCCGCTCGGACCCCAAGGACACCGCCGCCGGAACGCGACTCGCCCGGCTGCTGATGATGGGCGGGGATTTCACCGAGGCCGGCGGTGCTCTCAGCTCGGCCCTCGCGGCCGATCCCAAGAACGTCTCGGCTCTGGTCCTTCTTTCCCGCCTCCTCCGGACCGAATTCAGGTTCGGCCAGGGTGTCGCCGAGCTCGGCAAGGCCAAGGCCTTGGCCCCTGAGGATGAGGACGTCAGGCTCCTCGACGCTTCCTACGCCCTGGACCGGATGGATTTCGGCGCGGCGGCCGCGATTTACGGCGCCGTCCTGGCAAAAATGCCCGGATCCGCCGCGGGCCTCTGCGGGCTGGCCGAGGTCGCCTACTTCGAGAACAGGTATAACGAAGCGGCGGCATACGTTGCCAAGTGCCTAACGGCCGACCCGGGCTTCGGCCGGGCCTATTTTCTTCAGTCCCTCATCCACCGCATCCGGCAGGAAAACGACCAATGGAAGGCCGCCGGCCGCAAAGCCGTGGAGGTCTCCCCTTTCGACGATGAGGCCCGGGCCAATCTTTCGAATATCCTTATGCGCGGCGAAAAAAAATTGGAGGAGGGCTACGCCCAGACCAAGATCGCTCTGAGGATCAATCCCTTCTGCCACCCTGCCCACAACTACATCGGCAACGGCTGGACGGCGGTCAAGTACGGCGAAGAAAAGGCCGTTGTCCTGCCCGAGTCAGCCGCCCGCGTGAAGTCCCTCCTCGAGCAGGGAAGCAACGCCCTTATCGCCCGCGACCTCGACCGGGCGGACCTCTCCTTCGATGCCGTTCTTGCTCTCGCCCCGGACAACATCAAAGCCCTGATCGGAAAAGGGGCCTCGGCCTATCACCGCGGCCGGTTTGAAGACTCCCTGAAATGGTTCCGGCAGGCCCTGTCCATTAATCCCGACTACGGGCTGGCTCACTACGGTGTCGCTCAGAGCCTCCTCCGACTCAAGGACGCGGTCAACGTCAAGCGGGCCGGAATCGAAAAGAGGTTCGCCGCCAGGGAGGCGCAGGAGGCCCCCTTCCTGAGGGACGTCTTCATCAACTACGCCCGGCTGGACCCCGACCTCCAGAAGATCATCCGGCTCTCGGTCAGGCCTCTGAGGTCGTTTCTCAAGACGGCCAAGGACAAGGGCGCAACGTTCTACATCACGCCCTTTCATATGATTCAATCCGAGGCCCCCGGGATGGCGGGTATCCATGGTCAGCGGACGTTCGACGGCCGGCTCTGGGACGACGTCAAGGGGCTGGGCGGACCGAACGCCCTGAGCGGCGAGGACTGGGAGCGGGACGTCAAGTACCTCCGCTACAACGTCGTCGCCCACGAGTTCACGCACCAGGTCCACGGGCTCATGCCGAAGGAACTCCGCGACGAGGTCAAGCGGCTGTTCGAGAAAGCCAAAAAAGAGCGGTTGACCCTGGATTTCTACGCCGATTTCAACGAATTCGAATACCTCGCGACAGGTGTAGAGGCGTACGTTTCCGAGGAGAAGCTCGCCGACCAGAAAATCGCTTACGGCCACACGCGAGCCGAGCTTGTGTCCCGTGACCCGGACCTCTATAGCCTGATCGAGCGGCTCGACAAAAAGGACGCTCTCTGACGGGGACTCGGCCTATGGGCGCCGGAACCGGACCAGGCGCACCGGGCCGAGCAACCCTGATTCCGCCGGCTCGCCGTAGCTGTTGTTGACCAGGTTTGCGATCCGAATCCGAATTTCGTTCGCCCCAGGACGGAGCGCCTTGCCGACGGCAAAGACGTGAGGTCCCCACAGCCGGGCCCCGCAGTTCCTGCCATTCACCCAGACCTCGGCGACATGGCAGACCTTGCCCAGGTCGAGCTCAATGTCTGGCTCGGGCCGGTCGACGGTCACTGTCTTGGTGTAATCCAGAAGCCCGCTGAACTTCTGGAGCCCCCAGGCTCGCCAATCCTCGAGCGGCTTCTCCGTCGCCGCCGCGAACTCGGCCGGAGGTATCATCGGAAATTCCATGACCGGTTGGATCTTCGCGTCCCAGCTCACCTTCCACGCCCCCTCGACCGCCGCGATCACTTCGACCCCCGGCCTGCGCTCGGGAGCTCCTCCGGTCGCCTTTTCCTTCTGGTCGAAGACGAGCCAATAGGCTTCGAACGGCTTGAAGACCAGGGCAACCCGGCTGCCTCCGGCCGCCTCGGCCGATGGCACCCTGCGGACCTCGCCCGTCTCGCAGTCCCAAATCGAAGCGGCGCCGCGGGCGTCGTTGGCCTCAATTTCACAGGCCTGCCATTCGCCCGTATTGTTCACCAGCCAGAAGAAATCCCGCCCGTCGATGAGCCGCCGGTGCTGGAGCATGGGAAAGGCCCCGGCGACAAAACGGAGCGGGCTCTCAAGGCCCGGCGCCGCCCTTTCGAGCAATGCCGGCAATCCGGCTTCAGGCACGGCCGCGAAAGTTGGCTGCGTCCGAAGCTCGCCCATCAGCCGCTTCATTTCCGGGTCGTCCGTCCCCATTTCGGCCGAAGCGGCGGGCAGCCCGGCCAGGGCGTAGACACGGCCTCCGTCCACGGCGAACTCGACGATCTTTCGAGCCGTGTTGAGAGGCATGATGTCGACCGCCGGCAGGACCAGAGTCCTGAACGAGAATCCGCCGCGGACGAGTCTCCCCTGCCTGACCTCCATCTGTTTAAGATAATGCCGGTCGGCGATCAGGAATTCAACTCGAGCGGCGGTCAGGTCATCGATGGCCTTGGCATAGATCCGCTCAATCTCGTTGATGCGCTTCCCCGCGGGACGCGTTTCGGAAAACTTCCACATCTCGACGTCCAGCAGGTCTGCGTCGGCTTCGACCCAGGCCGATTCGATCGGGTTCCAGAGCAGGACGTCGGCGACGGCCCGCCCCATTGAATTCACATAGCTCGCCCTCCGGACGAAATCCGTCCACAGGTGGAGGTAAGGAAACATCGGGTTCTCGGAATACCAGTCCGGAGGCCAGGGGTTTCCCATGAGCTTGCGGGTCGTAAAGACGCCGTGCGGGATGATGTGGCTCATGCCCCACGCCGTCACGGCATTCACAGCCTGCTTGAGAAAAACGGGATTGAAGGTCCCCCAGGGCGTCCCTTCGAACGCGCCGGCGCCCATCAGCTCGGTCGCCGCCCGCGAGTCCTCAAACTCGGCGACCGATTCGATCTCCTTGAAGTCGTGGACCCGGAGCGGTTTCCGGCCGAGGCAGTCCTGCCCGGCCATGGTCAGGGTCCGGAGCATTTTCAGGTGGTCGCCGACGGCGTTGACCTGGGGCTGAATCCCCTCCTCCCAGAAATGGGCCGTCGTCGACATGCCGCGCGCCTCGTGCCAGTCGGTCACCGCCCGGAAGGTCTCGGCGTAGATGTCCGAGACGAGGTCAAACCACTCCCACCGGGCCCGGGCGAATAGCCCCTCGGCATCTCTGTCGACCGAGAGCGGCAGCCAGAGCCGGATGTCGCGGCCGTAGCGTTCCCGGTATCTCGCGTCGAGGGTGTCCGACCAGGCCAGACCCCAGCCGTAGTCGCCCTCGTTGTCGATGAAATCGCCGGGGACGGAGCGTCCAAGCTTGTCGCCCAACTTCTGGGCGTAAGGCTCGAGGGCCGTCGCGATGAAGGCGGGCGCCAGCCCGGAATCGATATAGTTGACATGCGAACCGTCAGCGCCGGCGTGGTGGAAAAGATTGAACACATAAACGCGCCATGCCCCGCCGGCCGGCGCCTTCCAGGTGCACGCTGCGCCAGCCCCGATAACCTGCAATGTCCGGCTCCGGATGACTGCGGGCGCGTGCGGGATTCTGTCCTGGACGTCTTCCGCAGAGACGCCGCCCGCGTCAACGCTTTTCCGGACGGTCTCTTGTCGGCTGCCAGCCGGGAGCGGTTGGTCGAGCTCGGCCGCGACGGCGAAGAACGACGATGGCACTTGGACCTCGGAGCCCCCCTGAATGTCGATGCCCTCCCAGCGGAGAGACTGGGCTTTGAGCTCGGGGCGGGCCTCGAGGATTCGGCCGTAAGCCTGAAAGCTCGGCCACCAGTATTCGTCGCAATAGCCCAGATAGCCCCTCCCCTTTTCAGCTTCCTTCAAGGCCGCCCCAAAGGCTTCGAACCACTTGTCGCCCAGCCATTCCGCGGCCGGCAGGTCTGGGGTTTTGACCATGGATTTGCGGGCATGGGCATAGCCGGGATTAAATCTCTGGCTGATCATGACCCGGGACATCTCGGCCATCTTGCTCGTGTCCAGCGGCTCGTCCCAGAACCAGAAGATGAATGGGGCGTAGATCATGTCGGGGTTCCGGAAGCCGGCTTTGAGCGTCTCGAAGGGCACGGCGATTCTTTTCCCCCAGTTCTGGGGCGCAGATCGGACAGGACCCGGTTTCGAACGGCAGCCCGCGAAAAGCACCAGGCCACCCAAGAGCAAGGCCAGGAGCGGCGCGAGGAAACCGGCCCTAAAAGAAATTACGCGGCGGTTCATTCGGACTCTCCTTTTTGAGACACAGGCCCTCAGGATTCTCTGAGGAGCCAGCGTAGGGCGTTTTTCTGGAGCTTGATATATTCCGGATTCCAGAAACTGGGGATCGTGTGGCCTGGGGCCATGAAGCAGACCCGGCCCCTGCCGTATTCGTAGGCCCAGCAGGCCTCGCACGACGCCCCCTGGTTCCCGTACTTGGGCGTCGAGTATTCCAGCCCCTCCTCGTTGACGCTCCGGACGAGCACGGACTTCGGGTCTTTATCATAGAGAACGTAGTGCTGTTCCTCGGTCACGACAAAGTCGTTCACCCCGCGCGTAACGGGATGGTCTCGGTTGACGATCTTCATTTTGTAGGGCCGGAACGGCGTGTGCCCGGTGAAAAGCGCGCCCTCGACATGACGAAAATCCTCGTTCGCCCCCGAAATATAGCTGGCGTTGTGGAAGAACCAGGCCGAGCCGCCCTGGTCGACATAGGTCCGGACGGCCTTGCCCTGCTCAGGGGTGATCCACATGACGGCGGTCTCGTCGAGCGGCGGCAGGGGCGGGTCGCTCACGATCTTCGTTTTCTCCGGATCATAGAAGACATAGGGAGTGGAATAGCCGCCGGGAAAGGACAGGCCGTCGCAAAGGAGAATGAGCAGCCTGTGAGCCTTTAGAGTCTCCAGGGTTAGCAGGCTGTAATCCGGGGTGAAGGTCACTCTGAGGCCGGACTCTTTGACCAGCGTCCGGTCGAGGGCCGTCCGGATGTAGTCGAAGTTGTGGAAGCGGTCGCCGACAAGGGCGAAGGCCTCAGACTTCCGAGGGGAGGCCAAAAGGTCCGGCGGGCTGAAGGCCCCGGTCAACCCGGCGGCCGCGCCAACCGAGCCAATGGCCCGGATGGCGGAACGTCTAGAAAGGTGTCTGAGGTTTTGCAAGGTTGACCCTCCTTATGAAGAAGATCGGGATGACCCGAGTATAGTGCATCTCCGGTCGTCGGTAAAGATCATTCCGGTGGCACGCCACTGAATCCCGGAATCTACCGGTCAACCCTCGGACGTGGCGGCCCTTGCGGCACGGACGGCGGCGAAAATTGTTAACGGCTCTCTAGCGGACGCGCCAGGGACTGGCGATCAGGGAGACTGCCGGGTCGGAGGTATGACCGAGGTCGCTCAGGCCCCAAGACCTCAGGATCGTCTTGAGGAGAGAATAGTGGGAATAGGGAGTGGCGTCCTTGAACCCGGGTTTGACCAGCGGCGAGATGAGGACGGTCGCGATCCATCCCCCCTTCGCCAGGCCGCAGCAGCCCCGGCCGGTCGCCCCCTCGTCAAAGGTCAGCACCAGCAGACTCGACGCATTGAAGGCCGGCGACTTCAGGATCGAGCCGACGACCCCGCCCAGCCAGGCGTCCGTGACCTCCACGCCACAATCGTGGGCAGAATTGCACATGTCGGGCACGATGAAGGCATAATCCGGGAGAGCGTTCTTGTCCAGGTCATCGGCCAGCTCGGCAAGCCTGACGACACTGCGCGTGAGACGGGCCGGGTCCTTGCGGACGGCATTGAAATAGACGAAGGGATTGTGCTTCATGGCGTATCGTCCGGAATAGCTCCCGAGAAAACCCGCCGCGGGAAGCCCCTCGATATATGCCTTCCAAGAGCGCCCGGACGCCTCCAGGAGATCGGGCAGGCTCGGGCCGTCGACGAAGCAGTCGACGCAATC
>Ga0153916_10004709_pt1 | contig 10325 bp, 10 predicted proteins | sample Opewatmetagenome_FD_109642 | JGI IMG/M metagenome (GOLD analysis project Ga0153916, IMG submission 109642) | Freshwater wetland microbial communities from Ohio, USA - Open water 3 Core 3 Depth 4 metaG | ecosystem: Environmental > Aquatic > Freshwater > Wetlands | place: USA: Ohio, Lake Erie...
TTATTCACCGAGAACCTGTATCATTACCTGGCAGATATGCCACTCTACAACACCTACAACATCGATAAAGGATATTAAATAATGCCGCCTTTCGACGCCATCATCTTTGACCTTGGCAATACCTTGATTTATTTTGACAACGAAAATCCCGAGGCGATATATGCTCAGTCTGACCAGGTATTGTTGGATTATTTAGAAGAAAGTGGACTTCATCTGGACAGGAAAACTTTCATTCGCGAGCTTGAGGCACGCCAGAAAGCTTATGATCTCGAACGCAGCACGGTCTACAAGGAATATTCCGAAGAATATGTGGTAAAAACCATCTTGCGCGACATGGGCTACCCTGAACCAGGTCCAGAGATCTTGCGCCGCGCCCTGGATGCCAAATTCGCGATTTCTCAGGTTTATTGGAAAGCCGAGACTGATACCCAGGATACCCTCCAGACCTTGCGCGACAAGGGCTACCGGATCGGCCTGATCTCCAACGCCGGTGATGACCGCGATGTGCAGGTTTTGATAGATAACGCCCACATTCGCCCATTCCTGGATGTGATCCTGGTATCAGCAGCCGAGGGCATCTGTAAGCCACACACCCAACTTTTCATGAGAGCTTTAAACCACCTGGATACCCCGCCTTCACGGGCGATGATGGTCGGTGACTATTTGAAAGGAGACATCCTGGGGGCTCATAACTCAGGCATGTATGGGGTCTGGATCACTCGCCGCGCCCACCATAAATATAACGAACCTCATTTGGGAAAGATTTTTCCAGACGCCACGATTTCCACTTTATCTGAGCTTCCCCCTCTGCTTGAAAAACTTGTTCTGCAATAAAATTAGCCTCATCGCCTGACCATGCTATGCGACGAGGCAATCCATCGTAGCGAATGATACGCCACGGTAAGGGATTCCTGGTCAGAATATAAAGCTTTCGCAATTCGGAAAGGCTACTCTTTACGAAGGCGTTTTCGCAGTAACACGTAAATACCACCCAACAAGAATAGGGCAAATGCAATAATAACCCCTCTCTCCAGGTTCCGAGTAATATCCTGGGTAGAGAGGATCACAGGATTAGGTGGCAATGGCGTGGGCGTGGGCGGGGGTTTCGTCGCAGTCGAGGTTGGGGTACTCGTCGGGACAGGCATCTGGCCAGGCGCAAATGTGGCAGTAGGAACCGGAGTATCGGTCTCGATGGGAGTATAATTTCGTACCCTGATCCCTTTAACTTTCACCATAATCTGGCTGCCATCATCCAGGTATACAATGAGACGAAGGGTATACTCGCCATCGGTGATCGTGGTTGTGTCCCAGGCAGCGATTTGTCCTCCACTCACGATCTCGGTCGTTTCGGCAATTAAAAACCAGGTATGGGTCGGGTCATCATCATAACCAAAGCTTAATTCTGCCGACATAAAACCCGCTACTGTCGTTGTCCCTATGACGCTGACCATTCCCTGAACAGCCTGTCCGTTTATAGGTGATAAAACCAAGAGCGGTGCCGGAGTGGGGGTGTTTTCCTGGGCATACGCCGGTATGAAAGACGCTGGCATTGTCAATATGACCAGCCCGAAGATTAATATTAACAAACGGAGGGTAGAACGGGACATGGCATGTCTAGTTTAGCATGGAGACTCACTCCGGTCAACAATGTAGTGAATTATGTTTTGTATTTTTAAAGCAATTATGGTAAACTCATGGCGTATTAAGCACTCGTCTGGATAAAAATCTTTCCGAGAATATGTGTCTATGTATATTTTCGGAAAGGTTCTTCCTTTGATCGTGAGTAGAAAATCATCGCCCAGGAGGGGATGGAAGCATGACAAGGTCACGCACTGAATTAATGGTCAACCGGTTAAGAGACATGCAGGCTGCCTCGCCAGATATTGAAGCCTCTGCGGTGGTCTCGGTGGATGGTCTTATCATGGCTTCGGCTTTACCAACCGACGTTGAAGAAGACCGTGTCTCTGCCATGTCAGCTGCTATGCTCAGCCTGGGGGAGCGGATCGCTAGTGAGCTTGGGCGTGGATCCCTGGAGCAGGTCTATATTCGAGGTGGTAATGGGTATGTGATCCTCACAGCTGTCGGTGAAGAAGCAGTCCTGACTGCCCTGGCGCGTGAGAATGCAAAATTAGGTCTTGTGTTCCTGGAAATGCGTCGTGCGGCAGAGGAATTAACTCGCTTAGTGGGATAATGGTTCTTTTATCTTTATTATTACCTGAAAGACTGCGTGGGGAGGTGCCCGGTCAACGGCCCTCCCCACTTCCTTTTTATTGGAGGCAAGCATGGAAACGAAATATATCTTTCTCACCGGCGGCGTAGTCAGCTCGGTTGGTAAAGGTGTGACGGCGGCTGCCATTGGCAGGTTATTGAAAGAGCGTGGATTTGCAGTCGCCGTTCAAAAACTCGATCCCTATATCAACGTCGATCCTGGCACCATGAGCCCTTACCAACATGGTGAAGTGTACGTCCTGGATGATGGCGCAGAGACCGACCTGGATCTAGGGCATTATGAACGCTTCATCGACATCAGCCTGAACCGGGTTTGCAATGTGACCACCGGGCAGGTCTATGCAGAAGTGATCGCCAAGGAGAGGCGCGGCGATTATTTAGGGGGCACTATCCAGGTCATCCCGCACATCACAAATGAGATAAAAAGGCGGATCGGGTTGGTGGCAAAGACTACCGGAGCAGAGATCGTCCTGGTGGAAATCGGTGGCACGGTTGGTGATATCGAATCTCTACCATTTCTAGAAAGCTTACGCCAGATGCGTTCCGATATCGGGCGCGATAACACAGTTAATATCCATGTCACCTGGTTACCACATATCGGAGCGACTGATGAACTTAAAACCAAGCCTACTCAACACTCCGTCAGCGAATTACGCTCGATTGGGATAACCCCAGATATGATCGTGGCACGCTCAGATTACCCCGTGGGAGATGATTTACGGGACAAGATCGCCCTTTTCTGCGACGTGGAGAAACGCGCCGTCATCCCCATAGTGACTACTCCCGTTTTATACGAAGTGCCCCTGCTGCTGGAGCATGCCCAGGTCGGCGACTACCTGGTGGAACGCCTGAAGTTAGAACCCCGTCGCCAGCCAGACTGGGCTGAATGGGAGCTTTTAGTTGAGAAAGTCCGTAAAAAGAAGCCGGTCGTAAAGGTCGCCCTGGTGGGGAAATATGTGGAATTACACGATGCCTACTTAAGTGTGCGCGAAGCACTCAAACACGCCGGTTTGGTTGAAGGGGTGGAAGTGGAAATAGGCTGGGTGCACTCATCCGAGCTTGAAAAAGACCGGGGTTGGGAGATAGTCAAAGAAGCGGATGGGATCATCGTCCCTGGAGGCTTCGGTAGCCGTGGGACGGAGGGTAAGATCAAAGCCGCCCGGTATGCCCGAGAGAATAAAGTACCCTACCTAGGATTGTGCTTAGGGATGCAGCTGATGGTTGTCGAGTTAACACGGGTTGCTTTACAATCCGAGGATGTAAACTCGTCCGAGTTTGACCGGTCCACGCCGCATCCCGTCATCGACCTGATGCCTGACCAACGCGGTATAGCGGATATGGGTGGCACTATGCGCCTGGGGCTGTACCCTTGCCAGCTGGTGCCTGGCACCTGCGCCGCGGCGGCTTACCAGACTCCCCTGGTGCACGAACGCCACCGGCACCGTTTTGAGTTAAACAACGCTTATCGTGACATGCTGGAAAAAGCCGGCATGCGGTTCTCGGGCATATCTCCGGATGGCAGGCTGGTGGAAATAGCTGAAATCGCTGACCATCCCTTCATGGTGGGAACCCAATTCCATCCCGAATTCCTCTCTCGTCCCAACCGACCTCATCCATTATTCCGCGCCTTTATTCATGCTGTTTGTGAACGTCAAAATTTGCACAAGGTCTGAAAGCCCAGAATTCTCCATCCCCTGACACCTGTGCTAAACAACACAGGGCGGGAAAAGGAAAAATTGGGGTTGTAAACCCCTTACTTTTGAAAGCTCTGTTTGTGAATATGCGAACATATACCCGGTTGAATAGAAATGGGGTATACTTTGCCAGTCTAACCGACCGGGTAATGGAGAATTATTGATCTTTCCGGCTAAATAATTAAAATTTATAAACGAGGTGTATGATGGATACGACAATCGAAGATATTAGCGCAATCGAGATCCTCGATTCGCGCGGGAATCCCACGGTTGAGGTGGAAGTAACTGTAATGGACGGGAGCTGGGGGCGGGCGGCTGTGCCATCCGGCGCTTCTACCGGCGTTCACGAAGCCCTGGAAATGCGCGACGGTGATAAGAAGCGCTATCTCGGCAAAGGCGTGACTAGGGCGGTCGATAATGTCAATGACGAAATCGCCGATATGTTGATCGGATGGGACGCCACCGAACAGCGCGCCATTGATGCAGCCCTGATCGAATTCGATGGCACACCTAATAAATCCAGACTGGGCGCCAACGCCATCCTTGGCACCAGCCTGGCAATCGCCAAAGCAGCCGCCAATGCCCTCGGACTGCCTTTATACCGTTACCTTGGCGGAGTATACGCCCATGTGTTACCTGTCCCGATGATGAACATCCTGAATGGCGGTGCCCATACAGCCTGGCAATCTACCGATGCCCAGGAGTTCATGGTTATGCCCTTAGGGGCACCCAGCTTTCGGGAGGGATTGCGTTGGGGAGCAGAAATCTACCACGCCCTTAAATCTGTCCTCAAAGAACGCGGTTATACCGCCCTGGTCGGCGATGAAGGCGGCTACGCCCCAGCCCTCAAGGCCAACAACGAGGCGGTAGAAGTAATCCTAACCGCCATCGAAAAAGCTGGCTACAAAGCTGGTGAGCAGGTGAGTATCGCCCTCGACCCGGCTGCTTCAGAACTATATAATAATGAAACAAAGCTTTATAACCTTCGCAAGGAAGGCAAGCAACTTACCGGGGCTGAAATGGTCGCCTTCTGGAAATCTTGGGTTGACCAGTACCCGATTGTTTCGATCGAAGACGGGCTAGCTCAAGATGATTGGGAAAGCTGGAAACTGCTGGTCAAGGAAGTGGGCGACCGGATCCAGATCGTCGGCGACGATTTGCTGGTAACCAATCCTGAGCGCGTGCGCCGCGCCATCACAGAGAAAGCCGCCAACGCTTTGCTGGTGAAGCTCAACCAGATCGGGACACTCACCGAGACGATCGAGGCGGTTGAAACCTGCCAGCGATCCGGCTGGCGCGCAGTCACCTCCCACCGCTCCGGCGAGACAGAAGACACCACCATCGCTGACCTGTCGGTAGCCCTCAATATGGGTCAGATCAAAACCGGTGCCCCGGCGCGTTCTGACCGGGTTGCTAAGTATAACCAGTTGCTACGGATTGAGGTTGAACTGGGAGACTCTGCCAGGTATGCCGGCTGGCAAGCATTAAAGCGCTAATCATTCAATCACGTGCGATGCAAGCCATTTGCATCGCACGTGGTATTTAACTTTCGGGTTTTGGCTCGGTTTCTTCTTCTGCCGGGATAGGTCGCAGGGCTTCGTCGAGGGACATACCCTCCCGACGCATCCCTGGGGCTGGCGTACCGCAATAGGGGCACATATTCCAGGGTAATTCCATTAATTTACCACACTGGTGACAGGCTTTTTTCAGCTTGGTATGGCAGTTGGGGCACACTGTCCAGGCTTCTTTGATCCTTCTTCCACACCCTGGACACAAGGGACTCTCCTCGATCGATTGCAAGAGAGCTTCTTCTTCCAGGGTGTGCTGGTACTCCTCTTCCAATGTCTGGGCAGGTCGCAAGATGAGGTATACGACAATCCCCGGTAAGAAAAGGACCGCCACCACCAACACCGCCAGGATGCGCGCCAGTGGATCGCGCGCCCGCGCTCGGATATCGCGGTAAGCCCAGATGACCAGACTCAGCCACAAAGCAGCCAGGAACGCGCCTCCCCAGGCTGTTAAAATCATCAGGAAATTATTCAAAGAAGCAGGATCAAAGGTCATGATTGGCTCCCTTCTGTAGATTATAGCATGATGGATGCAATTTTCATTCCTCATATTGCTTGCCCACCCATTAAGCTTGGAGTATAGTTTATTTAAAGAGAGCCGAGAATCGAGATTATGGAGGATTCATGAAAGAGGGAAGTGTAACTTACCGCATCACAGATATGGAAGAATCCGAACGCCCGCGGGAACGCCTGGCGAAGTTTGGAGCTACGACACTAACAACCGCAGAATTGCTGGCGATTTTAATTCGAGTCGGATTACCTGGAGTAAATGCTGTTCGACTTGGTGAAAACCTTCTAAATACATTTCGCGGTCTTTCCGGCCTGCATCGCGCAACATTCGCTGAGGTTTGCAATGAGCATGGGATTGGCCCAGCCAAAGCAGCGCAAATAAAGGCTGCCCTCGAGCTAGGTCACCGCTTCATAGAATTAGAGGAGGATAAACGCCACACTGTTCACAGCCCGGCGGACGCAGCCGATCTCGTGCTATATGAAATGAGCGCTTTCGACCAGGAAGAGTTGTGGGTGATCATTTTGGATACTCGTAACAAAGTAATTGACATTAAGCATCTCTACCGCGGCTCGGTAAACTCTTCACAAGTCAGGGTAGCGGAGTTATTTAAAGATGCAGTCCGGAACGGCGCTCCCAATATCATCGTCGTGCATAACCATCCCAGCGGAGATCCGACTCCCAGTCCGGACGACATCGCCCTTACACGCAATATCATCCAGGCGGGAAAATTGTTGGACATTGAGCTTCTCGATCACCTGGTGATCGGACGTGGACATTATGTATCTTTGAAAGAAAGGGGGATGGGGTTTTAGCGCTGCAGGGGCACGAAAGAAAGCGTGCCTGAGGGCTAAAATATAAAGCGAGGTTGTTAGTTTATTAAACAGTGGGTTTCACATGGAAGCCTACATATTCTCCCGTCGCCGTTTGCCACTCGATCTTTACCCCCAAAATGAACGATCCTCTCGGTCCACGCTTTAACCTCTCCAGGAATTGATTCAAAACCTGTTCCTCACCCTCGACCACTACTTCCACTGACTCATCCCACCTGTTACGCACCCACCCATCCACACCAAGCGTGTCAGCTATATCCACCACAAAATACCGAAAACCTACCCCTTGAACGCGCCCTTCGACAATCGCATGCAGCCTTTTCTTCTCAGTGTCCATTATAATGATGTCCCCTTTCAATTACTTTAAACCAGCTCCTTTAACCACTTTCTTCTTATCTTTTCGTAAACTCACCAACATTAATCCTAAAGGTATGCCGATCACGATGACGAGTATGATAAACCACGGTCCGAGCTCCTGAGGGGGCTTTGAATCCGAAACCGGCTTGCGGAAATCGTCCTTGATCCATTGAGCTTGTAGCTCAGTCAACGGCTTGCCCAAAGCCGACTGGACACTTTCCTCACATCCCATCCCATTCGCATAATTAGCCACCAGGGTTTCGAGACCCGATGTGCCAAAGGTCCGGTACAAATAGAAGGTGAATAGAGCCGATTCAGCATAGGAGAGGGAGGCTCCAGCCGCATCCACTGGGAACTTTGAACACAAAGATTGGATCGCTATCAACCGGTCTTCCCGGATGGCATCCTCCAGTGAGATATTGTAATCGGGATTGAAGCTAAGCTCAGCCATGGAAGCTAATCCTTCATTAAGCCAGGCTGGCAGATTGGTGTAAGAATTCCCCATCACCTGGTACAACATTATATGCATCAACTCATGCGGTATACGTTGCTCTGTAATCAAGTGTTGTTCTGGTCCTGCCGGGATGGCGGCTACGATGATCCTTAAATCAGGATCGGCGTGCCCGGCGACCCAGATTTGACCTGCCAGTCGCAAGGTGGTCTGCATTTCCTCCATTGAAGCATAAACATACAAGTTTACCTCACTCGGAGCAGGTAGAGGCAGTATCTCTTGAATATGCGCCTGCCCCGCTTTGGCAACGTCTAAAACACCCTGGGCAAAGGCTATATCTCCCTGGTACCAGTGGAGGCGAAAAGGCTTGCTTTCTAATGTTTGCCAAAGGAAGCGATTATCTACGTAGAAAAAAGTGAAATGATCGCTTGTAAAGGTGGTACCATCCTCAAATCCGACCTTAAACCAGTAATCGATATTGGCAAAAGCTCGCAATGGTCGCGTTGATAAATCCTGGCTATATTTAATCTCTCCAGGGGGAGCGACATAGGCGGTCTCCACGATCGTTTGATTTTCTCCCTGCGATTGGACAAATATAACCGCATCTTTCACCGGTAAGTCTGCCGTCACCTGAGCAGTAAAATCGATTTGCCTGCCAAAAGTGAATTGGACATTCGCCTCGACGACTGGAATACCAGCTTGAACCCGATTGGTTGGCTGTAAACCAATGGTGGTAACTGCTAATAAAAGGGAAAATCCTATTCTCCAGAGGATAGAATGCAGATTCATATCAGCGCAGGTATGCCACCAGAGGTATTAATGTCAATGGACTCAATACAGTTGAAATGAACACCACCGTAGTCACTAAAGCCGGTTGTACATTGAACTCCGTTGCCAGTATGGATGCCAACACCGCACTGGGCATCGCCGATTCTAAAATTCCTGCCTGGCGAGCCACTCCTTTTAGCCCAAACAGGATACATAAACCGAACGCCAGGGCGGGAGATACCAGCAGTCGAATAATATTCGAAAAGCTCAGCGCCAAGATATTCCCACGCCAACTGGCTGTCTGAAATTGTAATCCTAAAACCACCAGCATGGAGGGGATCGTAGCATCTCCGAGCAAATTCACGGTTCTCACCAAGGGTTCAGGTAGTCGCCAGTGCAACTGGCTGAACAAGATCGCGGCCACCAGGGCATAACTGGATGGAAATTTTACCAGGCGGATGAGGGATTCCTTGAAGCTGGTATTTCCCATGGAGGCGATCACCACCCCAAGGGTATTAAGTAAGATCAGGTTTGTGACAAAATAAAGGGTGGCGTGGGCTAAAGCCTGTTCTCCAAAGGCGAAAAGATTGAGAGGCAACCCGTAATTACCCACGTTAGAGAAAATCGTTGTCAACAGGATCACCACAACGATCGAGCGTTCGAGTTTAAAAACTCGCCCCACGAAGAGAGCGAGTGCGCCGGTAATGATAGCGATCAAAGCCGCGAATCCTATCATCCGGAAGATATCATTGCCTGTAAGCTGGTTTTCAGTGAGTAATGTAAAGACCAGGCAAGGGCTGAAGAGATAAAAAACCATCTGAGATACAGAACGTGGATCTATTTTGAGCCATTTCCCCACCAGATATCCTGCCCCGGCAATCAGGAATATGGGCAACATTGCATTCAGGAATATCCCCGCCAATTCACTCAAGCTTCATCGTCCTCGCCATCTTCCTCGAAATCATCGTCTTCGATCGTCCCATCATCCAAATCCTCTAGATCACCCTCTTCTAAGTCCTCATCCAATTCATACAAAGTGAAGCGATCCACCTCCTCATTAAACGACAGGTTATCCAGGGCTGATTCGAGATAGTCTTCTTCTTCCTCATCCTGAGCTTTTCGCTGTATATCCTCTAAGCGGTCGCGCACCCCTTCCCCACCGATTTGGGAAAGGGACCAGATCGCAGCCGCGCGCACATCTTCGTTATCATCATCAAGGAGGTCAAACAGCTCCTGCCGGACGCTTTTTATATCCAGCTCACCGGCTGCCCTGGCGGCTTCGGTGCGGATCGCCGGAATCTTATGCTGCAACATGGATACGACTTTATCGATCCATTTTTCATTGGCTGACCGTCCCATCGCAAATAGGGCGGATGTTAACCAATCCTTGTTCCCGGATGTGTAAGCTGTCTCGATGAGCGGGGCAACTTCCTTGCGGCTCGAAAATCCTATCGCCTCGAGGGCGCGACACCGCACCTTGGGGGTATCTTTACCGTTAATTACACTCAACAGGAGGTCTTCTACCTTTACGAGTATCTTCTGTGGTAATTCTTCGATTTCACCCAGGTAGATAAACTTACCCAATCCAGTGGCAGCGGCTGCCCTGACATCCGGACTCTTATCATTAATCAATAAATTGCTGAATAGTGGAATTAATTTAGTTTCTTCGAATTCCCACAGCGTGCGTGCTCCAAGCAGGCGTACTTTTGGATCCGCATCTTTCACGGCTAAAAGACCTACTGCCTCGAAGGACAGCACGAAATCGGACTCGCCTAGCTCCTCGATATCTTCCATCAGGGCTTGCCGGCGCCAGAGAGGCACCTGAGACCAGGTTGCCTCTAAGCGATCCAGGTCCTCATCGGGTAAATCAGACAACCGGTAAAGGTAGCGAGGGTGAAAGGGTTTATCTACATTCAA
>Ga0153916_10004710_pt1 | contig 10325 bp, 8 predicted proteins | sample Opewatmetagenome_FD_109642 | JGI IMG/M metagenome (GOLD analysis project Ga0153916, IMG submission 109642) | Freshwater wetland microbial communities from Ohio, USA - Open water 3 Core 3 Depth 4 metaG | ecosystem: Environmental > Aquatic > Freshwater > Wetlands | place: USA: Ohio, Lake Erie, Old...
ACACGCGTGTGGTCTCCGTCAGCGGGGCACACGTTGACGCGGTACCAGATTTCCGTGGACGCGATCGCCCACAGGGGCCAGATCTCTTGAACATAAGCCTCGTCGCCGCGCGCGCGGAGCGCCTGCATCCGCCGGTACATCGCCCGGGCCTCATCCGCCTTGACCCAGCCCGCCGCCGCAACAGCGAGGCGGCTGAAGAAGTCCTCGCCCCCAAGGTTCTCGATCGAGAGGGCGAAGAGCGCCGAGAAGTCGCCCTGGACGTGCCGCTGGCGCACGGCTTCGGGCAGGAGCCCCCGCATGGCGCGGCGGAGGCTGCGCTTGGTCTCGGGACCGTGCCAGCGCTGCTCCTCCGGGACCGCGAGCATGAACTCGACGAGGCGCCGGTCATGGTAGGGATGGCGCTCTTCCATCCCATGCTCGGCGGCGCTCCGCTCGCAGAGCTCGTTGCTGTAGACCTGGGCGCCCGACGTGCCCGCGCGGTAGATCGCCCGCTGGGCGTGGGTTCTGAATGGGGGAGCGGGCTCCACCGCCCGGATGCGGTCGGCGAGCGCCGTCGCCCGCGCGAAGCCCGGCTCGATCCAGCGTGGAACGCCGCTCCGCCCGAGCAGCCGCCCGGCGAGCCGGCGCGCTACCGGCGGGACGAGCGGCAGGAGGCCCCCGCCCCAAATGGCTGCGGCGAGGGATGTGGAGCCGGCAAAGCCCATGTCTGCCCGCGCCTGCGTCACGAGGGCCCTCAAGCGAAGGCGCGCAAGGAGATCAGCCAGATGCAGGGGCGTGCCCTCCAGCCATTCGTTGCCGCCGAATCCCGTCAGCATGACCCGCATGCCGCGCTCGCGCGCCAAGTCGAAGAAATGAGCGGTGCCGGCACCCCCATCGGGAAAGTCGGTGAGATCCCGATATCGCCGAGACTGGCGGGTCCAGTACCCCGGATCCGGACCGACGTAGTCGACCACGTTGGCCTTGAGCCCGAAGGCATCCACCACCGCCTGGATGTACGGGCTTTCGTCGCAGGGAAGGCCGGGATAGGCGAACGAGAAGGTTTCAAAGCCAAGATCCACCGCGAGGCCCTGGCAAAAGAGCCTCTGGGCAAGGGCCACGAGCGAAGACGAGTCCATGCCTCCGGAGAGGTGCGCTCCGACAGGACGGTGACTTCGCAGGCGGCAGCGCAGGGCGCCGGTCAGGATTTCGAGGAAGTGCTCGGCGTACTCATCGTCGCGCCCGTGGCAAATTACCCGCGCCGGGTCCACCTTCCAGTGGCGAACGACGCGGATGCTCCCGGCATCGGCGACGAGGGCATGCCCCGGCGGGACCCGGCGTATTCCGCGCCAGACCGTTTCCTCATGGTGTGTCACGAGGCCGGCGAGGTGCTCCCCGATCATCCCCTCGTTCGGAACCAGCGGCGCGAGGGGATCATCGGTCAGGGCGTGGAGCTCCGAGGCCCAGCGGAGAGTACGCCCGTCGTGCCGGTAGTAGAGCGGCTTCATGCCGAGCGGGTCGCGGGCGCAGAGGAGGCGCCGGCGCGGCCGATCCCATATGGCGAACGCGAAATCGCCGAGGATGCGGTCCGCGCACTCCACGCCCCAGGCCGCATAGGCCTGAAGGACCAGCTCGGCATCGGTGTCGGACCGCGGCCGCGCACCGGCCGCCAGGAGCGCGCCCCGCAGCTCCTCGCGATTGTCCACGCGGCCGTCGAGGGTCAGGCACAATCCCCCGTCCTCGCTCACCAGCGGCTGCCTCTCCTCGAGCGATTCGGACGTCGTGTGGAGCATGCCGTGGCTCATCGCGACCGGGCCGTCCTGCCAGCGGCCTTGCCGGTCCGGGCCGCGGTGGCGGAGGGCAGCCGCCATGCGCTCGAGCGGGGTCAGGTCGGCCGGAGCTCCGTCCAGGCGCAGAAGGCCGGCGATGCCGCTCATCTGCGACCAATCAAAGGCAGGTTCCCCTCATCTTCATGGAGCCCCAGTCGGTGCGAGAGCCCCCGCCGCTCTGCGTCAGCTTCGCGATGCTGCCGTACTCGATAAGACGGGGCTCCGCGTAGGGTTTCTTGGCCTCATCTCGTGCATCTGGATCATTCACGTCGTGACGCATCGTCAGCTCTCCTTGTTGAGCACGGCCGGTGATGGGGGCAGAACCCCACAGCTTCGTGGCCATCGGACCAGTGGTGCGAAGGTTTCCGTCGGAGTACCGCCGCCAAGCGCAGCGCCTCGATGCTCGACCCACGCGTGGGCCTCGAGCCCGCCGTGCGCGCGCGCCGTTCCCATTACGAACTCAGCCTCGATCCCGCTTCGGCGAAGCAGGGTGTAGAGGGCGAGCGCCTTGTGAAGGCAGGTCACGCGGAACGGCTCGCGCAGGGCCGCCGCCTCGATGAGCGCCGCGATGCGTTCGGCCGGGATCGCGGGGCCAGGCCCCGCCGGACGGTCGAGCAGGTGGAGGAGGACCTTGACCGGGAGGACCCTGAGCGCCAGCGCCGTCATCGGCAGCAGGAACGCCGCGCGAAGAAGCAGGGCCCGCTCGCCGGCGGGCAGCCGCGCGGTCCTGGCGAGATCGGCCGCCGCGCTACGCATGCGCAGAGTCCACGCGCGTCAAGCCCTTGGCGCAGAGCTCGGTCGCCAGGCGCAGGAGGTCGCGTTCGAGCACGTCGGGCGGCGCGTCGTACTCGTTCGTGAGGGCCGAGAGCACCGCCTCGAGCGAATCCTTGCCCTGAATGAGGCTCCAGATGCGCGTGCCGACGGCGTTGAGGCCGAAGTAGGTGCCGGACTCAAGATTGAGGAGGACGGTTTCGCCCTCGAGCTCGCGGAAGACCGCGTCCTCGCTCGGGATGAGCCGGTCGGTCAGCGCCGGCGGCCGCGGTGCGCTCACGAGACGGCTCCCGCCAGGCAGCGCATGCCGGCCGCAGCAGCACCGGACGTCAGCCGGCAGCCGAGCCGCAGCGGCCGCAGGATCCAGTAGAGCGGCTCGAGACGGGCAGGCAGCCGGAGGATCCGCCGCTCCGCCAGCGTGGGCGTGAGCAGCACGCGGGCGAGGTAGCGGAGCCGCGCGGTGGGGCCCGCGATCAGCCGCACGGGAAAGAACGCATCGCTCCATATATCCGTGGCGATCGGTTCCGCCGGGTACAGCCGGAGCCAGCGCGGCAGCGCGACCGGTCCGAGCGCGTCCGGCAGCGGTGTCGCAAAGAGCGCATGGCAGGCCGCGAGCGAGATTCGGACGACGTCGGCGAGCCCGAGATCCGCGGCGAGACGCGCGACGTCGTCCCAGTCCATGTCGTCGCGCCGCGCCAGCTCGTGGATGTCCACGAGCCACTTGGCGGCCTGCCAGCGGTGGCGCGCGGCGTGGATGGCCAGGTAGAGAAGCTGTGTCGCGTCGTCGAGCGCCAGGCACGGCACGCCGCGCGCGTGGGCGGGGCGCGCTCGGGCCCAGAGCCGCTCGGCGGCCAGTCCGCCCCGCCGCCAGCGCCACGCCAGGTCCCAGTGGAGCTCCAGGACGGACGTGAACTCGCCCCGGTTTCGCGCGAAGGCGTACTCGATATTGCTCTCGACCAGCCACGCGAGGTCGCGGCTCTCGACGAGGTAGGCTTCGGCGGGCAGCCACCTCTCGGCAGCGAGGACCACCCAGGCGCGGGGCACGGCCTCGCGCGGCACGAGCAAGTCCAGATCAGAGCATTCGCGCAACCCGGGGTCGCCGTAGAGCGTTTCGGCGAGCATGGGTCCTTTGAGTGGGATCGCCGGAATGCCCGCGTGGGCGAGTGCCCGCAGCACAGAGGCCAGATCCGCTATCAGCAGGTCGTTCCGGAGCGCGGCGACCCGGGACACCGCTTCGAGACGGCCGCGCGCATGGAGCGGCACCCCCGCCCAGCCGAGCGACCTGAGGCCGCGGCACGCGAGCGGGCCCAGGCCGTGGGCGTCGATCCTCTCGAGGATGACCGCCCAGTCGAGGTCGCCCGCGAGGAGACGGGCCGAGTCGGCCTTCGCCTGCTCTTCGGCGCCGCCCACAACCAGAGCGAGGACGAGGCGGTCCTCGCTGCCCAGCCGATCGCGGCGCGTCATGGCTTGCCTGTCAGCCTGGCAATGGACTGTCGTGCCTCGGCATGACCCGGCGCCATGCCGAGGACCCGGCGATACTCGAGGAGCGCCCGAGCCCGCTCGCCGGTCTTGAGATAGGCCCGCGCCAGCGCGACGCGCATCGCGACGCTGTCGGGCTCGTGCTCCGCCAGCCACTGCCATTCCCAGATGGCTTGTACGTACTGCTCGCTCTCCCACAGGCGCTCCGCCAGGTGCTCGCGATACGCGAACGACCGGCCGTCGAGGGCCACCGCCTGCTTGTAGGCTTCGAGCGCGCGAGCATGGTCGTCCACGCCGTCGAAGGCGAGCCCGCGCGAGAAGTGGCCGCGCGCGTCGAGCGGCGCGTCGGCCAGGGCCGTGTCCCACTCGGCCAGAGCGGCCGGCCACTGCCGCTCGTCGGTGAGCCGCTGGGCCAGTGCGCGGCGGTAACGCCCGACGGAGAGCGTGGATTCGGCACCGAGCCGCTCCAGGACCATGGCGCGAAGCGCGGGGGCCTCCGTCGCGAAGACGGGGCGCCCGCCCGTCCCGGCGCGCTCCCCGGCGCAGGCCAGTGCGGCGCGATAGGCATTGAGCGCATCCGGTGGGCCCAGCGCGGTGAGAGCTTGGGCCCGCGTCAACTGAAGCTCGGGATTGCCGGGGGATGCGTCGAGCGCGGCGTCCATCTGCTCGAGGGCGCGTCCGGGCTGACCGATGCCGAGCCACAAGCGCGCCAGCGCCCAGCGAATCACCGGCGCCTCCGCCGGCCCGGCGCCGTCCAGCGCACGTCCATAGAGGATGGCCGCCTCGCCCAAGAAGCCGCGGGATTCGAGCTGATCAGCGAGGGCCGCCCGGTCGACGGGGCGCGCCGGGACCAGGGCGGCCCACTGGTCGGCGTCCAGCATCCGCGGGGCCAGCCGGTCCACCAGGTCCGGCAGGAGCGCAGGCCGGCGCTCCACAGCGGCGCGACCCGCTGCGAGGGCCAGATCCATCCGGGGGAACGGCCCGGCCAGGGCGAGCGCGGACTGCGATCGGTAGAGGAAGGGGTTCTCCGGCTGCAGCGCCACCGCGCGCTCCATCTGAGCCAGCGCGGCCCGCTGACGGCCGGGATCGCCCGTCGGCCGTTTCATCCCTTCGACCGCGAGAGCCCACGCGAGCTGCTCGTGCAGGTATGGATTGGTCGGCCTGGTGGCGAGCACTTCGCGGAGCTTGGCGACAACGGGTCCGGCGCCCGTCTCAAGGCCCGCGACTCTTCCGGCCTCTCCGGCGGCGGTGGAGGCCAAGAGCAGGCGCCTGATCTCCGATCGGGATTCGGCTTCCGCCGTGGGAGCGGTCGTCGCCAGCGCGGACCCGACGATCCACGGCACGGCCAGGGCGGCGAGGCCTATGGTCAGCGCCGAGACGCCCGCGCGCGCGGTGAGTAGGGACCCCAGGGTGCGGCGGCGGCTGCTCTCCATGGTCACGGGTCCGTCAGTTGTGAAGCGTGTGTGCGCGGCCGTCGTTGCGAGCCCGAGACAGGCCGCGGCGAGGATGCCGTCGGCCGGGATCCGCGCGGGGAAATCCACGGCGCTGTGCATCAACGCGGCGATGACGGCGCCGAGCCCGCCGAGGGTGACGCCCACGCTGAATGGATCGCTCCGCCGCCGGCCACCGCCCGGCGTCACGGGACAGCGGCCGCGTCCGAGGAGATGGGCGCCGATCAGGTCCCGCGCGACCCGCACCGCCGCCCAGAGGAAGAGCGCCGCGCCCAGCGGGCCTGTCTCGATGACGACCTGGAGGAGATCGCTGTGCGCGTACGGGAAGTACATGCTGCCGGCGCCGAGGGCCAGCGGCTGGAAGCGGAAGTAGATCTCCTTGTAGGCGCCGAGCCCGACGCCGAGCAGCGGGAAGGCGGCGAGCATGGGCACGCTCGCGCGCCACTGGAGCCATCGCCCGAGCGGGTCGGGCGAGCCCAGGCGCGAAAGCAGCGGCCCGATGCCGATCCAGAGGCCATAGCCCAGGATGACCACGCCCAGCGCGCCGGCGAGCGCCAACGACCATCGCAGCCCGCCCAGCCGGCCGACGGCGAGGAGACCCAGCGCGCCCGTCACGGCGAGGCTCACGAGCGCTCCGCGGCTCAGCGTCAGGAGAACGGCCAGCGCCATCAGCCCGACTCCGAAGGCGGGGAGATAGCGCCGCAGCGCGGCCTCGCGCACCTCGGGCGCGCGGAACCCGCCCACCGGATCCGGTCCGCGGCCCCCCGCCTCGCCGCGGCGCGCGGCGAGATATCCGAGGCCCAGGCACGCCAGCATCACGAGCCATGACGCCCAGTGGTCCGGATTGGAGAACGGCCCCGCCAGCCGCGCGCCCAGCCGTCCCTCGCGCCAGCGAAAGAGCCAGGCCTCGCGCGAGAGGAAGTCGACGATTGAGGCGAAGGCGAGGACTCCGCCGCAGGCGAGGAGCAGCCGCAGCAGCCGCTCCACGTCCTGGCGCCTGCGGAGGAGGTTGACGACGAGCGCGTAGACCGCGCCGTAGGTGAGGAAGAGCAGCAGCGCGCGCGTCGTGTCGCCCGGCGAGACGGTGCCGACGCCCAAGAATCGCGCGGGCAGGGCCGTCGAGGGCTCGGCAGGGGCGAGGGCCCAGGATTGGAGCGGACCGGGTCCCACGGCGAGCTGCAGGAGGATCAGCAGGACGAGCAGACCCAGCGGGAGGTCAAGCGCCGTGCGCCGCCATTCGAGCTGCCCCGCGGCCGCCATGCCCACGGTCCAGCCGAGGAGCGAGAGGAGAACCAGGAGCTGGGTCGCGGCGAGAGGCCAGCCGACATGCGCACCGCCCGCGAGAGCGGGCCACAGGACCGCCGCGTAGAGGAGCCAGATGCTGGCAGACTGAAGCGGCCCCGCCGAGCCGTCACCCCCTGGGGTCAGTGCCGTAGTAGGCATGGAAGTAGTGGTGAGAATCGGCGTAGTAGCCGTGGCGCCGCATGTCCACGCGGTTCAGCACGACGCCGAGGATTCGCCCCTTGACCGCGTCGATCTGCTCGGCCGCGTGCCGCGCCGCCTCAGCCGCCGTCTTGTTGCCCCGCACGACGAGGATGACGCCGTCGCACTGCGCCGCGAAGGCGATCGCGTCGGACACCGACAACACCGGCGGCGTGTCGCAGAGGACCAGATCGAAGGTGCGGGTCGCTCCCTCGAGGAGGTCGTGCATCCGGCGCGAGGCTGCGAGCTCCGCATGGTTCGGCGGCAGCGGCCCGCTCGTGACCGCGGAAAGGTTGGGTACCCGCGTCGGCACGGCCACGTCGGCCAGGCTCTTGCCCTCGATCAGCGCCGTCGTCAGCCCGCGCTGATTGTCGAGGCCGAACACGTTGTGGATCATGGGCTTGCGCAGGTCGCCGTCCACGAGGCAGACGCGCGAGCCGGCCTGGGCGCACACGACCGCGAAGTTGGCCGCCGTCGTCGTTTTGCCCTCGTTCGGCGTCGCCGACGTGACGACGAGGGTCTTGCAGGGGCGGTCGAGCCCGGCGAACTGGATATTGGTCCGGAGCGTGCGGTAGGCTTCCGCCGCGGCGGACTTCGGGGCCGTCTCGCTGATCAGGGCGGACGCCGGGCCCGCCCCGTTGCGCTCCCTGTCGGAGCGGGCCATCAGCGTCTCCCTCCGAAAGCCGGAACGATGGCGATCACCGGGAGCCCCAGAATCCGCTCCACATCTTCGGTCGACTTGATGCTGCGGTCAAAGTACTCGACGGCCACGGCCGCACCCACGCCCAGGCCGAGGCCCAGCAGCAGGCTCATCATCAGGCCCAGCTGCTTGCGCGGCCGCACGGGCGAGCCGGGCGCCGAAGCCTCCTCGACGACCCGCACGTTGTTCGTATCCAGGCCGCCGGCGACGCCGGTCTCCTTGAGGCGCTTGAGCATGGCCTCGTAGAGCTGCTGGTTCGACTCGGCCTCTCGCTGGAGAGCGGAGTACTGGATCTCCTTTTCGTTGAGCTCCTGCCCCTCCATGCGCAACCGGTTGACAGCCCCCTGCAGGCCGTCCTCGCGGGCCCTCGAGACCTTGTACTCGGTCTCCAGCGAACGAAGGGACTTCTGGATCTCCGTGTCCACGCGCTGGGTCAGCTGCTGGATCTGCGCGTCCACCTTGAGGACCTCGGGGTGGCGCTCCTTGTACGTCTGCATGAGCTTCGAGCGCTGCCCCTGCAGGTCCGCCAGCTCGGCCTTGAGCTTGCGGATGAGCGGGTCGTCAATGGACGTCGAGAGGCTCTCGGTGCTCGATTGCTCCTTCGCGATGCGGTTGAGCTCGCGCACCTTGGCCTCGCTGGCGAGGCGCTGGGCCTGGGCCTCGAGGTGCGCGCGATTGACCTCCTGGGTCTTCTGCGCCGTGAGTGCCCGCTGCTCCTGAATGCCCAGGATGCCGGACTTGACCCGGTAGTTCTGGAGCGCGACGGACGACTCCTCGACCTTCGCGCGGAGCGCGCCCATCTGCTCGTTCATCCAGGCCAGCGCGTCCCGCGTCCCCTTGAGCTTTGAGTCGAGGTTGTACTTGACGTAGGCGTGCGCCACGGCGGTTGCCACTTCGGCCGCGAGCGCGGGGTCGGGGTCCTCGAAGCGAACGAGGACGAGCTGCGTATTGCGGATGGGCTCGACCGACAGCGAGCCCACCTGCCTCACTCGCGGGTCGTGGCCGACGCCGAGGGCGGCCAGCGCCGCAGTGCGCCCCTGGCGCTTGAGGGCCTGCACGGTCTCCTCCACGACGGGACGGCTCATCATGAGCGAGTACTGCGTCCGGTAGTACTCGAGCGTGCCCATACCCGGGTTGGTGATCTCCTGGATGTTCAGGATCTTGGGCAACTCGGGTTCGATCAGCACCGTCGCCGAGGCCTGGTAGAGGGGCGTCTGGAGGAACGTCCAGACCGATCCGGTCACCGCCGTCACCAGGAAGACGGCGGTCGTCAACCACCGGTGCTTCCACAGGATTCGGAGGTAGTGGGTCAGGTGGACCTGGCCCTCCGCGCCGCCCGGCTCGTAGTTCATAGAGTCATCTCGGGACAAACCCCTTCACCCTGGGCTCCGCCACTAAAAAAAACTTTCGGGGACGACCACGACATCGTTCTCGCGGAGCGAGATGGCCCTCTCCCGCTCGCCCCCCTTGATGATGTCGTTCATGTTCACGTTGATGACCTGCTGGCCGCCCTCGAGCGTGCTGCGAATCACCCGGACCCGGCCCGGCGAGGCCTTGTCCGTGAAGCCGCCCGCGAGCGTGATGCCCTCGAGGATGTTGGTCTCCCTGTCCAGCGGGTACGCGCCGGGCTTCCTGACCTCGCCCAGGATGAAGAAGGTGTTCCCCTTGGGGATGACGATGGAGTCGCCGTCCATCACGGGCAGGTTCTCGGCCGGGTCGCCCGACAGGACCCGCGCGAGGTCGAGCCGTTTCGTCGTCGAGCCGATGGGCTGCCCAGCCGCGCCGCGAGCGCCGTCGCCTCGGACGAGGAGCACCTGGCCGCCGGCGGTCTTCGCGAGCCCCCCGGCACGGGAGAGTATGTCGCGGACCGTCGTCGGTCCGGACAGGAAATAGACGCCCGGCTTCTCCGCCTCCCCGTTGACGTGGACCTTTTGCGACTGGAACTCCTTGACCGAGACGAGGACCTGCGGATTGACCAGGTAATCCTTCTCGAGGGCGGCGCGGAGGTCAGTCGCGAAGGCCGTAGGTGTGAGCCCTGCCGCCTTGACGCGCCCCACCAGCGGGAAGGCAATATAGCCGTCGGATTCCACCGGATATTCCTTGGAGAGGTCGTCTTGGCCCCAGATGGTGACCTTCAGGGTGTCCCGCGTCCCGATGACGTACTCCTCCGCCGGGGCCGGGGCGGCCGGGCCTTGAACCAGCAGGAGCGCCGCCAGGAGCAGCGGGAGCGAACCTCGCACGGTGGCCACCATCCCTCTCGTCACACGCCTAGAACTGCACCGTAATCCTACCCGAGAACTTGTTGTCGTCATAATTGAACCCTGAGAAGTTCGAGGTGCGCTGTTGGTACGTGTACTCGAGCCCCGCCCGGAGCCAGGGCTGGATGGCGTAGTCGAGGTCCAATGTGCCCCCAAAGAGACCGTCGTTGCGCCACTTCATCTGGGGGCCATTCGGCACCTGCTGCTTGGTGTTGTAGGCGTTGGTTCCCACGGCCACTTTGGCGGAGGCGCTGATCTTGGGCGTGAACTCCTGCCTGACGCCGAGCGTGGCCGATGAGGCGATGAAGTACTGGGCATTCGCGAACACCGACTCCTGGACGCCGCGATCTGTGTCGAGGGTGAATGAGGTCCGATCGCT
>Ga0153916_10004711_pt1 | contig 10324 bp, 9 predicted proteins | sample Opewatmetagenome_FD_109642 | JGI IMG/M metagenome (GOLD analysis project Ga0153916, IMG submission 109642) | Freshwater wetland microbial communities from Ohio, USA - Open water 3 Core 3 Depth 4 metaG | ecosystem: Environmental > Aquatic > Freshwater > Wetlands | place: USA: Ohio, Lake Erie, Old...
ACATCTACGCGCCCGCCGTCGAGCGGGACGGCGTCCACCCGGGGTTATCCCAGGACCTCGATCAGTTCCTGCGGGATTACGACCTGACCGTCGTCATGGCCTATGCGCGGATGGAGGGGCACAGGCGGGATGCCGGAGCCTGGGTGGCCTCCCTTGCCCGCCGCGCGGCGGCCAAGTGGGTCCCGCCGCCGGGCCAGGAACAGTGGCCGCCCCCGGTCATGCTCAAGTTCCAGGCCTACGACTGGTCCCGCGAGTCGTGGGTGCCCGGCGAGGAGCTGCTCGCGATCGTCCGCGCGGCCCGGGAGGCGATGGTCGTCGATCTTGGGGTTTACCCTGTCATCCCGGGCCGGGGCGAGATCCCCGACGGTCTGCTGGGGGGAGCGGTCCGGCTCCGCGCCCCTTCAGAACGGTATCCGGAACCGCAGGAATCCCCCCCGGCGCCAAAAACCGCCCCCACGCCCGGCGGCCCTTGAATCGGTCGCAAACGCGCCGAGGGTCACCGTCCCGGCGCCGATCCGACGGTCCACCCCCGCTTCCGCGGAATAAGCCGGCGCCCCGCCGTTCCCGATCTCCTGCTGGGCCCCGACGAGCAGGGTTCCGAAGAGCTCCCAGCGGGGGGTCAACCCCCAGCGCCCGTCGACGCCCGCCTCCTCGGTCGTGTATCGCCTCGGGTCGAAGACGCCGACGTCGAGGTCCTGCTCGAAGGAGAGCCATTCGAGCTTCGCGAGCGCCGTGAGGTGCGTCGCGTCACCTTTTCGGAGGAGGGGAACCGACACCTCCCCCGTCGCCCGCCGGCCGCGGTTTTCCCGGGGTTGGCCCGTCCCGTTCTCGTTGTGGTGGAAGATGAGTGCGAACGTACCCCGAACCTCGAATCTTCCCTCGAAGCTTTTCAGGAGCGACAGGGCGGCCGTGTCGGCGGTGACGCGGTCCTGGAACGAGAGGATGGTGTCGAAGTGGCTCCGTTCCCAATCGAGGGAGGCGGCGAATAGATCACGGGGTTCCCAGGTCGCTCCCGCATGTCCGGACCATGGGTGGAAATCCCCGACGTCGTACCGGGTCAGCCCGCCTCCCCCCCGGAGCGCGATGGACGGAGAGGGCCGCCAGTCCGCTTCAAGAAACCCCCCCGTCCCGTCGGCCTGGTCCTCGTCGTTGATGTTTTGACTCTTGCCGGGGAATCCCTGCCGGTAGAACTCGCGACGCGCCGATCCCCGCAGATCGAGACCGCGGGCTGCGCGGGCATAAGCCGAGACTTCCAGCCGCGAGATCGTGAGGTCGTCCGAGTCGTGGGCGGCCCAAATCTCGCCGCCGACGCGCCGTTGGATCCGCTCCCGGATCCGCTTCTCCTGGGCGCGGGCCTCGCCGTTCCCGGGGTCCGCCGCGAGGGCCCGCCGGTTGGACGCGTCCGCTTCCTCCGGAAGGTCGAGGAAGAGGCGGGCCCGGGACAGCCCCACGAGGGCGTCCGGGTCGTTCGGGCTTTTCTCGAGGGCCCGCGTGAACTCGACGCTGGCTTCCCGGTGGCGGTCCCGCCACAAAAGCGACCAGGCAAGACCCGCCCGCGATTCCGCGTCCGCGGGGTCTTCGGCGAGGAGCGCCCGGTACAGCTTCTCGGCCTCCCCGTGCCGGTCGGCCCACCGGTATGCGAGCGCGAGGCGCCGTGCTGCCGTATCATCGCGGGGCCGCGCTGCGTGGACCGACTCGAGGAGGGGGATCGCTTCCTTCGGCTTGTCGGACCACAGGAGCTGTTCGCCGAGCTCGAAACGCAGCTCCGGCTCAAGGGAGGGGTCGAGGGCGATCGCCTTCCGGAAGGCGGCGACAGCTTCCGCGTGGCGGTCGATCTCCGCGTAGAGCCAGCCCAGAGCCTTGTACGTCTCGCCGCGCGGGTCGAGCCGGATCGACTCGAGGTACTTCCCGATTGCCTTGTCGTACTCCTTGTCGTCCCAGAGCCGCACGGCTTCATCCGCGAGCGCCCCCGCCCTCGCGGCGCCATCGGCAACGGCGGCGCCCGCCGGGGGCGTCGTTTCCGAGGCCGGGAGCCGCCCTGCGGAGATCAGAAGAAGAACGAGGGCCGCAAGGCAGAGGATGGGAAGGAACGCCGGACGCCGTTGCCCGCTCATGTCCGCTCCGTCTTCCACAGCGTCACCCGGGGCGGCTTCCGGAAAAGTCCCTTCGGGGTATAGAGGAAGGCGATCGTGGACATGAGAGCCCAATAGATCAGGGGATAGAGAACCGTGTAGGCGGCGTAAGGGACGATCGAGCGGTCGTACCGCCGGTCGAGGACGACTCCTGCTGCGAGCTGTGCGATGCACGTCGTTGCGATGACCATCCCCCAGAAGTTCGGAATCGGGTCGGCCCCGACCGGGGGGATGCCCACCGCGTACGATGCGATCCAGAGCGACGTGAGCGTCACGAAGCAGAAGGACCACAGGATGGACAGGATTGCCTCGTAAGTGACGGGCCAGAACCGGAGGTTCCTCCGGTGCAGGAGAATGCCGCTGTGGCGCCGGAGCACCTGGCCGAGTCCCGTGGCCCAACGCTTCCGCTGCTTCCACAAGGACGCAAACGTCTCGGGAACCTGCATCCGGACCAGCGCCTTCGGCTCGTACCGGATGTCCCAGAACCGCTTCTGGAGGCGCCAGGACATGTCGATGTCCTCGGTCGCCATCGAGGGGTCGAAGAGTCCGACGTCGAAGACGGCTTTCTTCCGGAAGGCGACGACGACCCCCGATACGGTCTGGATGCGGCCCCACACCCGCTGCGCCCGCCGCAGGAGCCCGACGATCGACGTGAACTCGATCAGCTGGATCTTCGAAAGAAGCGTCCGCCTGTTGTGGACCCGGGGATTGCCGGTGACCGCCGCGACCCGGGCCGAGGAAAAATGGGGGACCACGTTCCGGAGGATCCCGGGATCCACCACCGCATCCGCGTCGATGGTCAGCACGATCTCCCCATTGAGGCACGGCAAGGCGTCGTTGAGGGCCATGGCCTTCCCCTCGTTCACGGTTTTTCTGACGAGCCGCACGCGCCCGGACGCGACGTAAGGGGCGACCTTGTCCACCGTCGCGTCGGTGGAGCCGTCATCGACCACGACGACCTCGTAGTCCGGATAGTCGATGCGCAACGCCCCTTCGATCGTGGCCTCGATCACTTTCTCCTCGCAGTAAGCCGGGATGAGGACCGAAACCCGGGGAGGCGGGTCGGGCAATGCGTAGAGCCCGGCCTCCTGCTCCTCGTCCAGGTTCTCTTTCCTGGAGTAATAGATGAAAGAGGTCGTCAGCCAGACGACGGCGGAGAGGACCGGGTAGAATCCGAAGAAAAGAAGCATCCCGAGGTAGAGCCCGGTGTGCTGGAATGCGACGAGATAAGCGGTCAATAGGTCCATCTCAGGCAATTCCGCCCGGCTGGATCCTCTTCCTGTCGCCTTCGACGGCGATCACGACGATGCGCGCCTCGAGCAGGGAGCCGTCAACCGGCTGGTCGATCATCCTGCCAAGGACGTCGGCATCGCGGTTTTCCGAGACGTCAGGCAGCGCCATGCGCGGCCCCTTGCGGCGGAAAATGCCGACGTTATAGGACACCCACAACAGGGTGACGACGACCGTGACCAGAAAGGCCGCCCCGATGAAGATCAGGGCGGCGTATGCCTCCCTCCCGGTGACCTGCGGAATGACAAGATGCCACCAGTATACGAACAGGACCCATCCGAGAAGGGCGATGAGACCGTGGAACGCGCCTCTCACCGTCAACCGGCGATCGCGGATTGCCAATGGGTTCCCTTTCTCGACCGGAGAGGGTCGTTGCCTGCAATATATTCGTTCGGTGTATCAGAATGCAATGTTCGCGCTGGTCTCCCGATGTCAGGGTTCGACTCTTCTCCCGCGGGCTTCTTTGACGCACCCCAGGAGAAGCCGTTTTTCGGAAAACGGGAACGGCCCCAATCTGCCATGGCAACCAGCGCACGTCTTCTCTCCCGGGATCGACATCCGGCGGCCGGGATGCCCCTTCCCCGGCCCGTGGCACGCCTCGCATCCCACCCCCCCGAGCTCCTTTGACCCGCCGGGCAAGGAAGGGAGGAAGCCCCCCTTTCGATACCCCGTCACGTGGCATCCGAGGCAGTCGGGGTTACCGCCGTCCCCCTGTTTCTTAAGCGTCTCGAAGGCACGGGAATGCGCCTCGTTCCTCCAGGCAGCGAAGTTCTTCGCGTGGCAGCCCGAACATGCGGCGTGTCCCAGGTAATCGCCGGAGCGCCGCTCCGCCCGGTTCGACATTCTCGCGAGCCGGGCGAGGGTCGCCTTGTATCCGGCAACCATCGCCGCGATCTCCGGATCATCGGGAATGCGGCTGGAAAGCGGGATCATGCGGGAATACAGTGGCCGCTTTCCCTTCGCGATCCGGATGGCGTTATCGAGGCTTTCCACCGGGTTCTCGTAGAGTTTTCGCCTCTTCGCGTCCATTCCTTTCATATCGTCCAGGAGTTGTCGCTTCTTCAGCTTGTATTGTTCGACCATGCCGCTGTCGGCGAAATCGGCCCGGTCTTTCCTTCCCGACCTCCCGGTCCTTCCCACGGATACTTCCAGCAGATGTGTCCCTTTCCTCCGCGGCTGGAATATGACGGCCCCGGATTCGAAGGCCGGCGCCCGGAACGGGTTCCCGGAATGGGCCCCGAAAATGAGGAGAGGGTGGTTGATCGCGCGCGCCAGCGCAAGGTCGCCCGAACGGCCGATATGGGTCAGGACAACGATCAGGTCCGCCCCGGCCGCTTCCTTGCCCGTAAGGAGTCCCGCGAGCGCTTCCCGTGGAGGCACGACTTTCCATTCAAGTCCCGACAGGGCTCCTTTGGGGAAAACGTCTTCCGCAAGGAGCCCCGTCACGAGGATCCGCATGCCTCCTCGCTCAAATGTCCGGATCGGGGGGAAGACCGGTTTTCCCGACCGGGCGGAGACGAGATTCAAGCAGGTCAGAGGAATCCCTTCGTTCCCGTGTTTCCGCAGGAAGGAGACTCCTGCCGAGAAATCGGCCTCTCCCGGCAGCACGGCGTCATAACCCATACGGCGATACGCCCGCAGGATGAGATCGGCCTTCGTTCTTGCCGCCGCCATCTCCTCCGGAACCCGGGGCTTCCCGTTGAAAAGGAAATCCCCCGACTCGACGAGAAGGGTGGGCACCCGCTCCCGCCGTGCGTCTTGAATCGCCTGTTCACGCCTGGCAAGACCGCCAAGCTGTCCGCTCGTTCAACCGCAGGGCGCGATCTCGCCTTGGCCGTCCGCGGTGTGAAGGACCTTTAAAGCAACCGGGGGGACGTGTTCCGCGGTTGCGCCCTGCGCCTGCATGGGAACGACAAGGGAAAGGACGAGCAGGATACGGATCATGGCTGCCGAGGTTCCTTCCATAAAGGATATCGGGGAGCAAATCTTATTCCACCCCGACGAGCAAGTCCTGTTTCTCAAAAACGCAAAGGATTCCATGGCTGTAATGTTGGAGGATTGTCCCTGCAACTTGCACTAAAGAGAATTGGCCTGAGGATATCAGGGTAATTATCTACCGTTTGTTGGGAAAATATTTTCCCTGAGGGATTTGAGGTATGGAATAAGTTTCCCTCGGCATGCGCCAAAGTTTCGTCGATACAATGGGATATCAGTATGTTCGCTTTTTTTTCTCGAGCGGGGCTTCCTCGCACGCTATTTGCTATTCGTACGCCCAATGACGTTTTGGAAGGGGGTGATGGTCCGCGGGTCTTGCCTCGATCGAAAAATCGGTGTTTCGGAGGAAGGTTACGCAATCCAACCGGTGTACTAGGCCAAGGAGGAGAAAATGGCGAAAAGATTCATGAAAATGATGAGGGACGAAGAAGGGCAGGGACTGGTCGAGTATGCATTGATCATCGTGCTGGTCTCGGTGGCGTTGGTGGCTGCCCTCGGACTGCTGTCAGACGGAATCTCCAACGCATTTAGCCGTGCGATCAGTGCTCTTGCATTGTAGGCTTACCCGCCGGGGAAAGGGCGGAGAGAGAGACAAGATGTGGTATCCTCGATTCCTGTTTCGGGTGTAAGGGGAGAAACTGTTGACCAGATTCTTCGCGAATATGCAGTGCGAGGAAGGGCAGGGGCTGGTGGAGTACGCATTGATACTCGTGCTGGTCGCCGTTGTATTGGTGGGTGCCCTCCAGTTACTGAAAGGCGGTCTCGTCAACGCATTTTCCTTTGCGGTCAGCCAATTTCCCTAGGCCAAGTCTCGCGCATGATCAGAGCCAAGGGGGAAAGGCTGCAGTGGAGGGGAAAGTGCGCGGTCCTGGTTGCTGGTCCGTGAGCGAGGTGGCCATGATCTCATGGAAGATGGGCGTATCATGATCCAATCGGGTCCGTACCAACTTGAAGCGTCGGACGCGGAAACGCGGGTATCGACAGGATCCTCCGGGAACCGTCGCATGCGAGGCCGGTCTCGGAGGATCCTCTCTTCTTTGCCAGGAGACGGAAAAATGAACTTGCGCGCGACACGAGGGCAGGGTCTGGTCGAATTCGCTCTCGTGGTTCCGATACTCCTGCTGTTGTTGTTGGGAGTGATCGAGCTCGGCCGGGCCTGGATGACGAGGAACATCATGACGGGCGCGGCGCGCGAGGCGGTAAGGATCTATGTCGTCCCGGAAGGCAGCGAGAATGCCGCGAGAACCCGTGCGTGGCAGGTTCTTGCCGGTGCGGGAATCACCGGCGCCAACGCTTCGGTCGGGATCTCCGATAGCGGTGCGTACAGCATCTGCACGGTAACCATAACGCATGGATTCCAGCCGATCTTCGGTGGCTTTTTCCCCGGGTTGGACAATGTCTCGCTCGTGACCACCACGACCATGCGGCGCGAATATTAAAAGGGAGAACAAATCGGATGAACCGGACGCGAATCATCCTGGTCGTCGTGGTGGCAGCCATCCTTGCCCTCCTCGCCAGCGCGGGGACCTACAAGTTCCTGTCGGAGAAAAGCAGGATGGCGGAGACGTCGAGGCTTCAGACCGTGGGGATCGTCGTCGCCCTGGTTGACATTCCTCTCGGCTCGACGATCAACCCGAACCAGGTGGGCATTTCCGCATGGCCGAAGGAAACCTATCCCAAGGACGCGTTTGCCAACGCGAAATCCACAGAGGGACGGATGGCCTTGCGGGATTTTGTCCGGGGAGAGCCGATCGTCGAGTCGAAACTGGTACCGGCAGCGGGGGCAGGTTCGGGAATCCTCTCGCTGAAGGTGCCTTCCAAGATGCGGGCGTTTTCCGTGAAGGTGAACGAGGTGGTGGGGGTGGGAGGCTTCATTATTCCCGGCAGCCGGGTCGACGTGGTGGTGACCATTTCGGCTGGTCAACGCCAGCAGGAGCAGATATCCAAGATCGTTCTTGAAAATATCCTGGTTCTCGCGGCGGGCCAGGTGATTGAGCAGAAGGAGAGCAAGCCGGTCACGGTGAACACCGTCACGCTTGCGGTAACGCCGGAGGACTCGGAGAAACTTGCTCTTGCCAGCAACGACGGGAAGATCCAGCTTGTCCTCCGAAACTTTGCCGATAACGACAATGTGGTGACCACGGGCAGTGACAAGGCTCGCCTGCTGGCGTCGTTTCGACTCCAGACCGCGGCGCCTGCGGCGGGCAATCCGGCCAAGTCGAAGCGCGTCTCGAAGAAGTCGGCGCGGCCCGCGCAGACCGTCGAGACGCCGTCGAAAGGCAAGCACGTCGTGGAAGTCATGAGGGGGAACAAGCGTACGGAAGAAAAGTTCGATTAGAGGTTTCGGAGCGAACATCCTGAAGGGGGTGAGGAGTGGGTAGGCGAATCGGACTGGCGGTCATCATTCTTGCGATCTTCTTTGCACCCCTCGGCGCCGTTCGGGCAAGCGCCGTCCAGGAAGAGGCCTCGGCGAAGCCCCCGGGAAAATCGGTCGGAGTCTACGCGAATCAATCCGTATTGATCGATTGCCCCGTCCGCATCAAGAGGGTTTCGATCGCCAAGCCCGAGATCGCCGACGTGGAGGTCGTCACCCCCCGGCAGATGGTCGTGATCGGCAAGAGCGCGGGAACGACGACGCTTGTCTATTGGAGCGAGGAAGAGGTTCCCACGACCGTGGACGTGGTCGTGGGGATCTACGTGGAACAGGTGCGCGAGAACCTGCAAAAGATCGCCCCCGACGCGAAATTCGAGGTCACGGCCTCGGGAGACACGCTCGTCCTTTCGGGCGCCGTGAGTTCCGAGATGGTGCAGACCCGTCTGGTGGAGGCGGCCAAGGCGAACGTGAAAAACGTCGTGAACCTGCTCAGAGTGGAGAAGCTGGAGCAGGTGCTGCTCCAGATCCGGGTGGCCGAAGTCGACCGGTCCATGGCCAAGGAACTCGGGTTCAACATGCTCTTTCAACCGTCGATTGATGGCGGCATCTATCGCGCCGCTCTGAACCCCCCGGCGAGTTTCAGTCCCCTCACCGGTACCATCCGGGACCTTGCCACGCCCGATGGCACCTTGAGCGACTTGTCGAATATCTTCTTGGCCACTCCCGGCGGGACTCCGAAATTTGCCGCTCTGGTCCGGATCCTCCATGACAAGGGGGCATTGAAGACCCTGGCGGAGCCCAACCTCGTCGTTGCCAGCGGCGCGGAGGGTAAATTACTCGTGGGAGGAGAGTTCCCGATCGTCTACAGCACCGCGGCGACCGGCTCGACCTCCGTGAGCGTGGTCTACAAGGAGTTCGGCGTGCGGCTCGGTTTCCAGCCCAAGATCGCTTCCAACGGAGATATCTACCTCAAGTTGGGCCAGGAAGTGAGCCAGCTTGATTTTGCCAATGCCGTCGTCCTCTCGGGCTTCCGGATCCCGGCTCTGAAAAGCCGGAAGGCGGAGTCGAGTCTTCAATTGGCGGACGGCCAGACCTTCGTGCTCGCCGGTCTGATCAGCAACGAGGTTTCCAGGCAGGTATCCAAGTTTCCGGTTCTCGGCGACATCCCCATCCTGGGGGCCCTGTTTCGAAGCACCCGGTTCAGCAACAAAGAAACCGAGCTGATGGTGATGGTGACGCCGAAGATCGTCCGGCCGCTCAACAAGGACGAAATCCCGTCGCTTCCCACGGAGACGATAAAGCCGGAGGAAACCGAACCGAGCTTGCTCCCGTAATGGCTCCAGGAACGGGGCAAGGAGGCATCCGATGAAACGCGGCAATCGAGGACAGGTTCTCGTCTTATTGGCCATCTCCATTTTGGTCCTGCTGGGGATGGTGGCCCTTGCCGTCGACCTGGGATACCTCTGGTCCGTCCGCCACGAATTGCAGCGCTGTGCGGATGCCGGGGCTCTCGCGGGCGCCTCCCGCTTCATCCCGCCCGATACCGGGGATTGGGCCGACACGACCGTGCAGGCGGAAGCGGAAGCGCGCGCGCGGGATTTCGCCTCGCGCGACAAGGTGGCTACATCCACGTTGAAACCGGCTCCCGCGGACAACGAAATCATCGTGACCATCGATTCTGCCGACCCGGGCGTCGACCGGATCAAGGTGAGAACGCAACGCGTCATGCCACTCTTCTTCGCGCGAGTCTTCGGGAGACAATCCCAGCTGGTTTACGCCGAGGCCGTGGCAGAGGCGGCAACGCTTACCAAGAACGTGCGATGTCTCGTGCCGTGGGCAGTTTCTTTACCGTGGTCGAACTTCGATCCTGAACTTGTGGAACAGGGAAGAGATCCGAAATATGTTTTCGACAACAGCGATGTCGTGCATACCCTCGCAGAATCCGAAGCATATTGCGCGCAACAGAATTTGGGGGTCACGGCATACGATGTTGCTACCCATCAAATCATCGGTGAACCCTCGGAGCGGGACAACTACCTCTGTCAAGGCAGCCTGAGAATTCTGAAGACGGCGTTGCCTGGCGAGACAATGCAGCCCGGGTGGTTTTCCCCGCTGGATTTCAGTAGCTTGCTGGTGAATTGCCCGGACGATGCGCCAGTGGACCAGGGTGCGAATCTTTATCGCTATTTGATCATGGATCCTTGCGCTTGCGGGACCAAGATCAGCTTGAACGATCCGCTCTTTCAGATACCCCAGGAAAAAGGGAATATGGTGGGACCCACTATCCAGGGAGTGGCACCCGAAGGTGAAGGGGGCTGGGACGGGAGCATCATGGATGATGACCCGGGTGCCTATTGGGATACAGACAGTAACAGTCCGGTCAGTGGCAAGTACTTCGGTGACAATACCTACAAATCTCCACGCATAATACGTGTTCCGCTGTACGATCCCAGCCAGGGATTGCTAAAAAAATCTGTCGATCCAGTGAATATTGTAGGATTCTGGGTCGAGGATATCAGCGAACACCAAGGCA
>Ga0153916_10004712_pt1 | contig 10324 bp, 7 predicted proteins | sample Opewatmetagenome_FD_109642 | JGI IMG/M metagenome (GOLD analysis project Ga0153916, IMG submission 109642) | Freshwater wetland microbial communities from Ohio, USA - Open water 3 Core 3 Depth 4 metaG | ecosystem: Environmental > Aquatic > Freshwater > Wetlands | place: USA: Ohio, Lake Erie, Old...
GATTGGCGAAGAGATACCCAAAGATGTAGCCTTGCAACTCTATGAAACCATGCAGCGCATCAGAAGCTTCGAGATGGCGGTGGTGGAACTTTTCGCCAGGGGCAAAATCCCCGGCTTCTTACACACGTATGTGGGCGAGGAGGCGGTGGCCGCCGGCGTGTGCGCGGCCCTGCGCCCGGATGACAAAATCATCAGCACCCACCGGGGACATGGCCACTTGATCGCCAAGGGGGGCCGCCTGGATTTGATGATGGCTGAGCTATTCGGCAAGCGCACCGGCTACTGCAAAGGTAAAGGCGGCTCAATGCACATCGCCGAGCCCGACCTGGGCATGTTGGGCGCCAATGCTATCGTCGGGGCGGGCATCGCCATTATTAACGGTGCGGCCCTGACCGCCCAATACCTGGGCACGGACCAGGTCGCGGTTGCCTTTTTCGGCGACGGAGCTTCGAATACGGGCAATTTCCACGAGGCGTTGAACATAGCTTCCGTCTGGAACCTACCTTCGATTTTTGTATGTGAGAACAATGGCTATGCCGAGTCCACCCCCCGATCTCGACATCAGAAGATCAATGACATCGCCGCCAGGGCGGTAGCCTATGACATGCCTTCTGTTAGTGTGGACGGTAACGATGTGGGCGCCGTCCACCTGGCGGCCCAGGAAGCAGTGGGCCGGGCCCGCGCGGGCGGCGGCCCGACCTTGATCGAGGCCAAGACCTACCGCATGCGCGGCCATTACGAAGGGGACCCGCAGATATATCGCACCAAGGAAGAGGTGGAAGCCTGGGAGCAGAAGGACCCGCTTGAGCGCTGGCGGAAGACCCTCTTAGCCCGTGGGGTTCCCACGGCCAGCCTGGCGCAGGTGGATGCGCGTATAGCACAGGAGCTCCAGGAGGCAGTTGCCTTTGCCGAGGACAGCCCGTTGCCAGACCCGGCCGAAGCGCGTTCGGATATTTTCACCCCCCTGCCGGCGGAGATGTGAGATGGCTGAGATAACCTATCGAGAAGCGGTCAAACAGGCGCTGCGCGAAGAATTACAGAACGATGAGCGGGTATTTATGCTGGGCGAAGACATCGCCGAGTTCAGCGGTACCTTTAAAGTTTCGCTGGGCTTGCTGGAGGAGTTCGGCCCCAGGCGTATCCGCAATGCGCCCCTCTCGGAATCAGCCATCCTGGGCGCGGCAGTGGGGGCGGCGGCTACTGGCCTGCGACCGATTGCCGAGATCATGTACAGCGATTTTTTTGCGGTGGCGATGGATCAGGTGGTGAACCAGGCTGCCAAGATGCGTTTCATGTTCGGGGGCAAGCTCACGCTGCCGCTCACTATCCGCACGACGATGGGTGGGCGGCGCTCGGCGGCAGCCCAACACAGCCAATGTCTGGAGGCCTGGTTTATGCACATTCCCGGCTTGAAAATAGCCATGCCCTCCAACCCTTACGATGCCAAAGGGTTGTTGAAAACGGCGGTGCGCGATCCCAACCCAACCCTCATTTTTGAAAACAAGATGCTGTATAACACCAAGGGACAAGTCCCCGAAGAATCTTACTTCGTCCCCTGGGGCCAGGGCCATGTCGTTCGTGAGGGCACGGACGTGACAGTGGTGGCTCTCTCAGACATGGTGGGCTTTGCCCTCAAGGCGGCCGAGCGGCTGTCCCAAGAGGGTGTTTCCCTGGAAGTGATTGATCCGCGCACGCTGGCCCCGCTGGACATTGAGACAATCCTGGGGTCGGTGCGCAAGACAGGGCGCCTGGTGGTGGCTCACGAAGCATGCGTGACCGGCGGGGTGGGAGCGGAGATTGCCTCCCAGGTGGCCTATCGCGCCTTTGATTACCTGTCTGCCCCCATCGAGCGGGTGGGCGCCAAGGACTCGCCCATTCCTTTCAGTCCTATCCTCGAACGCGAGATATTGCCGGATGATCAAGATATCGTTGACGCCGTATATCGCACTATGGATTATTCAACGTAGCTGTGGAAATATCGGCAAGTGTCAATGGATGTGAAAGGAGTGATCTGACATGAAAGCAGCCGTCTGGCATGCTCAACGCGACGTTCGAGTAGAAGATGTGGCTGAACCCCCTTCGCCGCCAGCCGGTCAGGTGAAGGTGGAGGTTGGCTGGTGCGGTTTATGTGGCACAGATTTGCACGAATACCTGGGCGGGCCACTCTACATACCCGCCGCTGCACCGCACCCTATGACAGGAGCCAAAGCGCCGATCATCCTGGGCCACGAGATGGCCGGGAGAGTGGTCGAGATCGGACCCGAGGTAACGCGGGTAAAAGTGGGCGACCGGGTGGTTCTGTGCCCCATCATTGGATGCCTGAAATGCGAGTGGTGTAAATCAGGCCTGATGGGCCTATGTCCCAGCATTGCCTTTCTAGGCGTCTCCTGGCACGGGGGCGGTTTCTCTCAGTATGTGAATGTGTATGATTACATGTGCTACCATCTGCCACCCGATGTGTCTTACGAAATAGGAGCTATGGTGGAACCTTTTGCGGCTACTTATCGGGCGGTCAAGCAAGCTGGGGTGAAACCGGGGGAAACGGTTGCCATTGTCGGAACTGGGCCGATTGGCCTCATGGCGCTTCAGTCGGCACATATCGCCGCAGCCGGGCAGGTGATCGCTTTTGAGCCGGCCGCCAAGCGCCAGGAACTAGCCCGTCAGTGTGGAGCTACAGCCGTGATTGACCCCTTGAAGCAGGACCCGGTGGCAGCCATACGCGAGATCACTGACGGGGCTGGAGCTGATGTGGTGATTGAGTGTTCTGGTATTGAGCCGACTGGTATCCTGGCCGGGCGAGTCGCCCGGCGCAAGGGACGAGTGGTGGTGATGGGGGTCTTCGAGCATCCTGCCCCGCTAGACTACACGGACCTGGTTTATGGCGAGAAAACGGTTATGGGCAGTATGGGGGGATATGGAGTGTTTGACGAAGCCATTCGAGTGATGGCCGAAGGGAAGTTTAACGGAACGCCACTCATCACCGGGCGCATTGACCTGGATAATATCTTGGCTGGCTTCGATGCGCTCATCAATCGCAAGGAGGAGAATGTCAAGATACTGGTATCGCCCAATTAATCAATCAGACATACGGAGGACGTATGAAAGCCTTACTCAAAGAACGACCCGAACCGGGCCTCTCGCTGCTGGACATTGAAAAGCCTCAAATCCAAAACGCCGACGACGTGCTCTTTAAAGTCGAGTACTGCGCCATCTGCGTCGGCGAGACCAAGGTCTACGACTGGAACGAATGGGCTGCCAACGACAAGACCATTCAACTCCCCACCGTCCTGGGCCACGAGGCCGTCGGGATTGTCGTCGAGGTGGGCAAAGAGGTCAAAGGCTTCAAGCCAGGCGACCGCATCGTCAATGACCCGCTGATTCCCTGCGGGCGCTGTTACCTGTGTCGCAGCGGCCACACCAACATGTGCATCAACCGCGAAATCTACGGCAAACGCCGCGGAGCCTTTGCCGAGTATGCCGTCCTGCCTGAGAGCGACCTCTCCCTGTTGCCCGAGAAGTTGAGCCTGGAAGAGGGGCCTCTTTTGGAGAACTTTAGTATCGCGGTGCACGCCGTAGAAGCCGAACTACACGATCCTGGCGACTGGGCGGTGGTTATTGGCTGTGGGCCCATCGCCATCCTGGCCGCCGAAACACTGGTGGCCTGGGGCGTCAACGTCGTCATGACCGACATGGTCGAACCGCGCCTGGAAATGGCGCGCGCCATCAGCGGCGCTGCCGCTGTGATTGACGTCAGTCGTGAGGATCCGCTCCGCAAGGTGGCCGAGTTGACCCATGGCAAAGGCGCGGATTTCGTCCTCGAAGCGGCCGGCACCCAATCAGCCTGGGACCAGGCCTTTGACATGGTCAGAAACTGCGGCACCGTAGTCACCATCGGTACCTTCAATGGCCCCGTATCGTTTAATCCGTTCTTCAAAATGACGCGCCGGGAGATCAAGCTGCTCAGCACCATGGGCCGCACCTGGGAGACCTGGCGCCGCATGAATCAACTGATTGACGCCGGCAAGGTCAACTTGAAACCCCTGATCACGCACATCTTGCCCATAGAGGAGTACCAAAGAGGGTTCGAGTTGGTCAAGAGTTATAGCGTCCAAAAGATCTTGTTGAAACCCTGAAAAACAGTATGAGGCTACCCGGTCACCTTTCCGAAAGTTAGAGCGTCGGAAAGGTGACCAAACTCGGAAAGGAGTTACTTGTGAATAAGCATTGGAATAACTTTTGCACCATGAGCATTGTGCATTTTATGGCCTTTCCCCAGTGCATTGGCGGCGAGGGGCCCATCGTCGAAACAGTCAGCAAGATTGCCGAGGACCCCTTCTTCACCGGTATTGAGATCGGGTGGATCAAGGACTCTCAGGTGCGCGCTGCCACCAAAAGAGTGCTGGAAATCAGCCATATCCAGGTAGGCTATGGCGCCCAGTCGGCGCTGCTGCTGCAGAAGCTAGACCTGAACAGCCTGGATAGCGTTGAGCGCCGCAGGGCTGTGGACCAGGTGAAACAGTGCGTAAACGAGGCGGCCCAGGTAGGCGCGCAGCGGGTGGCCTTCCTGACCGGGAAGGACCCGGGCGATGCGGACCGCCCGGCGGCGCTGGAGGCGCTCATTCTCTCAGTCAAAGAGATATGCGCTTATGCCCGCGATAAGGGCATCGCCATGACCTGCGAGGTCTTTGACCGCACGATTGACAAAAAGTGTCTCATCGGCCCCAGCGAGTACTCGGCCGAATTCGCCCGTACCATCCGCCAGGATTATCCCGACTTTGGGCTGATGTATGATCTCAGCCACCTCCCGCTGTTGTTCGAGCAGGCCGAGCCGGCCCTGAGCGCGCTCAAGGATGTCCTGGTTCACATTCACGTCGGCAATGCAGTCGTTGACCCCGCTACGCCCGGGTACGGCGACCTCCACCCGCGCTTCGGCTGGCCAGGCGGTGCCAACGACGTGCCTGAGCTGGTGGACTTTCTGCGTGGCCTGTTCAAGATCGGCTACCTGGCCGAGGGAGATGCCCGTCCCTGGATCGGCTTCGAGGTCAAGCCGCAGGCCCCGGGCGAGACGTCTGAGTTGATCATCGCCAGCACCAAACGTGTCTGGCAGGCGGCCTGGTCGCGTGTCTAAGATGGCAAAGATCAACCCACCCGCAGGTCCCCCTTGGGGATAGGTCCCCTGCGGGGTACGGCAAATGCAGAAGCAATGCCTTGATAGTTGAAATCTGGAAAAGGAGTTGTAAGTGTCTCAATCTAGCCAAACCCTTATCGCCCAACGCTATGAGGAACTGGTCCCGCATTTTGAGTACTGGGAGAAGACCAAAGACCTGATTGATCAATTGCTTGATTTGATTCTCAACTACCGTCAAAGCGGGCACCCGGGCGGCTCACGCTCCAAGGTGCATGCCCTGGTGGCGACGCTGCTGGGTGGCGTCATGCGCTGGGACATCCGCCACCCCGAAAAACGCTTTGGCGATCGTTTTGTCCTGGGCGCCGGCCACACCATTCCGCTGATTTATTGCACGCTGGCCGTGCTCAACGAGGCGCTACGCCTCAAGCATCAGCAGACCGGCGATGAACGCTATTTTCTGCCCAACGCTCCCCGGCGTGTCCTGACATGGGAGGACTTGCTCAACTTCCGGCATCGGGGCGGGTTATCGGGGCACGCCGAGATGGAGGGCAAGACCCTCTTTCTCAAGTTCAACACGGGTCCATCGGGACACGGTTGCCCGGCGGCGGCTGGCGAAGCCCTGGCCCTCAAACGTGCCGGGGCTGGAGGGGTCAAGGTCTTTGTCTTCGAGGGCGAGGCTGGCCTGACGCCTGGCGCCAACTTTGAGACGATGAACTCGGCATGGGGCCTGGCCCTGGATAACCTGTACTTTGTCGTGGACTGGAACGACTTTGGCATTGATGATCACCCTGTCAGCGCCACGGTATATGGCACGCCCGCGGGTTGGTTTAGTGCTCATGGCTGGCGTGTGTTCGGCACCGAGCAGGGTATGGAGTGGGGGCCGGTGACGCATAGCCTTTTGTCTATGGTCTTGGAGGACAATGCTGAGCGTGTGCCCAGTGTGACCTGGGTCAAGACGCGCAAAGGACGCGGCTACCACAAGTACGACAATGTGTCGCATGGCGCGCCGCACAAGATGAACTCCGAGCTGTTCTGGGAGACCAAGCGCCCCTTTGCCGAAAAGTACGGCGCCCAGTTCGTCAATTTTGGTGGCCCGCCGCCCGGCGACCGGGCTGCTTTGCGGGCCGAGTTTGAGGCCAACTTGAAAGCGGTGATAGACGTGCTGCACCGCGATCAGATCCTGGTTGACTATCTGGCCAACCGCCTGGTCGAGCTGGGTGAGAGCGTGCCGCAGGAGGTGCCGACCTTCCGGCTCGGCCAGCGCGGCAATCCCTTCCAGGACGAGCGGCTGTACGATTATCAGAACTACCCGGAGGACCTGTTCGTCAAGCCCGGCACCTCGGCTGCTAACCGGGCTGCCCTGGGCAAGTGGGGCGCCTGGGCTAATGCCTTTGGCGCGCGCGAATATGGCCGCCCCTTGTTCATGGTCTGCTCGGCCGACCTGGCCGGCTCGACCAACGTCAGCGGTTTTTCAGATGGTTATGCTGGCTTTCCCGGCTATGGCTGGTATGAGCGCTTTGGCACCGCAGAAGGGGTACTGCTGCCCCAGGAGATCACCGAATTTGCCAACTCTGGCATCCTGATCGGCATGACCACCGTCAATCTGTCGCCCGACCCCGAGCGAGAGTTCGACGGCTTCTGGGGCGCCTGCTCCACCTATGGCTCGTTCTCGTATCTCAAGTACGGCATGATGCGTCTGTTCAGCCAACTGGCGCAGGATTGCCAGTGGAAAGTCGGTAAGGTGCTCTGGATCGCAGGCCACTCCGGGCCGGAGACGGCCGACGACAGCCGTACCCACTTCGGTATCTTTGCCCCTGGCGTGACGCAATTGTTCCCCGATGGAGCCGCCATCAATTTGCATCCCTGGGAGTACAACGAAGTGCCCGTGCTGCTGGGCGCGGCCCTCAAACAGCCAGCACCCATCATCGCTCTACACCTGACTCGCCCGCCGGTTGAAGTCCCCGATCGTACCCGGCTGGGCATGCCGACCCACTTCGAGGCGGCCCGCGGAGCATACGTCATGCGGGATTACCGTCCCGATCAAGTCCGCGGCGGTGCGCTGATCGTCCAGGGTACCAGCGCCGTGGCCAACATGGTCAAACTCTTGCCCGAGCTGGAGCAGCATGACCTGAATGTCAAGGTCATATGCGCCACCAGCCCGCAGCTTTTTGCGATTGCCCCGGAAGCGTATCGCCAGAGCGTGCTTTCGCCCGCCGACCGGGCCAATTCTACCGTCATCACCACCCAGGCGCGCTGGCTGATGCACGACTGGCTCTTCAACAAGGTAGCCGAAGAGTACGCATTGTCGTCTGACTGGGATAATCGCTGGCGCACCGGGGGCAGCGTGGACGAGGTGCTCGAGGAAGCGCATTTGTCGCCGTCCTGGATGCTGACCGGTATCGAGCGTTTTGTGCGGGATCGAGAGCGTCGTCTGGCCCGCCTCCAGGCGGAACTCGACGCGGCGCGGGGATAGGAATTGGAGGACTGCCCCGCAGGGGTCCCTTCGGGAGAAGATTGGATCAGCCGGCTATCCCGCCATTGTTCCGGACTAGGGAATGATAGCCTATGAAAATCCGTCTGGCCTACGGCAAGACCGGCCTGCAAATCGAGTTGTCCGACGCATGGAACGTGACCGTCGTCGAACCCTGTTTCGTGCCGGGCCTGCCTGACCCGGCTGCGGCGCTGCGCCAGGCGCTCCAATCCCCCATCGAGTCGCTGCCCCTGCGTGACCTGGTCAAGCCCGGTGCCAGGGTCGGAGTGGTCTTTAGCGATATCACCCGCCCCACGCCCAACCATCTCATCTTGCCGGCGGTACTGGAGCAGTTGGCGCACCTGCCCGGAGAGCAAATTACCCTCTTCAACGGGCTGGGCACGCATCGGCCCAACACTGAGGCCGAGTTGCAGGGCATGCTGGGCCATGCCCTGTTGGATAGCTATCGCATCGTGCAGAACAACGCTTTTGATCCGTCCACTCAGGTGCACCTGGGGGTAACGGCGCGCGGCCACGAGGTGTGGGTCAACCGGGCGTTGGTTGAGTGTGACGTAAAGATCTTGACCGGGTTTATCGAACCGCACTTGTTTGCCGGTTTCTCGGGGGGCGGCAAGGCGTTGATGCCTGGCATGGCTGGCCAGCGGACCGTGCTGGGCAACCACGACGCCGGCATGATCGGCCATCCCCAGGCCACCTGGGGGGTCACCTGGGGTAATCCGGTCTGGGAGGAAATACATGAGGTGGCCCTCAAAGTAGGCCCGGATTTCCTGATGAATGTGACGCTCAACAAGGAGAAGCAGATCACCGGCGTCTTCGCCGGCGACCTGCACGCGGCCCACGCGGCCGGCTGTGCCTTTGTGCGAGAGACGGCCATGGTCGGCGTGCCACACCCCTTCGACATCGTGATCACCACCAACTCGGGCTATCCGTTGGACCTCAATTTATATCAGTCGGTGAAGGGCGTGAGCGCCGCCGCGCAGGTGGTGCGCGAGGGGGGAGCCATCATCGTCGCCGCCGACTGCTGGGACGGCATCCCCGAGCACGGTCTATATGGCCAGCTCTTGCGTGAAGCCGAGAGCCCTCAGGCATTATTGGATACCATCTATGCCCCTGGATTTCTCAAGCAAGATCAGTGGCAAGCGCAGATTCAGGCCCAGATTCAGCTCAAAGCCGACGTCTATGTGCACACCGACAACCTGACGTCCGAACAGATAGAGATGGCTCTCCTCCGCCCCAGCCCGCGCATTGAGGACACGCTGGCGGAGCTCTTAACCAGGTATGGTCCGCAGGCCAGCATCTGTGTGTTGCCGGAAGGGCCGCAGACCATTCCCTATGTCCAGACCAACCCGTAGGCCCCCTTGGGGAGGACCCATAACCGAGCAGGAGATCCAACTATATGCACTATCATTCAGAAGAGCTTATCAGAGACATTTCGGCCAAGGCGCAGGCCTTCCGCATCCAGGTGCTGGAGATGGTCTACAACGCCCAAACCGGTCATCTCGGCGGCGCTCTTTCGGCGGCGGAAATCCTGGCTTCACTCTACTTCCACCACCTGTGTCTCGACCCGGCCCGGCCTGATTGGCCCGAACGCGACCGCCTGTTATTCTCTAAAGGCCACGCCTGTGCCATGTTGTATACGGTTCTGGCCCACCGTGGCTATTTTCCCGTCGAAGAGCTAAAGACGTTCCGCCAGCTTGACAGCCGGTTGCAAGGCCACCCCGACCGGGTCAAGCTGCCGGGGGTTGAAGTATGCGCCGGCCCCCTGGGGCACGGCGTGGCGGTTGGCGTCGGCATGGCCCTGGCACAAAAGATGGGGGGTGGCAAGCCGTCCTCCCTCAGCGCCCCCTCCGCCAGAGCTTCAGCCGGACGCGTCTATGTCGTGCTGGGAGATGGAGAAATCAACGCCGGGGTGATTTGGGAGGGAGCTATGGCCGCAGCCAAGTACCGCCTGGGCAACCTGACTGCTATCCTGGATTACAACGGCACTCAGCAGACCGGGGCCACCGCCGACGTGATGCCCACCGAGCCGATCGCCGACAAGTGGCTTTCCTTTGGCTGGCACGTGCAAGAGATTCACGGGCATAATGTGGCCCAAATCCTGGATGCCCTGGACCGCTCCGACGAGGTGCATGCCCGGCCCAGCATCATCATCGCCCGCACCACTAAGGGCAAAGGGGTCAGCTTTATGGAATACGATCATCGCTGGCATGGCATGCCGCCCAACCGGGACCAGTACCAACAGGCCCTGGCCGAGCTACAGGAGGGGTTGAGCAAATGGCAGAGCTAGTCTCCATGCGCAAGGCATATGGACAGGCCCTCATCGAGTTGGGCAGAGCCAACCCCGACGTGGTGGTCCTGAGTGCCGACGTGTCCAATTCCGATCACAGCTACATGTTCGAGCAAGTCTTTCCAGACCGCTTTTTTAATGTAGGCATTGCCGAGCAATGTCTGGTGGACGTGGCAGTGGGCCTGGCCTACAGTGGCAAGATACCTTTTGCTAACACGTTTGCTTTCCTGTTTGCCACGCGCGCCCTGGAAATGGTGCGCACCCACCTGTGCTATGGCGAAGCCAACGTCAAGCTGATGGGGGCTTACGCCGGGTTGTCTGACTCCTTTGATGGCCCTACCCATCACTCTATCACCGACGTGGCCATCATGCGCAGCCTGCCCAATATGACAGTGGTCGTCCCCAGCGACCCCGTCGC
>Ga0153916_10004713_pt1 | contig 10323 bp, 9 predicted proteins | sample Opewatmetagenome_FD_109642 | JGI IMG/M metagenome (GOLD analysis project Ga0153916, IMG submission 109642) | Freshwater wetland microbial communities from Ohio, USA - Open water 3 Core 3 Depth 4 metaG | ecosystem: Environmental > Aquatic > Freshwater > Wetlands | place: USA: Ohio, Lake Erie, Old...
CGCCATCAGTGCGGCGACCATCAGCCCCCCGACGGCGATGCGAAGCTGAATGGCCCGCAGCGTGCGCTCGAAAGCGGTCATCGGAATCGAGGTCCGCAAGACGCCGAGAATCTTGCCGTCCTGCTGGACGGGCACCGCCACGTACATCCGCGTCTCCCTGAGCGTGGGGCTGTAGTGGAGCGACGGCGTGGCGCTTCCGGCCAGTGCGCCGGCGACCTCCGGGCGGTGGGCGTGGTTGTCCATGACGTCCGGCGACTCGTCGCTGTCCCCGACCACCTTGCCGTCGGGGAGGATGGCGGTAATCCGCGTGGACGCCTTGCGGCCGAGTTCCTTGCACAAGCCGTCGAGCTGGCGGAACTCGCCGGCGGCCAGCTTTTGGCGAACCTCGTCTTCGACCAGCAGGGCCCGCGCCTCCAGGTCGGCTTGCGTCCGCTCGACGTAGAACTCGCGGAGGGCCGAGGAGGCGTACCACGTCGCCGCGGCGATGGAGACCGCCACGATCAGCAGACAGGACGGGTAGAGCTGCCAGAGCAGCCGTTTTCTGCGCATGCCTATTCCTTGAATCGGTATCCCACGCCCCGGACGGTCTCGATCGAGCGGCCCGCCGGGCCGAGCTTCTTCCGCAAACCCACGATCTGAACGTCGATCGATCGGTCGGTCACGATCGCGTCACCGCCGTGAATCAGGCAAGCGATCTGGTGCCGGGTAAACACCCAGCCGGGGCGCTGGGCCAGGACGCGGAGCAGGCGGAATTCGGTGGCCGTGAGCTCCACCACCTTGCCGCCGACCGAGACCTCGTGCCGCCCCGGATGGATCGCCACGTCGCGGATGCGGATCGCGGCGTCGTCCGAGACCGCCTCGGCGGCCTTCCTCCGCAGGACGGCGCGGATCCGGGCGACCAGCACGCGGGGACTGAAGGGCTTGGTGACGTAGTCGTCCGCCCCCAGCTCCAGCCCGGCCACGACGTCGGCTTCCTCCCCCTTGGCGGTGAGGATGACGATCGGGACCGCCTGGGTCGCGGCATCGCGTCTCAGGCTGCGACAGACTTCCATCCCGTCCACGCCCGGCAACATCAAGTCCAGCACGACCAGGTCCGGCACGTCCGCACGAGCCATCCTGAGGGCATCCTCGCCGCGGCCGGCGCACGAGACGCGATACCCTTGCTTGACCAGGTTGTAGCGGAGCAATTCGAGGATCTCCTCCTCGTCCTCAACGACCAGTATTCTCTCGTGCGCCATCGGTCTATGCCATGAGCCGGGTCGGTGGGGGGCCCCACACGCCATTGTACTTGCCGCCCGGCGGCCGGGAAACGGACGGCGGTTGCCGCTATTCCTCGCGGTGGCGCACGATCTTGCCTTCGACCATGTAGATCACGTCTTCGGCGATGTTCGTGGCGCAGTCGGCGATCCGCTCGAGGTTGCGCGACACGGCCAACAGGCGCAAGAGCGGCTGGACCCGGCCGGGATCCCGGCGGATCCTCTCCTCCAGGCCGACGCGATTGTCGTGTTTCATCCGGTCGACTTCGTCGTCGCGGGCACAGACCGCTTCGGCGAGCCTGGCGTCCGTGTTCACCAGCGCGTTGAGGCTGTCGCGGAGCATGGCCTGGGTCTTCTCCCACATGCCGGCGACGTCGAATGGGATTTCCAGGGGAGGCTCGGCGGCAAGCGCGCCGGCCTTTCGGGCGATGTTCACCGCCAGGTCGCCGATCCGCTCCAGGTCGTTGTTGATCTTCAGCGCGGCGATGATGAACCGCAGGTCGATCGCCACGGGCTGGTGGAGCGCGAGGATTTTCAGGCAGTCCTCCTCGACCTCGATCTCGCGATGGTCGATGTCCGCGTCGCGGCGCTCGACTTCGCGGGCCAGCTCCCCGTCCCGCCCCAACAAGGCGCGGATCGCCGTCTGCACCTGTTCTTCGACAAGTGCGCACAGCGTCAGGAGGTGCGTCTTGAGCCGTTCGATTTCTCGCTGCAAGTGAAGTGACATCGTCTGGGGATTCTCCTCAGCCAAGGTTCTACCCGTAGCGGCCGGTAACGTACATCTCCGTTTCCTTCTCGCGGGGCTTGTGGAATACGTTGAGCGTCTTGTCGTGTTCGACGATCCGGCCCAGGAGCATGAAGATGCACTCGTCGCTGGCCCGGCGGGCCTGGGCCATGTTGTGCGTGACAATCAGGATCGTGTATCGCTCCCGCAACTGCTGGATGAGGGTCTCGATCCGCTCGATTCCCTCGGCGTCCAGGGCCGAGCACGGCTCGCCCATCAGCAGCACCCGCGGCTTCAGCGGCAACAGCCGGGCGATGCACAGCTTTTGCTGCTGTTCGAGGGTCAAGTGCGTGGCGTTGCGCTTGAGCCTGTCTTTGACTTCATCCCAGAGCTGCACGTCGCGCAGCGCCGATTCGACCATCGCCTGCTGGTCGCTGCGGCTGAACGTCCCCCGCCGGACGTGGATCCTCAGCCCGAAAAGCACGTTCTCGGAGATCGAGATCGGTAGGGGGTTGGGCCGCTGGAAGACCATGCCCACGCTCTTGCGGAGCTCGACCAGGGAGACGTCCGGGTCGTAGATGTTCTTGCCCAGGATGGTGATTTCCCCCGTGGTGGTGACGTTGCCGTGGCGCTCGTTGAGGCGGTTGAAGCACCGCAGCAGCGTGGTCTTGCCGCAGCCCGAGGGCCCGATCAGGGCCGTGACCAGCCCCGGCTTGACGCAAAGCGTAACGTCCTCCAGCGCCTGGAACTGGCCGTACCAGAGGTTCAGCCCGCGGGTCTGGATGCTGTACTGAGTCAGTCGCGGTGTCGTGACGGTTGCCATCAGCCGAACTCTCCGTTGACGAACCGCTCCGTGAGGCGGTTGGCGGGGCGGGTGAAAAGCGTCTCCGTGTCGTCGACCTCGATCAGCCGCGAATCGCTGAAAAACGCCGTGCGATCGGCCAGCCGCCGCGCCTGGTGGACGAGGTTGGTGGCCACGACGATCGTCATCTGCTCCTTCAACTCCAGGAGGATGTCCTCGATCTTCATTGTGGTCACGGGGTCGATGGCGATGGAGAACTCGTCGAGGCAGAGGATTTGCGGCCGGTGGGAGAGTGCCCGGGCGAGCGTGAGCCGCTGCTGCTGACCTCCGGAGAGCCTGGTGCCGAGCATGTCCAGGCGGTCCTTGACCTCGTCCCAGAGCATGGCCTGGCGGAGGCATTTCTCGACGAGTGCGTCCAGCTCGTGCCGGTCATGGATGCCGGCCCGCCGCGGGGCGTAGGCCACGTTCTCGTAAACGGACAACGGCAGACCGACCGGCAAAGGAAACACCATCCCTACGCGGCGCCGCAGGTCGTAGACGCTGCGAATAGGGTCGGGAGAGCGCGAGTCTGGGGGTGCTGCCGGTCCCGCCTTGCGCAGCACACGTCCAAGGAAGGCCCGCGTCCGCCAGGCACCGCGTTTGCCCAAGTTGGCCAGCGCCACCCACCTCTGCTTGCGCCCAACGCGGAAGACATTCTGGCCGCGCACCAAGACTTCACCCGTCACCCGGGCCGAAGGAACGAAGTCGATCGTGCGGTTGATGCACTTCAACAGCGTCGTCTTGCCCGAGTTGGCCGGCCCGATGATGCCGAAGATCTGCTTTTCGGGGATTTCCAGGGTGACGTCGCGCAGCGCCGCCTTCGGGCCGTAGCTCACCGACACCTGGCTGAAACGGATGCTGGCGTTCATCGCATCTCACCATTTCTTCCGCGAGCGGAGGTACGCCCGCAGCCCGATCGACAGGCTGTTGACGGCCAAGACCAGGCCGAACAGCACCACGGCCGTGCCGTACAGAGTTTCCTCGGGCACGTCGCGGACCTGGGTCGCCAGCGTGAACAAGTGCATGGAGAGGGCCATGCAGCGGTCGCCCAACCGGTAGGGGAAGAACGAGCTCCAGCCGTGGTCCGGCACGGGGGTGAAGAAGACGGCCCCGGTGAACAGGATCGGTGCGGTCTCGCCGGCGGCGCGGGCGACTTCGAAGATCACTCCCGTCAGCATGCCGCTGATCGAGTTCGGCAGGACGATCGTGCGGATCGTCTGCCACCGCGTGGCCCCCATGTTCCAGCAGGCCTCGCGGAAGGCCCTGGGGACCGCGTTGAGGGCTTCGCGGGTGGCGGTGATGATCACCGGCAGGCTCATCACCGCCAGCGTGCAGGACGCGGCCAAAAGCGAGCGGCCCATCCCGGCGAAGAGCACGAACGCCCCCACCCCGAACAATGCGTGGACGATGCTGGGCACGCCGGCCAGGTTCATCACGGCCAGGTTGATGATTCGGGTCATCCAGTTGTCGCGGGCGTACTCGTTGAGGTAGATGCCGGCCAGTATTCCCACCGGGGCGCACACCACGAGCGACAAGAACACCAGGGAGAACGTTCCCACCAGCGGGGCCCAGATCCCGCCCGCCGTCATTTTCTCCCGCGGGTTCTCCAGCAGGAAGGAAACCGACAGCACCGGCCACGCCTTGACCACCAGGTAACCGAAGACGCAGAGCACCGGAAGGACCAGGGCCATTGTCATCGCCATGAAGACGAGCTTGGCGATGGTCTCCTTGACCTTCTTCCACCGCTCCAGCGAAGAGGCCGTGAAGATGTCCCGAGGGGCGAGGGGGACTGCCTGGCCCTCCTGCAAGTCGAGTTCGCCGGGCAGGAGAGAGCACGCCGCCGCAGTCCGCTGCTCAGGAGGTCCGCTCACTGCGAATGCCCTTGACGACCAGGTCCGCGGCCAGGTTCACCACGAACGTCACCGCGAACAGCACCAGTCCGATTACGAACAGCACGCGGTAGTGCGCATCCCCCTCCACGGTCTCGCCGAGCTCGGCGGCAATCGTTGCCGTCAGGGTGCGAATCGGATCCAGCAGACTGTGAGGGATCTGAATCGCGTGGCCGGTGGCCATCAGGACCGCCATCGTCTCGCCGATCGCGCGGCCGACGCCCAGGAGCACGGCGGCCAGGAGCCCGTTCTTCGCTGCCGGAAAGAGCACCCGGTAAACCATCTCCCAGCGGCCGGCGCCCAGCGACAAGGCGGCTTCGCGGTAGGAGTCGGGCACGGCCTTCAGCGCGTCCTCGCCCACCGAAACAATGATCGGCACGCTCATCAGCGCCAGGATCACGCCCCCGTTGAGCAGGTTCACGCCCACCGGAGCCCCGGTGAAATGAATGATGATCGGCCCCATCACCATCATCCCCACGAATCCCCAGACGACCGAAGGGATTGCCGCCAACAGCTCGATCAGGACCTTGAGCGTCTCCTTGAGCTTTCCGCTGGAGAACTCGGAGACGTAGACCGCGGCGCCCAGCCCCAGGGGGACGGCCAGCAGCATGGCCAACGCGGTGACCGAGAGCGTTCCCAACAGCAACGCCAGGATTCCAAACTGCGGCCGGACCGCCGAGGTAGGCCGCCAGTTCTCGCTGGTGAAGAACTCCACCAGGTCCAGCCCGCCGAAGAGCATCGGCGCGGCTATCCAGAGCACAAAGAAGAGGATCGCGAAGATGAAGAGGATCGCGCTCCAGCCGCAGATCCGGATCGCGCACTCCATGACGGGCTCGACCACGCGGTCTACGAACAGGTGCCACCCACGGCGCAGCCATCGCAGCACCGCGGCGCGGAGTTGCCACAGGCGGATCAGCCGTTCCAGCATCGCGGCGCGATCCCTTGTCTGCCGGCTATTTCGCATGCTCGCCAACCGGTACGTAGCCCAGGTCGAGCACCACCTTCTGGCCTTCGGGGGCGAGAATCCAGTCGAGAAAGGCCTTGGCCTGGCCCTCGGGCTCCCCGGCGGAGTAAATCCAAAGCGGCCTGGTGATGGGGTACTTTTCGTTCTTGGCGTTCTCGATCGTGGGGGCGATACCCGCCTCCCCCTTGTGCTTGGAGATTCTCAGCATTTTCACCCCGGGCGTGGCGTAGCCCATCCCGCTGTAGCCGATCGCGCCGGGGGTGTTGGCGACCAGCGCGACCACGTCCTTGGAGCCGCTCTGGTCGATCGAGCCGAGCTTGTAGTCGCGGCCCTTGCCCAGCACGGCTTCGCGGAAGTAGGCATACGTTCCGGAGCTGTTCTGGCGGCTCACCCGCGTGATCTCGTCGGTCGCGAGGACCTTGCTGTCGACGCCCAGTTGCGACCACTTGCCGATCTTTCCACCCTCGCCGTAGATCTCGGCCAACTCCTCCAGGGAGATCGTGTCGAGCGGATTGTCCTTGTGGACGTAGACCGCCAGGGCGTCGTGGCCGGCGACGTGCTCCTTGGCTTCCACGCCGCGCTTCGCCTTGAGCCGCTGGATTTCCCTGTCTTCCATTTTGCGGCTGGCGTTGGCCATGTCGCAGTTGCCGTCGATCAGGCTGGCGATGCCGACGCCGGACCCGCCGCCGAGGACCTGGACAACCGCCTCGGGGTGCGTCTCGTGGTACTTCTCCGCCCACGCCTGGGCGACGTTGACCATCGTGTCGGAGCCCTCCATGCGGATCCCTTCGCTGGACCGCCCGCACCCGGCGGCCACCAGCAGGCCGATCGCGACCAGCACAGCGCAATACTGGTGAGACATTTGCACACCCTCCTTCTATCCGGAATGCTACCGCACGGCCGTTAGGGGAGTGTGTGCGATGTGTTAGAAAACCGTTAGAGCGGCCGGCTGAACCCCGGCGGCGGCCCCGCGAAACAGAGATCTCGCGGGAATCTAACGCCGAATTCTCCTCCGGCGAATAATCCGCTAACACGCACCGCGATAATGATCGTGCGGTCGGGACGAGTCGGCGTCGGCGCGTCCTAGCAAGGCACCGAGAGCGAGAACAAGGATGGGAAAGGAGGTGTAAGAGAGAAGACCCCGAAAAGCGCGACACTGCTGCCAAGAAGATCGTCGTTTGTCAGTTCACTTTCGAGACTTTCACAAGGAGAGAGACCCATGAAGCGAGTAGTAGATCGCCGTGGCTTCACGCTGATCGAGCTGTTGGTGGTGATAGCCATCGTCGGCATTCTGATGGCCTTGCTGCTCCCCGCGGTGCAGGCCGCCCGCGAGTCCGCAAGGCGGTCCGCGTGCACGAACAACATGAAGCAGATGGGACTGGGACTGCACAACTTCGAGTCCGGGCACAAGAAGCTGCCCAGCGGCGGCGAAGGAACGGACTACCAGGCCGTCCCGCCCGCTACGATCTTTGACCCCAAAGAGGTCTCCGTATTCACGGCCCTCCTCCCGTTCGTCGAACAGGAGCTGGTCTATCAGCAGATGAACCTGAAGTACTCGTACCGCGACACCCGCTGGCCGGCCAACCAGGACGCCGCCAAGTCGGAGATCAAGACCTTCGTCTGTCCGAGCAACTCGCTGCTGGAGGGCCGGGACCCCTACGGCTACGGCCACCTGGACTACTTCGCCACGGCGTACACGGACATTGATCCCCAGACGGGGTCGCGGAACAAGGCCACGCGCATGGAGGGGGCTTTGGCGGTCCCCGCCAGACCGATGGCGGCGATCAAAGACGGCACGAGCACCACCATTGCGATCATCGAGGACGTGGGACGGACCTATCCGACGGTCCAGTTCTACACGCTTTCCAAGTACCCGGACCCGGCGTGCGCGGCCGGCTTCGGCGACGCGGCCGATTGCGGCGCGACGAACAACAATCGCACGGTCAACCGCTGGGCGGATCCCGACGCGGGGGGCAGCGGCGTCTCCGGCCCGCCCAACGATACCAAGCAGTACATCAACAACAACAAGGTGCCTTTTGGCGGCCCAACCGACTGCCCCTGGGCCACCAACAACTGCGGCTTGAATGACGAGCCCTTCTCGTTCCACCCCAACGGCTGCAATGCGGCCTTCGCCGACGGCAGCGTCCACTTCTTGAGCGAGGAGATCGATTTCCTGACCATGCGTCGTCTGGTCACCCGCGCCGAAGGCCTCGCCGTGCCGTCCGGCGGTTGGTGAAGCCTCTCCGTCCCTCGGCGAACAGACGAGAGGGACTTGACCGGAACAGAGCGACCGATGCCCCAGAGGCAAGCAGGCACCGGCTTTCCCGGTGCCTGCTCTTTCTCATGTGCCGAGCATCCTTGACTTCGGTAGATTTGCCGAGGGACGGTCCCGCTACTTCTCCTTCGGCGCCGACTCCTTCCAGAGGTCGGCCGTGCGGGCCTTGGCGTCGGGCATCGTGGGCAGCGCCGCGCTGGGCACCGGCTCGTACCAGAAGGTGGCCGCGGACCAATCGTCCTGGGTCTCGGCCAGCCCTTTCTTCCAGGCGATCTGCTGGATCGTGATCCGGGCCTCCTTTTGCCAGGCGATCGGGTCGGGGAGGTGCCAGCGGTACATCGAGACGAAGTGGTTCTGGTTGAGCGAGCAGCCGTTGTAGAAAAACGGCGTTTGCTGCACGCCCCACGACAGGCCGACGTAGTCTTCGCTCCCCGTGCCGCAGATCGTGGGGAACTCCTTGTCGCCGTCCAGGTAGACCTTGATCTCGCCTTCGCCCCACCACTGCTGCGGGTGGAGGTTGCGGACGCCGATCACCGAGCCGATGAACCGGCCCTTTTGCCGGCGCAAGGGGAGGAGCTCGAAGTCTTTCTTCTCCGTCGTGGGGTTCTCGCGGCGGAACAGCACGTGCAGCCGGCCCACGTCACCCGGATGCTTGTCCCCCAGGGTGTAGTCGATCTGGTAAAAGAGCGGCGTCGCCTTCGGCCCTTCGTTGGTGAAGGTCATCTTGACCCGCTTGGCGAAGGGCATCGGCAGCCAGATGTTCATGCCTGCGCTCGGCCCGACGCTGTGGACCGCGCTCGAGTAGGGCATCACCTTGCCGTGGGCCGTGCCGAAGAAATCGCCCACCGGGCACTCGACGCTGGGGTGTTCCTGGCCGTCCCACCAGGCGCGGAGCACGAAGCTCCGCAGGGCGAGCGGGTCGTGGTGGCAGGTGACCCAGATGTGGCGGATCGTGCCCGGCCCCTCGACGTCGCACAGTGGCACCGTCTCGCCGGGGTTGATCGTCTTGGCGGGCATGCCTTTTCGGCCGACGCCCAGGTTGCTGGCCGCCTTGCCCCCCTGGCCCGGGGCCCCCGTCGGATTCTCGAAGGAGATCGACCGGGAGACCAGGCCGGTGTCGAGCTGGTAGGGCTGGTCAGTCACGTCGGGCGATTGGGCCAGGACCATCGAGGCGAGCCAGAAGTGAACGACGGCCGTTACGAAAACGACCGCCAAGACTTCGTAGGGCCGGCGGAATCGGTTCATCACGTCTCTCCTCCTTGGTTTCTTGATGGAAGCTGCTGGGGACGGGTGGTGGCAGGCCCTGAGCGGAGCAAAGGGCGTGGTGACTGGCACCTCCGAGCCACGCCCTTTCAGGGCGTGCCACCCAACGCGTATCTTTGCCGGTGGGCGGGTGCTCGTCAATCTCCCGCGCCCCGCAGGGGCCGGACGGCCAGTCCACGCGGTTGCACCTCCCGGGCGGAAGCGGATAGGATGACGGCTACGGGAATCTGCATCGTGGGGCATCCTGCCGGGAGAAACTGCCATGAGAAACGGGAAGATCGAGCTGGTCTTGTTGGCAGCGGTCGTTGGCATCTCCGCGGCGATGGGGAGCGGGCCGGCGTCGGCCCCGGCGGCAGAGCGGTTCGAGGGCCAGTACTTTGCCGGCGAGGGGCACACGGAGTACCTGCAACTCCTGGACGTCGCCCGGCGGATGTTCGAGCCCGACCCCGAGTTCCAGAACCTCGCCATGCTCTACACCCCGGCCTGGAACGGACTGGTCGAGGGCCCGACCTGGGGCGCGTGGTGGATCCAGAACAGCTACGGGCCGACCTACGCCGCGCTGCCGTTCTGGGAGGAGCCCTTTGTCACCTTCCTCCAGAACTCGCAGGACCTCTGGTTCGACCAGATGGGCGACGGCAAGCGGAAGGGGGACCGCGGTTACGTTGCCCCGGACGGGTGCCTTTGCGACGCCGCGGCCCCCGGCGTGATCTACTACCGCCAGGGGGACGGCCGGGTCGAGATCCACGATTGGGGCATGGAATTCACCGCCGCCGGGCTCGTGCTCCAGGCCGAGGCGGTCCTCGTCGGCCGCGACCCCAAGGCCCTGGCCCACTACCTCCCCAAGCTCGAGCGCTCCGCCAATTTCATCGAGTCGCGGCGCGACCCCGAAAAGAATCTCTTCCTGGCCGGGCCGGCGGGAAACCTCCTGGCCCCCAGCTACGCCGGCTGGAAAAGGCCCGACGGCACGTATGATAAGGCGTATCTGACCGGCTTGTCGGTCACCTACATCGCCGGCCTGGACCGGCTCGTGGAGCTGGAGAAAATGGCCGGCAATGCCGACAGGGCGATCCTCTACGCCCAGCGACGCGAGCTGGCCCGAAAGGGACTGGCC
>Ga0153916_10004714_pt1 | contig 10323 bp, 5 predicted proteins | sample Opewatmetagenome_FD_109642 | JGI IMG/M metagenome (GOLD analysis project Ga0153916, IMG submission 109642) | Freshwater wetland microbial communities from Ohio, USA - Open water 3 Core 3 Depth 4 metaG | ecosystem: Environmental > Aquatic > Freshwater > Wetlands | place: USA: Ohio, Lake Erie, Old...
CACCGGCCTCTATTACCGAAAGATTTGTGGAAGGTCAAAGGAATTATCGCGGGAGGTATGGATACTTCATTTTATCGCGATAAGATCGAAGAATATTGGGGTGTCAAACCCCTTGAGGGATATGGGGGCACTGAGGTTGGTGGGGTGGCGGTACAGACCTGGAATCACAAGACGATGACCTTCTTGCCGGACTGTAATTTTTTGGAATTTATCCCAGAAAAAGAATTCTACCGGAGTGCTGAAGATGCGAGTTTTGTACCAACGCCAAGAACTCTCAATGAAGTTACTCCTGGGATTTATGAGCTGGTGGTAACGAATCTGCATGGAAATGCATTTATCCGTTATCGGACTGGCGATTTTATTGAAATTGTAGCTCTTCGTGATGAAGAGCTCAATATTGATATCCCACAAATGGTATTTTACGCACGTGTGGATGGGATCATTGATATCGGAGGTTTTACCCGGTTAACTGAGAAATCTGTATATAAAGCGATCAACTCGACTGGGCTACCCGTTGCAGGCTGGACTGCGCGAAAAGAGTACTTACACAATAAACCGATACTCCACCTGTACCTGGAATCAAGCAATGGATATAAAACCGAGGAAGTCAATCAGGCATTGCACGCCAAGCTCAAAGAAGAAGATGTGGGTTATGCCGATCTGGAAGGTATGCTAGGTATCCATCCACTCCAGGTGACCATGCTGCAGAAGGGTGCATATAAGAAATATATGGAGAAAAAACGACAAGCAGGTGCAGACTTAGCACACCTTAAACCGCCTTCTGTAAACCCAAAGGACGAGGATGTGCGGATGTTAATGGAGGCGTAACCGCCTTTAGGGAAGGACAAACGGATTATGCTTGCCAAAATCATTTCACTGGTAGCATTGGCTGGTTATCTAGCCTTGATATTCATCTCCCTGCGACAAAATGGACGCAGGCAAGTGAACCAGGCTTTTATTTACTACCTGGCAGCGATGGTTTTCTGGCAGCTTGCGGCGGTCATGGTAACCTTTATTATCAACCCTGCTTCGGCATTATCATGGTATCGCCTAATGACCGCTGGAATGGGGGGACAATTCATATTTTATTGTTTGTTTGTTCTCGTATTCGTGGAAGCAAAAGGCCAGCGACCCATATTTATTGCTGGATGGGTCTTGTTTTTCGCGCTGCTACTATCTTACAATACAGACCTGATCATAAAGGACGTACTCCTTAGTCCTTCTTCAGGGATTTATGTGCCGACCTTCGGCAAGTTAGTTCCGTTTTTAGGGCTGATCACATTTTTCTACCTGGCATATGGAGTGTTCAACTTAATACATGCCTACCGACAGAGCAAATCTCTGACCCAGCGAAACCGGATACGCTATCTATTAATTGGTGCCTGTGTGATTGGGGTGGGAGCTTTTTCAAATCTATCATCCCACACACAACCATTCCCTATCGATGTCACTGCAAACGTCGTGAATGCAGTGATTATTGCGATTGCAATCGGCCGGCATAGACTCCTGGATATATCGATTGTCATCCGAAAAGGAATGTTGTATTCAATCCCTACGGTGTTAATGGCGACCTGTTATTTCCTGTTGATAACATTGGCGACTGGTATCTTTCATGCGTCTGGGGATGCTCAAATATTCATTTCACTCATTTTGGCAGTCCTGGCAGCCCTAATTGCGCAACCTTTGCTAATTCAGGCACAGAATTGGGTGGACCGGTTGTTCTTCAGGGAGAAATACGACTCTACCCAAATGCTACAACGATTGAGTCAGACAGCTGCCTCGATGTTAAAAGTAGACAGCCTTACGAACATGATATTGGAGGAAGTGACCAGCACCATACACATTGGGAAAGCAGCCTTTTTTCTCAAACGCGATAAATCTGGTGATTTTCGAATCGCTGCCCAGCATGGGTTAGAAAATAAGGGGGAATATTATTTCAGGAAGGATCACCCAATCATCGAGTGGTACCATAAAAATGATAAAGCACTCACCCACTCTGATATAGAGATGCAGCCACAATTCAAAGCTTTGTGGGAGCGTGAAAAGGATCAACTTGAACAATTGGATGCGGAATTATTTGTCCCGGTGTTAGCAAAAAAAGAGCTGGTGGGGATATTTACGTTAGGCCCAAAACTCTCCGAGGAACAATATTCCCAAGACGATGTGCTCACAATTACTACCCTGGCAAACCAAATTGCGGTCGCCATTGAGAATGCCCGCCTTTTCTGGCAACTTGAGGGCACTTTAGAAGCGCTACGCAAGACCCATGATGAACTTGAACTGCGAGTGCAAGAACGTACTGCCGACCTTGCAAAGGTCAATGAAGCCCTCAAAGCAGAGAACCAGGAACGTCTGCGGGCGGAAGAGGCGATTAAACGATACGCAAAAGAATTGGAACGGAGTAATAAGGAATTACAGCAATTTGCTTACGTGGCTTCGCATGATTTGCAGGAGCCTCTTCGAATGGTTTCCAGCTTTTTACAGCTACTCGATCGCCGCTATGGTGCGCAACTCGATAAAGATGCCAAAGATTTTATTTATTATGCAGTCGATGGCGCCAAACGTATGCAATCCTTGATCCTCGACCTGCTTGAATACTCGCGAGTCGGGACGCGCGGCAAATCATTCGAGAAGATTGATCTAAATGAGGTAATGCTTCAAGCCAAAATCAACTTAAAGATCGCAATTAAGGAAAACAAGGCAAACATTATCTGCGATCGGTTACCAGTAGTATGCGGGGATGATACTCAACTCATACAGGTATTCCAAAACCTGATTGGCAACGCAATTAAATTCCATGGAGAGAATTCTCCTGAGATATATATATCTTCTACACGTAAAAATGGTACCTATGAAATCACCGTAAAAGACAATGGGATTGGTATTGATCCGAAATATACGGAAAGAATCTTTTTAATCTTCCAACGGCTACATAACCGTGAAGACTACCCCGGTACCGGGATTGGTTTAGCAATCTGCAAGCGAATTATCGAGAGACACGGTGGTTCTATAGGGGTAGAGTCAAAAATTGGCGAAGGTTCAGCATTCCATTTTTCCATCCCGGTTAAGGAAAAGGAGGAGATATGAGCCAAACTGAAGATGTGAGATTAATCACCATACTATTAGTAGAAGATAATCCAGGTGACGTCCGCCTGATACAAGAAATTTTCCAGGATGGGAAGATATACAATAAGCTGGAAATCACCCGTGATGGTGAGGAAGCCTTGAGCTACTTGCATCAACAAGGCATTTATAAAAATACTCCCAGGCCGGATCTAATCCTGCTTGACTTGAACCTCCCGAAGAAAAACGGCGATGAGGTGCTGGCTGATATTAAAGCTGACGAGAATCTGCGGCGGATCCCAGTCATTATCCTGACTGCCTCCAAGGCTGAGGAGGATATTGCCAGGGCATACAACCATCATGTTAATTGCTATCTGGCAAAACCAATTGACCTAAATCAATTTATTGACGTTGTTCAGCAGATAAAAATATTCTGGCTGAGCATTGTCCAGCTCCCATTGAGTTAGGCTTATGATTGATTTCACAGTTGTAATCTTATTGATCGAAGATAATCCTGGGGATGCACGACATGTCGAAGAAATCCTTTCGGATGTCTCGGGATTTTTATTTACGATAGAAAGGGCTGACCGTCTGTCACTAGGCTTAACCAGGCTCGAAGCCAATGATATCAATATTGTGCTATTAGATTTAAACCTGACAGACAGCAGCGGTTACGAAACGTTTCAACAATTGCACAACCAGTTTCCCGAAGTGCCAGTGATTTTATTAACCGGAATGAACGATGAGGAGCTAGGGTTACGGGCGGTGCGAGACGGAGCTCAAGATTATCTCGCAAAAGGAGATTTAGATGGGAACCTGCTGGCGCGTTCCATACGTTATGCAATGGAACGCAAACTATCAGCCGCCGCCTTACACAAATCCGAGCAATTATTTAAGAAAACGTTTTCTAGTTTAGCCGATGCGATTTTTATTATTGATTCACATACGATGGAAATTACGAACTGTAATCCAGCTGCCACAAATATTCTTGGTTTTTCCAAGGAAGAGCTGATTGGAAAGAACGCGCTTTTCTTAATGGATTCAGAACTGGAACGGGATAAAGCGGCAGTACAGTTAAGCAATTTAAAGGGGTATCAACGCGGCACAATATACGAAAGGGTAATACAGCGGAAAAATGGAGATTCATTTTTTGCTGAATTTTCTTTCGAGCCTCTCGAAGACCACCCATCTCAAGTACTCAATTGGGTTGTACTTTTGAGAGATATTAGCAGACGAAAGCAAGCTGAGGAGACACTTCGGGAGAGTGAAGAGCGATATTTCCTGGCAGCGCGTGGAGCTAATGACGGCTTGTGGGATTGGAATATTAAGAAAGAGGAAATCTACTTTTCACCGCGCTGGAAAGCAATGCTGGGTTATCTGGATAATGAGATCACCAGTTCAACCGAAGATTGGATCAGCCGAATTCACCCGGACGATCGTGAGGCTGTACTCTATGCCATGACAAATCATTTGCATGGTAATACCCCCCATTTCCAAAGTGAGCATCGCATATTGCACCGAGATGGAACGTATCGCTGGATGCTCGTACGAGGGATGGCTGTTCGGGATGCGAATGGTTTCGCTTATCGAATGGCTGGATCACAAACCGATATTACTGCCAGGAAAAATGCTGAAGAGCAGCTTGTTCACGATGCCTTTCATGACCTGTTGACCGGACTTCCCAACCGGGCATTGTTTTTAGATCGCCTTGATCGAACAATCGAACACAGCAGGCGTTACAAGAATTTTTGTTTTGCTGTACTATTTCTAGATTTGGATCGTTTCAAGGTAATCAATGATAGCTTAGGTCACGCAGTTGGTGACCAACTGCTCATTGAAATTTCTAAAGTCCTAAAAACCTGTATGCGAGCAAGCGATAGCGTAGCACGGTTTGGAGGAGATGAGTTTGTCGTCCTACTCGACGATATTCATGATGTACAAGATGCGGTTAAAGTTGTACATCATATCCAAGAAGTATTATCAAATCCTTTCCGCGTGGGAAATAACCGAGTCTTTACTTCTGCCAGTATTGGTATCGTGCTGGGCTCTGGTGGATACTTATCCAGAGAGGACATCATGCGGGATGCTGATATTGCAATGTACCAGGCAAAAATGTTGGGTAAAGCTAATTATGTGGTATTCAACACAGAAATGCGGAAAGAAGCTATAAACCGCTTGAGTATGGAGAACGATCTCCGTCATGCATTGACGCGAGGAGAATTCGATCTTCATTACCAGCCGATCGTGACCCTCAAAGAAAATATTCTATCGGGATTTGAAGCCCTGTTGCGCTGGCAGCACCCTGAGAAAGGATACATACCACCGGAAGAGTTCATCCCTATCGCGGAAGAAACCGGTCTAATTATAGATATTGGCGGCTGGGTGCTGCGACAAGCCTGTAGCCAGATGAGAAAATGGCAGGAGCAATTCCCTGATTACCACGATTTATTTGTGAATGTCAATATTTCTCATATGCAGTTCAATCAGCCAGAATTTTTACATAAGATCCGAAAGGTGCTCAAAGAAACGGGGTTGAATCCCTCCTGTTTAAATCTTGAGATCACCGAAAATGTATTGATGGAGAATGCAGAGTCGATGATTGATATTCTAAACAAGTTGCGCAGTCTGGGGGTTGGATTACACGTGGATGATTTTGGCACAGGTTATTCATCCCTCAGTTACTTGCAGCAGTTTCCAATTGATACCTTGAAGATTGATTATTCTTTTATCAATCGTATTGGAACGAACGGGGATCGCGCTGAGATTGTTAAAACCATACTTGTCTTGGCACGCGAACTGGGAGTGGATTCTATCGCTGAAGGAATAGAAACTGAAAATCAATTTATACAATTACGAGATTTGGATTGTCATTATGGGCAGGGTTATTTCATCGGAAAACCAATGCATCCTGAGAAGGTTTTTGAGCTGCTACAAAACCAGCCGAAGGACAAAATATTGATCGATCTTCATTCCAAGTTTGATAAAGATGAACTAGACGTATTAGAAATTAATTCTGAACCTAATCTCGCTTCGTGTTGGTCAAAATAGAACACGGCGAGCGAGGTCCCTGTTTTGGTGATCACAAAGCCCCACTGTGTAGGCTAAAGAAAACCCATAATCCCTCACCCCCTCCTCATCTCTCAAACTGAGGAGACGGGAAACTCTATCACTTTACTTAATGCAGATGTGGGATGTCTGGGGTACGAGGAGCGGACCTGACTTGCAGAGCACGCTTGCGAGGCTGCGTTGCACAAAACGCTCCTTGATGTCAATAATGCCCACCAACCTACCTTTTACGGGAAGGTATCACATGTGATTACTGATATCAAGAGGAAGAATATCAAATTGCGTCTACTTTATATTCACTCTTGAGAATTGTTCCCCCATAAACACGTGATTACATTGTAAAAGTCAAAGGTAGATGAAATAAAACGATTTTCTCTTTGACCTATCTCATGCTATTCGCCATCTCCGTACCTCTGGAAGACTTACCAGCCTAAACTATCTCGACTGGAATAGTTATTATGGCACCGGTCCTGATAAACAATTATCGCGTAGGTTTTTATTGCAATCCACCGGAATGTGTTGTAAGATAATTTCACAGCACAAATAATCGCCGTTCACAATCCACGAGGAGCCAGCGAGATTATTCAACTGGAAAGCATAACCACCTTTTATCTGAGAAGCAAAGCCTATCTTTGCAGCCTTTATTTGCCAAGGGAGGAACTCATGAACCACAGATCTATTTACTTCTCGATTTTTTCCATTATTATCCTGCTTATCGCAACCGGAAGTGCTACTGCACAAGATCCAGAACCATCAACGACCGTCGCGCTAGGGACAAATTTCACCTATCAAGGTCGCCTTAGCATGGATGGCTCCCCAGCTAATGGCTTCTTCGATATCGAGTTCTATCTTTTCGACGCACTCAATGGCGGTATCCAGGTTGGTGGTCCAATTTCCTTCAACGATCTTACTTTGACCGATGGATACTTAACCGTGCAGCTCGACTTTGGCCCAAGCGCCTTCAGCGGTCAAGTCCGTTATCTAGAAATTCGTGTCCGATCCGGCAGTGACACCGGCGCTTTCACTATTCTCTCCCCACGCCAGGAGCTGACCGCAACGCCAAATGCGATCTACTCACTTTCTGCTCCTTGGAGCGGGTTGAAAGGCGTGCCCGCAAGCTTTGCCGATGGGATAGATAATGACACGCTTTACTCTAACGGTAATGGTCTACTTCTGAGTGGCACAATTTTCAGCGCTGACACTGGTTACTTACAACGCCGGATCAACTCGTTTTGTGGGTCAGGCTATGCTATCCGGGAAGTGAATGCTGATGGCAGCGTGTCCTGCGAGCCCGTGGCAGGTGGCGCAGGTGATATCAGCGCGGTAAATGCTGGGACAGGTCTGTCAGGTGGCGGATTATCAGGTGAAGTGACCCTGAATGTAGCGAGTACTTTCATGCTCCCACAAACCTGTGCCAACGGACAGGTGACGAAATGGAACTCATCCACCCACCTGTGGGAATGTGGAGACGACAGTGACACGCTTTATTACAATGGAACAGGTCTGCTCCTGAGCAGCACCACCTTCAGCGCTGATACTGCTTACCTGCAGCGGCGAGTGGGTTCAATATGTTCGACTGGATCAAGCATAAGGGTAATAAACAGTGATGGTACCGTGACCTGCGAAACCGACGATGACACTACTTATACAGCTGGGATCGGATTAACCCTGAGCAGTGGGCAATTCAGTTTATTGAGTACATATCGCCTGCCACAAAGCTGCTCCAACAATCAAGTGCCCAAATGGATTGGGTCGACCTGGACTTGTGCAGCCGATGACAACACCACCAGCTTCTGGAGCCTGACCGGTAACTCTGGAACGAATCCGACCACCAACTATCTGGGCACCAGCGATAATCAGACACTGGTGCTGCGAGTAAACGGGCAACACGCCCTACGTTTAGAACCTGGTGCCTCACCCAATCTGATTGGCGGCTTTAGTGATAACTCTGTTACATCAGGAGTTAAAGGGGCTGCCATCTGTGGAGGTGGTCAGGCGGGCAATGCAAACCTCGTAACAGATAGTTTTGGGACCATCAGTGGTGGTCTTAACAACCAGGCAGGGAATGATACTGGGACGGTGGATGATTCTCGATATGACACTGTGGGTGGGGGCATGTTCAATATCGCCAGCGGTCAAAATGCCACCGTAGGAGGGGGGGAATTCAACTATGCCATTAACGACTTTGCCACGGTCAGTGGGGGTTGGGACAACAATGCTAATGGTGCTAGCGCTGCGATAAGCGGGGGTTGGAATAATTATGCAGGTGGATCTTATGCTAGCGTGGGGGGAGGTTCAAACAATTCTGCCAATTATCTTAATGCAACGGTGGGGGGTGGCGATTATAACTCTGCTGGCGCCCTGAGCGCTACTGTTGGCGGGGGCTCATATAATAATGCGAGTGGTTCATATTCCACTATTGGAGGAGGTGGACCATCGGACACTGGCAATCCGAACTCTACGAATAACCAGACCTATGACAATTACAGTACGATCGGCGGAGGAGCTTATAACCGAGCAGGCAGTGACGATGGCAATACCACCAATGCGATATATGCCACAGTGGGTGGGGGAATGTTCAACCGTGCTACCAATGCATCTGCTACCGTGGATGGGGGATTAGGCAACAAGGCCAGCGGCCAGGAGGCAACCGTGGGCGGGGGAGGACTTAATGAGGCCAGTGGCGTGGATTCCACAATCAGTGGGGGATATAGTAACTTCGCCAGCAATTGGGATTCTACTGTGGGTGGGGGAGTTTGGAATACCGCCTATGGTATGGAGGCTACCGTGGGTGGTGGGAATGCCAACAGCGCTGGTGGGAAAGACTCCACGGTCGGCGGTGGTATAAACAATCAGGCGACAGCTCAAGCTACCACGGTTGGTGGAGGTTGGGTGAATATTGCCAGCGGGAATGCTGCCACGGTACCGGGCGGAGCTAACAACGAAGCAGCCGGCGCCTATAGCTTTGCGTCCGGCGCTGATGCGCATGCCACGCATGACGGCGCCTTTGTTTGGTCGAGTGCAGTGCGCACCGACTCGTACGATATCCAAACCTTCACCGTGCGCGCTCACAACGGGGCACGTTTCTACACCGCGTCAGGCACCTCCACCGGTGTGGTACTACAGGCTGGTGGTGGAAGCTGGTCTTCTCTCAGCGATAGAGACTCAAAGCAGAACGTTAGCTTAATGGATCCGCAAGTGGTTTTAGAGAGTCTGGCTACTCTGCCCATCTCCGCCTGGAATTACAATAGCCAGGACGCTGAGATTCGCCATATCGGACCGATGGCACAGGATTTCTACGCCGCCTTCGGTGTGGGGGAGGATGAAAGATATATCTCCTCCATCGATGCTGATGGCGTAGCATTGGCTGCTGCTCAGGGCCTATACATCCTCTCCCAGGAGCAAAGCGCGCGGATCGAAACCCTAGAAACGGAGAACGCTGACCTGAAAGCACAATTATCAGACATAGAAGCACGCATCACAGCCGTGGAGCAGGGTCATCCAATGGGTGCAACTCAAGATTCTCCCGCCTGGTTGGCTCGAGCGCCTTGGATGCTGTTGGCGGGCTTGAGTGTCGCAGTTGCCTTCACCTGGCTCAGAAAGGCAGGCACAGTATGAAACGGAAATGGCTTTTCTTATCGCTTGCCATAATCTTGGTACTTGTTCCGATTACCTTGGCAGTTGCCAGCGTGAGCTTTGACTTATCCTGGTGGAGTGTTGATGGCGGTGGAGGTTTATCCAGCGAAGGCGTGTACAACCTCCAGGGAGTAGCTGGCCAGCCAGATGCAGGCTTATTACAAAGCGACGATTTCAGCCTGGCAGGTGGGTACCTGGGTGGGGCATCCGCCCTACCCCCGACTCAACACGATCTGCTTCTGCCGCTAGTAGCCAGGCAATAGCTGTATTACTGCATTATTAATTATGCCAGGTTGGAAAAGAATGGAATAGTGTATACATTAGAAAGACCTCACTGGTTCCGGCAAAACCCGTGAGGTCTTGATTCCAGGGTGGACTTTTGAGATGGGAATAGCCCGCTCGCTCATTACACCACCTATTGACAACTCTCTTCTTCGGCTGTATAATCTTTAATAATAAACCGACCGTCGGTTTATTAAAGAGTGTCATGATGGCCCGCATGATCAAAAGAGAAGAATATGACCTACGCCGCAACAATATCATCGAAGCGGCGGGACG
>Ga0153916_10004716_pt1 | contig 10320 bp, 7 predicted proteins | sample Opewatmetagenome_FD_109642 | JGI IMG/M metagenome (GOLD analysis project Ga0153916, IMG submission 109642) | Freshwater wetland microbial communities from Ohio, USA - Open water 3 Core 3 Depth 4 metaG | ecosystem: Environmental > Aquatic > Freshwater > Wetlands | place: USA: Ohio, Lake Erie, Old...
CGAGGCTCGTGGAGCCGTCCTCCGCCGGGAACGCCGTCACGCCCACGACCGAGATCAGCACGGTCACGATCACGACGAGCCCGATCGCGGAGAACAACGACCGCGGCAGCGCCCGGCCGGGCTCCCGGGTCTCCTCCGCGAGGTTGGCCACCGTCTCGAGGCCGGTGTACGCCAGCATCGCCAGCGGGAGCGCGAACGCGAGATCCTCCCAGCCCTGCCCGGTGGAGAAGTCAAGGCCCGCCGTCAACGTGTCGGTCGAATACAGGAGTGCGAGACCCAGGATCACGAGCAGGCCCTGAACGGCGAGATCGAGCCCTGCGAGGGCGAGGGCGGCGCGATGGATGCGCGTATGGCGGACGAACCGAACGGCGACGATGCCGGCGATGACCGCGACGGCGACGACGACGTCCCACGGGCTCTCCTGCAGCGACGGCGCATCCAGTGCGGCGGCCAGGTAGTGCGGGATGAACAGCGACGACAGGGCGATCACGATGAGGTAGTCGAGGAACAGCACCCAGCCGGTGCCGAAGCCCCACAGGTCGTTGAACGCGCGGCGCGTGAACGTCGCCGCCCCGCCCATCTCGGGGATCGCCGCCGTCCCCTCGGCGTACGACAGCGAGACGACGAAGAAGAGCACGCCCGTCAGCAAGAGCACGACGGGCGTGAGCCCGAGCGCCTGTGCCGCCACGATGCCGAGCGCGAAGTAGATCGACGAGCCGATCTCGTCGTAGGCGACCGCGAACAGCGCCGGCGCGTCGAGCGCGCGCTCGAACCCCCTGATTTTACGTGCCACGCTTGCGCTCCAGCTGGAAGCGTGCGACGCCGAGCACGACGAAGAGGCCGCCCATGACGAAGCCGATCACGCCGCCGCCGTGGACCGCGGTGACGACGAGAAGCACCACTCCGAGGACGACGAACGTCACCGAGAACACGTACACCGCGCGCCGATACCAGATCACGCCGCCTCCTCGTCAGGCGAGGCCGTGACCATCACGCGGCACGGAGCGTGTCGCAGCACGTAGTCGACGGTGCGTCCGAACACCGCACGCTGTGCGCTCGTCAGCGCCTTCCGCGGCGACCCGATCACGATGATCTCGGACCCGCGGCGCGCCGCCTCGTCCACGATCGCAGGCCCGGCGCTGCGGGCGCGCACGAGGCGGTCGAGCACGCGGACGCCGTACGAGTCACCGATGGCGACGGCTTCGTCGAGCTCTCGGTTGGCCGCCTTCTCGAGCTCGGGCAGGGGAGTGGCGAGCGGCATGTCGAGCGGCACCTCGATCGCGTTGAACGCGACGATTCGCGCACCGCGCTCGGCCGCGAGGCTGCAGGCGACGTCGAGGGCGTCGTCCGACGGCTGGCCGGCTATGACCGGGACGAGCAGGCGCCGGTATTCGAGCGCGAGCGCCGGCCCGAACGCCGGCGGCGCCTTCGCCGTCTCGCGCAGCGTGACGCGCACGAATTGCCGCCGGTAGACGACGTACCCGACCAGCCCGACCACGACCCAGCCGAGGCCAACCCACCGTGTCGCCGGGCTCTGCGCGACGATGACCAGGAACGAGATGCCCGTCGAGATGCCCCCGATGACGGCGAAGATCGGCCACTCGACTCCCAAGGCTCGGACGTTCGGGTGAGCCGTGTAGACGGGCGGCTCGGTCCTGTGCCGGTCGGCGACGCGGATCCGGACGAGCGACGCGTGGGCGACCGTGAACGACAGCGTCGCCCCGAGCGAATAGAGCGTGCCGACGAAGTTCACGTCCCCGGGGAGCAGGATCACGATCGGCGCGATGCCGGCGAAGACGACGAGCGAGAGCCAGGGTGTCTTGAACTTCGGGTGCAACCGCCGGAAGATCTCGGGCATCTGGCGGTAGCTGGCCATCGAGTACGTGATCCGCGAAGCCCCGATCACGCCGGCGTTGGTCGCGACGAACAGGATCGTCGCCGCGAGCACGCCGACGTAGATCTCGAGGCCGTCGAGCAGCCACCCTCCCACGCCGATGTTCTCGACGAGGCCGAGGATCGGGTCGTTCGAGTACCCCCCCTCCTCCGGCGGAAGCGCGAGCAGCGTCGTCTGCACACCGTCGATCTCCTTCACGGGGAGCGCGGACAGCGCGATCATCGGCAACGTGAAGTAGATCGTGAACACCGCCACCGCAACGAGCTTGTAGGCGTTCGGCACGCTGGAAACCGGGTCGCGTGCCTCCTCGGCGAGGTTCGACACCGTCTCGACGCCCGTGTAGGCGAGCATCGCGATGGGAATGGAGATCGCGAGGTTGGACCACGTCGGCGCCACCCCCCAGATCACGTTGTTCGTCAGGATCTCGGGGCTGAACACGAGCATGAACCCGAGGATCACGAGCAGCACCTGCGTCGCGAAGTCGACCACCGCGAGCGAGATCGAGAGCTTGGCGGCCTCGGTCACGCCGACGACGTTGAGCGAGACCAGCACGACGATCACGATCGCGCCGCCGACGATGTCCCACGGGTTCGTCCGCAACGGCTCCCAGAAGACCGAGAGGTAGTGCGGCACGAAGAACGCAGACACGGCGACCGTGACGACGTAGACCAGCATCTGTGCCCAGGCCGCGGTGAAGCTGACGAGCTCGTCGAAGGCGTGCCTGGCGAAGCTGGCGGAGCCGCCCGCCTCGGGATACCGCGCGGTGCCCTCCGCGTACGTCGCGGCGGTCATCGCGAACACGACTCCTGCGACGAGGAAGACGACCGGCGTCAGACCGAGCGCGAAGACCGCGGTGAGGCCGAGGGCGTAGTAGATCGACGAGCCGACGTTCCCGTAGGCGGTGGCGAAGAGCGCCGGCGTTCCGAGCACCCGCTCGAGCTGGACCTCGCGTCTTCGTCGGCTTGGCACCGGCGCAGTCTAAGCCGTTGGAGGGCGCTCCAGGGTGGGTGGCGGCGGCCCCTGGGGGAAACCCGCGCTACGCGGCCGAGCCGCGGCCGGCGCGTGCCGGCTCGACCGACGGGAGCCGCATCACGAGCGTCGTGCCGCCGCCGGGCGTCTCGTCGATCTCGACGCGCCCGCGCATCGCCAGCACAAAGGCCTGCGCCACGAAGGCCCCCGCCCCGGCGGCCGCCCCGCCGCCACGGTCACCGTCACGCCGTCGCCGGTCGACGACACGGACGTCGACCCCCGGCCACACGGCACCCGCGACGACCCTCACGCGTGCATCCGGCGGGGATGCGTCGATCGCCTCCACCACCGCTTCCACGAGCGCCCGCCGCAGGAGCGACGCGTCCGCGCTCACGCGCGGCAGGGTGGGCGCCGCGTCGACCTCCACCCGGCCGGGCTCGACGCACGTGTCGCCGACGGCTGCGGCGAGCACCTCCGCGAGCGAGACGTCGTCGGCGCCGACCACGAGCTCGCCGCTCTCGATGCGGCCGAGGTCGACGAGATCCGCACCGAGCAGCTCGAGCCGGTCGGCGCTCCGGCGAACGGCGGCGGCGTCCGCCCCCTCCCCCACCTCGGCGGCGGCGCGACGAAGCCGCCCCGCGGTCTCCTGGAGCCCGCGGCCCGTCGACGCGAGCAGCGCCGCCCGGGCGTCCCGTGCCGCGACGAGGGAGCTGACCGTTCGGACCTCCGCCGAGAGCTCCTCGACGTCGATCGCGGCGGCGAGCTCGGCGACGAACGCGTCGAGGATCCTCTGATCGTGACGACCGACCGTGTCACCCTGCAGGACGAGCTCGTGGATGTCGTCGAGAGAGATCCGGAGCGCGGGCTCTCGACCGCCTTCGACGAAAGCGCCGGCCGACACCTCGGGCGCCCAGCCGGATGCGCGGCGACGGAGGAGCGTGGCGCTACTGAGAGCAAGGACGCGACGGAGCGTCTCGAGCAACGTCGGGATGCTCGACGAGCCGGCGAGCCGTACGAGCGCCTCGCTCTCGGCCCGGGTGCGCGCTCCCTCCGCCGCACGCCGCGACGCGAGGGCTACGAAGCTGCCCACGACCGCCGCGACGACGAGGAACACGACGAGGGCGACGAGGTGGTCCCCCTCGGCGATCGTGAACGTGTGGACGGGCGGCGTGAAGTAGTAGTTCGCGAGGAGGAAGCCCGCGACGGCTGCCGCGAGCGCCGGCCAGTGCCCGCCGACGGCCGAGATCAGGACGACTGCGAGCAGGTAGAGGAGCAGGATGCTCGGGAGCCCGAGGCCGGCGCGGAGCTGGACGAGAAGTGCCGTCAGGAGCGGCAGACCGACGGTCGCGAGGCCGAAGGCGAGGACGACCCGCCGCGCCGGCAGAGCGGCGGGGCGACGTCGCCGTCGGGACGGCTCGGTCGGCACGTGGGGCTCCTCCCGGCTGATCACATGGACGTCGATCCCGATGCCGGAGGCACGGATGATGCGGCTGATCACGGAGCCGCGCATCAGCTCCGCGTAGCGGGACCGTCGCGTTGCGCCGAGAACGATCTGCGTGGCGTTGAGCGATCGCGCAGCGGCGACGAGCGCGTCGCCCACGTCGTCGCCAACGACCTCCCTGAACGTTCCCCCGAGCTCCTCGACCAGCTCCTTCTGCTGCTCGAGCAGCCCCCTCGCGCCCGGTGCCGCGCCGTCGAAGGACGTGACGTGCACCGCGACGAGGTCGCCGTGCACCCGTGCGGCCATGCGGGCCGCCCGCCGGATCAGACGGTCGCCGTCCTGGGACCCGGTGATCGCGACGAGGATCCGCTCGCGCGTCTCCCACGGCCGGACGATGCCGTGCCTGTCGCGGTAGTCGGCGAGGCCTTCCTCGACCCGGTCGGCGACCCACAGCAGCGCGAGCTCCCGCAACGCCGCGAGGTTGCCGGGGCGGAAGTAGTTGCCGATCGCTGCGTCGATCCGCTCCGGCGGATAGATGTTGCCGTGCGCCATCCGCCGCCGTATCGCCTCGGGCGCCATGTCGACGAGCTCGACCTGGTCGGCCTTGCGGACGATCGCGTCGGGGATCGTCTCTCGCTGCTTCACGCCGGTGATCTGCTCGACGACGTCGTTCACCGACTCGAGGTGCTGAATGTTCAGCGTCGAGATGACGGTGATGCCTGCCGCCAGCAGCTCCTCGACGTCCTCGCACCGCTTCGCGTTCCGGGAGCCGGGGACGTTCGTGTGGGCGATCTCGTCGACGAGGGCGACCTGCGGCGCGCGTGCGAGGATCGCGTCGACGTCCATCTCCTCGAACGTCGACCCCTTGTACTCGATCACCTTCCGGGGGACGATCTCGAGATCGCCGATCTGCGCGGCGGTGGTCGCGCGGCCGTGCGTCTCGACGAGCCCGATGACGACGTCGGTGCCGCGGCTCTTGCGGCGCCTGCCCTCGTTGAGCATGGCGTAGGTCTTGCCGACGCCCGCCGCTGCGCCAAGGTAGATGCGGAAGATGCCGCGCTTCATGGCGATAGCGTGACGGAACGGCCGGAGCGGCGTGTCAGCGGGCCGAGGACGGAAGACGGGCGGCGCGCCGCCCGCGTGGCGCGGAGCGGCTGCGGGCGAGGTCGGGGCTGGGCCGGAGCACGAGGGCCTCGATCGGGGCATGGGTCAGGATCCACGTGAGGTCCTTCGGCGTGAAGCCCGCCGCGTGCTCGGTCGGGGCCGGGGCGATGACGCGGTCGAACGGCTCGACGTCCCACAACCGGCTGAGGGCGTGGGTCGGCGTGCGACCCTTCTCGATGCGCGCGTCGACAGGCACCCCTGCCCTCAGTGCCTCGAGCTCGACGGCCTCGAGCAAGGGCATCGCGCCGGCGACCTCCTGCGTCGCCGGCGCGTCCTCAGCGAGGCTGCGGGGGACGACGAGGAGGTACGCCGGGACGAGCGTGGCGTTCTCCGCGCGGGCGATGCGGATCGCCGCGGAGAGGACGGTCGGGTCGAGCGCGCCTCCGGTGAACGGGACGAGCAGGCGCCGTTCCGAGCGCTCCGGAGGACGTCGCCGAGAGCTCAGCCGGATCGCGATCGCGATCGCGGCGACGAGAAGGACGGCGAGGACGACGACGAGGGCGGTCACGGCGCCTGCTCGGGGCGGTCGGCGCGGTTGGCGACGACGCGGATGTCGATCCCGGGGAGCTCGCGCACCATGCGTGAGAGCAGGGAACCGCGCAGGATCTCCACTCGGCGGCGCTCGTCGGGTGTGCCGACGAAGATGTAGGTAGAGCCGCGTTCCTGGGCGACGCGGCGGACCGTTGCGACGAGATCGTCGCCCTCCTCTTCGAGAAAGTGGATGCCGAGCACGCTCGCGAGCCTTCGTAGCGCGGCCAGCTGGATTGCTTCCTCGCTGGTCGGCTGTCGTCCGGTTGGCCGCACCCAGACTGCGTCGATCTCGGCGCTGAGCCGCTGTGCCGAGCGCCAGGCGCGCCGCAGGATGCGCTGCGATTTGGGCTGCGGCTCGATCAGTGCCAGAACACGCTCCGCGACGGCCTGCTGGCTAAGCGGCTCGAGTGCCGTGGGCTGTCGTCGGGCTTCGACGTCTTCGGCGACTTCGCGCAGGGCGAGCTCGCGGAGCGCGCTGAGGTTGTCGAGGCGGAAGAAGTTGATCAGGGCGACCTCGGCGCTTGCCTTCGGGTAGATCTTGCCCGCCTCGAGGCGCTGCTGGAGCGCCTCGGGCGCGAGGTCGACGAGCACGACCTCGTCGGCCTCGTCGAGGACACGGTCGGGGAACGTCTCGCGGACGCGTACCTGGGTCAGCTCGAAGATCGTGTCGTTGAGGCTCTCGAGATGCTGCACGTTGACCGTGGAGATGACGTCGATCCCCGCCTCGAGGATCTCGTCGATGTCCTGGTAGCGCTTCTCGTTGCGCGAGCCGGGCGCGTTCGTGTGGGCGAGCTCGTCGACGAGGGCGAGCTCCGGCGTGCGGCGGATCACCGCGTCGACGTCCATCTCCCCGAGCACGAGCCCGCCGTGCGGCACCGCGACCCTCGGCACGAGCTCGAGGCCCTCGGCGAGCACGGCCGTCTCGGGCCGGTCGTGGGGCTCGAGGTAGCCGATCACGACGTCCCGGCCCTCTGCGTCCGCCTGCTTGCCCTCCTGCAGCATCCGGTAGGTCTTGCCGACACCGGCGGCCATGCCGAGCAGGATGCGGTAGCGGCCGCGCACCCTCAGCGCCCCCGGCACGGTAGAACGGCGCTCGCCGCTCCCCACGCCCGGCCCACGGTCTACGCCCCGCAGACGTTGTGGACGATCAGGTCGATCAGCTTGATCCCGACGAACGGCAGGATCACGCCGCCAAGGCCGTAGACGAGCAGGTTTCTGCGCAGGAGCGCCGTCGCACCTATGGCGCGGTAGCGCACGCCGCGGAGGGCGAGCGGAACGAGCGCCGGGATGATCAGTGCGTTGAAGATGATCGCCGAGATGATCGCGCTCTGCGGGGTGCCGAGGTGCATCACGTTGAGGCTCTCGAGCGGGCCCCGCCCGCCCGGCTCCGTCGCGTAGGTGTACGCGAAGATCGCAGGCAGGATCGCGAAGTACTTCGCGACGTCGTTCGCGATCGAGAACGTCGTCAGCGAGCCGCGCGTGATGAGGAGCTGCTTCCCCACCTCGACGATCTCGATCAGCTTCGTCGGATTCGAGTCGAGGTCGACCATGTTGCCGGCCTCCTTCGCGGCAGTCGTGCCGGTGTTCATCGCCACGCCGACGTCCGCCTGCGCGAGAGCAGGCGCGTCGTTCGTGCCGTCGCCCGTCATCGCCACCATGCGGCCCTTGGCCTGCTCCTCCTTGATCAACGCCATCTTCGCCTCGGGCGTCGCCTCGGCGAGGAAGTCGTCGACACCGGACTCCTGCGCGATCACGGCGGCGGTGACCGGGTTGTCTCCCGTGATCATCACCGTGCGGATGCCCATCTTGCGCAGCTCTGCGAAGCGCTCGGTCATGCCGCCCTTGACGATGTCCTTCAGGTGCACGACCCCGAGAGCCCAGTTGTCGCGGGCGACGACGAGCGGCGTCCCTCCCTGCTCGGCGACGCGTTGCACGAGCTGGTCGAGCTCCGCGGGGGGGCTGCCGCCCTGCTCGGCGATGAACGCCCTCACGGCGTCGGCCGCGCCCTTGCGGATCACGGTGCCGTCCATGTTGACGCCGCTCATCCGCGTCTGCGCCGTGAACGGCACGAACTCGTGCTCGCCGAGCTCGCGCTCGCGCAGGTTGAAGCGCTCCTTCGCGAGGACGACGATCGAGCGCCCCTCCGGCGTCTCGTCGGCGAGCGACGCGAGCTGCGCCACCTCCGCGAGCTCGCGCTCCTCCACGCCGTACACGGGGAGGAACTCTGCCGCTTGCCGGTTCCCGAGCGTGATCGTGCCGGTCTTGTCGAGGAGGAGCACGTCGACGTCGCCCGACGCCTCGACCGCGCGGCCGGACATGGCGAGCACGTTCCGCTGCACGAGCCGGTCCATCCCGGCGATGCCGATCGCCGACAGGAGCGCGCCGATCGTGGTCGGGATGAGGGAGACGAGCAGCGCGATGAGGACGGTCTGCGAGAGCTCGGTGCCCGCGTAGGCCGCGAACGGGCGGAGCGTGACGACTGCCGCGAGGAAGGTGATCGTCAGCCCGGCGAGCAGGATGTTGAGCGCGATCTCGTTCGGCGTCTTGCGCCGCTCCGCCCCCTCCACGAGGGCGATCATGCGATCGAGGAACGACTGGCCGGGCTCCTGCGTGACCTCGATCACGAGCCGGTCCGAGAGGAGCCGCGTGCCGCCCGTGACCGCCGAGCGGTCGCCGCCGGCCTCGCGGATCACGGGGGCGGACTCGCCGGTGATCGCCGACTCGTCGACCGAGCCGACCCCCTCGAGGACCTCGCCGTCCGCCGGGATCACCTGACCGGCCTCGACCACCACCACGTCGCCGCGCCGGAGCTCCGGGGCAGGCACCTCCTCGAGCAGGCCGCTCGCGGTGCGGCGGAACGCCGAGGTCGTCGTGCGCGTGGCCCGCAGCGCGTTGGCCTGCGCCTTGCCTCGGCCCTCGGCGATGGCCTCGGCGAAGTTGGCGAACAGCACGGTCAGCCAGAGCCAGACCGTGATCACGCCGACGAACCAGAGGTCGCCGAAGTCGCCGCGAACGAGGTTGACGAGGAAGATCCCCGTCGTGATCACGCTGCCGAGCTCGACGACGAACATCACGGGGTTCCGGACCTGCAGGCGCGGGTCGAGCTTGGGGAACGCGTTCTTGACGGCCGCGACCGTGAGATCGCGCGAGAAGATGCTCGACGCCTGACGTGCCATTACCGTCCTGTCTCCTTGTCGAGTGCGAGGTTGAGCTCGAGCACGTTGACGCCCGGCTCGCCGAGGAACCCAAGCGCGCGGTCGTCTGTCGCCTGCTCGATGAGGCGCTGCACGGTCGCCGGCGGGATGCCGCGCACGGCCGCGACGCGCGGTGCCTGCATCGCGGCGTTCGCCGGGGAGATATGCGGGTCGATTCCCGATCCGGACGTCGTCACCGCGTCGACCGGGATGCGACCGACCGTCAGACCCGGGTCGTAGGGCCGCTCGAGCGTCAGGATCGCGTTCACGCGCTCCTGCACCGCCTTTGCGAGGTCGGGGCTCGTCGGGCCGAGGTTGGCGAAGGTCGTGGCGCCGGCGTTGTAGGCGGGGGCTGTGGCCGAGGGGCGCGGATGGAAGTACTCGGGCCTCGTGAAGGCCTGGGCCGCGAGCCGGGAGCCGAGCACCGTGCCGTCCTTCGTGATCAGGCTGCCGTTCGCCTTGCTCTCGAACGCGAGCTGGGCGAAGCCTGTCATCACCGCGGGGTAGGCGAACCCGAACACCGCGGTGAAGACGACGACGGCGACCGCCGAGCGGATGACGTTGCGCACGATCACGAGGTGAGCGCCTCCACGACGGGGCCGAGGGTGAGGGCGGGGAAGATCATCAGGCCGGCGGTGAGGACGATCACGGCGACGAGGAGGAAGGTGAACGTCGCGCCGTCGGTGCGGAACGTCCCGGCCGAGAACGGCACGGTCTTCTTCTTCGCGAGCGACCCGCCGATCGCGAGCGCCGCGATCAGCGGCACGAACCGACCGAGGAAGAGCGCAATCGTGCCGAGGTCGGCGGAGAAGCTCGTCGCGCCGTAGCCCGCGAACGCGCTGCCGTTGTTGTTGGTCTGGGACGTGTACGCGTAGAGCGCCTCGCTGAAGCCGTGCGCTCCCGGGTTGAACACGGACGCGAGCCCGGAGTCGGTGACGACCGAGATCGCAGTCAGGACGAGCGCCATCGTGGGGACGAAGAGCGCACCGAGCGCGGCGAGCTTGATCTCGCGCGCCTCGATCTTCTTGCCGAGGTACTCCGGCGTGCGGCCCACCATGAGGCCGGCAATGAAGACGGCGATGAGGACGTAGAAGAACATGACGTAGAGGCCGGAGCCCACCCCGCCG
>Ga0153916_10004717_pt1 | contig 10320 bp, 9 predicted proteins | sample Opewatmetagenome_FD_109642 | JGI IMG/M metagenome (GOLD analysis project Ga0153916, IMG submission 109642) | Freshwater wetland microbial communities from Ohio, USA - Open water 3 Core 3 Depth 4 metaG | ecosystem: Environmental > Aquatic > Freshwater > Wetlands | place: USA: Ohio, Lake Erie, Old...
CCAAGGAAGACCAGCAAGAGGGTGAGGCCATAGCGTGTGCTCAGACGATGCAGGATCAGGACAATGATGCCGAGGAGGCCCAGTTGAGCCAGCAAAACAATCGTAAAGACCGGAAGAGACAGTGAGGTCATGCCAAATCCTGGCGGCTACGTGTAGATGGCGTGTGTATAATTATACTGCCTTGTTTGCCCTTCCCGATGTCCCGTTGGCATGGTAGAATTTGTCCGCTTTAGGCCCCCATCGTCTAGTGGCCCAGGACGCGGCCCTCTCAAGGCCAAAACAGGGGTTCGAGTCCCCTTGGGGGCACCTCTCCGTAGACACCTATATAATCTACAGCTTTCTACCCCCAATCATCCACCCCTTTCTCCTGCTTCAAGTGCGATAAGTTCCCCTTACAAGGGTGGATTGATAAAGACGCCTGCCGTTCATCAGGGTTATGACCCTGATCTTCGAGGGCGCTTTTTCTGATCCCCGATATTTTTGTCGCTTGACTTTTCCAACAATTTCTGCTAATATATCGGTATACAATATGTCGCGCAGCGACATATACACTGGGTTTTTCTTTGATCAGGGAGGTGAGCCATGTCACAAAATACCCAATCTGGTGCCGAATCCATGGACAAGGCTGTTAATAAACAGTTCGCTCGCGGCTGCCTGGAAAGGCTATATAAAAATGCCTCGATGATCCTGGTTGTACTGATTGTTGGGGGATCACTTTTTGCCTTAGCCCGGGCTGCGGTTTACAAGATCCGTCCCTACGAAAGAGGCCTGCACCTGCGGGGTGGGAGCTTCGTTGGCATAGACCTACCCGGCTGGCATTTTCAGATCCCCTTTGTAGATACCGTCATTGGAGTGAATGTTGTCGAACGGCCCGGTCTGATCGAACAACTCTCGGCGATGACCGCTGACGATGTTACGATGGATATCGCGCTGCTCTATACCTTTCGAGTGGCTGACCCGGTGCGCTACGCGCTAGAGATTACGACCCCACAGCGCATCGTCGCCGGTTTTGTCGAGGGCACGCTGAGGGACGTCGTCAACACCAGAAGTATGGACGAGGTCATGCACCGTCGCGCGGAGATCAACCAGGAAGTGATGAACGCGCTACAGAAAAAACAAGACCAGTATGGTGTTCAATTCATCCTGATACAAATCCAGAGCGCCTCGCCACCCGTCGAAGTGGTCACAGCGATCAAAGAGCGCATGGTCGCAGTCCAGCTACAGGAGAAGGCGACGGCTGATGCTACCCAACAGCGTACACTGGCAGATAGTGAATTCTATGCTGCGCAGAAGAAGGCAGATGGGGACGCCTACCAGATTAGCACGCTGGCAAAGGCGGAAGCCACGAAGATTAGCCTGACCTCTCAGGCGCAGAGAGAGGCATTGCGGCAAGTCCTTCAAGAGCTGGAAGGAAAAGGGACCCTGGCCGAGCAATACATCCAGGTGCTGATCGCGCAGGAACTGCGCCAGAACAGCAAGTGGATTATCAGCAGCAGTGGGGCGGTGCCTTTAGTAGACCTGCGGGAAAGCGCTCCCACGAGCCTGCCAACAGAAGCGCCCTGAGAGGTTGAAATCAGCCTCCGGGAAAGTGCGCATCTCGCTCACCAGGCTGCCAGGACGAACAGCTCCTGGCGGGTGATATAATACCCGCGACCTAAGGGCGTGTCCTCATGGGGCACTCAACTAAAAGAGGCTGCCTTGTTTTCACGGCAGCCTCGAGACTTTTTATAAGTATGGAGCGAAGACTACTCTTTGAGACGTCTCGTCCTGTATCCTTTTTTGTTTGTTTTTTATTTCATCCTCAACCCGCTGGCTGGCAACCTGGATCAGGTGGATCTATCTTTAGCGCTGCGACCGCTCATCTTGCTGCTGCTGGTCGCAGCTGTTAGCCTGTTGCTCATTTACGTGCTTTTAAAGGATTGGCAGTACGCCGCCTACCTGGTCTTCCTGGTTTATGCCTTTTTCTTTCTATTTGGCCATCTCAACCGGCTCGCTCAGGAAATGCTCCCAATTCCCAACAAAAATCTGGAAGAGCTGGTCCTCCTGGCGGTATGGGGAGGCCTGCTGGTTTTTCTCAGCATTAAACGCCTGTGGTCCCGCCTGGGTGGCCGTGGATGGATGATCCCCTTTTTCAATCTGGTTTTTATGCTTTCTTTGGCCCGTCCGGGTTTCCTGGCCCTGTCCCAAATGCTGGGGGAATTGCATCGACCTCATTATATTTCTGGGAACCTCTTGGGCAACTTCTTACCTAACACGGGCGATCTTAAGTTGGACTGCTCCTCCAGGCCAGATATTTATTATATTGTTCTGGATGCCTATGGACGGGCTGATGTAATCGATAGCTTGTACGGTTTGGATAACCAGCCCTTCATCGACTACCTGAAGAGCAAAGGTTTCTATGTAGCCGGTGAGAGCGAAACTAACTATACGCAGACGGTCTTCTCGATCCCATCATCTTTAAATTTCGCCTATATTGACCCACCTCAAGAAGGGGTGAGCGGTCTGAAGTATTTCTCCGATTTGGTAAAAGACAACCGCTTAATGAGCTCCCTGAAGCGTTGTGGTTACCAGACTGTGGCGATTGAGAGTGGCTTCTTCTTTACCAACCAACCAAAAGTCGATGTTTATTTCTCTAGCAACATCGAATTGAACGAATTTGAGAGTCTGTTGTTAGCTGACTCACCCATAGAAATCCTTGCATACGAATTTGACCTGCAGCCTGTGGCGCAAAGCAATGAGACGCACCGCCGGCAAGTCCTTTTTAGTTTTGAGAAACTGGCGGAACTTTACAAAATACCTGGACCGAAGATGGTCTTTGCCCATATCGTCTCACCGCACCCTCCTTTCGTCTTTGATATTCATGGGCAGCCGGTTGAGCCCAGTCATAGCTATTCGATTGGGGATGGGGATGACTATCCAGGCACCCTGGCTGAGTACCGGGTAGGGTATGCCAGACAGGTTCAGTTTGTTAACCAAAAGATGGAACAGATCATTGACATTATCCTGGCAAATTCATCCGCGCCACCGGTGATCATCATCCAGGGAGATCACGGTCCCGGGAGCCAACTGGATTGGGGCTCCCCGGGACGATCCTGTCTCTGGGAACGATCGTCCATCTTGAATGCCTACTATCTTCCAAGCGGCGGATCGGATCATTTGTATGCATCGATCTCACCGGTCAACTCATTCCGCGTTGTGTTGGATACCTATTTTGGGGCTAACCTGGCGCTGCTACCCGATCGCACCTATTTCACCTCTCATCGACTAGAGCGCCAGGCTATCGATATCACAGCAGAGCGGACCTCACGCTTGAATTGCAGCCAGGCAGATGGTGAAAAGTAGATCAACCCCAAATAGTGGGATAAAATACAAGCATGATGAAGTATGTCTGGAGCTTGTTGCTCGTCGCCGCTGCAACAGCTCTCAGCAATCTGGTCAATTTGGAATTTTCACCGACCAACCTGGTCATGATCTACCTGCTGGCGGTGATGATCGCCGCCGCATATTTTGGCCGAGGCCCGGCAATCCTGGCTTCCATCGCAGGCGTTCTCGCTTTTGACTTTTTTTTCGTCCCCCCTCAATTCACGCTAACGGTAGCAGATAGCGAATACCTGCTCACTTTTGCGGTGTTCCTGATCGCCGGTCTGGTCATCAGCTATCTGACAGCCCAGGCCCGCGAGCAAACTGAAGCCGCACAACACCGGGAAGCGGAGACCTCTGCACTTTACGCCCTTAGCCGAGACCTTACAACCGCTGATGACTTCGAGGCCATTCTCACGGCTGTTACTACCCACGTAGAGCAGACCTTTGGGCGCGATATTGTCATCTTTCTTCCGGAAGACGGCAGCCTCCAGGCGTACAGTCAGATGGCAAACACAAATCAAGGAGAAGCGGACCGGCAGGCTGTAGAAAGTGTCTTCCAAAACGGTGAACCGGCTGGGAGGGGGACCCTTCTTTTCTCCACTGCCCGGGCGCGTTACCTGCCGTTGAAGACCTCGATTCGTACGATCGGTGTGTTAGGTGTCCAACCCAAGGAGCCTACCCGCCAGCTCACGACCGATCAACGACGCTTGCTGCAAGCCTTTGCCAGCCAGGTTTCCCTGGCGATCGAGCGCGTGCAGCTTGCTGAGCAGGCGCGTCAAATCGATTTGCTCCAGGCTACCGAGAAATTACAGAATGCGTTGTTGAACTCAATCTCGCACGATCTGCGAACGCCATTAGTCTCGATTACAGGCGCGCTAAGCACGCTTGACGAAAGCGATGCCATGTTGGACGATGAAGCCCGCCGGAGTCTTATTGAAACTGCGCATGAAGAATCAGATCGTCTGAATCGCCTGGTCAGCAATTTGCTGGATATGACCCGCCTCGAAGCGGGGGCGATGCGAGTGGTACGAGAGCCAACCGACGTGCAGGACTTGATTGGATCTGCGTTGGGACAGATCGAAAATCGCCTGACTGATCGTGACATCCAGGTGGATATCCCTCAGGATCTTCCCCTCGTCCCCATAGACTTTGTTCTGATCGTCCATGCGCTGGTCAACGTACTGGATAACGCCCTCAAATATTCCAGCGAAGGCTCTCCGCTTGAGATTCAAGCCCAACTGCAAAATAGTGAAGTGCTGATCTCCGTTCTGGACCAGGGTATTGGCATCCCGCCCGAAGACCTGTCGCGCGTCTTTGATAAGTTCTACCGCATCCAGCGCCCTGAGCAGGTCACGGGTACCGGTCTGGGCCTGGCGATCAGCAAAGGGATCATCGAAGCTCACGGAGGGCGCATCTGGGCTTCCAACCGTCTCGGGGGTGGCGCGATCGTTACGATCGCACTCCCTATGGAAGTGCACGAAACCGTATGAGCGAGCAAGCAGTGCGAGTCCTGGTAGTGGACGACGAACGCTCCATCCGCCGATTTCTCAAAGCTTCTTTGGGTAGCCAGTATACAATTTTTGAAGCCACTTCGGGCGCGGAGGCCCTGGCGGCTGTCGCCGCCGATCGACCGGACGTCATCATTCTCGACCTTGGACTTCCCGATCTGGACGGCGTCGAAATCACGCGCCAACTGCGCGAGTGGACGCAGATCCCTATTATCGTCGTAACGGTTCGTGAGCAGGAAAAGGACAAAATTGCTGCACTGGATGCTGGCGCGGACGATTACCTGACCAAGCCCTTTGGCGTGGGAGAATTGATGGCCCGTTTGCGCGCCTCTCTGCGGCGCTCAGCACAGGGCGAATCGGAGCCAGTCTTCAAAACCGGGGAGCTGGTTGTTGATTTGGCCAATCGCGAAGTACAGGTGGGCGGAAAACCGGTCTTGCTGACCCCCACAGAATACGACCTGCTGCGCGCCATGGTCAAGCACGCCGGGAAAGTACTCACGCACCGCCAGCTGCTGCGCACCGTTTGGGGGATAGCCTATGAGAGCGAGACCCATATGCTGCGAGTCAATGTCAGCAACCTGCGGCATAAGATTGAACCCAATCCCACTCGGCCAAGTTATATCATCACAGAGCCGGGTGTCGGATATCGGTTGAGAGTTCTCTGATCTTAAATTATTCGTCTGGTTTGACGCTTCCTTGTCCCCGCATTGCTAAATCCGAATAAATTGTCGAGTCGCCTTGATGAATTCTTGACGCGTTTCTTTTTTCTATTGCCACTGGCTTGACGCGTCTCTCTTTACAATCCCCACCGCAAAGTAATCGCGCGGGAGAGTCGGAGAGGAGGCGGCAATATGTTGAAAGAGAAACGTATCTCTAGAGGCATCCGGATTGTAATTCAAGGTCTCCCCCTTGTTGCCATCTTGGGTGCGTCGCTGCTACCCCTCTCGCAACGAGCAAACCAGTTTCTAATGCTGATCACTCTCCTATGGCTTCAAATATTTATTATTTCGGAATGCTATTTATCCAATAGATAGGCAATTACCATGAAAGGAAATGCGGTACGAGTTCTGGTGGTCGACGACGAGCGCCCCATCCGGCGCTTTTTGTATGCCTGTCTGAGCGGGCATTACACAGTCTGTGAAGCGGCAACGGGTGAAGAAGCCCTGGCAGCAACAGTGTCCGAGCGTCCCGATATGGTCATCCTCGACCTGGGACTTCCGGATATTGACGGTTTTGAAGTGACTCGCCGCTTGCGCGAATGGACGCAAATCCCGATTATCGTGATATCGGTGAGAGAGCATGAAGATGACAAGATCGCGGCTCTCGACGCTGGAGCGGATGATTACCTGACCAAGCCTTTTGGGGTGGGTGAGCTGTTAGCCCGTATGCGGGTAGCGCTGCGCCGTGTGGCTACACCGGATCAAGAGCCTGTTTTCAGGTCGGACCAGCTAATGGTGGATTTAGCCCACCGCGAAGTGACCGTCGCCGGTCAAACCATCTGCCTGACGCCAACCGAGTACGATATCTTGCGCATCCTCATCCAGCACGCAGGAAAGGTTCTGACGCATCAGCAATTGATTCGCTCCGTATGGGGAGCCAACATGGGCATTGAGCCGCATCTATTAAGAGTTAATATCAGCAACCTGCGTCGAAAAATAGAAGCCGATCCGACCCGTCCCCATCACGTGGTGACGGAACCGGGCGTCGGTTATCGTTTGAGGTAATCCCACATGCTTTTCGCTATCGGCCTGCTCATCGTTGTTGCTTACCTTGCGTATAAAGCCGCACCCCGTGAACGCAAAGAAGACGCACACATCCACGGTGCCGGACAGATCGGCCTGATGGCTGCTATAGCCTTGTTCGGTGTAGATTACTTTACATCGTTCTATTATGGCACGGGTGAACTGATGAGCGCTCTCCACCCGTACGGCTTGCAGCACATGGGCTATATTGCAGCAGCCGTGATCGCCATCGCAAACTTTGTGTTTGGGGCATTATATATGTATTCGTTGGGCGTCTTCAACGAAGGAGGCGGATCCTATACAGCTTCCATGAGATATCTCAAGCCCACCTTGAGCTTGATCGTGGCCGTAACGTTGATCGAAGACTATGTGCTGACAATCGTGGTTTCAGCCCTCTCTGGCGGCGATCAGCTGCTTTCGGTCCTGGGGCAGTACAACACGCAGTGGATTTGGCATTTTATTTTGGGCGCTATTCTGGCGGCAGTCACCTGGTACATTACCATTCGAGGGCGCGGTGAATCCGCCCAGGTGACGTTTACCCTGCTGGGTATATTTGCCTTGCTAACCATCACGATGGCCATTGGGTTATTCGTCGCCCATTTCCGCGGCTACCCGGCCCAACCAGCCGAGGTCATCCATAAGGCTTCACTGGCTCAAGCGTTATTGCACTTGTTGACGGCTTCGATGAAGGGGATGGTGGCCCTCTCGGGATTGGAAGCGATGTCAAACGGCATTCAATTTGTCATCAATGAAGATGCCCGTCTGGTCAAGTGGGGTAAGAAACATATGCCCCGCCTTAATAAATTGTGGGCTTTTTACAGTGGTAAATCAGGCATCGGCCGCTTTGTCCAGACTTCTTTTTTATTCTACGGCGGCCTGACAACGTTCTTCCTGGTGGCTTTCTCCATTCGTTTTGACGTTTTCGATGGCTCACTCGGTCGCACGCTGGTGGGCAACCTGGCTTACATTGGATTCTCCCAATTCCCAGGTAGTCAGATCTTGTTCTGGGCTTACCAATTGCTGGCAGTGGTATTGCTCGCTGCTGCTTCTATAACAGCATTCCAAGATGCCCAGGCGACCGAATGGCGTGACGTGGCTATTGGGGAAATCCCAGAAATCATCATTTACCGTGACCCAAGAGGCACATTTACGCGCTCCGTGACCATCACCTTTGGCGCGGCTGTCCTCATTATGCTTTTGGTCAGAGGGCAGACCACCGTAGCGGCGCCGTTCTATGGAGTGGGCGTGTTCATGCCCATTATGGTCATGGGTCTGGCGGTGAGACAGCATGTTTTGACTCATTATAGTGGGCGTATCCGCCGCTGGGGGGCGCTTGGAGCTGGTCTGGCGGCTGCTATGTCCGCTACCGTGTTTGTAGGCCAGATCGTGGGTAAATGGGAGGAGGGTGGATGGGTACGGCTCTTGAGCTTCACGATCTTATTCACTTCGGCCCATCTGGTGCTACTCTCACCCATTGGCTTTCGTGAGCCAAGGCAGATCCACCGCATTGTGCGCGATAAGGCGCGCGTGCGCGGCGCCATGGCGTCCATCGTGGAATGGCAGTCGCTCAAGATGCAGGAGTACCGTTTCAGCCTGCTGGTAATGATCTCACGTTTTTGGCGGTTGTTCGGGCTCCATCGCCCGGTGCGCTATGAAAAGCCGATTTCGGCTGGAGAATATGATGAAGCCTTGCACATCGACCACCCCGAAGCGCGCTCCTTCATCGAGCAATACCTGGAAGGCCTGCCTCAACCCGAGCCACGACTGGGCGGTCAGCCAAAGCAAACCGCTGGGCCTGAGCTACCGATAGAATAAAAGCCTCGATCTTTCGATTTCGTCTTGACACTTTCTTTACATCTTTAAGGCATTTCTTGCTCCCGGCTTGACGACAATTTAACTAAAATTCACCCCGTTGTCTTTATCTTTTCTTGACACATTTCGCCTTCATATTGCCTGTGGCTTGACGCGTCTTTTTTTTCATCCCGTTGGGCAATGAATTGCGTGTGGGAGTGGTTCGTATGTTGAAGGTGAAACGCATTCCCAGAGGCATCAGGATGATTATCCAGGGTCTGCCCATCGTGACCCTTGTTGGCGCTTCGTTGCTGCCCTTGTCACCCCTGGCCAACCAATATCTGATGTTGATCGTTCTATTATGGATCCAGGTGTTTTTTATTAGTGAATGTTATTTGCTAGAGAAGTAGGTAATTCGATATGAAAGGGAATCCGGTACGCGTGCTGGTAGTCGACGATGAGCGCCCGATCCGGCGCTTTTTGAACGCCTGTCTCAGCGGACAGTACGCCGTTTATGAAGCAGCTACAGGTAAAGAAGCCCTGGAAGCAACGCTGTCAGAACGACCCGATGTGGTCATCCTCGACCTGGGGCTGCCCGATTTAGACGGCGTTGAAGTGACGCGCCGTCTGCGCGAGTGGACGCAAATCCCGATCATTGTAGTTTCGGTGAGAGACGGGGAAGAGGATAAGATCGCGGCCCTGGACGCCGGAGCAGACGATTACCTGACCAAGCCCTTTGGAGCGGGTGAGCTGATGGCCCGCATGCGGGTAGCGTTGCGCCGGGTGGCTTCGCTGGAGCAAGAGCCTGTTTTCAAGTCAGACCAGCTGGTTGTTGATTTGGCCCACCACGAGGTGATCGTTGGCGGACAGCGTGTCAACCTGACACCAACTGAATATGACATCTTGCGCATCCTCATCCAGCATGCCGGGAAAGTCTTGACGCACCAGCAGTTAATCCGCTCGGTGTGGAGCAGCGATATCGGGGTAGAGGCGCATTTATTACGGGTCAATATCAGCAACCTGCGCCGGAAAATTGAAGCCGACCCGACTCGCCCACGCTACGTGGTGACGGAACCGGGCGTCGGTTATCGCTTGAGGTAGAACCATGATTTTCTCAATACTGTTACTGATCGCTATCGTTTATTTATCGTACCGGGTTGCTCCGGTAGAGAAGAAAGAACATGCCCACGTCCATGGCGCGGGACAGGTAGGCTTGCTGGCTGCCGTTGCTTTATTCGGCGTGGACTATTTCACTTCTTACTTCTATGCCACCGGGGAAATGATGAGTGCCCTGCACCCATATGGCCTGCAAAAGTATGGTTGGATCGCCGTGGGCGTCATTGCGCTGGCCAACGCCGTCTTCGGCTTTCTCTACATGTATTCATTGGGCGTGTTTAATGAAGGTGGCGGTTCATACACAGCCTCGATGCGATACCTAGCCCCCGGCCTCAGCTTGATCGTGGCGGTTGTCTTGATCCAGGACTATGTCTTTACAATTGTGGTCTCCACCCTTTCCGGCGTCGACCAGCTACTATCGATTACGAATTCCTACAACATCTTCTGGATTTACCGCTTTCTACTGGGTGGCACGCTGGCTTGCGTCACCTGGTGGCTGACCATCCGCGGGCGGGGTGAATCGGCGCGGGTTGTCTTCACCATGTTGGGCATTTTCATACTTCTGACCGTCACGATGGGCATCGGTTTACTCATCGCCAAGGGACGTGGCGTGCCGCCGACGCCCTACATCGAACAGATTACCACTCCTACCTTGTGGCAAGCCTTCTACCACATGCTGACCGCTTCTATGAAAGGGTTGGTTGCTCTGAGCGGTCTGGAAGCCATGTCAAATGGCATCCAATTCGTCATTAACGAGGATTCGGAAATCGTTAAGTGGGGTAAAACACACTTACCCAAGC
>Ga0153916_10004718_pt1 | contig 10319 bp, 7 predicted proteins | sample Opewatmetagenome_FD_109642 | JGI IMG/M metagenome (GOLD analysis project Ga0153916, IMG submission 109642) | Freshwater wetland microbial communities from Ohio, USA - Open water 3 Core 3 Depth 4 metaG | ecosystem: Environmental > Aquatic > Freshwater > Wetlands | place: USA: Ohio, Lake Erie, Old...
ACTTACACTACTCGAAAAAATGGAAAACCTTCACGGATTTTTTAGGTGATTACCTAGCAACGATGCTAGGTGGCGAGTGGGGAAACACAGAACTAAAAAAACCATTTGAGGTCCGGCATCCAATTGTTCAGTGGTATCACTACATTTGCATGTTACAGCAAAAGCATGTTCAAAAGCCGGGCGAGATTTATTCCGCACCGATAACAGGAGCGGTTTCGGCATATTATGGGTTGGCGTACAACCTTTACCTAATTGCTCATAATGTTCACGACATTCAGACACGCCTTCTCGATCGTCTTAGAAATCCTGACAACTTTCAGGGGGCTTTCTACGAAACACGAGTAGCAGCGGAATTGGTTAAAGCCGGATTCGAACTTGAATATGAAGACGAGGATGACATATCAACAACCCATTGTGAGTTCACCGCGACGTTTACACAAACCAAGAAAAAGTTCTCCGTCGAAGCTAAATCTCGCCCTATTGCACGTCGGGTTGATGGAAGACAACTGAGAGTAGGCAAACAGCTTTATGGTGCGCTTGAGAAGCAGGCCGACTTTGATCGCCTGATTTTTATTGATATGAACCGCCCAGCGGGCGCAACGAAAGAAGAAGTTGGGCGGTTTCTTGATTGGGCAGTTAAGATCATCAAGCGTTTTGAAGGAAAGGTTATTTCCGGTCAGCCGGCGTCTCCCGCCTACGTATTTCTTACCAATTACCCGGATCAATATTGCTTGGATGATTCGATCTCCTTAGGAGCGGTGGTATTTTTGGGGTTCAATATCCCCGATTTTGGTGAGGGCGCCAAGTTCGAGTCCATTCGTGCAGCCGTGCGGGCGAGAGAACGACACATAGAGATGTTCGAGCTCAAGAAATCAATGGCTGAGCACGCAGCCTTGCCTTCAACGTTCGATGGGCAGATGCCCTTTGTAGCTTTCGGACCTTCTAAAGTGCCGAGGTTGGTAATCGGACAACGCTATTTAGTGCCCGATTCAAACCGCGGGGATGTGCTAGGAGAGTTGGTCGACGCGATCGTAACCGAAGAAAAGGGTGAGGCGATGGGGATCTATCACCTGGACAACGGGCAATCAATCATCGCAACGTGTCCGCTTACACCAGAGGAACTCGAAGATTATCGCCAATTTCCGGATACATTTTTCGGTGTTTACAGAAAAAAAGGAGGAAAAGTCGACAACGAGATCGAAATGTTTGATTTCTTGTATGAGACCTACAAGGTGACACCCAAAGAACGTCTCCTTGAGTTTATGAAAGACGCTCCAGACCTCAAAGAACTTGAGCAATTATCTCAAAAAGACCTTGCCGAAGTTGTGTGTGAGAGGTGGGCCTATAATGCTATTCACGAAGGTTGAGGGATTGATTTGGGGTGTTGATTTGGGGTCTACCATAACATTCTTTACAATCTTGACAGGTGTCACCGGGGCCTGGCTTTCCATTCTAAACAATCTTTACCAACTTTGCGCACATCATCGCCTAGAAGCGTTTCGCTTCGGTAGCGCTCGACCGAACACCCTTTCAATTGAGCTTTTTTGTCGTTTTCTTTTCCCCTTCCCATCTGTTGTATTTTAACGCTTCCGGTTGTAAGCGATTCTAAAGTCCGGGATATCATCAGCGATATGCTGATGGGCTTAAACTGATCGCTAACAACTTCCCAAACGGAAAGTCATCAACGAGGAGAGGACGATGGCAGAAGCAGCAAAGAAAGATTGGGACCTGGAGGCGGATGTCGTAGTGATCGGCTCCGGAGCGGCGGGGCTGCCGGCGGCGATCAAGGCGGCCGACGGCGGGGCGTCGGTCATCGTGGTCGAGGCGAATTACGATGTCGGCGGCCATGCGATCATCAGCGGCGGCCATATGGCTCTGGGCGGCGGCACCAGCACGCAGAAGAAATATAATATTCCCGATTCGCCGGACACGGTTTTTTCGGATCTGACCGATTGGTCGATCGTCCAACCCAACGGTTGGCCCGATCACCGCTACAACGACCGGGCGGTGATGCGCGCTTTCGCCGACCATTGCGCGAAGACTTTTGAATTTTTGCTCGCCAATGGCGTGGTCTTCGTGGACAAGGCGCCGGACAACCAGGGGGCATCGACCACCGGCAACTCCGCGCCGCGGGAAAATCATGCCGTCTGGACCAAGGGCGCGGGGCTGGAAAGCCCCAACGCCGCCAACGGCACGAGCGTTATCCGGCCGCTGGAGGCCAGCGCCCGCGCCAAGGGCGTGCGCTTTTTGCTGAACTACAAAATGACCGGCCTTGTGCGCGAGCCGGCAACGGAAAACAGCGGCGGACGGGTGATCGGCATCAGCGCTGAATACACGTCGAGAATCATGCCGGGCGCGACTGCACCGCTCAAAAGTTTTCGCTCGGACGGCAACATCGAGAGCAGCAAGCCGTCGATGCGGCTGCGCGCCCATAAAGCCGTCATCGTCGCCACCGGCGGCAGCACCAGTAATTTGAATTTTCGCCGGATGTTCGATCCGAGATTAACGGCGGTGGTCCAATGCGCCGGCGAGCCCTATAGCTATCAAGATGCCAGCGGCGAGCTCGCCGCGATGGCCATCGGCGCCTCGTTATGGGGCTTGGTCAACCAAACGCTGGAAAATGGCGCAACCATGCGCGCTCAGCGCACCATCGGCCAGCGCCATAATTACATCGCATGGAAAGTCGAGAGCCCGATCTTTCCGCTGGCGCGCGCCACCGGCTTGAGCGTCAAGGATTGGCAGGATCTGATTTTGGTGAATCAAGTCGGCAAGCGATTTTTCGATGAGACCAAAGGCGATCCGCCCCACGGCAACTCGGGCCACCAGATCGAACCCTATACCCCCAACGACTATCGCAACAACGAAAAGGTCCAGTTCAACCCGTCGAAATACAACTTCGTCAACGCGGCGCTGGCGATGAACGAGTATTCCGAGCCGCCCGATTATAGTTCCGGACCGGTATGGGCGATCTTCGACGCCGACGCGGCCCGGCGCCATGGCTGGAAAGTCGCCCCGCCCCATGTCGATCCCCAGGGTTATTTCTTCAGCGCCGATACGCTGGCGGAGCTCGCCGCCGCGATCAAAAACGAATTTCAAGCCAAGCCGATGAAGGGGGAAATTCTGCAGGCGACAGTGGAGCGCTACAACTCGTTCGTCGATTCGGGCGTTGATGCGGATTTTGGCAAGCCGTCGCCCCAGTATAAAATTCAGACGCCGCCCTTTTATGCCGCCTGGGGAATGCCGCTGGTGCACGACACGCGCGCGGGCCTCAGAATCAACGCCAGGTGCCAGGTGATCGACACGAACGGCCGGGTGATCCCAGGGCTCTACTGCGCCGGCGAGTCGGCCGGTGGATTCAACCAACATGGCATGGGCCGCTGTGCGACGCAGGGTTACATCTGCGGGATCAATGCCGCGGCGGAAGCGCGACGGGAATAAGCTTATTTCCTGGATCAGCTTCCCTGCTTGGCGTACTCACAACGCGGGCAGACTTGCGGCGATGAGGCCGCCAGGATCGGCCAGCCGCATTCGTTGCAGTTGACGACGGGCTCGCCCAACATGGCTCGGACCATGGTGCCGCAACGCCGCCCGCCGCAGGGACCGGTGCCGACGCCGGTCCGTTTGCTGATGGTCTCGAAGCTCTTGGCCCCGGCTTGAATCGCTTTGAGCACGGTGCCGCGGCGGATTTTGTTGCAGAGACAGACCGGTTTGAAGTTGTCGATGATCGTCTGCTCTTTGCGCTTTTGCTCTTGCTCGTCGATGGGCGCCTCCGGCGAAAAAGTTTTCCCCCGATCAATTTACCACAATTATTAAGGAATCGAATTACTTTTCGCCGATGACCAGCGAGGAGGTCAGCGGCGGCGGCAGGTCGATTTGGCGGATCCGGCTAAGGCCGGCGTTTTCCAGCCAGAGCTTTATTTCATGGAAGCTATAACATCTGCCGGATGCGGTGGTGAGGAGCATCAGCAGGCTGAAGAGCGCGCCCACCGGCGGATGGGCGCGGCTGTCGTCCAGGATATGATCTTTGACGATCATTCGCCCGCCGGCTTTGAGATTGGCGGTGAGTTTGATTACGAGCTTTTGATTTTCTTCGGAGCCTTCCCCATGGATGATGTTGGAAAGAAAAATCGCGTCGTAGCGGCCGGGGATAGGATCGCGTCGATAGTCGCCGGCAACGAGTTCGATGCGCGATTCCAATTGCGCCTCGCGCACGTAGCGCGCGGTGACTTTCAGGGTGCCGGGAAGGTCGAAAAGAGTCGCTCGCATTTGCGGAAACTTGCGGCAGAGATGAATCGGATACGTGGCCGGGCCGGAGCCGAGGTCGAGCAGCTCGGTGACTTCGCTCCAATCCAAAGCCGCCGCGAGCAGCTCGGCGTCGCCGCGCGCTTTGACCAGCGAATCCATTCCCTTGATGAAGGTTTCGGTTTCCCCGTCAATCGCCTGATACATATCGGTCGGGCGGACGGGTTTGCCGCTGCGCACGGCATCGGCCAACCGCCCCCAGCAGTTCCACAGCGAGGCGTCGAAGCGAATCATGCCGCAGAGCGACTTCGGCGCGTTGCTGACAAGATAAGTCCTGGCTGTGCTGGACAAAGCGAACTGCTCGCCCTCTTTCTGCAAGAGCGAGAGCGCGGCCAAACCGTTCAGCAGTAATTCCGTCGCCCGCGGGTCCGTATGGAGAGAGGCGGCGACTTCGGCGGCGTCGAGACGCCGATCGGCGATGCAGTCGAACAGTCCAAGCTCTACGCCGGCCTGAATGATCCTCGCCTCGCCGTGGCCGCCGGCCAGCGCGCTGAGGGCTGAAAAGTCCAGCGCCAACATCAGAGCTTCTCGATGATCCGATAACTGCGGCTTTTGGGCTTGAGCGGCGCGACGATGCCGTTTTTCACCAGGGCGCGAATCTCGCGATAGGCGATGTCGCGGTCGACCTCGGTGAGCCGCTCATATTCGGCGGTCGAAAAGGTTTTGCCGTGGCAGTAGGCGAAGGCGAGCAGGCGGCGCTGGCGAAAATTGATCTCCGCCGGGCGAAATTGATTGAGCCATCTCAAGGTCTCCTCGTCGTAGACCGGCGTGTTGCGCAGCGTGACCACGAACATGAATCCTTCGGTGGAGAATTCCGGCGGCCTGAGTCCGTGGTGCTCCATTTCTTGAAACATCCGCGGCACTCCCTCGCCCATCTCCCGCAGGTAGCCGAGGTCGGCCAAAACCCGGACGATCAACGGATTGCGCGAAAAGTGAATGCTCTTATGGAGGCGGAGCTGCTCCAAGGTGACCGGCGGCGGCGGCAGGCCGGGACTGCGCACCTCGATGCGGTCGTCGAACATCCAGATTTCAATCGACGCGCCGCTCAAGGAGTAGTCGCGGTGGGCGACGGCGTTGACCAAGGCTTCCTGCCAGGCGAAGCTCGGATATTCGAGCCGTTCGCGAAAAAACAGATCGTGCAGGATCGTCCGCTCGCGCATATGCTCCTTGATCCGTCCGACCGCTTCGTCGATCAAGCGCACCAGCGGCGCTTCGAAGCGGATGCGCTTGACCACGTTGAGCGCCACGCCGTAGCGGCGTTCGCTGCCTTCGTATTTGACGAAGTCGATGCCGCCGCGCGGGTGCCAGCGGGACGGCTCTTTGCCGAACAGCAGCAGCGCCGCGGTGTTGGGCGCCGGCTGGCCGCGCGAAGCGTCGAGCAGATGGTAGGAGTGGGCGAAGGCAATCTGCGCGCCGCGCGGGTCGCCGATCTTGCTGGCGAAACTCTCCACGGCGTCAGTGTCGAGATCGCTCCAGGCGGCGTTCAGCGGTTGTTGTCGTTCATAGACGACGCTTCGTTTGGCCTCTTTGAGGTTTTGAATCTGCTCGGCGGGCAGCAACGGAGTTTCGCCGCCGATGCGGTAATAGGAGCGGCCGCCGCTCACCCGATGGACCTCCAGGGCGGAGGGCACTTCGAACTTGAGCAGCAACAAATTGCCGAGATGAATTTTTTCCGAAGCGGCGTTGAGCGGCGGCGACAGCAGCGTCTGGGGCGCCTGAATCAGGCTTTGCAACTCCGGCGGTTCATGCGGCACGCCGGTCACGCTTTTGTCCGGTTCGACGCCGACCAGCAGGGTGCCGCCGTCGGCGTTGGCCAGGCCCGAAAGCAGGCGGGCGATCTCCCGGGCTAAATCTTCTTCCGGTTTTTTTCGCGAATCGCTGCGGCGAAATTCAAAGGCGCTGAGAAACTCCAGGAATTGTCCCCGTCCCTGTTTGAGCAGATGGCCGATTTCTTCACCCTGCATGGCGCTGTTTTAACTCCGGTCGAGTCTTTCGGCAACAGGGCTGCAATGACCGCCGGCGCGGCATCAGCGGCTTTCGGCGTTGAGCTTGACCACTTCCAAGACCACCCGCGCCGACAGATAGAGATCCTTGAGATCGAGCCATTCCTTGACCGTATGGATGTCGCGCATGCCGGTGGACAGGTTGGCGACTTCCAGTCCTTTTTGATTGAGGATGTTGGCGTCGCAGCCTCCGCCGGTGGCCATGGTCTTGAGTTCAAGATCGAGATTTTTAGCCGCGGCCTGAACCAGCCGGACGATCGGCGCGCCGTCGGGCACGTCCATGCGGTCGTAGTCGGACTCGATTTTAGTCTCCACCGTCGCTTGAAAGCGTCTGCCGCCGGCCTCGATGGTATGCCGAGCGGCCGCCTCTTCGAGAGATCGGCGCATATGCTCGGTCTGGCGGTCCAATTTTTCCCGGCTATGGCTGCGCGCCTCGCCCTTGAGCAGCACCATGTTGGGCACGATGTTGACCGCCATGCCGCCTTCGATGAGGCCGATGTTGGCCGTGGTCTCATGGTCGATGCGGCCGAGTTTCATCTGGGCGATTCCTTCGGCGGCGACTTTGATCGCGTTGACGCCGTTTTCGGGGCAAACACCGGCGTGCGCCTCAAGGCCGCGAACGCGGAATTCCATGCGGTTGGCCGCCGGCGCCTTGGTGAATAAAAAACCCACCGAGTCGCTGTCCAGTACCAGTCCCGTGCGCGCGTGCAGCCGGCCGACATCCAGACATTTGGCGCCAACCAGCCCGGCCTCCTCGCAGATCGTGAAGACGACGTCGATGGCGCCGCAGGGAAGGTGGTTTTCCTGGACCACGCGCAGCACTTCGCAAATGATGGCGACGCCGCTCTTGTCGTCGCCGCCGAGCACGGTGGTGCCGTCGGAGCGGAGAATGTCGCCGTCGAGGATCGGCACGACGCCTTCGCCGGGGACGACGGTATCCATATGAGCGGAAAGCAAAAGCGGGCGGGCGGCAGGCTGGTTGCCGGAAATATGCGCGATCAGGTTGCCGACGTTGCCGCCGACCTTTTCGCCGGCATCGTCGATGACGACGGCCGCGCCCAACTCTTCCAGCTCGCGCTTCAGGCGCATGGCGACGGCGTATTCCCGGCGCGAAAGGCTGTCGATTTTGATCAACTCGATGAGCAGCTTCTTGAGGCGTTCCTGATTGATCAAAGGGGTAACCTCGCCATTCGCCTGGGTTGAAAAAGCCTCGCTGCGCCGGGTCCGACCGTCAGGCTGCCTAACTCTGCCATAGTTCCCGGTCAATGCCAACGGGTTTCGAGTTTCGCGTTCAACCCGGATTCCGCAGTTGAAAGTCTGTGGCGCCGCAAGGTGCAAGCCCTCCGCGGTAAAGCCAATGGGGCTCTACCTCTGAGCAGTGAATTGACTTCGGTGCATGCTGTTAGGCCACAGGGGGAATTGTTAGCGGCGAGCGGAGGATGGAATTAGACTTTGCAACTGCACAGTCGGGTGGCTTCACCGCTCCGGGCTTACCCCTTGCCGACTGGACGACCGATTCTCAACTGTGGAATTTGCGTTCAATCGAACCTGAGCGGGCCGATCAACCAGCCAGGGAGGCGGAGGTGACGCCGTTTTCGAGCAGCTTGAGGAGATTGGTGAATCCCAGTTCGGTGAAAAGCGGGCGCGTTTTGTCGAGGTCCGGCGCGCGGGCGCGGAGCGATTCCAGCCCTATTTCGATCGGCACGTCCCGTTTGACGGTCGCAAGATCGCGGCTGAGAAATGCGTCTTGTCTTTTTTCGTCAAGAAGTTTCCGTATCCGCGCCGCGCCGCGTAGCTTCATTTGCTCGACTTCGTCGAGATGGTCGAATAGATTTTCCAGAGTCTGGAATCGCTGGATTAAAGCGATGGCGGTTTTTTCCCCGATGCCTCTGACTCCAGGAATATTATCCACCGGATCGCCCATAAGCCCCATGACTTCGATGACCTGCTCCGGCGCAACGCCGAATTTCTCCCTTACTTGATCCGCTCCGATCCAACGATCCTTGGCGCTGTCGAGCAGTTTGATCCCGTCGGTGACCAGTTGCATGAGATCCTTGTCGCTGGAAACGACGATGACATCGCAGCCTTTGCCCGACATCGTGCCGCAAAGCGTCGCGATGATGTCATCGGCTTCGTATCCGGGCAGCTCGAGCAGCGGGAGATTGAGAGCATCGAGAACTTTGCGGAAGTAGGGGAACTGGGGAATCAGCTCGGCCGGCGCCTCGGGCCGGTTGCTTTTATAATCAACTAACATCTCATTGCGAAAGGTCACCCGTCCGGCGTCCAACGCGACGACGACGTATTCGGGCCGATACTGTTTTAGCAACTTAAGTAAAATGTTGGTGAATCCGAAAATCGCATTGGTCGGCAGGCCAGCGGCGTTCGAGAGCGGGGGGATCGCAAAGAAGGCGCGAAAAATATAGGAGCTGCCGTCGATCAAAAAGAGGCGTGGGAGGTTGTCGGGTGACATGGAGGTTCGTGGCTCGTGTTCGTGCTCGTGGCTCGTGTTCGTGGGGGAGGGGACGAGCACGAGAAACGATCACGAGCACGATTCTAGGTTTCTCTCCGCGAAAGTGTATGCGTCGCCGTGCCGTAAAAGCTCTCCGCGGCTTCCATCAAAGTTTCCGACAGCGTCGGATGGGGATGGACCGAATCGGCGATGTCGCGCGCGGTGGCGCCCATCTCGACCGCCAACACCCCTTCGCTGATCAGCTCGCCGGCGCCGGCGCCGGTGATGCCGACGCCGAGGACCCGTTCGCTTTCCGGTTCGATGATGAGCTTGGTCAAACCCTCTGGGCGGTCCAGGGTGAGCGCCCGGCCGGAGGCGCCCCATAAAAACTTCGCGATTTTGACGTCGAGGTTTTTTTGCTTGGCTTCGGTTTCGGTCAGGCCGCACCAGGCGATCTCCGGCTGGGTGTAGACCACCGCCGGGATCACGATGTTTTCAAAAGCGCTCGGTTCGCCCAAAATCGCTTCCACGGCGATGCGCGCCTGCTTCGCCGCCCGGTGCGCCAGCAGCAGGCCGCCGCTCACGTCGCCGATGGCGTAGATATGGGGATCATCGGTTTGTTGGCGGGCGTTGCATTTAATGAATCCTTTATCGTCCTTGGCGATCTTGGTGTTCTCAAGTCCGATGTCGCCGATATTGGGCACCCGCCCGACGCTCACCAAGACGCAGTCGTAAAGCTCTTCGCGCTGCTCGCCGCCGACCTGCATCGCTACCTTGATCCGTTTTCCGGCGGTGGACATTTTAAGGACTTTGGTGTTGACGCGGATTTCCTTGAATGCCTTTTGGGCAAAACGCTGGACGGGACGGACGAGGTCGGGATCGATCCCCGTAAGTATCGAAGGCAGCGCTTCCAACACCACGACGCTGCTGCCCAGGGCGGCATACACGGTCCCCAACTCCATGCCGATATAGCCGCCGCCGACGACGAGCAGGTCGGTGGGCACATCAGAAATCTCCAACGCCTGGGTGGAGGTCATGATGCGCTTGTTGCCGAGGTCGAATGCCGACGGCATTGCCGCCTTGGAGCCCACGGCGATGATCGCCGTGTCGTAGGCGATGAACTTTTGTCCGTCGGCGGTTTCGACCCGGAGCATTTGTGAGCCCTCGAAGTGGCCCCGCCCGTGGACCAGTTGCACGCCCCGCTTTTGCGCCAGCCCTTTGATGCCCTGGCCTAATTTTTCGAGAATCGCATCCTTCCAGCCGCGCAGTTTGTCGAGGTCGATTTGGAGAGCGCCGTATTCGATGCCGCGCGCCGCCGACTCCTTCGCTTCGCGCAGGATCGCCGTGGCATGGAGCAAGGCTTTCGACGGAATGCAGCCCGTGTTCAAGCAGACCCCGCCCAGGCGCGGGTTCTGTTCGACCAGCGTTACTTTTTTGCCCCGGTCGGCGGCGTAGAAGGCGGCGGCGTAGCCGCCGGGACCGGCTCCAAGAATAACGATTTCGCTTTTGCTTGATTCCATGTTCGTTCTTCAGTCGAGCTTGATGTCCGCTTCCGCAAACGATTC
>Ga0153916_10004719_pt1 | contig 10318 bp, 8 predicted proteins | sample Opewatmetagenome_FD_109642 | JGI IMG/M metagenome (GOLD analysis project Ga0153916, IMG submission 109642) | Freshwater wetland microbial communities from Ohio, USA - Open water 3 Core 3 Depth 4 metaG | ecosystem: Environmental > Aquatic > Freshwater > Wetlands | place: USA: Ohio, Lake Erie, Old...
CCCATGGCACAGGAACAGAAGCCCAAAAGCCTGACGTTCGCTTTCTTGTAAGCTTCATCAAGAATTTCGACGAATCCCGCAGCCTTTCTCGCCTTCGGAGACCCTTTGAGAAGGACCATTGACGCTCCCACCGGGACCTCTCCCATGTGATACTCCGGGCTGGTAAAAAGGATGTCGAACAATCCGACACTGACGGTCTTTAGCTGCTCAAAAGGAGCCACCGCCTCAGGTCCCACCCAGGTGACCTGCAACCGCCCTCCCGATCTCTGATTCAATTTTTGGGTGAGCGGGATCAACCACTGGTCGGTGTAGAGAAAATTGGCTGCCCAGCTTGCAAGGATTTTTAATTTAATTGGCTGGTCCGCCGCCAAGACCTCGTGCCCCGGTCCGAGAGAACCTGAAAGTGAAACGAACAGGGCCGCGATCATGATCCCCACAAGAAATCCCATTATCCTTCTTTTACTCATCGCCGTTTCCCTCCTTTTTTATTTTGGACTTCACCCGAGAATTTCTGATGCCTCTCATGAGACTTCCAGGCTCTTGATCAGGTCTCGAAGCCGACCAATTTTCTTACGTATCAGGTAGGCCTCGATCCCGTCAATCGTCTTGATCAGACACGTTGGATCGATCAAGTTATATGCCCCGATCTGAACCGCCGAAGCGCCTGCAATGATGAACTGAAGGGCATCCTCTGCACACGTTATTCCACCCACTCCGATCACCGGAACGCTCACAGCCTGAGCCACCTGCCAGACCAACCGAACCGCGATCGGCCGGATGGCCGGCCCCGAGATCCCCCCTGTGAGATTCCTTCCCAGCCTTGACCGTCTCTTTTCGATGTCGATCACCATGGCAAGGGGACTGTTGATCAGTGAGATCGCATCCGTCTCCGCGGAGACAGCGGCTTTGGCAATCACGGTAATATCAGTGACGTTCGGGGTTAGCTTAGTGACGAGCGTCAGATCCGTTTCCTGCCGAATCGCTTTGACCACCTGATAAGTTGAATCAGGGTCAACACCGAACTGAATCCCCCCTTTTTTCACATTCGGGCAGGAGATATTGATCTCAAGGGCGTCGATCCCTTCAACTTTATTCAAGCGAGAGGTTAGCTCGGCGAATTCCTCAACGCTTTGGGCTCCAATGTTGACAAAAAGGGGAGGTTCAAGCTCCCTCAAGAAAGGCATCTTCTCCTTAACAAATCGTTCAAACCCCACATTCTGAAGACCGATGGTGCATACCGAGCCCGAGGGAGACTCAGCCAGGCGATGGGGCAGACTTCCCAAACGGGGTTTCAACGTGACGCACTTCACCATGATGGCGCCCAGCCTGTTCACCTCGATGTAAGGAACCATTTCGACCGCATAACCGAACGTGCCCGAGGCGGGCATCACGGGATTTTTGAGCGACACTTTACCTATCTGTACCGAAAGATCAGGCCGTCCATTCATTCCAGTCCACCTCATTCAGATCGAAAACCGGGCCATCCTTGCAGATGAGGGCGTAGACCTGGTTCCCGTCGGGGGACCAGTGGAGACTGGGCTTTTTCCACTGGCTATTTTTCACGATGCGCTTTGGATCTAAAGGACAGGCACAAGCCAGACAAGCCCCGAATCCACAACCCATCCGTTCCTCCAGGGCTACCTGGCCTCGGAATCCAAATTCGGTTGAAAGGCTGGCCAGTTCCTTTAGCATCTCAGCCGGCCCGCAAGCATAGAGACAGACCCCTTGAGAGATTTTTCTCTCTTTCAAAAGATGAGCCAAGAGGTCGGGTGCTCTTCCGTGGAACCCCCTGCTCCCATCATCAGTATAAATGAAGACCTTCCCCAACTCTTTACAGTCCGAGGCATAAAAGATTCTCTCCTTGAGACGTGCTCCGATCAGAAAGAAAATCTTCCTCTTCTTGTCTTTCCTCCTCACCTCTTCCCCAACAGCATAGAGAGGGGCAATCCCAATGCCGCGGGAGACCAGGACGATAGGTTCCTGGCCCTCCTCGATGATGAAACCATTGCCAAGGGGACCCAGAATGTCCAGCTTTTCGCCCTTCTCTCTTTTCGATAGCCAGTCGGTCCCCCTGCCAGCGACCCGATAAAGGATCTCGAGATGCCTAGAACTTCCACGTTGGAGAAACCGGTGGACCGAAAAGGGACGACGGAAGAGGGGATCTGTCGACCCCGAACACCAAATCTGATAGAATTGGCCGGGCCTCGGCACGGGCGAATGGGGAGGCATTTTGAGGGTGACCTTGAAGTAATTCTGGGCAACATGGACATTCTTCAGGATTTCGTGTTCCAGATCCATCCGTTTTCTCCTCGAATCAGGATGCGGTTCCCATTTGTTTTCTTAGCGCTTTTGTCTCTTCCTCATTTAGGCTCAGGTCAGGGTTCAAAACGACCCCATAATTTCCCCTGGCCGACTCAAGGCTGATCTTGCCGTTGACCACATCCCAGCGAACAACCTTCGGGTCCCGTTCCAGGGGGTTTCCGTAACCGCCACTTCCTGGAAGGCGAATGCTCAGAACATCACCGGCTTTTAGCTGTGTCACCCCTTTCGACTTTTGCTTCTGCTCATTCGGTGTCCCGGGGTTCAAAATCAGCTCTCCCATGCTTCCCTCTTTACCTCCAAAGAGTCCCTGAGGCCTGAATTTCTGCCGGTCGGAATAGCGTGACCATGTCACATCCGTGAAGAATCGTATGTCTCTCCTCAAGGACAGGCCTCCTCGATACTTCCCCGCACCTCCGGAATCGGGGATGAACCCGTAGCGTTCGATCATTACGGGGTTCTCAAGCTCCGCCGCCTCCACCGGGGTATTCAAAAATCGTCCGAGATGGAGATCCTGGCCATCCGGTCCATCCTTATCGGGCCTCGCACCGGCCCCCCCTCCCTGAATCTCGATGTAGCTAAAGCGTCTACCCGTTTCGGGCTGAATCCCATTAAAGCTGCACGTGCATGCTTGGCCATGACTCCCAGAGACTACGCGATCCGGTACGACATTGCTCATCGCTTTCAGCATCGATTCTGTGATTTTCGTCATCACCTGGCTGCGAGCTGTCACTCCAGACGGCGGCAGAGGTCTCGTGACCAATCCTTCCTCACACTCCACATGGATGGGTCGGAATGTTCCTGAATTGACCACCATGTAAGGATCAACGATCCCAACGATGGTGTAAAACACACCCCCTTTGCTGCAGGACCAAGGGCAATTAATGTTGCCCTTGGTTTGGCGGCTTGTCCCCTTAAAATCGACGTGGATTTCATCGCCCTTCTTATGAACATTCACTTGAATTTTCACGGGTTCGTCCGAAAACCCATCATCGTCAACCTGATCGACACCCGTAAAGTCCCCGTCCGGCAAGTCTCGGAACGTTCGACGTACCATATCTTCCGCATAATCGAGGAGCATCTCCGTACATTTGAGATAGACCTTCAACCCGTATTTGGCCACCAGCTGTTTGACCCGTTGGGCTCCTCCGATGGTCGTAGCGGCTTGGGCTCTGAAATCCTCCAGGGTCTTCTCCGGAACTCGAATATTTCGACCGATGAAATTGAAGACCTTTCGGTCCTCTTTACCTTTTTGGTAAAGCTTCGTGAAGGGGACTCTGAGCCCCTCCTGGAAGATCTCGGTCAATCCTCCTGCGACACCCCCTGGAACCGCTCCGCCCATATCGAGCTGGTGAGCGATATTAGCGACGAAAGCAACCAACTTCTTTTCGTAAAACACGGGTGAGAAAAACTGCATGTCGAGTAAATGCTGACCGCCAAGGTAGGGATCGTTGCAGATGATGACATCCCCTTCTTCAAAGCTCTCAATATCTTTGATCATGTTTGCAGCCGTTTCGGGAAGGCTGAACATCATCAGAGGACAAAGATGGGCCTGAGCCAAAATCCCTCCCGTCGCATCTAAAACGGCACAATTGATATCCATGATCTCTTTGACAATGGTTGTTCTCCCCATGCGCATCAGGTTATAACCCATGTCATCGGCAATGGCCTCCAATCCGTAACGAATCACCTGCATGGTCACGGGGTCTGCTTTATACGTCACGGTCTCCTCCTTTTCGCTATCCTTTTCCGCTTGATCGACGTCCCTCGGGACGCCTGCGGTGTGATGATAATGTTTTTGAATTCGTCGATCTCTCCAACCCATTTTTCTGGAATGAGAGCGGTTGAAATCATTTCCTCAATCAGGCATGGACCGGGAAATTTTGTTCCGATTCCAAACAGGTCTCGTTCATAAATGGGAATTTCAACAAACCCCTTATCTCTGAAGTAAATGGGCCTTTTCTCCTTCAACGCCTTTGAGAGAGGCGTTGGATTTTTCTTCTCCTTCGGTAGGGTCAGGCTCGGGTTCCGGCCGATCGCCTTCACCCGGACGTTGACAAATTCCACCGTCTCTTTCGGTTCGCAGTACGAATACACTTTATTGTGAAGGTCGTGGAAGGTCACGAGGATATCCTGAAGCTCTTTTGGCCCCAGTGTGGCGGTCCGTTTGATGGGTGTGGCCAGCTCCCAAGATTGCCCTTCGTACCGGAGGTCGGCTGACCATTCGATCAATATATCGCGGTCCTCGACGTTCTCATCCTTGAGCTGACGGATCCCCTCTTTTTCCATCGTTCGATAGACGTCGAGCAGATGCTTGAGGTCGATATCATGCTGCTTCTTGGTCAAGGTACGCACATAGTCGTGTGAAACGTCAGCGACCACGAGGCCTACGGCAGAAAAATTGCCGCACATCGGGGGCACGACGATCTTGCTGATACCCAATTCGGATGCAATGTCAACGGCATGATTCGCCGCTGCCCCTCCAAAGGGGACGAGAATAAACTCCCTGAGGTCATAGCCTCTCTGAACCGAAACACCACTGATGCCTTTGGCCATGTTCGCATTGACGATCCGGATGATGCTCAAAGCAGCCTCTTCCACAGAGAGTTTCATCTTCACCGCCACATGCTCTTTGATGGCGTCCCTGGCCTTCTCTGGGTAAAGCGGTAGTTTCCCGCCCAGAAAATACTTGGGGTTGAGGCGGCCCAGGATCACATTGGCATCACTGACCGTGGGAAGCGTACCTCCCCATCCGTAGCAGGCAGGGCCCGGGTTGGATCCGGCACTTTGCGGTCCAACATTGAGGATCCCGCTCTGGTCGACCCAGGCCAGACTGCCTCCGCCCGCTCCGATCGTCTTCATGTCCACCATGGGCAGCTTGATGGGATATTCTCCAACGCCGCCCCATGTCGTGTTTCTTGGCATGCCCTTATCAATGATCGATATATCGAAGGTCGTCCCTCCCATGTCGGCACCAATGGCGTACTCATTCCCGGTGAGCTTGCTGATGAAGGCTGTCGCCATGGCGCCTCCGGCGGGTCCTGAGTTGATCAGGTGAGCTGAATGTTCAGCGGCCACCTCGGCCGTCATCGAACCGCCATTGCTCTGCATAATATGGAGCCGAATTCCACCATACTTTTGTTTCAGACGGTTTTCAAGATTATCCATATACCGTTTAATGACAGGCCCAAGGTATCCGTTCATAACCGTCGTGCACGTTCGCTCATATTCACGGAACTCAGGGCAGATCTCTGAAGAAAGTGAGATTAAGACCTCCGGGAATATCTCACGGCAAATCTCTGCTACCCTTTGTTCATGGCGGGGATTGAGGAAAGAAAAAAGAAGGGAGATCACGATGGCTTCAACTTTCTCTTTCTGCAGAAAGCTCACAGCTTCACGGACTGAATCTTCGTCGAGAGGAGTAAATACTTCTCCTTTGCTGTTGATCCGTTCAATAATCCCTTTCCTTAAGTGCTTCGGGACGAGGGGAGGGGGGTTGTCCACCTCAAAGTCGAATGCCGCTTCTTTCGGACGTGCCACTCGCCGGATCTCTAAGACGTCTTCGAAGCCTTTTGTGGTGATCAGGCCAACTCTCGCCCCCTTTTTCTCAATAATCGCATTGGTGCCGATCGTGGTCCCGTGGATCAGGTAGTCGATCTCTTTTACAGATCTGCCCGATATTTGAAGGATCTCATTAAGACCGTTGATGACACCCTCAGCTAAATCATAGTGTGTGGTAGGGGTCTTGGCATAGTGAAAACTTCCCTTCTTTTCATCCACCATCACCACGTCCGTAAACGTGCCGCCCACATCGATTCCAACCCGCATCACAGACTCCTTTAATTTCGTTTTTCTCCGCGATCGCACCTTCCTATAAAAGGAAGGGGGCAGGGGCGAACACCCAAAGCGCCTTTGTCTTTCTGCCGGAAGGATTCTTCCAAGAGTGAGGAAGTTCGGAGCGGAAGTGAAGACAATCCCCCTTCAAAAGGCGGTGGACCTTGTTTCGAATGTTGAACTCGATCACGTTGTCCAAAACGAGGATCATCTCCTCTCCCCGATGGGACATCTTCGTCTTACCACTGTTTCCCTTTGGGTTGACGATACAGAATATTCCCGTGAGCAAACCATCCTCCATGTTTCCGGCAAGGTTCTCCATCCAGACGTGAACGCGAGAGCTGTAAAGTTTCTTCCGATCTTTGCGTCTTACAAGTTCGAGATCCCTGAACGGCTTCTCTTCGTCGACAAAGTAACTGACGGTTTTGTTTAAGGCCTTTGCAATCTTCATGAGAACGGTAATGGTGGGGATCATGTGATTGTTCTCGATCTTGTGAATCCCGGCAGGGGAGACACCGGAGATTTCTGAGAGCCTTTTAATCGAGAGACGGCCCTCTTTTCGAAGAGCATAGATTCGATCACCAATGTCCTTAATGACTTCCTCTGTCATCGCTCCTCCTGGCCGAGACTCACAGAAATGCAAGCGGTGGGGCAATTCTCTTCACAGTTTCGGCAGACGATGCACATGTCCTGTCGGGTGACCCGGATCCGGTTTCCGGTTTCGTAGAAGCAAGGAATAGGACAAGCGTCGATGCAAATGCCGCAACGCTTGCAGCGATCGTGATCAATCGCAATCTCAAGGCTCACCCTCGAACCTCCAATCCGAACTTCGACATCTTCTGAGGCTTCATCTTCACAAGATGGATCGGTTCCCTTTTTAGGGCCATCCGCCCTGCTTTTTCTCTGATGAAAAGATTGACCAACCAGTCCCGATCGTCGCGGTAGGGGTAGTCCAGGCGATAATGACCTCCCCGGCTTTCCCGGCGCATCAGGGCAGATCGGGTGACCATCTCCGCAACGAGAACCATGTTCCGAGCCTCCACAGCCTCCCTCAATTCTCTACCCGTTTGTGCAAATAGATAAGGAAGGGCTTCGTCTCCAATTTTCTGGATCTCGGAGAGGGCACGTCGCAATCCCTCTTCTTGTCTGAGAAGGCTGACCTCCTGCCACATGATCGATTTGATCCGCGTCTTGATCGCCTGGGGGTTCCCCGCTTCGTTGGGAGATCGGGCCAGGATCGTTTCCAGCTTGGTCCTGGCGTGTCTGCCCTTGGGAAGGGACTTGGTCAAAGGGGTCGCAAGGGCATGAAGAGCAGCGGCTTTACCTGCCCGGGCTCCGTAGACAATCGTCTCAACGAGAGCGTCTCCACCCAACCGCGCAGCTCCGTGAACCCCTCCTGCGACTTCGCCTGCCGCAAAAAGACCTTCCACGTCTGTTTCGGTTGAACTGTTGATCCGGACTCCTCCCAGCGTGCAGATCGCACCCGGAAAGACGTGCACAGGGTTCTGATGGACATCAAACCCTCGAAGCAGACATTTTCGCGTATACTGAGAAGCGATATCCGCTTCCCATTTTTCATCGGGAACATGCCTCAGGTCAAAAAGGACAGCTCCCTGATCTCCTTTCCCGGAGTGAACCTCAAAGGCCATCGCCCTGGCCACCCGCTCCCGGATATCCGTCAGGTGGGCTCCAAACTGTTTATGAAAGGCATCGAGTGCCTCTTTTGACGGAGGCATATATTTCTTGAGAAAATCCTCACCCTCCCTGTTCCGGAGGATGCCATAGAATTCAGCCTCACATTCGTGGCGATCCATCATGGGAAGTCCGGACTCCGCCTGAACGTAGGGTTCGAACTGGACAATTTCCATATCCCTCAGAGTCGCTCCCGCTCTATAGGCAAGCGCATACCCATCTCCCGTGGTATTGTAGGTCGTGTCATTTCGCTCAAAGATTTCCCCGGCCCCTCCTGTGGTGAGGATCACTGACTTCGCATAAATGGTAAACCAATGCCCGTTAAAGATATCGAATCCCCATAATCCTTTCACAGCGTCCTTCTGAACAATCAGCTCCGCCACGACGAGACCAGGCTTCGTTTTGACCCCCAGCGCCTTCCCTGTTTCGAGCAGAGGTTTCACAATGCCTGTCCCGTGAGGATAGGGGACTTTCAGGTAGAGGTCACGGAAATGTTCCACCCCAAAATCCTTCAACTCCAGAACCCTTGCTGGTGCATCGTAGCAGAGCGTCTCAATCAACTCTTGATCGTTCAGGTACTCGCCATGAACGAGGGCTGCCTCAAAATGTTCTCGTGGGGAGTCAAAAATTTTCGTGTAGGCATTCGAAAGGATGCCGGGGAGCGCGGCCTTGAACCCCCCTCCTGAATAACGGGTGTTATTGTTTGTGGCGATGACGACCTTGTCCAGAAGGAGCACGTCCACCCCGTGGCGCCTTGCCTCAATGGCAGCCCGGAGACCCGCGCCTCCGGAGCCCACGATACAGACATCCGTGCGAATTTCCTTCTCCGATCGAAAACGCATCTTGCACCCCAGGGACAAAGTAACCGAAGTATAAAGCTTCCTAGAATCCGTTGTCAAGAAATGTTCTACTATTGTGAATGAAGATTAACCAAAGTGAATTTCCTTATCCTCCTCAATAGGAGAGAGCGTTTTCTTTCTCACTTTTTCATTTCGAAGGGTCTGAGATAGAGAATGACCACTTTAAGGGGGAGACCGTCCCCGTACTGCTTATGAACACCGCGCTGACTCACTTTGTGGGAAAGTGCAGCAAAGAGATTGGCACACTGACCTTCACGGTCACCCGGGGGGCGATTCTTTTCAAATGCGATTCCCTTCATATCTTTTGGGCAAGCTTACCTTCCTCAAGCAGCCACTTTTTATCCAGTTTGAGACTGACCTTTCTCAGTATAATATCCAGGTGCACCGTGGATGGTTGCTTCCCTCCCAGATCCAGGTTCCCACCCACTCCGATATGGGCTCCCCCAAATATCTTCTTATCCTCAAAACCCCCATCGAACTCCGTGACAAATTCATTCACGCCCAGACCTAACTCAGCGATTCCGAAGATCTCACCTTCTCCTTTTTCGAGAAGCGATTTGAAGGCAAGGGCTTCTTTCGACATATCGAAACGGGTTATCTTTCCCTCGGAGATATCAAATCGCACCGGCGTGGGAAGAAGTCCCACGCCGATGAGTGTTCCGTCGGCAATCAATTTGCCCTTTGCCGAACCTTCTATGGGAGGGATTGCTGCTTCGGCGTAATCCGGCAGGGCTCCCCAGTCCCCCGGATTGCGAAGGAAATTCGTGAAAACAACGGCTTTCCTTTCCGTGAGATCAAGCCACAATTCCGTCCCAAGAGCAGAGATCAAGAAAGCCTCCTTTGCCTCTGAGAGCCTCTGGCCCATTGCCTTTGAGACATGAGCAATCCTCTCGGTCTTCTTGGGATCATATGTTCCAATAGGGGTGGTCACGAACCCAACCCTCGCCCCCCTCTCCACAGCTTTGTCCTTTACAGGGTGGTGCCCAAAAACCTGATTGTGGATCGGGCTGACGACCAGCAGGATGACACTGGCCGACCCAAAGCCTGTCAACACCTGATCTGGAAGCCTATCACTCTTCTGGGTCGTCTCAGCAATCGAGGCCGAACTGACAGGCAGACCGAGGGCTTTCCCGGCCTCCACAAATCGCTGGGCTTCAGACTCCCGCCCCGGGACATACATCACAAAAAGGGTATCTGAAGCCTTAATCCCCATGCAGCTTTGCAGCATCAATTTCTCATTTTCCATGAAGCCTCCTCGGAAGAAGGTTTGCTAATGTTGGAAGTTCGTCAAGATGAATGAGCTGGCTCCAGATGCGCTTCGATCCATCTCGGCCGGTTTTTCTTTCCACAATTTGAGTGAATTTCTGATGAAGTTCTTCCCACGTCATGGGGTTTCGCCAGTCCCCCTTCGGATAAGAGACCGAATGAGATAACGATCTTCTACCTTTTAGATAGATCTCTACGCGCGCGGGCCATGCAGCAGGAAAGCGTTTGTTGAGTTCTTCCTCTCCCTTCACTGAGACCCTTCCCGCCACCGCCTTAACGGAGGGGTTTTCCCTATCCTTGAGAAGCCGATCAAGAGTGACCTCGCTGAAGGTTGCAGCGAATCCCAA
>Ga0153916_10004720_pt1 | contig 10318 bp, 8 predicted proteins | sample Opewatmetagenome_FD_109642 | JGI IMG/M metagenome (GOLD analysis project Ga0153916, IMG submission 109642) | Freshwater wetland microbial communities from Ohio, USA - Open water 3 Core 3 Depth 4 metaG | ecosystem: Environmental > Aquatic > Freshwater > Wetlands | place: USA: Ohio, Lake Erie, Old...
ACCAGGGGCAGGACATAATTCTGTACCGAAACATCAAATGAAAGGTCAATCATTTGAAGGAAACGGTCGGTCTCATCAATCTGGAAACCTATATTATAAAATGAATTAACATAGGCATTCAGATTCCTTCGGTTAATCGGAACTCCTTTTGGGATCCCTGTACTTCCGGATGTGAACAGAACAAACATCACGTCTTCAGGTGAAATTGCCGGTAGGTCGAGATTGATCTTTGCAAAAGGCAAAATCCTGGTATCAGTAATTTGAACTAAATTTTTATCCGGGAATAATGTCATTTCAGGCTGGCTTGACAGGACATTATTTATTTCCAGTTGTTCAATAATATTCTGATTGCGGGATGGAGGATTTTTTGGATTTATCGGTACATAAGCTTTACCTGAAAACCAGGTGGCAAGAATGGAAGAACAAGTTTCGATGTCATTAATAGTAACTACCCCTAAAAATTTTTCACCTGGAGCATACTTTTCAATGAAGGCCCGCTGAAAGGAAATGCAATCGGCAAGTTCTCTGAATGTATAATAATGATCATTTATGCAGAATGCATTCCTGTCTTCCATGTTAATGCAAGCTTTTCTAATCTCAACTATTGTCTCCAATTTGTGTTAGTTGTGCAAGTTTTACCCGGTCGATTTTACCATTCTGATTTAATGGTAACTTGTCAAGTGAAGTTATTCCTGAAGGAATCATATAATGGGGGAGTTTTGATTTCAGGTAGTTTTTAATATTGTCAGTATGGTCAGGATAATTTTCAACAAAGAGGTGTATACGAAGATTGTCAATTTTACTTTCAAAGGCAACAGCAGCAACATTTGAAATCCCTGTGAATTCACGCGTGAAATATTCTATTTCACTCAATTCCACCCTGAATCCCTGGATCTTGACCTGGTTATCTAACCTTCCTGTAAACATGAAATCACCATCATTATCAATGAATGCCTCATCACCGGTGTGGTAAAACAAAACCTCCCTGCAATCGAACCACGCTGGTAAGAATGCCGATTTATTGCGCTCTTCATCCTGCCAGTACCCCGGAGTGACCTGTGCACCCGTAAGGCATAGTTCTCCTCTCTGATTTACTGGAAGGATTTGATTATGTTCATCTATAATAATTGCATGTAAATGTTCCATTGGTCTCCCTATACAGACAATACCATTGAAAGACTTGTTTGCAGTTGAGCCGGGGACCCATTCATAGGCAAGGCTGAACACAGTTGCTTCTGTCGGTCCGTAAAAATTGACAAATCTTGCATGCGGGGCACATTCTGCGAAATCCTTTAAAACATTTTCATGTAATGCTTCACCACAGAAATAGCAGTATTTAAGATCATCTAATTTTAATTCACTGAAAAATGACCTGAGATGATTAAGGATTGAGGGAACCATCGGAGCAACGGTCAGTTTTTCTTCTAGAAGCAGGTTAAGAACATGATTATATCGTATTCCCTTATGGGGCACAGTATAAACAGAAGCACCTTTATATAGAGGGGTGAAATAGGTGGCAATTGAAAAATCAAATGTAAGATCAAACATCTGCAGGCACCTGTCCTGTTCATTTATAGAATATCCGATTTTTAAAAATGCATTGATAAAAGCATCCAGATTTCCTCTGGTAATTGGAACACCTTTAGGGATACCGGTACTTCCGGAAGTAAATAACAAATAGGCAATAGTTTCAGGCGAAGGAGGTGGAACAGATATAACCAGATCCGATTCTGAAATGTCCCGGGTGGATAATATCTTCAGATGATTCGTGGAGGTTAGTTCGATTGTTTTTTCCTTAGGAAGGGGCGCTAAGAGTGTTTTAATCCCGGAATGCGAAACGATCCGGATATTTTTATCTGTTGGATTCTGGGGATTAACAGGCATAAATCCCCTGCCGGAAAAAAGTATTGCGAGAATTGAAGAATACGTATCAATATCATCAGCGGCCCATACACCTATTATTTCTTCTTCAGGACTTATATCCTCCAGCGCTGATAAAATACATGCAACCCTTTTTTCAAGATCCTTATATGAGTAAGTTGTCTTTCTAATTTTAAAAGCGGTTCTATCCGGATATGTTTTAAAACTTGATAAAATTCCCTTTAAAAGATTCATATATATTTTATCCAGTTGTAATAATTTTTTTCTCCAGAAGATATTCTGCAAAATCCCAGTCAGAATTTTCGTCCAGATCTATGGACCTATAATTATCCATTTCATATTTTACGATTTTATTAAAATCACGGTAATGCTTTCTGTTGAGTGAACCTATGTTCATAATATAAATTGCACCGTTATATGAAAAAAATTGTGCAAGATCCTGGCGTCTTAATGCAGAACTTTGAATGAACCTTTTAAGATATCCATTATCATTCTCATAAAAAAGAGTTTCCGGATTCCATTCCGCTTTTCTCACGGAAACAACCATATCAATACTATTATTATATAATGTAACAGCCTTACGGATATCTTCTTCAGTCCTGAAGGGAGATGTGGGCTGTAACAATAGAATATGGTTATAGAATCTTCCGTTAGCCTCATACTGCTTAATTGCATGAATGATAACATCATACATGTCGGCAGTATCATTAGCTAATTCATCAGGTCGGGTGAAAGGTACCAGTAATCCCTGTTGCCTGGCAATTTGTATTATTCCTTGATGGTCCGATGACAAGCAGATATCCGGATCTTTAGCAATTTTCCGTGCCAGCTGGATAGAATATAGGATAAGCGGCTTTCCGCCAAGAGGTTTGAGGTTTTTTCCAGGTATACCTTTGGCACCACCTCGGGCAGGTATAATAACCAACATATTTCCATTACTCATGGGCGAATGTGTTTTGCAATTTCTTGCACCTTCTGATAATCTTCTGGTTTTCCAATGTCGATCCAGTATCCAATAATAGGATACCGTGTCACTATTTTACCATTATCAATCAGAATCTGTAAAAAATCAGTTGCATTGAAACTTTTATGTCCAGGTAAAGTTTTAATCAATTCGCGTTTGAACATGTATATACCTGCATTAGAATGATAGGTATAGGTGGGTTTTTCCCTGAAACTCTTCACACGTTCATCATTAAGGTTCAATACTCCATAAGGTACATCCACTATATAGGGTACAGTAGCAATGGACATGTCGGCTTTATGCTCAATGAAGCTATCATAAAAGTCTTCCAGATCAACGTTGGTAAACAGGTCGGCATTCATTACCACCAAAATATTATGTTCAAATTCCCTGATCAGCTTGACTGAACCAAAAGTACCGAGGGGCTCTGTTTCATGTATGTATTGTATGTTAATATCTTTTTCATTTCCATTACCGCATTGTTGTTCAATCATTTCAGCCAGGTAGTTGAGTGTAATGAAAAAATTACGTATACCGAATTGTCGCAAATGGTCGATATTATGGTCAATGATGGATTTATTCCCAACCTTTAGGAGGGATTTAGGTATTTTGTCTGTAAGGGGCCTGAGTCTTTCACCTCTGCCCCCGGCCATCAGAACGGCATCTAAAGGCAAAATGGTTTTCACCACGCTAAAATCAATTACCCTAACGATTTTGCCTGTGTGATCCAATACAGGCAACAGTTTAATACCTTTCTTTTTTATTTCTTTTATCTGTGCAGGATCTGTTTCAACATCATTGATATAATAAAACGGGTAAGACATGAATCTTCCAACTGGATCGCTAAGTTCAAGACCCCTTAGAAAACCACGACGGATATCGCCATCAGTCAGTGTGCCAAGCAATTTTTCTTCTTCGTCTATGACAAAAAGTGTCAATGAACCAGGGACATCATTTAATTTTTTAAATGCTTCCTTAATATTGGTTGTTACTCTGATTAGATGTTTTGAAAGATCAACCATTGGCCTTGAATGTGTTTTTTATTATTGAGATAATTTTATCTGAAGCTTTACTATCACCATAAATGTTACAATTTTTTGGCAGAGCAGAATTATTAATTTTCTCCACCGATTTCAAGATTTCCTCAATGATGATTGGGGTTTGGATGATATTTTCGGTCATTATTCTTCCTTTTTGACGGTTCGCTGCAAATTTCTTCAGGTGTTGCCTTATCATCAGTCCTTTAATGTCTGAATTGGGCATAGTAATAATGATCTGGAATTGTTTTAATTCCTCTTGCATGGGTCCGTATGTATTAAAAGGCCTGGCAACAGTGGGAGGAAGTCCGAAGGAATAATGAAAACTCAGAGCCATTGAATCAGCCGCTATTTTACTGGCACTGTACGGAGACTGAGGCTGGAGTGAATGCTTTTCATCAATAGGTACATATAGTGCATTACCGTATACTTCACTTGTGGATGTATGGATAAACCGCTTGCAGTCATTTTCAAGTGCTATCTGGCAAAGATTTAATGTCCCTATGACATTGGCCTCAACATAACTCCGTGGCGCCTTTCCTTTGATCAGATCTTTGCAGAGATCGCGGTCACGTATGTCACCTGTAATAACTTCGACCTGGTCAAGGCAATTAATATCTTCGAGCCATCCCAATTGTTAAATGAATTATAACATGAAAGAGCCCTTCCCATTATTCCTTTGACGAGAACTGTTTTCATGCTTGAATAAAGTTTATTATGATATTGCTTTTCTGATCCGGTTTATAAGTCTTTTCAATATTTTTCCCCGGGCTCCATACTCATCATCTGCGTAATAACCCTGCCCATACCCATAATTATAACTGTAGCCGTAACCATAATCATAACCATACGCATAGCCGCCATAGTAGCCGGCTACCCTTATGTCATTAATGAGGATACAGAGATTTGTAAATTCTTTTTTGCGGTATAATTCATCGATAAGCGGAAGTATAGCTTTATTGGAATAATTTTGCCTGACGAGAAAAATACTGATATCTGCATGTTTTCCTAGTAAGAGGGCATCTGTCACAACAACAACTGGAGGTGTGTCAAATATGATGTAATCATATTGTTTTCTGGCAAATGTGAAAAAATCTTCCATTCCTCGAGAATCCAGTAGTTCAGCAGGATTTGGAGGAACCGGACCGGAAGATGCAATGAAAAGATTCTGAATCTGTGTTGGATTGATAATATCTTCAAACTTATCTTTCCCGATCAGAAAAGTACTTAGACCACCTTTGGAATTATCAATATTAAAGATCTTGTGAATTTTTGGCTTACGCAGATCAATACCTTCCAGCAGGACTTTCTTATTTGAGGATGCAATAATAGCTGCGAGATTAACAGCAATAAATGTTTTGCCTTCTCCGCTTAAAGCTGATGTGATAGCAATAACCTTTTCTTTCTTTTTGGATTCCAGGTACTGCAGGTTAGTCCTGAGTGACCTGAAAGATTCTGCAATTGAGGATTTGGGATTATCAAATGCAGGGATATCAGAATCATATGAATTGTGTCCGATAGCTCCAAGAATCGGAGTTTTGGTATATTTCTCAATGTCTTTTCTGTTCAGTATTTTGTTATTAAAATACTCATATACAACAATAATTATTAGGGGCAGTAGAAATCCCAGAAGAAGTGCGATCATGTAGTTAAATGAATTCCTCGGTCTGATTTTCAAAGCATTATCCAATCTGGCGAAATCAATGATTTTATTATCTGGGATATTTGAAGCTTTAGCAATACCTGCTTCGGCTCTTTTTTCCAGGAGATAGGTATAAATATTGTCAATAAGGGTAAAACTCCTTTGTATATTAATCAATTCCCTCTCCGTTACAGGCAACTGGAGTATCTCATTTTCAACATCTCTGATTTGTCGATCGATCTCATTTTCTAAGACGCTCAGATTGTTTAGGTTATTTCTGGCGTTTTCCAATATTGATTCACGTGTGTTATTGATCTGCTGAATAATGAGTTCATATGAGGGAATATTGTCCTGTACACTATAGGATAGTATGAGTTTCTGCCTGGAATATTCAATAAGCTGGTTAACCAGACTGTTTAATAAAACATCCTCAATGCCCATCACAGCAGGAGCGGTTATTGCGTCATATTCTGTTTTTTTACTGAGATAATCCACAAGGTATTCATAATATCTTTTCTTGATTTCCAGCATTTTCCTATCAGTTTCCATTTGCGTTAAATGGCTTATGATCCTCTGGCCTTCATCACTAATGTTAATGATCCTGTTAGCAAGCCTGAATTTTAAAAGTTGTATTTCCGCCTTTCTTAGTGAATCAGCAAATTCACTCAGCTGGGAATCGATGAATTCAATGGAATTAATAGCAATCTGGTTCTTTTCTTCCAGCCCAGAACGTATATATACTTCGCATAACTTGTTCAGGTAATCAGCTTCCTGCGAAGGGACAAAGCCTGATATGGCTAGTTCAAGTATTGAACCTTTGGTATCATTCAGGGTAATATTTAATTTATTCCGGTATTGCTTAGAAAGTGTATTATAGTTATTGATATAGAAGTAATATTTATTGGAGGCACCAGTTTTAGGGACAAATCCTTCGGGATTTCGTAATCGGACAGTTAAGTGAAAGTTTTCATTCTCAAATGGTTCACCAAAAGAAAGTTCTTTAAAGACATCAGCATCTTTATTAATTTGAAGCTTATATTTTTCAGGAGATAAAATTGTAATGTATACTGGCCTTCCACGCAGATTGATTTTAGAGGTATCAAGTTCAACATAAAACGGACACATATTATATAATTTAGCTTCTTTGATTCCTCTACGTCCTACCTTTATATAAGTTATTTCGAAATCCTTTAGTTCAAGTAATGCCCTGTGGGCCAATGTATATGATTTAAGAACACCCATTTCATTCTGTACATTCATCCGGCTGGTAAACATTTCAAGGCCTTCAATGATGTTTTCTGCACCTGTCAGACCTTTCCCTCTTGCATCATCCCTTACCATGACTGTGGCATTTACACGGTATATGGGCTCAGAATACCGGTTAATGAGGTATGCAATGGATACTGTGATAAACAACGCTATAACAAACCAGTACCAATTAAAAAGTATCTTAAACAGAAACTTCTTCAGGTCAATGCTCTCATCACGGAAAAAATGTTCGCTATAATCCTCCATTACGATCTTATTTTTGAATAAAACTCAGAATCAGAATGAGTGTTGATAAGGATGTCAAAAAAAGACTCAGGGTTGGAATATTTAACCTGAAGGATTTACTTTTTATGGGCTCAACTATGACAATGTCATTTGGCAGTAAAAAAAATCCTTCGGATAATAAAAGGCTTTTATCCTGTAGATTAATATGATATGTTGTAGTCCCTTCAGGATTTGGCCTTACTACCAGGACTTCCTTTCGGTTGCCATAATCTGTGATATCACCTGCCATTCCAATGGCTTCCAGGACAGTCAACTGGTTGTTGAAATTTGTATATGTGCCTGGCTTATTCACTTCCCCGATTACTGTGACTTTGAAACTTATCAGTTTAACAATGACAGTGGCATCTTTAAGAAAAATATTGGCTTTGCCCTGAATATTGCTTGTTGCCTCATCAATTGTCAATCCGAGAACATTAACTTGACCAAGAACAGGAATTGTCACATTACCTGAGTCATTAACTGTATACCCGTTTATATAAAGACTTGTTTCATTCTGGTATAACTGGGTCGCATAACGTCCGGACCCCACGTTTAAAATATCGCTGAGTTGGTCATTCATGGTTATGAAACTGATATATAAGATATCCCGCTTCTGGATCTGGTAATCAGGATACCTGTAAGGGAAAAAATTCGGAGTTTTTAATGTATCCAGGTTACTGAGATAGAGCAATTCCTTCTGCGTGGTACAGGCAGAGCCAATCAATAATAATATTATTATTATGCCACAATATTTGTGCATATTTCTAATCTTTAAAGCACTAAATACTATTCCGATACCAGCTTCATTGAAAATGATTCTGGTCCGGTCGCCCTTAAGAAATATATACCTTTGGGCAGATCCGTCATATCCAGGGTAATTTCTCCAAAACCGGGACTATCAATAGATCTCACAAGCTTACCAGTATAATCAAATATTTCAATTTTAGAGAAAGCATGATTTTCTTGCAATGTTATAAAGAATCTCTCATTGAATGGATTCGGATAAACTGTTATTTCACCCTGGCTACCTGAAAACGCGGAAGTATATCCACTTTTGAGTTTACCCTGGGTATTGTTACCATCTGAATCCTTACACTTTCCAAGACAATCTCCATGTGCCAGGTGGGCATGCACTGCGTTTACGGAAATGCATATTGTATTTCCCTTATGGCAAATCTCAGCCTTATGAGGACTGTCTGATTCATAATGATATACCCTCTTGACGTCATCAACCCATGCACCATCAATCCATAACTGATTATAACGTTCAATTATCCTGCCTCTGTTATCAGAAATATGTTCGACTCTGAGGGTATTTTCCCAGATATCATCTTCATTTTTTACCTGGACTAATCTTTCTGCGAGGAGGGCATTCCTATCATATGAATAAAAGTTCTGGCGGAACATCTCACCTCCATTTACACGGGTTTCAGTGGTACCTGTAAGCATCATGCAGTTATCATATGTATATCTATGAATCACATAATTTGCCCATTTACCGTCTATCCAACGCTGCCTCATGAATCCGGTCGGATTCTTTTCCTGGTCATACCAGTAGATATGTCTTTGTGTGAAATTCCATCCGGTTGACAGTAACTCTTTAATTGTAAGTTTCCACAGGTTATTATCTGCATTGTATGTATAATAATATAAAACATTGTCCTGCCAGACACCCTCTATAAAGTATTGCAAAGTCCTTTTCATCAACAGCTGATTGGCCGCATATTCATATAGATATTTCTGGGAAAACATGTTATTCTGGTGATCAAAGACATTAATTTCAGCTAAATTCTGATAATCATTGTATGTATAATAGAACGTCTGATCTTTTTGCCAGCCGTTTAACTCCGGAAGCCAACGGTAAACATCAATCCAATCGACGCGGGGATTAATACATTCCTTATTGTGCTGTTTATCATTACAGAAATATTCATTTATAGCTGGATTTTCAAGAGACTGGGCTACAGTGACTGAGCTGATAAAGCCTAACAGGATATAAAAAGTGTATAATTTTTTCATAGCAATATAATTTATGTCAATAATTACAGTTTGGTTTTAATTAGTATTAAGAACTGATACAAAGTTAATAACATTTTAATAATCAAAAATTTGAATTCCTCCATCCGAAAGCTCCGCCTCCTCAGTCCCATCTGCAATTTGCCGATGAACTAAGAAGATGCTGATTTTTATCTATTCTTCAACTCACTCAGAGCTGAGATTATTTCTTTCTTTCAAGCCCGGAACTAAATTCCGGACCATTAATTTTTGATTTCTATTACTCTGTATCTAATCATTAATATCTCATTTATCAAAATATTACAAGTTTGCAGGCTCGTGGACTTCATATCCCACTTGCTAAGCTGTCGGTATCAGTTCGACTTAGACATTTTGCTTCGCTATGCTTGCAAAATTTCGGTCTCACTGACTTGCAAACTCGCAGACTCTTAGTCACTCTTTCCAGAGTAATAAGACTTTCTCTTCGTTAGTATTGGTTGCATAATTTTTAAATTCTTCTTCGTCAAAAATAACATAGCGAACCTTTCTGTTGATAAGCTTTTCAACTTTTTCTATCAGCCGGGCCAAATACTGCCTGTCAATGCCATCACAGACAAATACAAGATCGATAATATGGTTATCCCTTCCCTCTGCAAAATCACCGACGATATATGCACATTTAAGATCTCCCATCTTCCTGATCACCCTATCAATGATCTGGTCGAAGCCTACATATTTCATTAAAATGTTATTGATATCAGGAAAAAGGGGATGTTTTGTATTAGCCCTGTAATACTTTTTATTACCAGTAGTGGAAGCGGTTAATAAATGGGCTTTTTCAAACTTATTCAACTCAAGACGAATGGCATTGGAAGATTCACCGAATTCCGACTCTAATTGCCTTAAATAAGCTTTCGATCCTGAATTTAGAAAAAACTTCAAAAGCAGCTTCAGACGTGTCTTTGATGTGATAAGTGTATCTAACATCAAATAATGTTTGAGTAGTAAATCTACTCAATATTTATTTATAATCAAATTTTTAAACTTAAAAAGTAGATTCCTCATCTCAGGCTCACCCCCTTTTATTGCCTTCACTATAGTTCCGGCAGGGGGTGAGTCGAAAAGTAACTTAAATGAATACCAGGTATTTTTCTGGCAGTCGGGGAAAAATATTTGATTCAATTTAGCGCTTGATTTAATTTAATCTATAAGAAATTATAAAATCAAATTGGCTTTTAAGTAATTTGTATTTAATTTTGTACAAAA
>Ga0153916_10004722_pt1 | contig 10317 bp, 8 predicted proteins | sample Opewatmetagenome_FD_109642 | JGI IMG/M metagenome (GOLD analysis project Ga0153916, IMG submission 109642) | Freshwater wetland microbial communities from Ohio, USA - Open water 3 Core 3 Depth 4 metaG | ecosystem: Environmental > Aquatic > Freshwater > Wetlands | place: USA: Ohio, Lake Erie, Old...
CCGCCGGCGCGATGAACGCAACTGCTTGCCTTTGGTCATGGACCTGACCAACCCAACGTCAGGTTTGGGCTGGGCCGGTACCGAGCGCATGTCGCTTCTCGCGCGCGGTCCCGCATCCGCCGTGCTTGCTCTGGCGCTTGTTCATCACCTGGCGATCGGCAATAACGTCCCGCTGCCTGAGCTGGCGTCCTTCTTTGCGCGTTGCGGGAGGTGGTTGATCGTCGAATTCGTGCCCAAGGATGACCCCCAAGTGCAGCGCTTGCTCGTGAGCCGGGAAGATATCTTCGACTCCTACACGCTGGAAGGATTCGAGGGCGCTTTTGGCAAGGTGTTCGCCATCCGCGATAGGCAGGTCGTGCCGGGCACCTCGCGCCAACTCTTTCTGATGGAAATCCACCCCGGCCTGCCATGAGGCGAATCTGGTACCTCCATCCGCTGCTCTTCGCGCTCTATCCGGCGCTGGCGCAGTTCGCCTTCAACGCCGCCGAGAATGCGCGCGAAGTGTGCTTCGTCAACCCGCAGATGAAGATCGTGATCGACGATAGTGCCTGCCCGAGCGGACGCCGATCCTCAGCGCTCACTACCACCCGGAAGGAGGCGCGGGGAGGTTCCATCCATCAAACACGCCGGTCAATAGTCTCCAAGTGGTGCCCGAAACCGTCTTCGCCGCCGACCTGCCGCTACTGCCCGACGTCGGCTACTACTCGGCCTGGAGCACCCTGTACGACTTCGTGGCCGCCGGCTATCACGTCGACCAGCCATGCGTTAATGCCACTGCCCAACAGCAATTCATGATTCCTCATCCTGTCGCACCCTCTTCGCGTCGTACACCCGTTGCCAGCCTGCTGCTACTCTTTGTCGGGCTTCGTGTAGGGTTGGCCATGTGGATGTGGCTCGTTGTGCAACGAGTTCCGATGCCGCTGTGGCCGGATGACAAGTTGCGCCCATACTATGGCGTCGCGGTCGAGCAGAATCAAATCCTGGCGCCGTGGCAGCGATGGGACACGCTGCACTACCAGGCTATCGCCGAGCGGGGGTACGCGGCTTTCGATACGGCCTTGTTCGTCCCGCCGCTCTTCCCGGGATTGATGAGGCTGGGGTCGGTGCCTCTGGGCGGGAGTACGCTGCTTGCCGGTCTTGTGTTCTCCAGCGCGGCGGCGCTGCTCCTGCTCTTCGCGCTCTATCGCCTCAGCCGATTTGAGTTGGGCGATGCGCCCGCGGCATGGCGCGCTGTCCTTTACCTGGCCCTTTTTCCGTCCGCTTTCTTCCTTTTTGCCGCTTACACCGAATCGATCTTCCTGCTCGCCGCGGTCATGATGCTCTGGCACCTTCGCCGCACCGAGTGGGTGCGTGCCGGCGCCTGGGCGGCGCTGGCGTCGCTTTCAAGGCTTCCAGGTGCTCTGGTCCTGATTCCGTTGGCCTGGGAGGCCCTACGTTCAATGGCGGGCACCCGCAAGGTCCATCCCCTGCTGGGGGTCGCTGTTGGTGCCGCGGGCGCGTTGGCCTTCCCGCTGTACATCTGGGCGCGCCTGGGATTGGCGCCGTGGACCCCGCTTCTCGTGCAGGCCGAGCGGTTCGGGGGCGGGTTCACGTTCCCGGGAGTGAACCTCGTTCAGGCGGTGAGGAATGCCTTCGGCGGCCCGTTCTTCATCACCGACGGCCTGGATATCATCTTCCTCATCGGCGCGATCGTGATGGTCGTTCCGGTGTGGCGAAAGCTTCCCCGCGTCTACGGGGTCTACTACGCTACCTACCTGGCGCTCTTTGTGACGCGGACGGGCGGAACTGAGCCACTCGTGGGCATGGTGCGCTACGTGTTGGCCTTCTTCCCGGCATGCATCATCCTCGGCGCGTGGGGAGCGAAGCGCTGGGTCAATCGGGTTGTAGTGTACGTCGGCCTCAGCGGGGTGCTATTCATGTCGGCCTCCTTCGCGCTTTGGTTGTGGATGGGATGAGCAGGCCGATTGGGATGCTGAAGGTGGAACAGCCGTAACACGATGATCCTACCGACCGAGAGCGGCACGCCATTGAACACTAGCGCAGGAACGTCTGGGACATCGCTGCGTGGAAGTCGCCCCGCTGCGTTGGCAGTGATCGCCACGGCGGGGGTCTTCCTCCTTGCGCGTGTCGTCTGGCCGGAGCGTCAGGCCTCGGCCGCAGGGTGGATAGCCTTGGCGAACGCTGCCTTTGCCGTAGCGCTACTGTTTGTCGTCGCCGTCATTGCCTGCGGTGCCGGAAGGCGACTTGCGAGGCTCGTCGGCGCGACGACGAGGTCGGGAATAGAGACGATGCTCTTGGCTGAGGCGCTCGGCCTTGGTGCCGTCGCCTACGGATTCATGGCCTTGGGCCTGGCTGGTTTCTTCAATGCCTGGGCTTTCGCTTGTTGGCTCGCCGTTCTCGCTGCCTGGGCGAGACGTGAGGCCTGGGACGCGCTCTTGGCGCTATTGGCCTCCCTCACCAGACTGGGCGCCAGGTGGCGGCAGGCGCCCATGGCTCAGCGCATGGTCGTCATTGCCGGCCTGATCCTCCTGGCCTTGGCTTTCCTTCAGGCGCTTGCGCCGCCGTGGGACTATGACGGACTGATGTATCACTTGCAGGGACCGCGGCTGTTTCTGGGTTCAGGCCGGATCGTACTGCTGCCGGAAAACTGGCAAGCTAACGGGCCGTTCACAGTGGAGATGCTCTTTTCGCTTGGACTGGCCTTCGGGAGCGACGTCTTTGCCAAGTTGGTCCACGTCGCATACGCCGCGATGCTCGTGTTGGCCACATTCATTCTCGGCCGCCGAGCGCTAGGTGGGGGCGCGGGCTGGGTAACCGCCGCGCTCCTGCTTGGCATCCCGCTCTTCTCGTTCTGGGCGAGCCTGGCTTATATCGACATGGCGTGGGCGCTCTACAACACGCTGACAATCCTCTGCCTGGTGCGCTGGAACGAAGACAAACATCGCAGCGATCTTGTCTTCGCGGGATTGTTCGCGGGCCTTTCCGCCGGAACCAAGTATCTGGGATTGGGCACGGCACTCGTGTGCGGCTTGTGGCTGTTGTGGAGCCTTCGAGGGCGGTCATGGCGGACCGTGGCGGGCACTGCGTTCACGTTCGGCGGCTTGGCACTTGCCGTCGCGCTTCCCTGGTATGTCAAGAATTGGATTGCCGCCGGCAATCCAATCTTTCCATTCATGTGGGGCGGACCGGGATGGGACAAGTTGCGGTTGAGCTTCCTCACGGATTATTTGGGCAGCTTCGGTGCGGGGCGAACACCGCTCGACTTCTTGCTGCTTCCCTGGAACCTTTTTGTTCACTCGACTCGCTTCGGGACGTTCATGCGCGTGCTCGAAGTCCCAAATGCGCTGCTGATCCTTGCGCTGCTCTACCCGTTGGCCCGCCGCACGCCCGCCGCCGACGCGATTGCGGCCATGGGGGCGGGTGGGTTTCTGCTTTGGGCCGTCGGATCACAGCAAACGAGGTTTCTCTTGCCTGTTTTCCCAGCCCTGGCCGTGGGGGCGGCCGCGGTCCTTGTTCGAACGGTGGAAACGGCCAACAGACGGCGCTGGCGAAGGTCGGCAGGCATTTTGCTGCTCGCCGCCCCCGTGGCTGCGGCTGTGTTTTGGAGCGCCTACCTGATGTGGTATGCGCAGCCGTTGCCTGTTGTGCTGGGGCTCGAATCCAAGGCTTCCTTCCTGCAAACGCGGGTGCCCAACTATCGGGCGATGGAATACATTGAATCCCGTCTTGCAGAATCGACCCGTGTGCTCATGTTGTGGGATGGTGAGGGCTACTACTGCGATTCACGTTGTCTGCCGGACACCGACCAATCGCAAATGTTGAGGCTGGCATCGCGCCACCAGACTCCTGAGGAGCTTGCGGCCGGACTGCATCGGCAAGGTGTGACCCATGTGCTCTTCTCGCATGACAGCGATGTTTTCATCGAGGAACGGGATCCTAGCGGCCACCACCGCGACGCCAGAGATCTATTGCTCAACGCGTTCCTGCCTTCGTGTGCCTCGGAGGTCTATGCGGACGACTGGGTGGCACTGTACGCACTCGAATGCGCACCTTCGGGCTAATGGCTGAGCAGCGTCGCTTGGCCGAGTTAGAACCTTGCTGTTCGGCGTTTGTCAGGTGTCGGAACGATACTCCTCCATTTGCAGGTTACTGACTGATGAAACGAGCGTGGTACCTGCACCCAATACTCTTCGCCGCCTATCCTGCCCTAGGGGAGGTGGCATTCAACGTCACGCAGAATTCTCCTTTCCTTGGCGGACGAATCATCATTCTCTCTCTGCTGGTGGGAGGCGTGCTGCTCCTGCTGGCATGGCTCGCCACGCGGGACGGGCATCGAGCCGCCTTCCTCGCATCGCTGATCGTCTTTCCGGTTCTGGGCTATGGGCATGTCTATCGCCTCGTGGAGGGCAAGCAGATCGGATCGATCGTTTGGGGCCGGCATGAGATAGTGCTTGGGGCGTGGGTGCTGGTCATTCTATTGCTCGGCAGCAGCTGGACTTGGAGGCACCTGCGAAATCCCCAGCTCATCACCCAGTTTATGAACGTGGCTGCTGTGGCGGCCGTCGCACTGCCCTTGCTCAAGATCGCCTGGTTTCTTGCCGCCACAGGAGTGGACTCCCTCAAGCTCCGAGGAAAGCAGTATTCCTTAGCGCCCGAGTCCATTGCGCTTCGCGCGGAAGTTCTCCCCGACATCTACTACATTGTCCTCGACGGATACGGTCGGGAGGACGTGCTGCGCGAAATGTACGGCATCGACAACAGCGACTTCTCGGGCCACCTCGCTTCGCGCGGCTTCGTTGTTGCTTCGCAGGCCCAGGCCAATTACATGCAGACGGCGCTTTCGATGGCATCGTCGTTCAATCTCGGCTACATGGATGAGCTGGCGGGGCTGCTTGGCCCAAGCTCTCAGGACCGGGAACCCTTGGTCGAACTTGTGAGGCACAGCGTCGTTCGCGAACGCTTGGCGAGGCTCGGATATGAGATGGTCGCTCTCTCGAGCGGCAGCTACTTCACCGAGATTCGTGACGCCGACCTCTACCTTTCTCCATTCGCGACGGACCTGAATGAGTTAGAGGGACTATGGCTGAGCACCACGGCAGCGGCCGTCGTCGAGAATCCGGAAGCGCTGGGGCTATCGATCCCCTCGTATGAAAACCGTCGCGTCCTCATTCGCTACGCCCTCGAGCAGCTTGAGACCGCCGGGCAGCGCCCGGGGCCGCAGTTCGTGTTTGCGCACATCATCGCCCCGCATCCGCCCTTCATCTTCGACGCTGCGGGCGGCTCGGTCGAGCCGCCCTGGCCGTATAACCCCGGCGACGGCGACATGTGCTGTGGCACCGATCAGGACTATCGTGCGGGCTACACCTCGGAGGTGACTTTCGTCAACAATCAGATGATGCAGGTTCTCGACACCATCCTTGAGCACTCCGAGACTCCGCCGGTCATCCTGATACAGGGAGATCATGGCCCGGGTGCCTTGCTCAACTTCCGCGACATCGAGAGAACATGTCTGCGTGAGCGGATTCCGATCTTGAGCGCGTATTACCTGCCCGGCGAGGGGAGGAGGGCGATCTATCCTGAAATCACTCCAGTCAACAGCTTCCGCGTCGTCTTCAACTCGTTGTTCGGCGCGGGCTTACCACTCCTTCCGGACAACAGCTACTACTCGACCTGGTATCGGCCCTATGATTTCGTCGACGTGCGCGACCGTGTACAGACGAGGTGCGAACCTCTAGGCGGCCCGGATGTTGCTCCATGATCGCTACCAAAGGAGGTGGGCCGATCGGCCTCAGCGCGCGGACAGGGTGGGGATCGTGGCCCACCACCGCCGATATGCGCGTGACGGACTCCATGCGGGGTGAGTCATCCACCCGACTTCGACCGAGCCGCATTGGTCTTGCAGATCGAGCCCGAGCCGTCACCCGAATGATTGCGAGGAGACCCCGGCGGGAAGAGGCGCGTTGCCTGGCGCTTGACCTTGCCAATTCGCTGGACGACAATAGGCTAGGTCATCTCACCTCCGTTGCTTGGGCACACGACTCGATGAGCCCAAACCACCCTACAGAATGCTTGCCGTGGATTGTGGCAATGTGCGCTCTGGTGATACGTGGTGCCATCGTCCTGCGCGTCCTCTCGATGCATGCCTGAGAGCCCCAGGCCTTCGCCCCGTGCACGCTGCTTCTTGTCGGTGTTGGCTTGCTCATCGCCTTGCCGGGAGTTGGCGAGCCGCGTCAACATGCGATCCGGCAGGGCACGCGGACTGCGCGCCCCTTTGCGTGTGGGCATCCCGGCTCGTCGTTGTGGTACGCGGGGGCAACATTGCGGATGGCGCACGAGACACGCCGGCGGTCGCGACGCTTCTCTGAACGAGTCCGGCCCAGATCGCATGCGCCTCGCACTGGGCAGCGGCTGGGTTGGCCTGTACGAGATGCCATGCGGTGCGGGCGGCGGATGAAGGTCCGTCACCGAGGGAAGGGACCTCACGATGACCCACTCGATCAGCTCGCTGACCATCGTTGTTCCGGTCCACGACGAAGAGGCGATTCTCGTTGGGCAAGTGACGGCGATGGCCTCCGGACTGGCGACGCTGGGACGTCCCTTCGAGCTGCTGATCGTCGAGAACGGCAGTAGCGATCGAACTCCTGCCCTGGCCGATGAGCTGGCCAGTCGGATTCCGAGCGTGCGCGTATTGGCCCTGCCCCAGGGAGACTATGGTCTCGCATTGCGCCAGGGAATCCTTGACGCTCGGAACGATGTGGTCATCGTCTTCAACGTCGAGTTCTGGAGCCTCGAGTTCGTTGAGATCGCGCTGGCCGCCCTGCAAACCCGCGATATGGTCATCGGCTCGAAGTCGGCCCCTGGAGCGCATGACGAACGGCCGTGGCTGCGCCGCACGATTACCCGCACCTACAATCTCATGCTGCACTTGCTCTGGGGCTTCGACGGGACAGATACGCACGGGATGAAGGCGTTCCACCGCGCCGCTCTCGCTCCCATCGCCCAGGCGTGCCGCAGCTCCGGTTTCGTGTTCGATACCGAGCTTGTCTTGCGGGCTCAGCGGGCCGGGTTATCGAAGATCGAACTGCCGACGGACGCCAAGGAACTCAGAGCTCCGACGACCCGCTCCCTCTTCCGCCGCGTCCCGGGCGTGCTCTCCAACTTGCTGCGCCTGTGGCGGGGCCTTGACGTTGCGAAGAAGTGACACCAACCGAGATGTCGCCTTCAAGCTGCCGAGCGTGTGGCTCCACGTCCTTGAGGCCCTGGGCGCGCATCCGGCACTTCGATCTGCTTCGATGTGCCGTCTGTGGTTCGGCCACAACGGACTCCGACATGAGTCCGGCCGAGGCGCGGGCGTTTTATGAGGAGTCGTACTTTCGGGGCGGCGATTACGACGACTACCGGCGCGACGAAGAGATCATCAAGCACAACTTCGAGCGCTTCGCGCGCGCCATTGCGACACGCAACCCGCGCGGTCGCCTGCTGGAAGTTGGCTGTGCTTACGGGTTCTTTCTCGATGTGGCTCAGCGACAGTGGGCTGTGGAGGGGATCGACGTTTCCGAAGCCGCCATCGCAAGCGCAAGCGAACGCCATTCTGGCCGGGTGTATTGCGGCGACTTGCTAACCCAACCGCTGGAGTCCGGCGCCTACGACTGGGTGGTGGCATGGGACGTGATCGAACACGTGGACCGGCCGAGGGAGTACTTGCGGCGAATGGCGGAACTCCTGAGGCCGAGTGGTCACCTGGCGATGACCACGGGGGACTTTGGAAGCCTGGCTGCGAAACTGACAGGCAGGCGCTGGCGGCTGCTCACGCCTCCCAGCCACCTGACCTACTTTACGCGGGAGGGCATGTGCCATGCCTTGCGCGAGGCAGGATTGGCCGACGTCAAGATCGGCACTGCCGGCTACGAACGCTCTTTCAGCTTCATGCTCTTCCGCCTGTTCGGTCCCTCAGCCGCGCGCCGCCTCTTCCCGCCGGGCTCGGTCCGCGCGCGATGGGTCGATTGCATGCGCTTTTACCTTGATCTCGGCGACGTCATGCTCGTCATCGCTCGCTCTGCCACGGGCGGAGTGATCTCGTGAAGCGGGTCCGCGTCTGGCTGGCCTCGCCCGGCCTTCCCCGGTACGTGCTGCTCGGCTTCGGCGTGGCGCTCCTGCTCACATTCCACGCCTGGAGCCTAATGCGCTTCCCTGCTCCTTTTGTGGACGAGGCCTGGTACGCCAGCCGGAGTTGGGGCCTCATCACAACGCACAAGGCCTTCGGCGTCTTGGACGCAGGCGTGTTCGATCGTTTCCCAGGGTACTGGACCTACTTCCAGTGGTTGCCAGTGTGGCTGCAATCACTGGTTGTGCGGCTTGCCGGCGGGCCGTCGCTTCCGGGTCTGCGTGCCTTGTCGCTCGGGTTCGGGATGATTCTGGCCGCAGCGGTCTACTCGATCGGGTCGTCTATCGGCGGCCGTAGACTGGGAACGCTTGCGGCGACGTTACTGCTCATTTCGCAGCCCTTTCTCTACTCGGCCCACATGGCCCGCTACGACGTCATGGCCGCCGCCTGCGGGTACGGTGCGATTGCGATCGTTCTGCGAAACCGCGCCCGGCGGTTTATTCCGGGTGTGTGCGCCGGATTGCTGGTGGGGTTGGCCTTCGAGATTCATCCTCTCAGCTCAGTCTTCGTTCCACCGCTTGCCGCCCTCCTTCTGCTGGAAGACGGTCGCGCTGTCCTGAAGGACCGCGCGGCATGGGGCATCTTCGTCGGCGGTGCTGCGGGTCTGCTGCTGTACCTCCTGCTGCATGTGGTGCCCTATCCTGCCACCTATGCAGCTCTCACCGGCCTCGTGTACGGGCCAACACATACCCCGCCCATTGCGTCATGGGATTTGTCTATCCTTCTGACTGGGTTGGTCGATGAATTGGGGCTACTCTTCTTCGTGTATCTGTTCGGCCTGCTGGCTGTTCTGATCGCCATCGTCCGCCTGTATTTCAACCGGGGGAAGGCAACCCGGGCGCTTCTGGTACTCGCTCTTGCCATGATTCTCAGTCATGCCCTGCTTGTCCGTAACAAGTTCTTCTACTACGCAATCCTCGCGACGCCTTCGATTGACCTGCTCTTGGCCGCGTTCCTGATTGAGGAGACCCGCGCGGTGCGGGGTGGACTGCGCCGGCGGTGGATCGGCCTGGCGATGGCGTGCCTCGCGCTCGGCGCCTCTGTTGGACTCTATGTTCTGCCATTGCGCACGGACCAATACCGGGTCTACCTTCAAGCGCAGTCTCGCATCAATGCGACAATACGACCGGGCGACGTCATGATGGGATCTCAGACCTACTGGTTTGGATTGCGAGATCACACCTATTACTCCTGGGAGCAGCTTGTCTACTACCGCAGGTACGCTCCGGGAAGTTCGCTCGAGGCGGCGATGGCGGAATTCGCGCCGGATGTGTTCGTCCTGGACGGCCACATAAGGGAGTATCTGACGGAGGGAAGCGAAGGGGAGGCTGCTTTGTACTCCGGCCTGCTCGCACTTTCGCGCCCGGATCTGGAGCAGTTGCTGCTGCGTCGCGGAGCGTTGGTCGACGAATTCGATGCCGGGAGCTACGGCCGAATCCAAATCTACCGAATGACTTGGTCCGAATCGGCAGCCAAGAGCGGTTTGGCTCCAGCACATTCGGAATCGGTCCAGGGCGAGATGACCTGGACCTCACCTGTTCAGATGGAGCATCTCCCGTGGCGAGCGACCGAGAATTGAAATCGGCGGCCGGAAGGCGTCTGGGCGAATCCGGGCGCCACTTTGTTCCGCTGGTTGCCGCCGGCTTGATGCTGCTGTTCGTCTTGCGCGTTCTCTCCTCACACACCTGGGATCCTCTGACCTTCGTCCTGCGCACGCCGCCGGACTTGCCTGCAGGCCAGACCTGGGGCGTGGGGTACGACGGGCGCTTCGCCTACGCCATCGCCGCAAACCCGTGGGGCTCAACCGTGGATCTCGACCAGCCAGAACTGCGCTATCAGCGCATTCTCTATCCGCTGGTGGTCAAGCTGCTCAGTTTCGGCAACCCCGAGGTCGTGCCGTGGATGTTGCTCTTGGTCAACCTGGCTGCCTCGATGGCCTGTGCTGCGGCGCTCGCGCAATTACTCGAGCGGCGCGGTGCATCGCCATGGCTGGCTCTGGTTCTTGTGCTTTCGCTTGGCTTCCTCCTCGCGCTGCGAATGGATTTGCTGGAACCGCTGGCTTTGGCCCTCTCGCTGTGGGCGTGGTGCGCGTTGGAGCGCCGGCGCATTGTGCTCGGCGCCGTGCTGCTCGCGTTGGGTGCGCTGGCCAAGGA
>Ga0153916_10004723_pt1 | contig 10317 bp, 11 predicted proteins | sample Opewatmetagenome_FD_109642 | JGI IMG/M metagenome (GOLD analysis project Ga0153916, IMG submission 109642) | Freshwater wetland microbial communities from Ohio, USA - Open water 3 Core 3 Depth 4 metaG | ecosystem: Environmental > Aquatic > Freshwater > Wetlands | place: USA: Ohio, Lake Erie...
AAAAAGATATGTGGTGCGCCTTCAAATCCATCGGAGCAGTCAAAATAAAACAGCCCAAGGAGCGAGCCTTGGACCGTCTTCTTGTACTTCTTCCAACGAGAACTTGCTGGCATTCCTACAGGGGGCAAGTGTACCAGTGAATCAGCAATCCGTCAAGTAACTTCTTAGCTATAATTTAGGCATGAAACAAGCTTCGAAAAGATGGTTGGATAAGCAGGAGGTTTCTTAGGTCATGCGTCATAACCGTGAAGAAGTGATTGAACGCACAATTCAGGAGTTCGAACTCCTCGACCATCTGGTCGCAAACCTTTCCAATGAGGAATGGAATCAGCTCCTGCTCCGGCCTGAGGCCAAAGATCCTTGGACTGTGAAGGATGCCCTGGCCCATATTACGCATTGGAAGGCTGACGTGGCCAGATCTGCCAGGGGGCAGCGCCGCCTACCCGAGGAGCGCGGGTTGGGGGAAAACGAGGCGAACCATCTCATCTACCTACGCTGGCGCGATCGCTCTCCCCAGGAAGTTCTAGCCTGGCACAGACAGGTTCAGGAGGATGTGTTGGTCGTATTGAGAGCGGCGCCTGATGAATGGTTCAGAGGTAGGGAGCGTAGACTGGAATGGCCCTACGACCTCGACGGTCATTCTGCCTATCACCGGGTAAAGGATATCGAACGAGCATTGGCAGCCAGGGTTGAGATTGACTGATTGCCTGGAACCATGCGCCGCCACCTCGTACTGACCTAACAAATGGGCAGTACATCATGAAGACAACTGATGTCCGCTCCTCTACCTACATTCATTGGGCAGGCGAGGTCGCACGACAGCTTCTTGAGGCTTAAGCAAAGTTAATTGGTGGTGCAGACTTTCTACCCTACCTGCAGGCTGTGATCCAGAGAAGAAATGTAACAATTATCCGAATGATTAATCAAGGTTCACTTGCTGCAGGAAGGCGTGGTACTCCTCTACTGATGCACTCCCACCCCCCTGAGCGAGCTTTGCGTCCCCGCCGCCCCGACCATTGACACGGCTCAATTGCCGGCTGAGGAGGTGGCGCGCGTCCAACCCTGTCGCATCACCACAGGTTACAATCAGGGAAACCTTCTGTCCATCATAGGAGGTTAGATAAGCAACTACATCTGGCAATATTTTAAGCTCCTCAGCTAGTAAGCGCAGCTCGACCACGGGACGGTCCTCAAAGCTAGCCCGTACCAGCCTGACTCCTGTATGTTCTTCCGCCTGAATAACCAGCTCGCGTGCTTCATATCTTACGCCTGCCTGGCGTAGTGTGTGCAGTTCCTTCTGAACCGTACTGATCTGTTCCGCTTGTTTGCCGACCACAACAGGGATATCCTGCCAGCTGATGCTCATCTTATTAGCCAAACCACTAAGTAAGTCGTACATCTGGCGAAACACATCCAAGCTCTGCAGACCGGCGATGAAATAAATCCGCATTTTATCGTTCTGCCGCTCAGCTTTGAGCACCTTGAGCAATCCAATGCTACCTGTTTGGGTGACGTGCGTACCTCCGCAGGGTGAGTAATCGAAGGCATCAATCTCGACAATACGGATATTCTCGTTTACCTTGGGAGGACGGCGTAGAGGAATGGTCTGGAGCTCGTCCGGCGATACGATATAGGTCTTAACGAGCTTATCTTCATAGATGATCTGGTTGGCTTGAAGCTCGGCCTGTTCGAGATCGGTCGTGTTGATCTGGGTGGCGACAATATCCAGCGTGGAAGGGGAATACCCATTAATATTGGCCGAGACGGTCTCATAGCCTGTCTGGCGCAGGATGCACTGAGTGAGCAGGTGCTGGGCAGTGTGATGCTGCATGTGGCGCAAGCGACGCTCGGCATCAATGCGCGCCTGCACGGGGCCCAAATGCGCCTCCCCCTCCACCACGTGAACTAAGCGGGAATTTTCATCGTCTTTAAAGACGTCCACCACCCTGGCAGAGCCGATCGTACCGGTATCATGCTCCTGCCCACCGCCCGTAGGGTAGAAATACGTCCGGTCGAGCACTACACCGGTGCGCCCCCCCGGCAGGCTGATTCGCTCCACAACTTCAGCCTCAAACTCCAGAATGGTAGTGTCTTCCTGGTATAAGAGTTGAGGATTCATGGCGACGATTATAACTTACCCACCAAAAAATAATTAGCCTCTCCTCTTTGAGCTTGCTGTGGGCTGCATCCACCACAGGCTAGTTTATCTCTTTATCCTGGATCCTGATTACCTGGTCACTAATTTCTTTACTTCTACACATCAAAATACAGGCTCATCTCATATGGGTGAGGCCGGTTGCGCACCTGGTAATATTCCTCGTTACGCTTGAAGTCCACCCACTGCCCCAGCATCAGCTCGCTAAACACATCCCCCGCAAGCAGGAATTCATGATCTTGCTCCAGGGCGATGAGGGCGGCATTGAGCGAATCCGGCAGGCTTTTTATCTTTTCACGCTGTTTGTCACTCCAGGCAAAGATGTTGGCATCGATGGGGCCAAAACCTGCCGCGCTCGGTTCGATTTGCTTTTGGATGCCATCTAAACCCGCCATAAGCTGGGCTGAAAGTGCCAGATAGACGTTGCAGGTGGCATCAGGCGGGCGAAACTCCATACGAGCAGAATCAGGTTGGGTGGCGTACTTGGGGATGCGCACCGCCGCGCTGCGGTTACCGACCGAGAAGAAAGCATTTACTGGAGCTTCATAGCCAGGAACCAGTCGGCTATACGAATTAGTACTGGGGTTGGTCAAGGCTAGCAACGCAGCTCCATGCGTGAGCAGCCCGCCAATATAATATAGGGCGGACTGACTCAGGCAGCCATACCCGGTTGGGTCGTAGAACACATTTTTCCCGCCCTTGAACAGGTGTTGGTGGAAGTGCATCCCCGAGCCTGCCTCGCCATATAATGGTTTGGGCATGAAAGTGACGGTCTTATTGTGGGCGTGGGCGGTCATCTTGGTGACGTACTTGATGATCATGGTGGCATCACCCGCCTGCAGAAGCCCCATCATAGGGGTCTCGATCTCCGACTGACCCGGTCCACCCACCTCGTGGTGGTGGTATTTGACCGGCACACCCATTGATTGCAGGTGCATGGTCATTTCGGTACGCAGGTTGAAGAATTGGTCCTTAGGCGGGATGGCATGGTAGCCCCCATGCACGGGGATGTAATGTCCGTGACCACTCTGCACACTGGTCCAATCTGCCTCCTGGCAGTCCACGCGGTAACTGGCGCGATTGACCCCGTATTCGTAGGAGACACTGTCAAAAATGTAGAACTCGAATTCTGGACCCCAACGGCTCTCATCGGCAATGCCGGTGTTACGCATATATTCTTCGGCGCGAATGGCAATATTGCGCGGGTCGTTGGTGAAGACCGCGTGAGTGTCAGCTTCCAATGTGGTGCAGATGAAGCTGACTGTGGGAACCTCCCAAAACGGGTCACGCATGCCGGTGGACAGCTCGGGAACCAGCACCATGTCACCTGCTTTCACGCTCTTCAAGCCCACCGCTGAGCCATCGAACCCAATCCCGGTTTCGAGCAATTGGGGTGAGAATTGGCCGGTAGGCACGGTCAAATGGTGCCACCGTCCCCACAGGTCTGTGAACTTTAGATCCACCATCTGGATATTTTGTTCATCCAAGAAACGTCTTGCCTGTTCAAAGGTTTGAAACATCGAATAGTCTCCTCATTCCATTTATCGCGAGGGTTGACAATGATATCGGTGCTTAATTTACCACCCTAGAATCCCATTTAGCTCAGGCGGACACTTTCTCACCGCATTCGGGGCAGAATTTAGTGCCTGGAGCCAGCTTGGTGCTACAGTTAGCACACTTGGCTTCACTCTCGATCTTCGCCCCGCACTCCGGGCAAAACTTCACCTTGGCTGCCAGCGGTTTGCCACAGCTCGGGCAGGTGGCGCGCACCCCTTCACGCCACTCCTTCTCCTTAAGCATGGCCAGATCCTCCTCAGCCACCTTGGAGTGAGCCCAAATCTCTTCCGTTGTGCGGCTGGCCTGAGCAGCAGCCATCTCCACTCCCAGGTCGGGAGCGCATTCCTTGCACAGGCCGCGTTTCTCATTCCAGCACGTTTTACGGCACACCCAATTCGTGCAACGCGGGCACTGAATGAAATCTGGCTTGATCTCATCAATGGCTTTCAGGAAAGCGTCATCGTGAGCCTTTTCCCAGGCGGCTGAGCGCACGCTTTCGCCTGCATTGGACAGACTGTTGAACAAACCACCGAAAATATTGCTAGCGGTATTCAATGCGGTAGCGGCTGTGCCCAAAACAGAACCCTGGAAGCGAGTTCGGTATCCTGTCCCGCAGCGGTCACATTTAAATTCGAATTGGAACCCCTGGCTGGTACTTAAATCTTCATAATTGCGTGTAAATTCGATTCTCTCACTCATCTTTTATGACTCCAGATATCAATATTACCAACTCTACGATTATAGCACCCGCGGATAGACTCGATTCACAGCCCAAAAAAGGACATCGCCATCAACAGGAGGGTATGGTGTAGCATGGCCCAAACTATCGTTCGATCGTGCTGAACCTGCCAGCCCCAGGCCAACCCTACCAATGAAGTCACCAGAAACAAGGCTACCACCGCCACCCAAGGTGAGATGGGAGCTGCCAGGTATGCCAGTGGGACATGCCAAAGACCGAACAACACAGATTGCAGAACCAAGGCTGACCAGGTTTTACCGCCACACAACCTTTGGATGGCTGGCAGAAGGCTGGAACGAAAAAACAGCTCCTGAGTAATACCACTCAGCGGGGCATATACCAACAATGGCAGCCAGCGTATGCCCACCCAGCTGCTTGTAGCCAGTGGACCTGCGAGTGCCAGCGTAGCTAAACCGAGAGCGACCCAGCCTCTTTTCGAGATAGGTTTCAGCTGCAAGTACAACTCTTGGCTGCTATAACCCATTGCCAGGAGGACCACAACCCCCATTACGCCTGCAAGGGCTTCCAGAAGAGCTTCCAAGGTTTTATCGAGCGGGATTGTATAAACCAGGGTGTAAACCAGCCACAAGCAGAGCATCACCCAGGCAGCCCATTTGGATTGGTGCTCCTTCATGGAAAACGCAGGATTCATTTATATACCCACGGGCAAACAGCTAAGAGGTGTTTTTTTTCGCTTGGGGTGCAACGGCTGGCTTTTCACGACGGAATGGTACCTCAGTGAATTTTTCCATCCAGTTGTCTGGATAATGCAAGGGGTTGAAACCCCCGTACTTCTTGTACAATTCTTGCGCATCTCGCGAGCTAAGCAGGATGCGCCGTAAGCCCTTGACATCCGGATGCTCCATCATGCATTCGACCAGCCACTTGCCCAAGCCGCGCCCACGGTGGGAAGGTAGAATGAATATATCGCAGATCCATCCAAATGTTGCATAATCCGTCACTATGCGGGCAAAACCCAACTGGTCCGCGCTATCGTACAAACCAAAGCAGAGTGAATTTTCGATCGATTTTCGGACGATACTCATCGGGCGACCAACTGCCCAATATGCGGTGGTGTAGAGGAAGTGGTGGATCATCCCTAGGTCGAGTTTTGTTTTATCAGTGCTGATTGTGTATTGTTCTCTTTGCCACTCCATATGTCCCTCGTTGATCTGAATTATCTCCATCATGCAGAGATGAGACTAAGCCCATATGACATATACGATGCTATCGAGCGTTTGTAGACACAAGCATCTCTAATATTTATCAAATATCGCCAACCATTTTAGGTTCAACTGGTAGCGAAAGAAATAATAGACCATCTTTTTGTACTCATCCTCGACATATTTTTGGGAGGCTGCATCCGTCCACCATTGCTGCTTTATCGGGGTCTGGTTGAAAGGCACCGGTGCCATGATGATAGTAAACCCTTTTCCCAGGATATGTCGATAGGTCCATTGCGAACGGCGCATATGAAATTGGTCGCTAACCACCATGACGGATTGGTAGGAGGGTTGTTTCTCATTCAGGTACTTTTTTAAGAGTAATGCCTCGTCATAAGTGCTCATGACCTGAGTCTCGTCATAGGCAACGGCTTCTCGGGGCACACCGGCTTCGAGAGCTAATTCAAGCCCATGCTCGCCATGGAAATATTCATGTTCAACACACCAGCCTCCAGTGAAGAACAGCAGCTTGGCATAGCCTTGCTTATATAACTGAATGGCATATTCTGTCCGATAATCATCCCCAGCAATGACATGGATCACATCTACGGGATACAGGTTATCCTGGACGAGCAGGTAACCTCCAATCAGCAATCGTATTTGATCGCGGAAAATCAGAAGGGTCGATAATAGTATGATAACAACAATTAAGATAATGGAAATGACAAGATTTCGTTTTGATAGAGGCATTCAAGGGTCCTGGACCAAACAATAAAAATTACCATTATGATCAGGTAGAATTTCACAGGTGTGGAAAGTATACTGTAAAATCTCGGTTTATAAAAGCTGGATAGAACAGTCCTCTAATGTCTTAGTATCTTGTTTAATTGAATATCGATTACAGGCTCTTTGTGCTTCGTTGATTACCGTATAACAGCTATTTGACCACAGGAGCATTAGACCAAATTTTTTGGGGAGGTTTTACAGGTGTGTAAGGCATGGCAAAGAAACCACGCACTTCACGATAATGGCTGCCACCCACCAAGTGGGTGGATTTCAGACCCATGACCGTCTGTGGTCCGGAAGCTGAACTCTCCTCCCCCAGCATCACTGGTTCAGACTGAATGACTATATCATTTCTTCCAGGCAGGTTAGGGTCGTAGATATTAATCCTCAACTCTCCCGATGCATCCTGCTGGTAAGCATACGCCAATACCTGGTGGTTGCTAAAGATCAGCCTGGAAAGCCCACGCAAGCTGTTGGCATGCACGTAAATGAGCGCCAATATCACCGGGTTTTTCTCGTCCAGCCTCCGGTAGAACTGATTGAACTCATCCGCGGTGCGCCGCATTACTCCCACTGGGGTGTTATCGGGCAAACTGGTCCACTGGGCCACCTTGACAATCTCCTGCCCCAATCCACCCAACGTGTCCATCTGTCGCTGGAATAGATAGCGCTGCAGGCGTGTGCCTTGTTTCGGCACATCCGTGATTGGCGGAATGGGTCTGCCAGCCAGGGCAAAATCATAGACAGCAGCACACATACCACCACACAAGCCATACTTTGAGGATACCTTGCGGGAGCTCATAAAGGCAGGTGTGGAATAGGGTAAAAAATAACCCGAGAATTTGTTAATGAACTTGAATCCATGGCTAGAAGGCAGAAATTCCACCGGTGGATTCTCCGGCAGGTAGAACTTGGTCTTGAAAATCCCCATTGAAGCGGTGTGCTCGCAAATAAGACCATTAAAGGTATAATTAAATCGCAGGTACGGGAGGTATATATCCCCCAGGTCTGGCAGGCGCAGTCCGTGTTCTTCAGCCTGTGTACTGCCAGGTTGTTTGGGTGTGTCAGACAAAAAGATGGTGTGATAATCCAGGTAGCGTAAAGGTTCGTAGGTGAGGCAAAAACACCCCCCTTCGTCAGAAAGACCGGGGGTTACAGTAAGGTCATCATCCTGCTTGCCGGGAGCATCTTTATCAAAGAGGCGAACAACCACATTCGATACGGGGTCGCCATTAGCGAAATGTACACTACCAGTAAATTTGACCTTCATCTTCTCTCTCCATATCTCTGGATTATAGCAAAAACGGCCTATCTTAGACCACCGTCTTGCAAATATCATTTGATCAAGGAGCCAATATGCCCGCTATCATCCTTCTGAATTCCCTCTCCAAACACTTCAAGGTGCCTGTGCGGGAGAGTGGACTTAAGGCTTCTTTCGGCAGCCTATTTAAACGGCAGTTTCGTACGGTGAAAGCGGTCGATGAGATCACTTTCCAGATCGATCAAGGGGAGGTCGTCGGCTTTTTAGGCCCCAATGGGGCCGGCAAGACAACCACCCTCAAGATGCTTTCTGGTTTGCTCTACCCCACCAATGGGAAAGCTACTGTCTTAGGCTACGAACCTTCGCGCCGCCAACCTCATTTCCTCAAACAGATCACCCTGGTGATGGGCAACCGGCAGCAACTGGTGTGGGACCTGCCCGCACTTGACTCGTTTGACCTGATGCGTGCGATTTACTCCATCCCCACCCATGAGTTCATCCGCACGCGCGATGAGTTCATCGACCTGTTGGAGCTGAAAGACCTGGTGAACAAGCCCGTGCGCAACTTGTCGCTGGGTGAGCGTATGAAAATGGAGTTCGCAGGCGCACTGCTACACAGGCCTAAGGTCCTGTTCCTGGATGAGCCCACCCTGGGTTTGGACGTGACCATGCAGCGGCGCATCCGGGCTTTCGTTTCCGAATACAATCAGCGCTATGGTGCCACCGTGTTGCTAACTTCACATTATATGGCAGATGTGGAAGCCTTATGTAAGCGAGTGATTGTTATCCACCGGGGTAAGCTGCTCTTCGATGGTGAGCTGAGCTGCCTGGTGGAGCAATTTTCGGCGTTCAAGACAGTGGGGGTGACGCTCCAAACCGCAGCCACTGACCTGCGAAAATATGGTCAGGTGATCAACCAGGATGGAACGCGTTTCACCCTGCAAGTACCCAAAGCCGATACAGCCCAGGTAACTGCCCGCCTACTGGCAGATTTGCCTGTAGATGACCTGAATGTGGAGGACCCTCCGATTGAAGACGTGATCGAGCAGGTCTTTGCGGATGGTAAACCAGCTGAGGTACCAGCATGAAGCACATGATCGATTACTACCTGACCACGATCAAAATCGCCATCCAGACCCAATTCCAGTATCGCGTGCTGGAGTATTTTTACATGATCGGTATGATCGCCGAACCAGTCATCTATCTGGTCGTATGGTCAACTATTGCCCAGGCACAGGGTGGCTCCGTGGGTGGATATACCTCCGGAGCATTTGCTGCGTACTACCTGGTGTGGACGCTGGTGCGCAATATGAACATCGTCTTCACCCCGTATGGCTGGGAGAACCGTATCCGTAGTGGGTGGTTTTCCATGGATCTACTGCGCCCGATCCACCCTTTGAACAACGATGTAGCCTATTTTGCGGGGATGAAGGTGGTGGTGATCATCCTGTGGATCCCACTTGGGCTGTTCCTATCAATATTTTTCAAACCGGAGCTGCACCCTGCCTGGTACCAGGTGATCGGGTTCTTTTTTGCCATCTGGGAGGCGTACCTGATAAGAACCATGTTACTTTCCCTGCTCGGGATGATCACGTTCTTCACCACTCGAGTGGGTGCCATATTCGAGTTATTCTTCGCTTTCGAGCTGGTGTTTTCCGGACGGTTGGTGCCAATGTCACTCATGCCGCCTGTGGTTCAGCAGGTGGCGATCTACCTGCCATTCCAGTGGACTTTTTTCTTCCCGATTGAATCATTGGTGGCACCAATGACCATTCAGCACATGCTGGGTGGCTTGGGGATGCAGCTGCTGTGGATCGCGCTTGGCTGGGTGGCGGTGAAAATCATGTGGAGGTTCAGTGTGCGCCAGTTCTCCGCCGTTGGAGGATGAGATTAACCACAGATGAATAAAGAAAGAAAACCGCAAATTCACGCAGATAGACGCTGATGCAAATAAATACTACTAAAGAGTGATGTGTTTCAATATGAAGAAATCATACAAAGAACTAAATCAGATCACCGAAAGGATTATCGGGTGCGCCTACAAGGTGAGTAATACGCTTAGCAGCGGCTTCTTAGAAAAAGTTTATGAGAATGCTTTTGCATATGAAATGACGAAAGCTGGGTTAATAGTCAGTCAACAATGCCCAATTCAAGTGAGATATGAAGGTATTCCGGTTGGAGATTACATCGCAGATTTACTTGTCGAAGATTGTGTGCTAGTAGAGCTAAAAACCGTCAAACAAATAGACGATAGCCATCTGGCACAGTGCTTGAATTATCTTAAAGCTATTGAACTGAATATATGCTTGTTGTTTAATTTTGCGAATCGTCGCCTAGAATTTAAACGCATTGTCCATAATCTGATTGAGCCAACCCATAAAGTGAAACAATGAGATATATAGACATCAAAGAAGTGCAACTTTTTATAGTTTTGATAGTTAAATTTTTATCTGGATTTTTATATTTGTAATTATTCTTATTATTTTAATCCGCGATTATCTGCGTTTATCCGCGGTTAAGTGACTTTGGAGATACATATGTTATATCTAGCGTTGAATTACTTGCGAGTGGGAATACAAAACGAGATGCAGTACCGGGTCAATTTCTTCATCCAGCTGGGACAATCCCTCATCTCGCTCGCGACAGGGTTGATCGG
>Ga0153916_10004724_pt1 | contig 10316 bp, 9 predicted proteins | sample Opewatmetagenome_FD_109642 | JGI IMG/M metagenome (GOLD analysis project Ga0153916, IMG submission 109642) | Freshwater wetland microbial communities from Ohio, USA - Open water 3 Core 3 Depth 4 metaG | ecosystem: Environmental > Aquatic > Freshwater > Wetlands | place: USA: Ohio, Lake Erie, Old...
AGGAAAGGACTGGATCGATACGAACAATGACGGACAACCTGCGCAGAATGAACTCATTGATAATCCTCTTGGTCAGAACACCACTTTGTATGCGATGATGCAATGGGGTAAGAAACAGAGGGTGTCATCAATAACAGCGAATGAGCCAGTGCGCTTCGAACTCATATATTGGTCCCAAAAAGACAAATCCTCTCCGACTCTTGCATCAGGCATCCATGCGCTTGTGACCGTTTGGAAAGTAAGACGTTAACAGAGTGGTGAACTAATGGCTGACCCACAAAAGGAGCAAGGCGAACGAGGCATAGCATACGAATGCGTGAAATGCGGCGCTGTAGTTTCATCTGAGGAGCTTGAGCTTCGCGGCGGTGGTATCAAATGTACCTACTGCGGCTACCGCGTGCTAAGAAAAATCAGACCACCAATTGTGAAGCGCATAAAAACGCAGTAGCTTTGAAAAGTCTTTTATTATTCTCTTGCTAAATCGAGAGTACCGTTGGAGGGACGTGAAATCAAGCGCAAGTTGATGGACATCTTGGCTTGCCCGATAGACAAGTACTATCCATTGGAACTGCACGTTTTTGAAGAAAAGGACGAGATAGTTGAAGGCGTCATCGTCTGCCCCAAATGCATGCGTTGGTACCCAATCAGAGACGAAATCCCAGAAATGCTGCCAGATGAACTTAGAGAAGAAAAAGACGAAATTCCCTTCATGAAAAGATGGAAAGACAAGTTTCCGAAAAACATCGTCACAGAAGGCAAGCCGTTTAACGTGGGAAAATAGATCGAAAGAACAAAAGGGAATTCATGTTCTAGGTTAGAAATGGAAAAACTACAATTCTGATAGTCGCGAGGTTAAAAAGCACTCTGCTAAACTGAGCCGATCAGATCGAGCAGTCTTTTTTGAATCGACGTTTAAAGTGGTTTCAGTCTTACCGCTTTGTCGGTCCTTGCAGATTTCAAAGCAGCTTCAGCTATTTGGAGGGCTTTCAAGCCGTCAAGACCCGTCGTTACAGGTTCTCTGCCATTCATGATGCTGTTGGCAAAATGTTGGAGTTCCAGCTTCAACGGCTCTTTGACTTCGTATCTAGGTGCTAGAGTCTGTCCTGCCGTTTCCAAGGTTATTTCCTGCGTAATATAGTCCAAAGTCATTATGGCTTCACTTCCAGTCACGGTTAACTTCCTGATCTTGTAAGGCGTAAGCCAGTTAGCCTCAATGAAAGCAGTCTTCTTGCCTTTGAATGTAACCAAAATCTGAGCGTGATCCTCGAACTTCTTGTGGCGGAAATTGCCAGCTTTGGCGTAGACTTCAACTGGCTCATCGTTAAAAAGAAATCGCGTAATGTCTATGTCGTGTATGGCCAGGTCTTTCACGACGCCCATGTCGCCAATGCGTTCTGGCCACTGAGAAACTCGTCGAGCCGTGGCGTAAACTACGCTGCCGATTTCACCTTTCTCGACAGCCTGCTTGATTCGCTGCACGCTTGGGATGAATCGCATCAAGAAACCAACCATCAGGTAACGATGTTGCCTCTTCGCCAGCTCGATTATCTTTCTCGCTTCTTTAACATTGTTTGCCATCGGTTTCTCAACTAGCACGTGTTTTTCAGCTTTCAGCGCCTTTGTTGCTTCCGCTGCCAGATTAGTGGACCATGTACAAATGGTCACAGCTTCAACGTCTCGTCTCTTCAGCATCTTGCTGCTGTCAGTATAAGCGTCAACTCCAAACAGATCTGCCACAGCATTGGCTTTGGCTTCGTCCTTGTCGCATACGGCAATCAAATGCGTTTCACTCAATTCTTTCAGGTTGCGAGCATGGTTTCGTCCCCAGAATCCAGCGCCGATAATTGCCACGCCTAATTTTCTTATCGGGTCCACACTCCTCTGCCAACTCCTCGATAGATGAAGCCATATTTCTCGGCTTTTCCGGGTTCGATTACATGCCCCATGTCAACTATCGCGGCGGTCTTGGTCATTAGCAACTTCATTTTCCTCAAGTTCAAGCGTTTGAAGCGATTATGTCCAGCAACTATCATCATGCAGTCTGTTCCCTCAATGGTTCTTGCCAACGTCCTTTCAGCAGGGTACCCCAAGTCTTTCAGCTCCTTGTACGTGTAGAGTGGATCGAACACACGAACAAGTGCGCCCTTATCCGAAAGCATTCTGACCAGTCTGTCAACTGTGCTACCACGGTGCTCTTTAGTGTTAGGTGAATATGAAACGCCCAACAGGGCAATCTTCGCCCTTCTAAAGGGCTTCTGATACCTACTCAAAGCGTCACGAGTTAACTGAACCGCGTGTTCAGGCATTTCGTCATTGACTTTTCTAGCTAAAGCTGCCAAGCGCAGTCTAGCACCGGCGTTCTCAGCCTCTTCAAATAGTAGATAAGGGTCTTTTGGTATGTGGCCACCGACAAGTCCCGGGCGTAGTAAATGACAATACGGTTGTGTGTTGGCAGCGGATTGCGCCTCCAGGTAATCCACCTTTATTTTTTCACAGAGCAGACCAAAATCGTTGGACAAGGCCAAGCAAACATCTCTATACACATTTTCAAAAAGCTTGACCGTTTCCGCAGTGCGCAAATCGCGAACTCCGACGACGACACCTTTTCCAATTGTGCCAAGAATCATGTTTGCAGCCTTGAGACTCTCTTCATTTATGGCGCCTACGATACGCGCATACGTTACTAAATCCTGCAATATGCGTCCAGGCGCTGCTCTAGTTGGGCTGTTCGCCAAACCGAAATCCTTGCCAGCTTTCAAACCTGAAGCATTTTCCAGCGTGTCTTTCACCAAGGTCTCAGTAATGCCTGGACCTACGGTGCTGGCGAAAATGACGAGCGCCCCTCGGCGCAGCCCCATGCCTACGTCTTTGCAGGCCTTCTCGACATAGGAGTAGTTGGGTTTCTTCTTTTCATCAACAACTGTAGCAACAACCATGACAATTATGTCGCTCTGCGACGCTGCTTTCTGGGTGTCACATGTAGCCTTCAGGCGTCCGCTCTTCACATGCTTCTTAACGAGCGCGCTTAGACCAGTCTCGACGAAAGGTGCTTTCCTCTTCTTAAGGAGGCTGACTACGCTGGGGTCAGCGTCTACGCCGATCACTTGGAACCCAGCTTCAGCAAAGGTGCATGCTGTTGGTAATCCTATGCGTCCGCACCCAACAACACAAATAGTGTATTTCCCGCGCTTCTCCGCGGTATCAAAGTCTTTGGTCTCAAGTCTCATTGTAGGTGATTCGGTTGCGGACATAGCCATTGCGTCCCCGCTTCGATTGGTTTTCGTATAGTATCTAAGTAGCCATTGTATAACGGTTTCGAAAACCCTGAAGAACCTCTAGCAAGTTTTCTTGATCGCTTTCATAACGACTTCAATGGGGTCTTCAAAACCATTGGTCAGTTTCGCCGCTCTCGCCGACTGCGTTCTCCTTGCGCGGTCAACGTTTCTGAGGGTTCTCAGAACCTTGGTTTCCAGCTTCTGCCAATTTGTTTCTCGAACAACTAATCGCCTCTTTATGAGGTGCTTTTCGATGAGGAAGGGTTTGTTTGGATAACAGGAGAATGTTGGTATGCCGAGCAGTGCCGCTTCAGCTGTCATTGTTCCGCCCGCGCCGATAAAAACTGATGAATGTGCTAATAGACTTGGAGCATCAATTGTGGACTTGCATATGACTGCGCGGTCTTCGAATTTTTTTGTCAATTGAGCTATTTGAGCGTCATATCGCGGTATGATTACAGCTTGGAGGTCACGGTTCGATCTCAAGAGACTATCTAGTAACGGCATCAATACAGAAGTCTTAGGCGCTTTCCCAAGAAGGTAGCTGGCAAACGACTCCTCTGCTCGAAATACAACGATTGGCTGGGATGTTCCCAAACCCAGTTGCTTCAAAATCGTTTTGTCAGGCTTGAAGTCTTTGAGCCACGCCCATGGGTCCATTGCATTGTATTGGATTATTCGGTTTGGCTGAATGCCGAATTTGGTCCAAGCAGTCTTCGGTATGAATATCGGGGTAACCAGTAGCGTGGCGAGTGGAGTTGTTAGCCGCGAAACTGCCTCGGAATGCGGCGAATCGTTTAGGCAAACATGTGGAATTCCTAGCCCGAACGCTACCCTGGAGGTTTCGGGGGAGGCGAAGGCAACGGCGACGTCGGGCTGCAGTTCAGCAAAGAAGTGAGCCAATTCGAGCGTGCGTTGTGCGCTTGCTTCTAGCTTGTCTTGAATATTTGCTCCGCCATGCTTGCCCACAACTTTGGCCGCTATGCACTTGATTTTGAGCAGCTGGTTGACCTCTCTGTACTCTCTGGTAGCTTCGGTGACCTTGTGCCCGTCTTCCCGTAGGCGTTTTGAAAGCTTAGCGAATAGCATACATTGTTTAGGTGTAAGTATATCGATGAATACTTTCATTGGTGACGACTTCGTCTTTTTTCATGTTTCAGTGATAAGATGATATTGCTATTAAGCGTTGAGAAGACATACGAGGAGTCTTACATGAGGCGTTTCAATTTGTGAACGCTCTCAGTGACTTCTCTGTAGGGGCACACAGTGACGCCTTTAGTTAGCATAACACCGTCGCGGATTACAACATGATCACCTATCACGCAGCGGCCGCCTATTCTCACCTTTTTGCCAATGAATGTTTCTTCACCAATGATCGTGCCTTCCACAGATGAGGCGCCTGAGATTACTGCTCCTGGAAAGACTACGGAGTTCTTTATGTGAGTGTCTTCTCCAACATCAACGTTGTCGCTGAGGCTAACGTGTGGGCCTATTCTAGATCGGGCTCTGATTTTAGTGTGTTCGCCAACAGTCACGGGGTTGATTATTTGCGCTCCTCCGTCAATGTCGGCAGATTCTGAAACATGACCATTCCGGAGTTCAGAATCAAGCAGTAGTCTATTCCCTTTTATGAAGTCAGATGGCTCGCCAACATCAATCCACTGCCCTTCAAATCTGTATCCAAATAGCTCTCCGTCTCGAGCTAAAGCTGGAAAGGTCTCGCGTTCAATGGAGATACGTCTTCCAGTCGGTATGTACTCGTAGATTTCTGGGCTTAAGGCGTAGACGCCGGCGTTGATCAAGTTGCTGGGCGCCTTTCCCCGTCGGGGTTTCTCGACAAAGCGTTTTATATGGTTCTTTTCAGCGATCTCAACCGCGCCGTAGCGTGATGGGTCGTGGACTCGGTGCAGTGCTACTGTAGCTGTGCCGCCATTTCTCGCATGTTGAGTCAACAGTTTTGCGTAGTCTACTTTTGACAGAACGTCTCCGTTTAGGAGAAGAAATGGTTCGTCGTGTCCGATTACGTCTTCAGCGTTCTTGACGCATCCGCCGGTTCCTAGAGGTCTGGACTCGTAGCAATAGGTAATTCTCATGCCGTAAGCGGATTTTCCATAGTGTTCCATAAAGGCTTCAGACAGATAGTTGACCGCGAAGATTACCTCGGTGACGCCGCTTTTGGCTAATCTCTCTAGGGTCCAGTCTAAGAGTGGTTTGCCTGCGATTGGGAACAAGTGTTTAGGGCGTGTGCAGCTTAATGGGCGCAGTCGGGTGCCGAAGCCGCCGGCAATTATTGCAGCCTTCACGGGGCAGTCCCCAGTCTTGGATGTTGGTTATCTGGCACCGTCAATTAAAAGCCTTATGAGATGCGTATCGATCGACTGCTGTCCACAGATGTTTGTCCAGAGATTGTCAGAAGCTATTCCCATTCTATTGTGGCTGGTGGCTTGTGTGTTATGTCGTAGACCACTCTCACAACCAGTGGTATTTCGTTGGTGATTCTAGTTGAAACCCTCTCAAGAATTTCATATGGAATTTCTGCAAAGCTGGCTGTCATGGCTTCACGGCTTTCCACAGCTCTGACCGCAATCGTGTAGCCATAGGCCCTAGCGTCGCCTTTCACACCAGTCGACTTGGTGTCTGCTAAGACAGCGAAATATTGCCATAATTTATCTTTCAAGCCAGCGCTTTCGATTTCATCTGTAACGATCTTGTCGGCCTTGCGCAGGATTTCGATCTTCTCTTTTGTTACTTCGCCTATGGCTCGAACTGCCAAGCCTGGACCCGGAAAGGGCTGCCTCCAAACTATTTCTTTCGGTAGACCTAGACTTCCCGCAAGCTTTCTCACTTCGTCTTTATAGAGATCGCGCAGGGGTTCGACAACGTCTTTGAAGTCCATTTTCGCGGGTAATCCGGCCACATTGTGATGTGTTTTTATTTTGTCGGAGAACTTACGGAAACCAGATTCAATGCGATCTGGATAAATTGTTCCCTGGACGAGGTATTCGGCGCCCACCTTTTTTGCTTGAGCTTCGAACACGCGAATGAACTCTCTTCCGATAATTCTTCTTTTTTCCTCAGGGTCGGAGACGCCTTTCAATTCTTGCAGAAACTGTTCGGATGCATTAACTGAGACGAAGTTGATGTCCATGTTTCCAAAAGTGCTTTCGACGAATTCGGGTTCACCTTCACGCATGAATCCGTGATCGACGAAAACAGCTGTTAGGTTTTTTCCTAGAGCCTTCCCCGTCAAAACTGTTGCTGTGCTGGAGTCGATACCGCCGCTGAGTGCCACTATTGCTTTGTCCTTATTGACGGCGAGTTGTATTTCATTCACGGCTTTTTGGATGAAGTCTTCCATTTGCCAGTTAGGTTTACACTTGCACACTTCGAACAGGAAGTTACGCAGCATTTGAGCGCCGTGTTCTGTGTGGATGACTTCTGGATGCCATTGAAGACCATAGATCTTCTTTGACTCGTTGGCAAACGCGGCAATAGGCGTGTTCTCCGAATGTGCCAATAGGTCATAATCCTCGGGCAGAGTGAAGACAGTGTCACCGTGGCTCATCCAGACTTGTTCTCTCTTGCTTAGACCCTTGAGCACGCCGATTGGACGTTCGATTGTTACTGCTGTGATGCCGTATTCTTTGTGAGAAGTGGGTTCAACTTTCCCACCAGCCAAATGCGCGATGAGCTGATGCCCATAGCACAAGCCTAAGATGGGCAGTTTCGATTGTAATATGGCTGGGTCACATCTGGGTGCGTTCTCTTCATAGACGCTGTCTGGACCACCGGATAGAATTAAGCCTTTGACATTGAATTTCTTGTTGAGGGCTTTGATTTCTGAGTGGGTGATATCATGTGACGCGATTTCTGAGTAGATTCCTTGTTCGCGTACTCTTCTTCCTATTAAGTGGCAGTATTGGCCGCCGAAATCAAGGATAAGGATCGTGTTATATTTCATTTTTCGAAGTCCTAGATGTGTTGGAGTCTTAACGGCTACTCAGACCAACTGTAATATGCTTTGCGTTTCATTGGATGATGCCGAGCGCTCTTAGCCGTTCTCGTGTGTAGCTTTCGAATTCCCATACTAGGTGGCGCTGAAAAGCTCTGGCTTTCCATATTTTCCTTCGTTTTTTGCGGTTCAAATTGCTTGGCTCCTAGGCTAGAAGATATTTCTGAACTTCCCATCTGGTTACTTTTGGTGTGTCTGATGGGCGTGCTGATGTTTGGTATTCTCGCCATTCTGTCATCTTTAGTTGCAGGTATTTCTCGGCGTTTTCTTTCCCTATTGCTCTGATGCATATGTCGTCGCTGTTCCACTCGTCTAGTGCCTCTTTGAGCGATGCTGGAAGAGTTTCTATTCCCAGTTGTTTTCGTCGTGATTCTGTCAAGTGGTAAACGTTTTCCTCAACCGGATCTCCAGGGTCGGTTCTATTTCTTATTCCTTCAATGCCTGCTTCCAACAGAACGGCGTATGCCAGATAAGGGTTGCATAATGGGTCTGGACTTCTGTACTCTATGCGTGCCTCGTTCTCTCTGCCCGGGAAATACTCTGGCACTCTGATAAGGGCTGATCGGTTTTTTCCGCTCCACGCTAAGTAGACTGGTGCTTCGTATCCTGGCACTAGCCTTTTGTAGCTGTTGACAGTCGGGGCCACTATTGCAGACAACGCTCTTGCGTGTTCAAGTAGGCCGCCGACGAAGTATCGGCAGGTTTGGGACAAGCAGGCGTATCCTTCTGGATCAAAGAACAGGTTTGTCCCGTTTTTGGTTGAGAATAAGCCTAGGTGTACGTGCATGCCGTTGCCTGCTTTGCCGAATAATGGTTTGGGCATGAATGTGGCTGTCCAGTTGTATTTCTTGTCGGCGACTGCTTTTGCTGCGAGTTTGTACCGGGTTATGTTGTCTGCTGTGGTTAAAGGGTTGGAGTATTGGAATGTGATTTCGTTTTGCGCTGAGCCTACTTCGTGATGCTGGCGTTCGACAAGCATGCCCATTGATGACAAGGTATCGCACAAGTCCATACGGTATGGTTCAGTGATGTCTCTGTTTGGCGCTATGTCAAAGTACCTTGGGTTTTCTTTTATTCGGTGTTCAACTGACCGAAGGCCACGGCTTGTGCTTTTCTCAAATAAGTAGAATTCAAGCTCGGCTGCTGCTGTAGGTTCGTAGCCAGCGCTTCTGACTTCATCGATTTTCCTCTTACATAGGCGTCTTGAGTCGCCTTCGAAATGCTTGCCGTCTGGTTTGAGGATGTCGCAGAGAAAGCTGACTACGGCTTTGTCGTAGAAGTAGCGCGGCAGAACCGCGAAAGTCGAGATGTCTGGTTTCATCACCATGTCGCTTTCTTGGATGCTCATGTAGCCTGGAATTGATGAGCCGTCGAAGCCGACGCCATCCGTTAAGACTGACTCTGCTTCTTGCGCTGGAACCGTTCTGCCTTTAAGTGCGCCTGCCAGGTCTACGAAGTGCAGCATTATGTGGTCGGCGTGTTTCACCAGCGACATGCAGAGGCTCATGCTTTCTCTTGTCTTGAATTCTTCACCGTTCAATTGGATCTCCTCTCTGAAACAACCTTTAATGGAAAGACTTATTTCTTGACAAAATATAAACATTCCCGGTGATTTCCAGCATAAAGGTGAGATTGAATGCCTTTTCTCTGGACAAATGTTCAGGGGAGGTGACTGATGGATGATTATGGATGAGACAGATGTTAAGATCTTGAAATCGCTTGTGTCTGATGCTAGGCTTTCTTCGCGGCAGATTTCCAAGAGGTCCGCGGTTTCTATCGGCACAGTGCTGACTCGGATGAAGAAGATGGAGAAGGAAGGTGTTGTCAGAGGCTACTCAGCTGTGGTTGATCATGAGAAACTCGGCTACATGCTGACGGCGCTTATAGAGATAACAGTCTCGAAAGGACGGCTACTAGAGATGGAGAACGAAATAGCGCGCATACCCAATGTCTGCGCTGTCTACGATGTAACAGGCTTAACCGACGCTTTTGTTGTAGCCAAGTTCAAGAGTCGAGAGGACTTGAGCGCCTTTGCCAAACGTTTGTTGTCGATGCCCTATGTGGAGAGATCTAACACTCACGTAGTGTTGACTACGATAAAGGAGGACTTCCGCTTAATCTGAGCCTAGAACAGCGCAAGCAACCTTTAATTGAAGCAAAACAAGAAGGATGAGCACAAGCGATAGGCGGGGGTTGCCAAGCATGGCCAAAGGCGTAGCCCTGAGGCGGCTATCCTGCAGAGGTTCGTGGGTTCAAATCCCACCCCCCGCACTTTGAATTGATGCGCGCGCTACTCTGGTTTCTGGAGACCGTCCATTTTGGGAATGCTTGAGCAATAGATCTTGGCATGATCAAAACAACGCGAGCGTGCGGTTAGGATCAATACACGTGTTCAAAAGCAAGGCGTCTTATCCTTCCGGTGATATTATGAAACTTGAAATAAGGTTTTTGAGGCCTGCATCATATGTTTAATATGTTTTTCCCCTTTGCCCGAGAGGAAACGGAAGAAACGCGTAGACGTTTCTCCTCTCTCTTTTTTTGGATACAGCACAATTCAAGGGTATTGAAATGGTAAGTACCGCATGGAAAAGGTTATTTGTTGGTGTGGCGTGTGAAACCTAAGCATTTCACGAGATGCCTAGTCTATGCCTATCACTGATCCCTTTAAGAAGGCTCTTGCACAGCAGCACAGGTTGTACATGAAAATCTGTCGTGAATGTGGAGTGCGAAATGCTGGGTCAGCGGTCAAATGCCGCAAGTGCCATAGCAAGAACCTGCGCTGGAAGAAACGGGAAATCGTGAAGTAATTCAATGGTCCTGCGGCTTTCTCCTTATGCGTGTTGATGACAAAGTACGCTAGTGTCATCATCAAGTTTGTTGCGGCTTGGCTGTGGAGGGTGGCTTGGACAGTTGTAGTTGAACACGCAAACGCAGACTGTTTGTGTTAGTTTAGCTGTTGAATGTCGTTTTTTGATGGTTGAGATGGCTGCGGAAGAGAAATTTCAAAAGAAGAAGGAGATAATCGCTTA
>Ga0153916_10004725_pt1 | contig 10316 bp, 8 predicted proteins | sample Opewatmetagenome_FD_109642 | JGI IMG/M metagenome (GOLD analysis project Ga0153916, IMG submission 109642) | Freshwater wetland microbial communities from Ohio, USA - Open water 3 Core 3 Depth 4 metaG | ecosystem: Environmental > Aquatic > Freshwater > Wetlands | place: USA: Ohio, Lake Erie, Old...
GTCCCGGCCGTTGTCGGTGAACCATAACTCGTCCGTTTTGGGGTCCCAGTCGAAGCCGACGGTATTACGGATGCCGGAGGCGAAAACCTCCAAATCCGTGCCGTCGGCGTTCATCCGCATCAGCGAGGCGTAACGTTCGTCGTCGCGCTCGCACACGTTGCACGGCGCGCCTACGGGGACGTAGAGCTTGCCGTCCGGGCCGAAGCGTATGAATTTCCAACCGTGCCACTCGTCGGCGGGAAAAGTGTCGTTGACGACGACGGGTACGGGCGGCTCGGCCAACCGCGCCTCGACGTCTTCGTATTTAATTACGCGGGAGATCTCGGCGACGTAGAGCGCGCCCTCCCGGAACGCGACGCCGTTGGGGGAGTTAAGGCCGGAGGCTATGAGAAAGAACTCGTCGGCGTGTTGGTCGCCGTCGCGGTCGCGAACGGCGTAGACCTTTCCTTGGCCCCGGGTGCCGACGAACAACGTCCCCCGGGCGCCGAGGGCGAGCGAACGGGCGCCTTCGAGGCCGTACGCGTAGACGTCGATGCGGAAACCCGGCCTAAGCTTAATTTTCTCAAGGGGCAAGCCGTGGCCCCAATCCCGCGCCGCGGCGGCCGCCGCGGCCGTTTCGAGAGGGGTGGCATCGTTCGGCGGCGGCGTTCGGCCGCCGACCGCGCACGCCGCGACGAGGGCCGCCGCGGCGACGCTTAAATAAAGGCCGCCATGATTCTTTGCCACGGTTTCTCCTCCCGGCGGTCGAGCGGCCGGGGCCCGGCGCCCGGCGGCCTTTATTTACCGTACGTCGCGGCTAGATATTCCAGGAGCGCCTCGCGCTCGGCGTCGTCGAGCACGGCGCCGTTTTTCTTCATCTTGGCGACGATTTTTTCCCAACCTTCGCGGGTCTCTTTCCTCTTGCGGACGCGCTCGAGGTTGTGGCAAACCGTGCACCGCGCCTCCAGCAACGCCTTACCCGGCAGCGCGCTCTCCGCGCTCGCGGCGCTTACGGCCGCGGCCGCGGCCGTGACGGCTTCGGCGGCGGCGGGCGGGTCGCCGGTTTGCGCGGTTGCGGTCGCGGCCTCCCCGGCCTTTTTGCCGCCGCACCCGCCGAGAAAGGCCGCCGCCATAAGGGCGGGTATCGCGCCCAACTTAATAATCCTAAACACTCCTACCATATCTCCTTCGTTACGCTCGTTAAGGTTGGCCGCATAAGTTACCATAATTCCGGGCCATTTTAAAGGCCAAAGGCGGCGCGCGGCGGGACGTGCTTGACAACGATAGGCCGGGTTGTTAAAATCCGTAAATAAAAACTAACTAAGGAGAAAATATGAGGATTCTGGCGTGTCTGGTTCTGGCGGCGGCCGCTGGCGCGGCGGCCTTCCTTCCGGGCGAGTATCTGGTGAGCAGCCCGAAATTGGTCGAAACTTCAGCCGACGAAGGCGTTTGGTATTTAGCGGCGTCGCCCGCCGGGTATCTATACCTCGCGGAAGGTCGCGCGCTGCCGCGCCTTGCCCCCTACCGCGTTTTACACGACGACCCCGAAACGTCGACGTATTACCTGGTTTACGAATATTCGCCGGGCGAGGCGGCTCGCGCCGACGCTTACGGCGAGCTGGCGTTCCTCGGCGACGGCGCGTACCTCCTGACGACGACGCGCGGCCGCGAGGCCGACGTGGCTGCCGCCGGCCTGCGGCTCGAGCTCGTCACGTTGTTCCCGGCGATACGGACCCCTCCCCGCGAAGCCGGCGCGGAACCGCCTCCCGCGTTCGATAAGAACGTCGACGACGCCCTGAAAACCATAACGCAGGACCAGGTTAAAAATTACCTCGTGACCCTCCAGGATTTTAAGACCCGCTTCTCGTATACCGAGGGATACGCGAACGCCGCGGCCTGGGCCCATGACTTTTTCGCCAACCTGGGCTACGGGACGTCGTACGACGAGTTCTTCGGCATAACGTTCGACGCGGTCTCGATACCGACCGACGGCCGCAAGGCTTGGGTCACCACCGACGGCGGCACGATATACCACACCAAAAACCGGGGCAATACCTGGACGAGGCAAGACGCTCCGGCGAAAGGATTTTTGTGGAGCGTGCAGTTCGTGGACGAGAACGTCGGTTACGCCGCGGGCGCGGGCCCCAGCTGCCTTAAGACCACGAACGGCGGCGCGACGTGGACCGCCCAGGCCGTGCCGTTCACCAGCTACCTTTTCGGCGTCAGCTTCGCCGACGCGCAAAACGGCTGGATCGCGGCCGAAGGCGGCGCGATTTTACATACGTCGAACGGCGGCGCCGCGTGGACCAGGCAGACGACGTCCACGGGCCAACGGTTATACGATATCTCCATGGCGGACGCGACGCACGGCTGGGCCTGCGGCCGGGAGGGCGTCATCCTCCGCACCGAGGACGGCGAAACGTGGGCCAGCCAGCCCAGCAATACGCTCGCCAGGCTTTACGGCATCTACGCCGCGAGCGCGGACGAGGCGTGGTGTTGCGGTTGGTCGAAGACGCTGCTCCACACCACCGACGGCGGCGCTACCTGGACGCGGGTCAACCTGACCGAGCCTACCTGGGGCAATTTCTACGACGTCCGCTTCGGCAACGCCCAGCGCGGGTACGTCGTCGGTTTGGACGGGGCGTTTCTATATACCGAGGACGGCGGCGCCAGTTGGAAATATAAAAAGGTCGGGGAGGATAGCTTCCAAAGTTGCGATTTCGCGGCCGGCACGTTCGGCATGATAGGCGGTCCCGCGGCGCTCTATCGGACCGCTGACGGCGGCGCGACCTTCGATTCCTTGGTGGCCGGCTTCGACGACAACTGGCCTAACGTCGTCGCCGAGAAGAGGGGCCGGACCAAGCCGGACGAAATCGTTATCCTGTGCGGCCACATGGATTCGACGTCCGAAAGGCCGCTGGAGAGCGCGCCGGGCGCGGAAGATAACGGCTCCGGCACCGCCGCCACGTTGGCGGGGGCGCGCGCCCTCGCGGGCCTCGAGTTCGAGCGAACGCTGCGCTTCATCGTGTGGGCCGGCGAGGAGCAGGGCCTTCTGGGCAGCTGGCATTACGCCCAAAAAGCGGCCGAGAATGGCGAGAAAATCGTAGGCGTCGTGAACCTCGATATGGTGGCGTACGATGAGGAGAAAGGCCAGCGCGACGATACCTCCGACTTCGCCAACGACGCGTCGAAGTGGCTCGGCCAATATTTGATCAACGTAGGCCGCATATACAAAATAAGCCACATATTCGACCTGGTGATCGACCCGCGCGCCGGCGGTTCGGACCACGCCTCTTTCTGGAACGCCGGGTACGACGCGATATTCTTAATCGAGGGCGAGAAGGGCGTCGGCGGCATTCTCGAATACCCTTATTATCATACGACCCAGGATACGGTCGAAAAACTGAGCATGAAGTTGGAGGTCGATTGTTCCCGCGCCGGCGTCGGGACCGTCGCCCACCTCGCCCGGGTATACGGCGCGGCGACCGTACCCGAGCCCGCGCCTCCCGCCGGCCCGGCGACGTTCGCCGTTTACCCCAACCCCTTCCGGGCCGGTTCGGGGCCCGGCTCGATACGTTTCGCCGGCCTGACCGGACGGTGCGCCATAGAGATATACGACCTCGCCGGCCATCGCATCTTCTCGTACGACCACGCGGCCGAGGTGCCGTATTTCGATTGGCGCGCGGTCTCGGACGACGGCGAGGCCGCGGCGTCCGGCGTCTACGTATATCGCGTCACCGGCGGGGGGATGAACGAGACCGGCAAGCTGGCCATAATTCGCTAGCGGCCGCAGTCGGCCGGAAACGAGAAGCCGGCCTTCGGGGCCGGCTTCTTTTTTTAAGAGGATTTTATTTTTAACCTAAATCCGTAGTGGGCGCGGTCTCCGGGTTGTAGGACGGGACCAGTTCGCTTAAAAGTTGTACCGTCAACTCGTGGTCCATCGCCGCCGCCGCTTCCTCCAACCTCAGGATTTTTGGCGAAACCTCGTCCGCCCTCGCCTTTATGGGCGGCGGGATGGCCACCATAATTTCCTCGATGGGCGTCTCCTTCAGGTCCTCGTACGAGGCGAAGAGCTCCTCGCTCAGCCTTTCCCCGGGTTTTATCCCTATGAACTCGATGGCGACGTCCTTCTCGGGCACGTATCCCGAAAGGCGTATGAGGTCGTAGGCCAGGTCGACGATGCGCACCGGTTTGCCCATGTCGAGGATCATTATCTCGCCGTTTTGGCCTATGGCCGACGCCTGAATGAGCAACTGCACCGCCTCGTAAACCGTCATGAAGTAGCGCGTCATTTCGCGGTGGGTAATGGTTACCGGGCCGCCGCTCTCGATTTGCTTCTTGAAGAGCGTGATGACGCTTCCGCGGGAGCCGAGGACGTTGCCGAAGCGGACGGTGACGAATTCGGTGGGGCCGCGGTCGCGTATGCACTGAACTACGAGCTCGGCGACCATCTTGGCCGCGCCCATCGCGCTCACGGGGTTGACGGCCTTGTCGGTGGATATGAGGACGAACCGGCCCGCGCCGGCCTCGAGCGCCTCCTCCGCGACGACGTGGGTGCCGGTTACGTTGTTCTTGACGGCCTCCTCGATGTTCCGTTCCATCAGCGTTATGTGTTTGTGGGCGGCGGCGTGGTATATGATGTCGGGTCGGTAGCGTTTGAATACCGCCCTCACGTGCGCGCGGTCGCGAACGTCGCCCACCACCGCGACGGCGTTGGTCGCGCCGAATTTTTGCTCGAGCTCCAACGAGACGTTGAAGATGCTGTTTTCGCCGTGGCCCATGAGCACGATGAGCGCCGGGTCGAAGGACGTGAGTTGCCGACACAGCTCCGAGCCGATGGAGCCGCCCGCGCCGGTGACCAGGATGTTTTTGCCCGCGACGCTCTCCCGGATGGATTGCAGGTCGAGTTCGATGGGGTCGCGCTTGAGCAGGTCCTCGACCTCGACTTCCCGCAGTTGGCTCAAGCGGGCGTCGCCGTGTATGATCTCGAAGATGCCGGGCAGGATGCGGTAGGTTATGGCGGCCGCGATGCATCGCTCCGCTATCCGGCGCACGGCGGCGCCCGCCGCCGACGGCATCGCGATGAGGACCTCGTCGGCGCCGTAGCGTTGGGCCGCGGTAGCCACTTCGGCCGTGACCCCCACCACCGGGACGCCGGCTACGCTGCGGCCTATCTTCCGCCGGTCGTCGTCCAGGAAGGCCACCGCCTTTAAACCCAGGCGAGGGTGTTTTTTTATCTCCCGGGCGATCATCTCTCCCGCCTCGCCGGCGCCGCAGATGATTACGTTTTTAATTCTGCTTCTGCTGTGGGGGGAAGAATCCATGAGCGTCCGCGGCCCGACGGGCGGCCTTACGGGACCTCCTTCGCGACCGTGTAGTCGTCGCCGATGACGATCTTGACGTCGTAGCTGCGGGGTTCCAGCCGGTCGTCGCCGAGGCCGAAGAGTGCCGCCGCCCGGAGCCCGGCGTCCCGCTTGCCTTCCGCGGTTTCGATGACCGTCGCTTTATAATCGAACGTAGCGGCGTTGGCTACGTTTACGACTTTATAGCCGTTGGCCTCGAGGCGCTCCCGCATCTTGGTGGCCGCGCCCTCGATGCCGCACCCGTTCAGGACTTCGACGTTGGTTCCCTCGAGCGCCGGAACGTTCTTGGCTAAGGCTTCCAAGATGAGTTTCGAGATGTCCTGGCCGCATATGATGGTGAGGTCCACCCGTTCGCGGGGGACGTCGGCCGCCAGCGCCGCGGCCAACTCTTCGGCCCAATCGGCGAATCCGTCGCCGTAGTATACCGAGGATTTGGCGCCGTAAGTAATGCGGGGCCGGTATTGCTCGAACCGGACGGCGTTGCCGCTTTCGACGTTGAATCCTTCGAGCGCGGCGAGGGCGTTGCCGAAGCGCTGCGGGACGCTCGTGCTGTTGATGACCAGCGCCCGCACTTGCCCGGCCGCGGGGGTCGCCGTTTCGGCCGGGGCGGCCGTCTCTACGGCCAGGGCCGTCGCCGCCGTCGGCGGTGGCGGTTCGGGCGGTTGCTGCCGCTTATATTTGTGGCGGAAGGCGAAGACGACGACCGCGACCACCGCCGCGGCCGCGGCCACGGCGAGGAAAATACGCCACTTGCGGCCGCGGCGCCTTTGGGCGACCCTGATTAACCTTCCCGATGAAACGCGCTTTTCCGCCATAGCTTTGGGCCCGCGCCCACCGTAGTTTTATAACATACTTCGGCCGTTCCGGCAAGTCACGCCGTATCGCCCGTCTCGGCCAACTTCAAATAATGCTCTACGACGGCCGCCAGGTCCGCCGGCGTGTCGACCCCGCGCGACGCGAAATCGCCTACGACGACGCGAACCTTGAAGCCGTGGGCCAGCGCGCGCAGCATCTCCAAACCCTCCACCGCCTCCAACGGCGTAGGCTCCAGCGTCGTAAACCGTAAGAGGAAGTCGCGCCGATAGGCGTAAATGCCGACGTGCCTCAAGTAGGGCAGGTTCACTTGCGGCCGGCGTCGGAAGGGGACCATGGCGCGCGTGAAGTATAACGCGTCGCCGCGGCGGTCGACGACGACCTTGCAGACGTCGGCTGAGGCAAGCTCCCGGGCCGCCGACGGCGGGACCGGCCGCGCGAGCGTAGCCATCTGGACCCGCTTGTCGCCGAAAGGCGATGCCGCCGCGTCTACCGCCGCGGCCTCGACCAGGGGTTCGTCCCCCTGGATGTTGACGTATACGTCCCCGGCGGTTTGGGCCGCCACTTCGGCGACGCGGTCGGTGCCGCTCGGGTGCTCGGCCGCGGTCATCAAGACGTCGTCCGTAAAATCCTTCACCGCGTCGTAAATCCGGGGGTCGTCCGTCGCGACGTACAGACGGTCGAGGCACGAGGCCCCGGCGCAACGCTCGTATACGCGCCGTATCATGGGTTTGCCCGCGACGTCCGCCAGCGCCTTGCCCGGAAACCGGCTCGAGGCATACCGCGCCGGGATAACGCCGATGACCGTCCGCCGTTTAGGCGCCATCTTTGCCTCCTCTGCGCTCGTAGGCCTTCGCGACGCGTTCGATGAACGACGTGGTGGAGTAGCCCTCGACGTAGGGCAGCGAGTAGACCTCGCCCCCTGCCGCCGTTACGACGTCGGCGCCGACGATCTCGCCCGGGGGCCAGTCGCCGCCCTTGACCAGTACGTCCGGCACCAGGAGCTTTATCAGCTCGTAGGGCGTGTCCTCGTCGAAGATGGTAACGAAGCTCACGCACCATAAGGCCGCGACGACGAGGGCGCGGTCTTCTTCGCCGTTGAACGGCCGCGCCGGGCCCTTGGCCAGCCGCCGCGCCGAAAGGTCCGAGTTTATCCCCACCACCAGCACGTCGCCCAGCTGGCTCGCTTCGTCGAGATAGCGAACGTGGCCGGCGTGAAGGATGTCGAATACGCCGTTGGTAAAGACGACCTTTTGGCCGGCGGTTTGAAGGGCTTTAACGTGGTGCCGGAGCTCGGCCGCGCCCAGGATTTTGGTTTTATTATCCATCTCGTTACCCGGAGGTTCATCGCGATTTTTCATCATATGCGCGTGCCCTTCTTTAAATGAAACCGGCGCGGAGGTCGAATCCGCGTTCGGCCCGAAGTCCCTTTCGTCTTGAATGTCGCGACGTCGGTCGTGAGGGGTCCTCACCGTCCCCATATCATGCTCGAGACGCGTTTACGCGCCGGCTCGAAGAACCAGGCCACGAGCGACATCCCCCGCGGCCGCCGAGCTAACGTCAGCTTCAAAAGGGGCGGCGCCAGGAACGTCGTAAGCGCCATGACGACTACCACCGCGGCGAAGAGGTCCGCGGTCACCACGCCCGCGCGCCGCCCCACCTCGGCGAAGATAAGGCCCACCTCGCCGCGCGGCGCCATGCCGACGCCGATGGCGGTCGAGTTTATACGTTTGTCGAAAACCGTGAACCCCGCCAGGGCCTTTCCCAGTATCGCTATTACGAAGAGGAAGCCCCCCACGACCAGGATGGCGTGGTTGGCCTGGTCGAAGGGATTGAAGTAGCGCAGGTCCACGGCGGCGCCGATTTTGACGAAGAAGACGGGCGTCAAGATATACGCTATGGGTTTGAGTTCTCCCGCGATGACGTCGAACTTGTGGGTGCGGCCGAGGGCGAGGCCCGCGGCGAAAGCGCCGACTATGGCCGCGGACCCGACCAGCTCGGCGCCCAGCGACCACAGGAACGCGAACGCGATGGAGCCCACGATAAGCGTCCCGCTGGTGCGCGCTTTTTCGATGACCTTCACCAGCCGCGGCGCGAACAGGTTGCCGACGACGATGGCGCCGATGAAGAAAGCCACCGCCAGCGCCGTAATCTGGACTATTTTGAGCGGGTGAACCTCGCCCGTCAGGCCCAGGTCGCGCACCACGGCGAGGATTATCAGGCCGATAATGTCGTCGGCGACGGCGGCGCCCAGGATTATCCTGGCCTCGGTGGTATTGAGCTTGCCGAGGTCGGAGAGGACCCGCGCCGTAATGCCCACGCTGGTGTCGGGGAGGTTGGCGCCCAAAAAGATCGCGACCAGGTTGGCATACCCGAAAGCGACCGCGAAAAAGTAACCGCCGACGAAGGGCAGTATTACCCCCACCGCGGCCACGCCGAGCGAACGCCATCCCACCGCTAAAAGTTCCCGGAGGTCGGTGGCGAGGCCGGTCTCGAACAACAGGATGATGACGCCGATATCGGCCAGCAGGAGGAGCACGTTGGCCTCGGGGTCGACCAACTTGAGGCAGCCCACGCCGAGGATGACGCCCGCGGCGAGCTCGCCCAGTACGGTCGGCTGGCCGATGCGGTTGGCCAACTCGCCCAGGGCCTTGGCCCCTACGATTATCAAGATAAGCGAAATTAATAATTGCGTCAGGTCCATAATTTTAGGCCGCGTTACGCTTCGCCGGGGCGCTTGTCCCGATTACGATGGACGAGGGCGGGGGGATTTTATCGCCGGGCCGCCGGCCGAAGGCGAGTTTCATCAGCGGCACGCCGACGAACGTCGTGGCCGCGATCACGAGCAATAACGCGCCGAAGAGGTCGTCCGTCACGATGCCCGCGCGCCGCCCGGCGTCGACGAAGATTAAACCCACCACCCCCCGCGGCGACATGCCGACGCCGACCGCCAGGCGGTTGACGCCCCGGCCCCAGGCGGCGTAACCCGCGGCGACCTTGCCCAGCATGGCTATCCCGAACAGCAGACCGGCCAGGAATAGGACCGGCCGGTACGCGGCCTCGAACGGGTTTAAGTAATATAGGATTACCCCCGCGCCGATCTTGACGAAAAAAATCGGGGTGAAGATGTCCGCCACCGGTTTGAGGTCGGCGGCGACGGCGTCGTACTTGCGGGTGCGGCCGAGGGCGAGGCCGGCGGCGAAAGCGCCCACGAACGGCGCGGTGCCGACGACGGAAGCGCCGAACGCCCACAACAGCGCAAACCCCACCGCGGCGACGATGAGCGCCCCCCGGACCCGCGTCTTCTCTATGAGCCAAACCAACCGCCGGGCGAAGACGCCGCCCAAAACGAGGGCCGCGACGAAGAACCCGGCGGATAGCGCCGTGACCCGGGCCAACGTCGCGGCGCTGACCTCGCCCCCCGTAGCGAGGCCGCGCACCACCGCCAATATGATAAGGCCTATTATGTCGTCAATAACGCCGGCCCCCAGAATTACCGTGCCCTCTTTCGTTTTCAGCGCGCCGAGGTCCCCCAAGACCCGGGCGACGACGGCAACCCCCGTCGCGGCGAGCGCCGCGCCCACGAAGACGGCGACGTGGGTTTTGTAGCCGAAGGCGAGGGTGAGGAAGTAGCCGCCGGCGAACGGCAACGCCAGCCCTACGAGCGCGACCGCCAGCGATTGCCCGCCCGCCCCCCAAAGCTCCCGCGGGTCCGTCGCCAGCCCTATCTCGAACAGGAGGATGATGACGCCGACGTCGGCTAAGAACACGATCACCTCGGCGTCGGGGTTCACGATTTTAAGACAACTTACGCCCAGGACGATGCCGGCGACGAGCTCGCCCAGCACGGGCGGTTGGCCGACGCGGTTCGCCAGTTCGCCGAAAATTTTGGCGCCGGCGAGAATAAGTATTAACGTCAGGAGGAGATGGGTGAGGTCCATACGCGGGCAATGCTTTAACGCATTCTATAATAAGCGTCGGCCAAATGGCAAATATTTTGCAGGCCGCGCTCAAGGTTCGTTTGGCGCGGCCGCCGCCGGCCCGGGTTTCGTTTCCGCCCTGACGACCCCCCGGCCGCCGACCTATCGAAAAGGCGCCGACGGACGGCGCTTCGACGTGGCCGGTTTTGGAAACGGCCCGGCGGTTACGATTCCTCGGCTA
>Ga0153916_10004726_pt1 | contig 10316 bp, 10 predicted proteins | sample Opewatmetagenome_FD_109642 | JGI IMG/M metagenome (GOLD analysis project Ga0153916, IMG submission 109642) | Freshwater wetland microbial communities from Ohio, USA - Open water 3 Core 3 Depth 4 metaG | ecosystem: Environmental > Aquatic > Freshwater > Wetlands | place: USA: Ohio, Lake Erie...
GCAAACGTGGGTATAGGGATTAGCGGAAAGAAGAGTGGGCCGGGACATCGTGCAAAGGACTATCTTGACCGGTTCGTCAGTGACAAGTTCCCGAACGGAAAGACTATCGAATGCGTGATCGGTGGGGTCTCAGTCTGCCGCCCGCTGGATACAACCGTCACGGACGGGCTGATGATTGTCGGAGATGCTGCCCGGATCGTCGACCCTATGACCGGTGGCGGGATCTATAACGCCATGTTCACTGGCCGGCTCGCCTCCCAAGTAGGGACCAAGGCCCTTTCAGAGGGCAGTTGTACGAAAGAGGCTCTCCTGCCTTACGATAAACAATGGCGGGAGTCCCCGATGGGGAAGACAATAGCACGGAATTGGCATGTCAAGGAGACGCTAATAAATCTATCTGATTCTAAACTCAACGCCATCATTCACTCCGCAAAAGCCCTTGATTTAAAAGAATTTTCAACGATATTACTCGTAAAAGAGATAATCAAGAGGAACCCCCTGCTTCTCGCTGATCTTGCGAGGCTGCTGGCCTCAATAGATTGATTGGCGCAACCGATTGTTCAAGCGAGAGTCTCGATCTCCGACTTTTTTTGATAAAGTCCGTAACAGTGTAACCCGACCGGATATTTACTGTTCCGCTCGGGATGATTGATTCTCAGCTAACGGGACATTGATGATGTATGTAGTGTGGGGTTGTCATCATGGCAATTGAAATAATTTGTGTATCGTACCTCTAATCAGATGTTCTGCGGGGTAGATGAAGCAGGCAAGGGTGCAGTACTCGGCCCCCTAGTGATCGCGGCAGTAGGCTGCAGGACTGCCCGGGATCTCTCCGGGATCCCGGTGAAGGATTCTAAACTCCTGAGCCCCAGTGAACGTTCCCGGCTCTTTGATCGCATCACGAAAAAATGCATAACGAGTCTTCTGGTCATTGATGCTGCCGATATCGACATCCTGCGGCGTTGCGGAAGCATGAACCTGCTCATGGCTAGGGCGCATGCAGCCGTCATCCGTGAGCTCCGGCCTGACAAAGCCTTTGTTGATGCCTGTGATGTAATTGCCGCCCGTTTCGGACGGATGGTCGCAGCATCCTTGGACTTCCCCTGTACGATCATTTCAGAGCATCATGCTGATGAGAACCGGCCAGCGGTCTCTGCGGCCAGCATCGTGGCTAAGGTCACCCGGGATCGGCTCATCCATGAACTCTCGCCTGCATTTGGGGAGATTGGTAGCGGATATCCCTCTGATGGAAAGACGGTCTCCTTTCTTGAGCAGTATATCCGTGAGTATAGGAGACCCCCTCCCTGCGCTCGGTCATCATGGGAGACAGTAAAAACCCTCATCTACCGTGTCGAACAATCGGATCTCTCGCGGTTTTTTATCCTGTATTGAGCGAAAGAAACGCCACCGATTCTGTTATCCTGCTGCAGGTTCCTCCGTCCAAACCGTTATCTTCCATTCTCCCCCATACCTGAAGAATGAACTGGCTCCTGGTGCTCCTAATCCTCATCGCTGCGTACGGGGTACTGGCGGCAGTCATCTGGAAAAAACAGATCTGGGCCGACCATATCGTCTTCTTTGGGCCGATCATGGCCATAAAAAGCATGAAAGTGGGCGGATTTGACTGGTTTAAGCGATTCTCAACGTTTCTCCGACTGTATGCATCTTTAGGCGTAGTAATGGTGGTCATTATATCGATCGCCATGACCCTTCTCCTCTTCCTTTCGCTGCAATACACCTTCGCGGTCAGGCCCCCACCATCCGGAATCTATGCACCCCAGAATATTCTCCTGATCCCGGGGCTCAATGAGTACATCCCTTCAACGATTGCGGTTTGGCTGGCCTTTGTGATCACCATAGCCATCCATGAGTTTGGCCACGGGATACTCTCCCGTATCGAGAATATCAGGGTCAAAAGTGTCGGAGCCCTGCTGTTTGTGGTCCCTATCGGGTTCTTTGTTGAGCCGGATGAGGAGGACCTCAACCAGACCAAAGGGATGAAAAAGGTCCGGATGTTCGGGGCCGGAATTACTAACAATATAGTAGCAGGAGGAGTCTGTTTCCTGGTGATGGTTCTGCTTATGGGACTGGTTGTTCCGGTGACCGGGCCGATCATCGGGGGCGTGTACCAAAACTACTCTGCCAGTGAGGCAGGAATCCTTCCCTATTCCATAATTCAGTCGGTGAATGGTTCGATGGTCCAAACCCCTGCCGAGGTCTCGGCCCTCCTGAATGCTACCCATCCTGGGGACACCCTTGCCTTGTCCGTACTCTATAACGGGGTCCTGATGAACTATACCCTGACATTGTCAGAATGGCCTGAAGGGGTGGACGGCCGGGAGTCTGGGTTTATGGGAATCACCTATTACGATTCCCCTCTAATTCTGCAGGCTATCGGTGATAGTATCTCCCCGATTGGATTCCTCCGGTTCCTAACCGTGCCCTTTGATATGACTGGTATGGGCAATCCACTCCGCATCCTTGCCTTTGAGACCCCGGCACAGCAGTTCTACACCGTTCCATTTGCTGGATTCTGGGGAATTATCAGTTTTCTTTTCTGGTGCGGCTGGATTAATATCAGTGTGGGGATCTTCAATGCCATCCCAATGGTTCCTCTTGACGGAGGGTATATCCTCAAGGAGGGTGTTGAACGGGCATTCGAACGACGGGGGTTAGCGAAATACGCTGCTTATGTAACCAGCTTTATCTCGACCCTCATGGTGGTCATCCTGATCTCACTTATTATGCTACCCTACCTGTTCACTGTCACGCCAATCTGAAGTTAAGCTCAGCTGGAGAGGGGTCCTTTCCGAATAAAGATATGTCATCAATCCCTAACCTTTCTGTGATAAAGGTAATCGGGGGAGAATGTTCCGTCAATGATACTCTCGTCCTGCAAAAAATCGTATTCAAATGATACCCAGCGCGCCGTGACACCCGAGGAGACGCTTGCCCGGATTGAACGGCTTCTTCCAGTTGCTGGTATTACGCGGGTCGCCGATATCACCGCGCTCGACCGGGTCGGGATCCCGGTCTTCTCTAGCATCCGTCCCACCGCAGAGCGGGGAGCAGTCTCGGTCTACAACGGAAAAGGCGCCACCCCGGCCGAGGCAAAGGTTTCGGCCATGATGGAGGGGATTGAACGCTATTCAGCGGAGGTCTCCTGCCAGGATCTCCGGGTTGAACGATATGCTGACCTTGTCGGAACCGAGGCGGTGGTCGACCCGGCCGAGCTTATTCTCCCTGTCCGAGCAGATCCGGAGATGCCAATCCCCTGGGTTACGGGATACGACCTTATGTCACGAGAGGAGATCCTGGTGCCGGCAAGTGCCGTCTTTCACCCGCTTCCCGGGAAGTATTTTCAGCTCTTTCGCACCTCCACCAATGGTCTTGCCTCCGGGAATACTAGAGAGGAGGCCGTCTTCCATGCCCTTATGGAGGTCATTGAGAGGGATGCCTGGTCCCTTGCAGAAGTAACCCGGAATACCGGACCATGGATCGATGAAATCGATGATCCCCTTGCTGCGAGTCTGCTCACTCAGTTTAAGAACGCCGGCGTTGACGTGTTGGTCAGGGATATCACGAGCGACATCGGCATTCCCACTATAGCTGCTGTTTCCGATGATATCGAATTGAAAGACCCGGTCCTGCTCACCACCGGCATGGGAACCCATACCAGTGCACGAATTGCGGTGCTCCGGGCACTTACCGAGGTGGCCCAGAGCCGGCTCACCCAGATCCACGGGGCTCGGGAGGATACCCCAACTGCAGATGGCCGGAGGAGACTGGGCTATGAGAGGACAAAAAGGATTAATCGCTACTGGTTTTTCGCTCCCGAAAAAAAGCGTTTTTCAGAGATACCCTCGTTTGACAGCAATGACTTTCTCGATGACATCTTTCTTACTCTCTCTAAGCTCTCCGCTGCAGGGCTTTCCCGCGTCATTGTGACCGATCTTACCCGCAATGAGTTAGGAGTCCCAGTGGTAAGGGTGATCGTTCCGGGGTTAGAAGTGTATGCCATGGACCAAGAACGGGCAGGCAGGAGATGCAATGATGCCAGGAATCGTCGTATTTCTCGGTCCAAGTCTTGACCGTGAAAGCGCAAAATGCCTGCTCCATGCCGCTTTTTACCCCCCAGCAAAACGGGGAGATATCGCTGCGGCTACGTCCGGGGGAGCCCGCATAATTACCCTGATTGACGGTGTATTCTTCCAGGACGATGCAGTCGGTCATCGGGAGATCCTGGATGCGATCCGAAAAGGGGTCCGGGTAATTGGAGCATCGAGCATGGGGGCACTTAGAGCTGCGGAACTGGAAGTGCTCGGGATGGAGGGAGTCGGGGAGATCTTCTGCCTCTATCGGGACCACATCCTCATCTCTGATGATGAAGTCGCGTTAATCTATGACCCGGAATCTTTCCTCTCGCTTTCTGAGCCGCTCATCAATATCCGTTGTACACTCCGGAAAGCAGTGGAGGCAGGAGCGCTAGATCTGGAAACGGCAAAAATCCTGAAAGGGACTGCTCAATCTCTCTATTTCCCTGATCGGACCTGGGATGTCATCCTATCACGGGCAGAGGGTCACTTCTCCCGAGACAGATGGGAACGGATCCCAACTATTCTCTCCCGCTTTATGGTTGATCGGAAAAGGGAAGATGCAATCCTTGCTCTCGAGAGGACGCGGGAACTCGCTAGGGAACTTGGGATTGCATCATAAACGGCACTAAACGACAGTGTCAGGGATCACCTTCCCTGAGCATCGCCACCTTTGAGCCCCGAGGAGCCCCGACATCCTCTGCGATTGGTTCGCACTTCACGGCCATCAGGAAGGCGACAGGTGGCAGACTAGAATATTCGGATAGCGATTCATAATTTGCCATTCCCTTGGCGATGATCAGGGTGCAGTCGTCAACAGCATGTGCTAGTTCCGAAGGCATACACTCGAGGATCACCCCGAGTTCGCACTTGCAGCCGACGGTGGTGATAGTCTGGACAAAGCGATCCAGATGTAGATCCCGGGCTTCTTTCATCGTGGCATCATTGAGAATCGGGGCATCCCTAACAGCAAGCGTGATGGAGGATCCAGTATGATGGAGATACTCCAAGAGGAGGCGGTCAAAAACTATCTCACCGCAGTTATCGGTAAAATACACCACCCGTGAGAGTAGATGGCTTATACGAGCGGTATCATCGATTGCGAGTCCGGCTGAAAATTCCTGCCTGAAATATGAGAGAAAATCTCCAGTTACGGTATGACCCTTGACACCGTAATCATAAGTATTGCCGATAATAGAGGCCACCACAAAATCGCGGAACCCCGAGAGTTCTCCCTTGACAGTCCTGCAGACTTCAAACGCTTCCCTCATACTTTGCTCTTTTAACCCGGCAAATGGATCCGGCGTTCCGAGCATCCCATATGCCTCACGATGCATGGCGCTTGCAATCTGGGGGTGGAGAAGGGGTGCATAACGGAGCTTTTCAAGTAGTGCCGCACAGGCTTCCCTGACCTCCCGGGTCTTTTCCTCATCGGCGCTACAGAGGCTGCATTCAAGACTTACCCGTGAGAGGAGGCAGTCAAAACAACGGTCATCAAACTTCATAGGCGACGCAGTCCTTTGTAACGAAATCTATCTGACCCATAAAAACTCAGGAATGGGGCCACTGCGATTTGAACGCAGGTCAGAAGACCCCCAGTCTCCTAGGATGGCCAGGCTACCCTATGGCCCCGCTTTTATGCTATACGTCAGGATCACATATGTAATTTCTCTTTGTGCTCCGGGGAAGCATAAGAGAAAGCTTGCTGCTCTCCAGAAAATTTTAAGGAAAAAGTGGATCGGAAGTTATACCCGTTCGATAGTGACCTTAACCCGATCACCTGCTTTCAGACCGTGCCCCTTAGGAACATCGATATTGAACCACATGCAGGAAGGGTCTTCCTGGGTGTTGTCCTGGGACATAAGGCAATCTTTCTGCTCATTGACGGTGGCAACAAATTCAACAACCGATTCAAATTCTGTAATCTTCGCCATAAAAAACAGATGATGGTTATACTGATCGTGGGGTGACCATCCAGGTTGTGCTGTTTGAATAGCTCCACTTGATAATTGCCAGTTCCTGGCAGATCTCGGAGAGGATTGCCATATTTGTCCCAACCTCTTTTGCGGAAAGGCCGAGCTCCTTGGCAATATACTTGGACTTGAAATAATGCTTCCCTCTCGACAGACCGCCCAGCAGATAGTGGACAATCCTGTGCTGGGTTTCGTTATATCTGTCTCGGATGTTTACCGATACCATGTGTGCACCTCAGCATTGTGAAATGTTATTACTCGCATGATCTATAAATATCTAGCTATCCTGCTTTCTCAGAAGAAAGCATTTAAATAGGTTCTTTTCCCGAAATCTCGTATAACTGCGAAATTCTTCGCACTTACCTGAAGGTTATATCAATCTGCTGGCAGGCACGAGGAATGCCGGATTTAAAGCCCTGCCGGAACACGCGAGACCTTTCCGATTAATCCTTGCAGAACCTGTTCCCGCATTCCTTCCACGAACTTGATGCTCCCAACTACCAAATGGCCTCCGCCGCTAATTCCCCCGCCCGGTATCTCGTCCCTGAGCTCGCGTACCATCTTTGGGATATTCATCATCACACCCTTTGAACGGAGTACGGCAAAATCAGGACCAAATCCGATAGTGACCACCGGGGAGCCGGCATGCTGCTGGCAGAGGCGGTCGTGCACTTCGCCGGAGGTCTTGCCTGGAGGAGGAAAGGTGAATTTATGGGCATGGATCTCCACATCGAGTAGGAAGAGCTCAGCACCATTATCCAGGGTCTGGTGTCGGACATGGGGCATACTAGCATTCATCTGGTCAGCGATGGCGGCATTTGCCCCTTCGACGAGCTGAGAGATCAACTTTTTGTGCCGTTCGGTATTCCCGGTCAGATTGACAATATCCTTGATGATCTCCCTACCATCGTTAAACCGGAGCCAGAACTGCTCATAATCGAGGGCAAGCGCGATATTCTTGCAGTCCTCAGCTGAATAAGTGTCCCGGACCAGAGCATGGTAGAGCGCCCGTTCTGGAGCATCACTCCGGTCGCCTGCTCCGGCAATGGATGGGATATGCTGGATATAGGTCTCAACGGAAGGATTGATGAGCCGGGCAACCTCGGTCCCGAGCATGCCTGCTGTTATCCCAAAATCCCCGCCGACATGGTAGGGATTGACGTGGCCGGCAAGATACTGGTCAACGATCTCATCGGGATGATGATGGTCAATCACCACAATCGGGAGCTCATAGATTTGGGCCATCTTAAGGGATGGCAGATCTTCTTCGGTTGAACCGTTATCTGTCAGGAGGATGAGGGGGAGTTTCTGACCGTACCGGACATGGTCCTTGAGGGCGAAATCAAGGTCCCGAGTGATGTCCTCAATCTCGTAGAACGGAGCTTTTGACGGCGCCCGCTTGAAGAGGAAGTAATCGGCATCAAAGTCCCCGCCGGATTCCCTGATGAGGGAGGTTACGGCTTGTTCGATGGCCACTGCAGAACAGATACCATCGGCGTCGGCATGATGCCGGAGGATAATAGGCTGAGCGGTAAAGACTGCCCGGCGGATAATCTTAGCCACCTTGCGCATCTGCGGGCGGAGTTTCTCCAGCACCTCGCTCTTGATCAAGAGCGGAATGTCCGCAGGTTCTGCCCGCTGGTCAAGGGCTTGATTGATCCGTTCTTTGACCGATTCTGCATCCTCCCCGGCCAGAATAGTCAGTGACTCAACCTCAATTTGGAGCTGGTTGTTCCGGAGCATTACCTCGCCGACGATCCGAACGATGTCCCCAAGTTCTGCCTCAGGATAAGCACGCACCCCTGCCTCGATAAATGCGGCGGCATTCTCGGTCCCGGACTCATCTACAATGGTGAAAATGGTGGGACCACTCGTCTGTTTGATCTGAGCGATCTCCCCCTCGATCCTGACTGTCCTTCCCACCTTGGTGCCGAGTTCCGCAAGCCGCACGGAAGTCGACTTCCGTTCCACCATCTCTACAGTGTAGACCGGATAGGTCACCTCCTCGAGGTCGATGTTGCCATTGTTCCTAATGTTCCTGACCTTCACCAGGATGGTCTCTCGTTCTTTGTGGCTGGTTTTGATATTGCTCTTATGAACCAGGCCTTTGACCCGGTCGTTTAATTGGACAAAGGTGCCGAAATTGGCAAAACCCTGAACCCGGCCGATATAGACCCTGCCTTCCTCGACATCACCAAGGTCACAGCCTTGCCCCATACGGTATACCGTTACATCATCTGGATTATCCATACGTTCACCGAATATTCACGATAGGTTCCCTAGCGTATTGTTCGTACATATACTCATTCGCATGCGGCTCTTATCATTGTATGGAAACCTGCGCCGTCAGGCTTCATCTTGTCGGAACGGGATCTCAACAACATCAAGATCGGATGGGATCAGTACCTGCCCTGGAAAGATCTTCTCCGCATCTTTTAGGTGTCCTGCCGTTGAGGTATAGCGCGAGCTGACGTGGACTAGGGCTAGGACACGAGCGTTGAGGGCACGTGCGGCTTCTCCCGCTTCTCCCGCGGTAGCATGGAAGACCTCCCGTGCCCGTTCGATCTCCTGGGCATCATAGGTGGCGTCATGGATGAGGAGATCCGGATTTTTTGCGAGCGTAAAGATCTGTTTGTGTACCGGCCTGGTATCACCCGTATAAACGATTTTTCTTCCCGGTCTGGGTGGGCCCATTACCTCATCAGGGCAGACATGGACAGTCCCGCTATCCCTGACAATGCAGATCGTCTCACCCCGCTGGAGCCGACCGAAGAGCGGACCCGAGGGAACCCCTAACTTCACCGCTTGATCGCGGTTGAACCTGCCAGGGCGAGCATCCTCCTCAAGTATGTAGCCAAGGCTCTCCATGCCATGCTCGGTTGCAAATGCTTTTACAGCGTATCCCTTGAACCGGATCTCGGAGCCATTCCCCATCTGCATTGACGAGAGCGGGAACTTAAGGTTGAAGCGGGAGAGTGACCGGATGGCCGAAACCGCTTCATGGACCCATGCCGGGCCATATACTGGGAGAGGGTCTTTTCGTCCCATGAAGGAGAGAGTCTCAACCAGCCCGGCGATGCCGAGGAAATGGTCAGCATGCCAATGGGTCACAAAGATGGCATCCACCAAAAACCCGGTCCGTGCCCGCATCATCTGCTGCTGGGCACCTTCCCCGCAATCGAAAAGGAGGGTATCTGATCCCCGCCGCACCATGATACAGGGGGGGTTTCTCATCGGGGTTGGAAGAGCTCCGGCTGTCCCGAGAAAGAATACGTGCAGGGTCTCACCGCTCACGTTAGCCACCCCTGCACAACGCCAAGGCTCGCCTTCCCTTCATCTAGAGACCGGCCTTCGACCACAATTACCCCAGAATAGTCGCGGACGATACAGGATCCGACCAGGGACCAATCAATGGTCCCATCTCCCAGTTCAAGATGCTCATCGGAAAAGCCATGGTTGTCATGAATATGGAGATGTGATGCCCGGGAGAGGTATGGGAGAAATTCCTGCACCTTCCCGACTGTATTCGCATGCCCGAGATCGATGGTGATCCCGATCCCCTCAATGCCGTCAACCATGCCCGTGAGCTCTTCAGGCATCCGACAGAGGAACTCCTTGATGGCGATCATGTTCTCAAGGCACGCCAATACCCCGTGGTCCGCGGCGACCCGTCCTATTTGTTTTAATGCCTCCTTCTGTTGGCGCCAGGCACGGTCAGGCATCATCTTTCCCACAGGGGAGAGGTAACCGGGGTGGATGGTGACCCGGTCGGTCCAAGTTGCCGCCGCTTCAATGCAGGTACAGATCTGGCGGATTGACTCCTGCCAAATGGGGTAGTTGAGGGTAGCAAGGTTGAGATCCCCGTAGGGGGCATGGACGGTGATTCCCAGGTTTAGGCAGTGGATGACCTCGTCAATCCGGTGGACATTCTCTGGATTATCCAGCCGGTAGCAGCCGTCTGCAACCAGCTCCCATCCGCTGTATCCGGCCTCCTCGATCCCGGAAACCCAGTCGATCGAGTCCCATACCCTTGCCGAAGAGGAGAAAAAGGGAGTAAGTGTCATGGTCCTTTCCTGATATCTTCGAGGAGGTCCCGGACCTGGACTGCGAATGCTTCAACAGTGCTGTCATTCAGGATTAGATAATCGGCTCCTGCCAAGGCTCGGCCAAGCCCCCAGGAGATCTCCCGCCGGTCGCGCTCGGTGAGCTCATTGCGGCTCAGCTGATCGTCCTCTCGTCCACGAGATAA
>Ga0153916_10004727_pt1 | contig 10315 bp, 8 predicted proteins | sample Opewatmetagenome_FD_109642 | JGI IMG/M metagenome (GOLD analysis project Ga0153916, IMG submission 109642) | Freshwater wetland microbial communities from Ohio, USA - Open water 3 Core 3 Depth 4 metaG | ecosystem: Environmental > Aquatic > Freshwater > Wetlands | place: USA: Ohio, Lake Erie, Old...
CCGGACAGACGTATCCGGGCAAATCGGTGCGCATCATCGTTCCGTACGCGGCGGGCGGCAACACCGACATCACGGCACGTGCCGTCGGCAGCAAACTGGGCGAAGTATTCCGCCAGCAGGTTATAGTCGACACCCGGCCCGGCGGCGGCACCAATATCGGCTCCGAGCTGGGCGCCAGGGCCGCGCCTGACGGCTACACCCTGTTCATGGGCGGCGCGTCCAACGCCATCAACATGACACTTTACGCCAGGCCGCCATACGACACGCTGCGCGACTTCGCTCCGATCAGCCTGTGCGTGAAAGGCGCCAACGTGCTGTCGGCCCATCCGTCGCTGCCCGCCCGCAACCTCAAAGAACTGATCGCGCTTGCCAAGGCCAGGCCCGGCCAGCTCAACTTCGCGTCGTCGGGGCTGGGCAGCTCGAACCAGATGGCGGGCGAGCTGTTCAAAATGATGGCGGGGCTGAACATCGTGCACGTGCCGTACAAGGGCAACGCGCCGGCGCTCATCGATACCGTCGCCGGAAATGTCGAGATGATGTTCAGCGGCGTGCCGGCGCTGTTGCCCCACCTCCACTCCGGCCGGCTGCGCGCCATTGCCATCGGCAGCCTGAAACGGTTCTCCGCGCTGCCCGACGTGCCGACTTTCGATGAGTCCGGGCTCAAAGGTTACGAAGCCACCACCTGGTTCGGGCTGATGGCGCCGATCAAGACGCCCAGGGAAATCGTCGCCCGCCTCAATGCGGAAGTCGACAAAATCCTCAAAAGCCCCGAACTCCAGACCCGTTTCATCAACGACGGCCTCGAGCCGATCGGCGGCACGCAGGAGGAGTTCGACCAATTCATCCGCGCCGAAATCGAAAAGTATGCGAAGGTGATCAGGGCTGCCGGCATCAAGCCGCAATGAGTTCGGCGGCGCCCACCGGCTTTGCGCGCCTGTTCAACCCGCGCGGGATCGCCGTCGTCGGCGCCTCGGGCGATCCGCAGCGCATCGGCGGCCAGCCGGTCGGGATCCTGCGCGACACCGGTTACCGTGGCGCGATCTACCCGGTCAATCCGAAGTACGGAGAGATCAACGGCCTGCGCTGCTACCCTGATGTAATGTCGGTGCCGCAACCCTGCGACCTGGCGCTGATCGCGGTCAACGCCACGCTGGTGCCGCAGGTTCTTGCCGATTGCGGCAAGGCCGGCATCGCGCATGCCGTGGTGTTTTCCGCGGGCTTTCGCGAAACCGGCGAGGACGGCGCCAGGCTCGAAAGCCAGATCAAGGCCGCAGCGCGCAATCACGGTGTGCGTTTCATCGGGCCGAACTGCATCGGCGTGATGAACCTCAAGGAGCGCGTCTACTGCGGTTTCGGCCCGGGCTTTGCCAATGCCGATCTCAAGTCCGGCCCCGTCGCGTTCGTGTCACAAAGCGGCGGTTTCGCCTTCAGCGTCGTCGCGCTTGCGGATTTCGAGGGCATCAGCTTCAACTACATCGTTTCCACCGGCAACGAAGCGGACATTTCGACGCTCGACCTGATCGCGGATTTTCTCGAGCGCGACGACGTCGAGGTGGTCGTCACCTATATCGAAGGCATTACCGACGGCCGGCGGCTGCGCGAGATCGGCCGGCGCGCGCTCGAGATCGGCAAACCCATACTGGTGTGGAAAGTCGGCAATTCCGACATCGGCCGCGCCGCCGCCGAATCGCACACCGCGAGCATGACCGCAAGTTACACGCTATACCGCACGGCCTTCAACGAAGGCGGTTTCATCGAGATCGACGACGTGCACGATCTGGTCGATGCCGCGCGCGCATTCATGTCCCGCCGTCTGCCGAGGGGCCCGAACGTCGCGGTCATCACGACTTCCGGCGGCTCCGGGGTAATGATCGCCGACGCCTGCGACAGGCACGGCCTGCGCATGCCGCGGCTGGCGCCGGCCACGATCAGCGCCATCGAGCGCGTGGCGCCGAAGTATTCCACGCTGTCCAATCCGGTCGACCTGACGGCGCAGATCAGCGCCAACAGCAGGGATTTCAACCACATTGTCGGCCTGATGCTCGCTGACCCGAACGTGGACCAGCTCATCATCCGATACGGCGGGGTACAGGGAAAAAAGGGCGAGGAGTGGGCGAACAGCCTTGCCACCATCACCGATGCCACCGACAAGCCGGTGCTGGTCGCATGGAGCCGCGTGCCCGACCCTAACGAGGCGTCGATGCAATTGCTGGAGAAAAAACGCATTCCCTGGCTGCTCACGCCGACGCGCGCGGCCAACGCAGCGGGCGCGCTGTACGCGTTCAGCCGCAAGCGTGCCGCCCATCTTGCCCGCGCAAGGCGCGAGTTCACGCGGACCCTGGCTCCGCAAGCGCTGGACTTCCTGCAGCAGCCGCGGATCCTGAGCGAGCATCAGTCGAAGCGCCGCCTTGCCCAGTACGGCATCCCCGTCGCCCGGGAAGTCGTCATGTCGCTCGCGGAAATCGAGCGCATGAGCGCAGCACCGCTGCCATTCCCGGTCGCGGTCAAGATCGACTCGCCCGATATCCCCCACAAGACGGAAGCCGGCGCGGTGCGGCTCAACGTCGGCGACCTGAACGCGCTCAAGGCGGCGGCGCGCCAGGTCGTCGGGTCGGCGCTGGACACCAAACCCGGCGCCCGTGTCAACGGCGTGCTCATCAGCGAGATGGCGCAAGGCGTCGAGGCCATCGTCGGCGCCGTGGACGACCGGTTTTTCGGACCGGTCGTGATGTTCGGCCTCGGCGGCATCCACGCCGAAATTTTCAAGGATGTCAGCTACCGCTTCGCGCCGTTCGACCTCGCCATTGCGCATGAAATGATTCGCGAAATCCGCGCCCATCCCTTGCTCACCGGCCATCGCGGCAAACCCGCGCTCGCGCTGGACGCACTTGCCATGACGTTGTCACGCGTGTCGCTGCTCATCGCCGACCACGCCGGGCGCATTGCAGAGATAGATATTAACCCATTGTTTATAAATGACAAAAGTGTATCGGCTGCGGATGCGCTGATCGTGCTGAAGGCCGCGCCGGCATCATGATGAAAACCGTGGGCTTACAATATGCGGCCGCTTCGGAAGCGGTACGAAAGCCCGAAACGGCCGGTGCAGGCCCGGCTGCCCAATAATCGGAGGATCCTTGTTTTTTGAGAACGTAGATTTTTCCTCACTCGAACTGCCGCCCGCTGCGCTGGCGTTGCGGGAGGAAGTGCGCGTTTTCCTAAAAACCGAGATTGCCGCGGGCTCGTTCACGCCCCGCCTCGGCCACACCGAATTCAACGCGGAGTTCACCCGCAAGCTCGCCCGGCGCGGCTGGATCGGCATGACCTGGCCCAAACGCTACGGCGGGGGGGAGCGTTCGTATCTCGAGCGTTTTGTCGTCACTGAAGAAATGCTCGCCGCCGCCGCGCCGTGCGCCGCGCACTGGTTCGGCGACCGCCAGACCGGCCCCAGCCTGCTCAGGCACGGCAATGAGGCGCAAAAACAGCGCTTCCTGCCGGCGATCGCAAGCGGAGAATGCTATTTTGCGCTTGGTATGAGCGAGCCGAATTCCGGGTCCGACCTCGCTTCGGTAAAAACGCGCGCCGAGCGGGTACCCGGGGGCTGGCGCGTGACGGGACAGAAAGTCTGGACGAGCTGGGCGCACAAAGCCCACGCGTTCTTCGTCCTGTGCCGCACCTCTGCCGACAGCGGCAACCGCCACGAGGGCCTGTCCCAACTCATCGTCGGGCTCAACGCTCCGGGCGTGACCGTGCGGCCGATCCGCTTCATGAACGGCCACCATCACTTCAACGAGGTCTTCCTCGACGGGGTGTTCGTGCCCGACGACATGGTGGTGGGCGAAGTTGGGCAGGGCTGGAAGCAGGTGACTTCAGAACTGGCGCTGGAGCGGAGCGGGCCGGAACGCTATATGACGACCTTCCCGCTGCTCATCGAACTCATTCGGCGTTTGGGCAGCCGGCCCGATGCCCGCGCCCAGGAAATGGTGGGCAGGCTCACGGCGCGGTTCTGGAGCCTGCGCCGGATGTCGCTCGCCATCGCGCTCACGCTCGACCCCGGCCCGGACGGTGATCACGGCGCCGCCAAAGGCGGCGTGGATCTCGCCACCGAGGCCGCGCTGGTCAAGGACATGGGCACTTTCCACGAGCGCGAGATCATCGATGCCGCGCGCCTGCTGGTGGCGGTCGAACCGGCGCCGGAGGCGACCGACACGTTCGAGCGTTATCTCGCCGACAGCATCGTCTGTGCCCCGGTCGCCACCATCCGCGGCGGCACGACCCAGGTATTGCGTACGTTGATCGCGCGCCGCCTGCTGGGTCAATTCTGAAGGAGATCTCTTGAATGCCCCCAACGACATCCGGCTGATGCTGGTCGAATCCGCGACGCGGCTGTTCGCCGACCACGTCGACCACAAGATGCTGGAAGCCGCCAAGCGCGACGGCTGGTCGGAAGCATTGTGGCAGGTGCTCGAGCGGGCCGAATTGCCGCGGGTATCGATTCCCGAAGAAGCGGGCGGCGCCGGCGGCACGCTGTGCGACGCTGCGGCGGTGCTGCGCGTTGCGGGACGCTTTGCCGCGCCGGTGCCGCTTGCCGAAACCGGCATGCTCGCGGGTTGGATGCTTGCCGGCTCCGGCCTTGCCGTGCCCCGCGGCCCGCTGGCCGCGGGACCGGCGCGCGACGACATCGCCGCCGCGCGGAAACAGGGAAATAAATGGATTGTTTCCGGCAAGCTCGCGCGCGTGCCGTGGGCGCGCGTGGCCAGTCGGCTGGTGCTGCTCGTGCATGACGGCGAGCGCGATCTCGTGGCAAGTGTCGATCCGGCACGCTGCGCGATCACACCCGGCCGCAACCTTGCCGGCGAGCCGCGCGATGATGTCGTGCTCGATGACGTAGCCCTGCCTTGCTCGGACATCGCGCCTGCCGGCGCGGGCATCGGCCGCGGCGCGCTGCGCCAGCGCGGCGCGCTTGCCCGCGCCATCATGATGGCGGGCGCGCTGGAACGCGCGCTGGAGCTGTCGGTGCAGTACGCGCAACAACGCGTACAATTCGGCCGCAAGATTGGCCAGTTTCAGGCCATTCAGCAGGAGCTCGCGCGCTTCGGCGGCGAAGTGGCCGCGGCTGTTGCCGCCGCGATGTCTGCGGCAGGCGTGCTGGAACGGCACACTGCCGACGGTTGCGAAAACGGACAGGCCGCGCTGGCCGTCGCCGCTGCAAAAATCCGGACCGCACAGGCCGCGCATGAAGGCGCGCTGATCGCGCACCAGGTGCATGGCGCAATCGGCGTCACCGATGAATATGTTTTGCATCACTCGACGCTGCGGCTTTGGGCCTGGCGCGAGGAGTACGGCAACGAAGTCGAATGGGCGACCATGCTGGGCAGCGCCATGCAGGCGAGTGGCGCCGACGAGTTGTGGCCCGCATTAACCACTAACTAGGAGTTTGTCGGGCTTGTGTTCGACAAACGCCTAAAATGAAAAGCACCAAAGGACAAAATGAAAAGAACGCCATGTGTTCCGATGAATGCCGCCAAGTCCTGCAGGCTGCCAGGAAGAGATATGAAACCAGCGCGCATGTTGATCGGGTTGCTGTTGATGGCAGCCGTCTTGCCCGCCTGGGCGCAAGGCTGGACGCCGCAGAAAAACGTCGAAATCGTCGTCGGCTCGGCTCCCGGCGGCAGCAACGACAAGACCGCGCGCACAGTGGAGCACATCCTCACCGCGAACAAGCTGATCGGCACCTCGCTGACCGTGATCAACAAGCCGGGCGGCGGCGGCAACCTCATGCTCAATTACCTGGTCCAGCATCCAGCGGACGGCCACTATCTGATGATAGGCACGCCTTCGCTGCTCACCAATCACATCACCGGTTCGAGCAAGATGCATTATTCGGATTTCACGCCCATCGCCTCTCTGTTCAACGATTATGTCGTATTCGCCGTCAACGCCGACTCTCCGATCAAAACCGGCAAGGATCTGATCGAACGGCTGAAGAAAGACCCCAAGTCGATCACCATCGGCTTCGCGACCGCGCTTGGCAGCCATAATCACATCGCCGCCGGGCTGCTGATGAAGGCAATCGGCGGCAACGCGAAAGAACTCAAAGTGGTCGCATTCAAAGGATCGGCCGAGGCTATCACCACCCTGCTGGGCGGCCACATCGATCTGGTGACGACCGCCGCCGGCAATGCGGCCGCACATGTCGCTTCCGGCAGAATGCGGCTGGTCGGGGTCGCCGCGCCGAAGCGCTTCCCCGGCGCGCTTGCGGGTGTCCCGACGTGGAAGGAACAGGGCGTCAATCTGGTATTCGGCGGCTGGCGCGGCATCATGGGGCCGAAAGGCCTGACGCCCGCCCAGACCGGCTACTGGGAAAACGCGCTGCGCAAGGCGACCGAAGCGCCGGAATGGAAAACCGATCTGGAGAAGAATTTCTGGTCGGATGATTTCGCCACGGGCGACCAGTTCAGAAAAAACCTGGCGCAGGATTACGCGGCGATGAAATCGGTATTGGTCGAAATCGGCCTGGCCAAATAATGATTCGAAATACGTGAATACGGAGTAAATAATGACTGCACCCGTGGTTCTGGTCGAGTACCCCGCTGAAGGCGTCGCGCTCGTTCGCATCAACCGCCCCGAAGTGCGCAACGCGCTCAATCTCGAGGTCCGCAAACTGATCGCCCGCCATCTGACCGAGCTGGGTGAGGACGACACGACGCGCTGCATCGTGCTTACCGGCAACGACAAGTCGTTCGCCGCCGGCGCCGACATCAAGGAAATGGCGGGCGCGGGCACGATAGAGATGCTCGCCCGCGGCACGCACAAGCTGTGGCGCACCATTGCCGCCTGCCCCAAGCCGGTGATTGCGGCGGTGAGCGGTTTCGCGCTCGGCGGCGGCTGCGAGCTGGCCATGACCTGCGACATCATCATCGCCGGCGAATCGGCCAGATTCGGCCAGCCCGAAGTGAAAATCGGCATCATTCCCGGCGGCGGCGGCACGCAGCGCCTGACCCGCGCCGCCGGCAAATACAAGGCGATGCGCTACATCCTGACCGGCGACCCGTTCAGCGCCAAAGAAGCTTTCGACATGGGGCTGGTCAGCGAAATCGTGACCGATGCCGACGTCGAAAAGCGCGCGCTCGAAATGGCGCAGCAGATCGCGGCACTCCCGCCGCTCGCGATCCTGCAAGCGAAGGAAGCGGTGCTGCGCGGCATGGATGCCTCGCTCGATACCGGCCTTGCACTGGAAACCAAGGCGGCTCAGATCCTGTTCTCGTCGCAGGACCAGAAGGAAGGCATGGCCGCGTTCATCGAGAAGCGCAAGCCCAAGTTCCAGGGCAAGTGACGTCGCCAGATGCCTCGCCGGCTGCGGCCGGCAATCCTCTGGCGCTTGCCGCGCTGTTCGCCGGCGCCACCGCCATCGCCACTTCGGCGCTGTTCGTCAAGGTGAGCGAGGCGGGGCCGGTGGCGACGGGGTTCTGGCGCGTGTTCCTCGCGCTGCCTTTTCTGTGGGGATGGGCGCTGTTCGGCGGTCGCCGGCGGCATCTCGAAAATTTCACACGCAACCGCCGCCCGATGATCGGCGCCGGCCTGTTTTTTGCAGGCGACCTCGCGGTCTGGCACTGGTCGATCGTGCTGACTTCAGTGGCGAATGCGACGCTGCTCGCGAATCTGGCGCCGATTTTCGTCACGCTCGCCGCGTGGCTGCTATTCCGCAAAAGCCCGACCGTGTTGTTTATCGTCGGCATGACTACGGCGCTGGTCGGCATGGTGGTGTTGCTCGGCGGCGATTTCAGGCTGGGTGGCAAGGCCTTGATCGGCGACGCTTTGGGTGTCGTGACAGCAATGTTTTACGCGGGTTACCAACTGACCGTGACGCGCCTGCGCAGCACGGCATCTACGGCAAGCATCATGGCGTGGAGCAGTGTCATCACGGCCGCTGTCTTGCTGCCGCTCGCGCTCGTTTCAGGCGAGCAGTTTTTTCCCGTCTCGACGACGGGCTGGATCAAGCTGTTCGGGCTGGCGCTGATCGCGCAGGTTGCGGGCCAAAGCCTGATCGCCTATGCGATGGCACACCTGCCGGCGACGTTTTCCTCGGTGGGATTATTGCTGCAGCCGGTGATGGCTGCACTGTTTGCCTGGATGCTGCTCGGCGAAGCCGTGGGTGCGATGCAACTGCTGGGCGGCGTGCTGGTGCTGATCGGCATCCGCGTCGCGCATCAGGCCGGGCGCAACCCGTGAGGCGCGCGTCATCCAAGGAGAAAATCAATCAAGGCGCTGCTGGAGGAATGCGGTGTCAAGAGCCCGCAAGAAAAGAAATGGGCCTCCGTCCCTGTCGTCTGGGGTGGCCTGCCCCCTGAGGTTCGTATACAGTGTCGCCATGCGCTTTTACGAGGAGAGAAAAATATGAGAATCCTGACGCTCTGTGCACTTGTGCTGTTCGCGGGCATGTTCGGTTCCACCGGCGCATCCGCGGCACAATCGTATCCAACCAAGGTGGTGCGTATCATCGTGCCGTTTCCGCCCGGCGAGGCGGCCGACATCATCGCGCGGCTGGTCGCCCCCGCCCTATCCGAGCGGATGGGCCAGCAGTTCGTCGTCGACAACCGCCCGGGAGCGAGCGGGCAGCTCGGCCTGACCCTGCTCAAGCAGGCCACGCCGGACGGCTACATCATAGGCATGGGGCAGGGCGGCAACCTGTCCGTAGCGCCCCATACCTATGCCAAGCTGCCGTACGACCCGCTCAAGGATTTTTCGGGCATTGCACTCGCCGCGACGAACTATCTCGCCGTGGTGGCCAACCCCAGCGTGCCGTTCAAGACGACGTCGGAAATGATCGCCTGGGCCAAGGCAAACCCGGGCAAGCTCTCGCTCGGCACCAACGGCGAGGGCGGCTATCCACACCTCGCGTTTGAGTATCTCGCCCGCTCGGCGGGGTTCACCTTCCTCCATGTGCCGTACAAGGGTGCGTCGCAAATCACGGTGGATGTCATGGGCGGGCAGTTGCAGACGGGGATCGGTTCCTACACCTCCCTGTCGCCGCACGTGCTCTCGGGCAAGCTGCGGCTGATCGGCGTCACCAATGACGTGCGCGTGCCCAACAAGCCCGACCTGCCGATTTTTGCCGACGTGGTCCCCGGCTACGACATGCGGGGCTGGTTCGGTTTCGTGGCGCCGGCCGGCACGCCGCGCGACATCGTCAAGCGCCTGAACGAAGAAATCAACCGCGCGATGCAACTGCCGGAAATCCACGGCAAGCTGGTCGAGGCAGGGCTGATCGTAGCCAACGAGTCGGCCGAGTCTTTCGATAAATTCATGAAGAACGAATATGCCAAGTACGGCAAGCTCGTGCGCGACATCGGGCTGAAGCCGCACTAAGCGAAGATCAAAAGGGTCAGGATCAATCAAGCCTGGCCTTTGATTCGCTCGACCGACAACCGGCTCGCGATGGGCTCGCCGAACATGCGAGCCCGTGGAGTTCGCAAACATCACGCGCACCTCGCGCGGCGATTTGTGCCTGCTCGGCATCCTGCTGTCACTGCTGCTCTACGTGCCGCTGGTCAATCTGCTGGTGCCGGTGCTTTCCGGGCTTGCGTTCATGCATTTCTATCCCGGGAAGCTGGCGCGAGCGCGCGTCGCCAAATAATACAATAAAAACAACTACTTGGGTTCTATTGCGTGCCGCAGCGCAACGCGTTGAGCGGCGTGCGGCTTTGATTCGGCGCATTACGCCGGCCGTTAATGCGCGCTACAATTTTTGAACCATGATCGCCTGCCCAAGCTGCAAGCGGCGGGTCTTTACCCGTCGCGACATGTTGTACGCGACCCTGGACGGTGCGGCCCGGTGTCGCATTTGTGGCCGGATTGCACGCCTCGACCTCACCAGCCGCGGGATGATTTCATGCGTGCTCGCCATCGTTCTGCCGCCGTTGTACTTGTACGGCGGGGTCTTTTACAGCGGACATCTTTTTTTAATTTCCATCTTCCTCGTCTTAGGTGGATGGCGGATACTTTCTTCGGCCGGTTTGCCGTTTCTCGCGCTGGAAATGGTGGCCAGCCGTACCTCTATCGATCGAAAGCAAAGCATTTTGCTCTTGATCTTGCTTCTGGCAATCGCGATCGCTATCGACGGTTTCATGTCCTCCCGATTCGACGTTGACGGCGCGCTGTAAAATGGACGCTCTCCGCACGCGCCCTCAGCCGCCGCTCAGCGCCTGAACGATAATTACCTCGTCCTTCGCGTTGAGCGGCTGCGACAAGTCGCGCACCTGCTCGCCGTTGACGAAGATGCGGATGTGGCGCCGTATCCTGTCCTGCTCGTCGATCA
>Ga0153916_10004728_pt1 | contig 10315 bp, 5 predicted proteins | sample Opewatmetagenome_FD_109642 | JGI IMG/M metagenome (GOLD analysis project Ga0153916, IMG submission 109642) | Freshwater wetland microbial communities from Ohio, USA - Open water 3 Core 3 Depth 4 metaG | ecosystem: Environmental > Aquatic > Freshwater > Wetlands | place: USA: Ohio, Lake Erie, Old...
GATTCCTCATACATAAAACGCTTATCAAACCAACCGTGCTCTCCCAGGTAGAATCCCTGGTCTGAAGCATAAACAACGATTGTATTTTTTGCTAGACCTGTCTCATCCAGATAATCTAATAATCTGCCAATATTATCATCTATCGAAGCTATACATGCGAGATAATCGTGCAAATACCTCTGGTATTTCCACTTCAGGAGATTATCTCCAACCGGGGGATTTTTTTTGAATTCTTCCACCATAGGGTTGTATGCCTCATCCCAATTCCTTCGCTGTTCATCATTCATCATCATGTAATTGCGTTTATAAGCGTTGATGGTGTAGTCATCCCCGGGATAAATAGTATCCACATTATCCGGTTTTATTTTAAGATCACTTGAAAGTGACATGTGGTTCAGGATAGTCATTTCCTGTTCTTTTGCAGCAGATCCCCGGGTTGAATAATCATCGAAAAGGGTAGGGGGTTCAGGAAAAGTGACACCATCGTACATTTTCAGATGATCAGGCCCTGGCAACCATTCCCTGTGAGGAGCTTTGTGGTGACACATCATCACGAATGGTTTGCTTCTGTCCCTGCCATTTTCAAGCCAGTCAAGTGCTACATCTGTTATTATGTCTGTCACATACCCTTCAGTTTGTTCTCTTCCCTTTGGTGTAATGAAATCCGGATTGTAATAAACACCTTGCCCAGGAAGAATTTTCCAGAAATCGAATCCTTTAGGTTCAGACTTCAGATGCCATTTGCCAATCAGAGCGGTCTGGTAGCCTGCCTGTTGCAGTAGTTTTGGAAAAGTGACCTGCGAGGTGTCAAACACACAAACGTTATCCCAAACACTATTCAGGTGACTGTATTTCCCGGTCAGAATAACTGCCCGGCATGGAGCGCAAATAGAGTTAGTTACAAAAGCATTCTGAAAGATCATACCCTCATTTGCCAGCCTGTCTATATTCGGAGTTTTATTAAGGATTGATCCATATGCACTGATGGCCTGATAAGCATGGTCGTCAGACATTATGAAGATGATATTAGGTCTTTCAGGTTGTTTATTGCATGCGCAGCTGATTGTGAGAATAAATATACTAATAAGGAATACTGATTTTTTCATTTTATCTGATCTTAATTTCTGACGAACTTGTATCCTTAATGATTAAGAATATAATTTCTACCTTACTTCATAATGCTGAGATCTTTCATCAAATCTTGACAATATTGAACGTGCTGCTGCTGGCACAACTGCCTGCTCATAATCATTCCCGGCAAAATCCCTTACAGCATCAATTGAATCAAACCACATAATTGTAATAAATTCAACCTCATTGGCTATATCACGGCGAAGCAATTGAATACCCTTATAACCCTTTAGCTTGCGATTTTCAATCCCGGTAAAGATTTCTTTCTTAAGCAGACCTTCATAAGCATCCGCATTAGCCTTTGTTGTATATCCATGCCATATTCTGCTAATCATTTTATTATGGTTTTATAATAAATCTGAAACTCAGCATTCAGAATTCAGAGTTCAGCACTTATTTAAGGTTTCCCGTAATGAGTTTAATTCGTTGCTCCACGCAGACTGACGACCGGAGTCCATCCTCAGGTGTATTTTTTACATAATCAAGCAACCGGTCGATCGTTGAAGTTGCCACATGCATCCGAGTGTCTGAGGAACCATAATACATGAAGACAGAACCATCTTTGCGCGCAACCCATCCGTTGCTGAATACAACATTTGAAACATCACCAATACGTTCCTGACCTTCAGGAGCAAGAAAATATCCTCCGGGTTTTTTAACGACTTTCTCAGGTTGAGAAAGGTCAGTAAGAAACATGTACAATACATACCGTAAACCGGCAGCGCATCCCCGGACTCCATGTGCTAGGTGCAGCCAGCCTTCTTTGGTTTTAATAGGAGCAGGACCCTGACCATTCTTCACTTCTTTGATAGTATGATAAATCCTTTCATCAATGATCTTCTCTCGTTTAATGACCGCATGCTCTATGTTATCAATCAATCCCCAGCCTATACCACCACCCTTCCCGGCTTTAAGAAAATCATCCTGGGGTCTTGTATAAAATGCATATTTCCCGTTCACAAACTCAGGATGAAGAACACAATTCCGTTGCTGGGGTGAAGCTGTTTTAAGATCATCAAGTCTTTCCCAGGTATCCAGATCTTTGGTCCGGGCTATCCCGCACTGGGCTACAGCGGACGACAGATCACCGGGAATTGCGTCCGGGTCTTTCCGCTCGGTACAAAATACTCCGTAAATCCATCCATCCTCATGAAGGGTTAATCTCATATCATAAATATTAATGTCCGGATTATCCGTTTCCGGCATGATAACAGGATACTTGCGGAACCTGAAATGATCAATACCATTATTGCTTTCAGCGACAGCAAAAAAAGATTTACGATCCCATCCTTCCACACGTACCATAAGGCATATTTTGTTATTCAACTCTATTGCTCCTGAATTAAATGCAGCATTGATGCCCATTCTCTCCATAAGGAAAGGATTGGTGTTGTAATTCATATCATAACGCCAGAAAAGTGGGGTATGTTCGGCTGTCACGACAGGATACTTATAACGGTCATAAACACCATTACCTTTTTTCAGTTTTTTATTCTTCCGGTTGACCAGTTTTTCATGTTTCTTAATTAGATCAGCCAGGTGCTGGTTAAACTCCTTTTTTTTCATATTATACAATTTAATAAAGTGTTCTTTCAATAATTTCCTGCTGTACTTCAGGGCTTAGTTCAATAAAGCGGGCACTAAAACCTCCGACACGGACAATAAGATTAGAATATTTCTCAGGATCCTTAATAGCATTGAGCAGGTCATCCCGTCCAACGACTGTTATCATAGCCTGAGTTCCCCCATTCTTAAAATAAGCTCTAAGCAATGCTTCCATCTGAGGGCGATAAGTTGTAAACATTTCCCTGCTGAATTTCAGGTTTTGGACTGCTCCGGCATGGATAGAAGCATCAATTTTATTCAGGGAATTTAACAATGCGGTAGGGCCATTTTTATCCATTCCAGGACTCGGAGCATTTCCATTCGACATACTTGTGAAGGCTTTCCGGCCATCTGCTGATGCAGAGGTAAATCTTCCCAGGGTAGTGTTTGCGTCGTTATTAATATTTACAACCAGATAGGAATGGAGATTTATGTGATTAATACTTTCCCTGGTATAGTTACAGATGAAATCGTGAAGATCTGAAGCCATTTGATCGGCTTCCTGATTATCATTGCCATATTTGGGTGCACCAAGCAATAAACTCCTTTCATTTTCATAATCCTGAAAGTTTGCATCCAGAATATTCAGTAAGTCATCCAGAGTGATCTTACCTGCTTCATAAACAATCTTACGGATTGCAGTAAGGCTATCTGCAGTGTTGGTAAATCCATAGATTTCCATCGTCCCTCCGATATACCTGGCCCCTCCTGAAAAAATGCCTTTGCCATTTTTCAGGCAATCGTCGTATAGTATACTCAGGTAGAGAAAAGGAGCGGTATTCCCAGCCAAACGGTATTCAACTGTCTCCTGTTCTGCCAGCAGGTCTATATAATATTTAATCTGTTCTTTAAGCTTATTAGATAGAACATCAAATGAATCAAATTCCAGTGGGATATTCTGAATCCCGGCTTTCTGCAAAGTAACCGGATCGATACCCTTATGAAGTAATACTTCAAGTGCCTTTAGAAGGTTAAAAACACTGCTTGGTGTTCCTACGCTCTGATGATTAATTATATACTCACCGCAACCGAAAGGAATTACCTGGCAAGCTTCTTCGTATGTAATTTTAAAAGCTTTCTGATGTGCTGGTATATTTACATCATCATTATACAGCATTGGGTAAGTACTTCCTTCACCAATCGCATCCAATGCTTTCTGATATAATTCCGGATTCTGGTTTTTATGAAACCTGAGAGTTAGCTGGGGTAGAATATCCTTTACTCTGAAAGCAGTCTCAATGGCTAGCAGAGCCAGTTTATCAGCTTTTTTTTCATTTTGCCGGCCCAATCCCCCAATAATTGCGCGACCATCATACGGGGCATTTCTTGAAATCATCATTCTCCAGTAGCCCTCAAACAACCGCAATGCCTCTTCATAGTTAATTATACCTGAATCAAGATCTTTACAATAATAATCACTGAGATAGTCGTCAATCCTGCCATAGTTATTGGATCCTGATATAATACAATAAAGGAAGGTAAGTTGTATTGCTGCTCTGAATGATGATGGTTTTGATTGGGTTATGGTTCTGAGTATATATGCCATCTCCTGCAGGTCTGACCTGTGTTTATCAGAACATTTACCGGCCAGTTTTTCTGCAAGCTCTGCATAGTAGATACAAATTTCCGCAAACAGATCAAGTGCTTCCAGAGATGCCTGATAGAATTCGAGAGAATCATTTCTGTTTGATTTTTCCTTATATATTTTAATAGTATCCTTAAGCCCCTGAATCCCAAGATTTAAAAGTGTTGAATAATCAAGATGAGTGCCTGCCATCCGGTAAAGTGGGAATGCAATTCCGGATGACCCGGTCCAGTTATCTGATGGAAGACCTGTTTTAAGTTTTTCAGAATATGCCTGACGGGTCTTATAAATAGTACGTTCAGTCGACCAGAAATCAGTAAGGTCTCTTAATATTTTACGGTCATTTTCAGTGGCTTCATGATGTTTTAAAAGATCGCTCATCATTTCCAGATTGCAGACATAACCAAAACCACCTTCATTTCCACCTGCCTGAGGAATAAAACATATTGCCGGCATCCTTATCTTCCCTGCAAACAGGTCTCCCTCTTCAATAGGGGCAAGAATGTATGGGTACATGCTCCTCAGACATCTGATCTCACGTATGGCAATGTTTTCATTGATATTATCCTTGTATGTAAGTGTAAAATTTTGGATAATATTCAGATGTTCCCTGAATTCAAGAGGAAGAATTTTTGCCGATGGAAATTTTTCCATTTAACTATTCATGAAAAACTAACCAAACAACCTGCAACCTGCAACTTGTAACCCCACCTGCCGGTAGGCAGGTTGTAACTTGTACCCGGTACCTACCTACTCCCTTGGTGCTATGTCACCTTGCTTCCCTGCTCCCTGCTCCCTGCTCCCTGCTCCCTGCTCCCTGCTCCCTGCTCTATGCTCTATGCTCTATGCCTCTTCAAGATGATCATACCAGGTCTTCTTTAATAGAAACCCGGTTATAATAATTAGTGCAATTGTGATGATCAAAGAGATATGCGCTTTAATTATGATTACTATTGGAAGGACTACTAATGATGTCTGCCAGATTATACCTATAAAAATATTGAACATGTCCCTGCTGAAATTCTTATTTCTTTCAAACGATGGATTCTCTGCAATAACCTTTTCATAGACTGGTTTCCAGAATCCCCATGGTCTGACTGTTCTATAGAATTTTTTAAGGACATCTTCACTGGTTGGCGGTGCAAGATATGTTCCTATAATACAACCAATTAAAGAGATTACAAGTTGCAATGGGAAGAAATAGAGCAGTATTATATCCTGGGGAATAGATGGGAAAAGTGGAGGCAGGATTTTCGGGAAAACAAGAGCTGCTGCGATACCTATAAACATTCCCCAGAAGAATCCATGGCCGTTAAACCGCCACCAGTACCATTTCAATACATTTGCTGCAGTATAACCACCCCATAGTGCAGAGACAATCCACTGCAAGATACTATTTACGTTTTTTGAGAAAATTCCGATGATTATGCTGATAAGTACCACCAGCAATCCAGTTGTGTAATTAATTGTTTTGACCTGCCTCGGTGTTGCCTTCGGGCGGATATATTTGAGAAAAATATCATTAATTACATAAGCCTGGGCAGCATTCATAGTCCCGGCAAAAGTACCATTAAATGCAGCCAGAAGCCCTGGCAGTAAAATGCCCATTAATCCGATAGGAGCAAATTCATTTATGGCAGAGGGTAGAATTTGTTCAAAATCAATCTGTCCGGCAACAATAAGGTCCAGTTTATCATAAAACAGAATGGCCAGTACAGCAAAACCCGTTATAAGAAAATACCTGATTGGATTCAAAATCACGGAAACAAAACCACTCATCATAGCAGCTTCTTTCGGGCTCTTTGTTGCCAGAATCTTTTGCATGTCATAGTTTGGTGCGGGGCCGGCCGCACTCACAAGTATACCTTTAAAAAGCATTACACCAAAGAAGAGGGAGAACAGGGAGTAGCCATCCGTCCTGATCTTTTCATTAGCTTCTGTAACGATACCCTGCCAGTCAATTCCCAGCTTCCAGCCAAAGAACGGGGAGTGCCAGCCATCCGGAACAACTAATGCATAGTCGGTGAGTGCATTCATAGCAATTACCCCTATCACAATAGATGCGAGGGTCATTATACCATATTGAATAACATCGGCCCATACGATACTCACCATCCCACCCAGAACAGCATAAAACACAGCAAAAGCTGTAAATGCTATTCCATAGACATGGGGTACATATTCCGGGCTTATATTTATATGTATATACTTTGAAACTATTTCCCATGGAATAAATATTTCAATGAATTTTCCAAGGCCGATAAATCCGTAAGCAAGAAATCCAAGGCAGCTGATCAGCGCAAAAGCAACTACAATATTGTGTGAAAGTTCAGCGCCACGGCCAAAACCAAACCTCGTCCCAATCCATTCTGCACCAGTCGTTACATTAGACCTTCTAAGCCATGTAGACAGGTAGACCATAAGGAAAATCTGGTTAAAGACCGGCCATAACCATGGAATCCAGATACTTTTTAAACCATAAACAAACATCAGGGTAACCAGCCACATGGTACCAGATATGTCGAACATGCCAGAAGCATTTGACAATCCAAGCATATACCATGGCAGCTTATTGCTGCCAAGCAGGTAGGAGGATTTGTCTTTTTGTGCACGCTTTGTCAGTATCAAACCAATGACGATTGTGAAAACAAGGTAAGCGGCAATGATCAGGAAATCAATAATTGTAATTTTCATATGTAATAATTAACTCAGGTTGATATATCTTTTTCTGATTTTTGGTGAAATCTCAGATTTGTGAAATATTCAATGATTTTTCTGAAAACATCAAGGAGCAGAAGTATATAAAGAAGGAAAGTATATAACCATATAACTATAAGGTTAAACCACTTTGTGTCATATAGCTGATTATTGAATTTCTTGAAAGGAGCATAAAAATGAGCTCGACCAGCATTATGTTCCGGCATCATAAAAATTGGATCCCTCTTTTGATACAGTCGGTTGTTAATTTCAACTATTTTACTGATCTCAAGCCGGTTTGTTGCAAAGTCTGCTAATTTTTCGTTATGATAATCCTGTCTTAGCTTATATACGGATTGTTCACCTAATGAATCGGCCATTGCCCTGTATAAACTGTCTTTTTGACCAGTAGCAATTTGTGATTTTTCCTGAAAATGTAACCTGGCGTAAGTCAGATAATCCATTATCTCAGTTGCTATATTGTCATCAAATTCATCAGTTGTCAGGTTATCAATATATTCAAATGGGAACAATCCGGTTATTTTACCAAGTGCTTCGACTTCATTCCTCAAAAGCAGCAGATTTTTACTAAGCGTCTGTTCATTTGTCCTGGTTTCAGCTAACCTTTGACATTCTTCAGCAATATTCAATAATCGTGGTATCAGGAATGAGGTTTTATAATAGCTTTCACTTATTATCTGATCATAATTATAAAAATGCTTTTCAAAACGGTTATTTTTAAATAATTCAACAGCAAGGGCTTCATAAGCCCACCTGGATGTCATTAAATCCCCGATCACCGGCACATAAATTCTTTTAGTCAGACTTTTATGAAGGTCATCAAATTTTACAGGGACGCCACTCAACAGGAGTTGTGGTATCAGTATAAGAGGGATCAGTATATATATGGATACAACAGAATTGAGACTGGCGGAAATATTCAGACCAATCATATTTGCAAAGCATGCAGTACTGAACAAAATAATCCAGAATACAGGTGTCATTCCTTTAATTTCGAGAATCACGTTTCCGGTAAAGACCAGTATAAAGGTTTGTATAGCTGAAAGTCCGAATAAATATAAAATCTTGGAGTTTAAATAACTGAATTTGCTTAGATTAAGAAAACTCTCTCTCTTTGAGATTTTCCTGTCTTTGATGATTTCTTCTGCACTTACCACAAGTCCAATGAATAATGTTACAATAACTATCATGAAGAGATAGGTGGGCAGGTTCCTGTTTTCACTAAAAATATAAACATCTCCCTCAGCATATTTAATGAAGTAGGAAAGAATTATAGCAAGTAAGGGAACTTCCAGCAGGTTGATAAGTAAATATTGTGTATTTGAAAGTTTTGCAAGAAGGTTACGTTTGAAAAAAATAAAAAATTGTCTATCAATATCAGGAATTTTGAACTGATTCCGCGGTAGAATTTTTTTTGCAGGTTTGATTTCAATTCCGGATTCTATTTCTTTCTTATACTTGTCATACCACTCTGCAGGTTGTATTTTACGGTCCTGCGCATATCTGCCATTCTCATCGATTTTTCTGGCTTCAATGATATCAAGTATCTGTTCCGGATTTACGTAACCACAGCTTGGGCATTCACCTTCACTTGCGTCCGCAAATCTGCTGAGCTTCTTGAAATATATTATTCCATCAACCGGATTACCCGCATATACGGGATATCCTCCTTTGTCAAGAACCCACAATTTGTCAAACATCTTGAATACATCAGAGGATGGTTGATGGATATTAGCGATTACAAGTTTACCTTTGATTGTTTGTTCTTTCAGCAATCGTATAATATTCCAGGAATCAGTAGAAGAAAGTCCGGATGTAGGTTCATCCACAAAAAGCAGGGAAGGTTCCCGCATCAGCTCAAGGCCAATGTTCAATCTTTTCCTTTGTCCTCCACTAATATACTTATTGATGGGATTCCCGACCTTCAGGTCCTTAATATCCATCAGGTCTAGGTCGGTAAGAGTTTTATTAACAATATACCGTATCCTTTGTTTTGAGAAATCACCGAAACAAAGTCTTGCATTATAATAGAGATTCTGGTAGACAGTTAATTCCTCAAAGAGAAGATCATCCTGAGGTACAAATCCAATGACGTCTTTAAGCTTAAACCGGTCTTCATTTACATTGTAATCATTGATTGTTACTTTTCCTCCCAGGGGTACCAGCTGGCCGCTTAAAAGGTTAAGTAATGTCGATTTGCCGACTCCACTGCCTCCCATGATTCCAATCAACTGTCCTGATTCTTCAGAGAAAGAAAAACTATGAATACCTGCAGTACTGTTCTTGAATCGGAATTCAATATTTTCTGCTGATATTACGATTTTTATCTCAGATTCGGATTTTAAAAATTGACTTGCAATATCATTGTAATAAACGGGGCTTATCTTTTCACAACGAAGTATTGAACCGGCCTCAAAAATGTAAAATTTATCTGTGATTACAGGATGTCCGTCAAGTGTAAGAGGATCTTTGCCGGAATATTTAAAAATGAATAAATTAATGCTGCTGAAGTGTAATATAATGACTTCACCGTCCAGTTCATTTCTTAGAATTTTTTTTACCTGACTTATTGTTTCAGGCCGGTTTCTATCGATCCAGTCACCCTCAAGTTCTTCTAATGTGGAGGCATCTTCAGGACCAATGATCAGGATGTTTTCTGAGTTCAGCTCCTCAATTTTCCCGCCCCTGACAAACACGAGGGCATTATCAAGTTCATTTTTACTGATATTGAATGTCTCTGCAACAAGTCTGATGAATTCCCGTTCATGTTCTGTAATGTTCTTATTTTCAACCACCAATTCAATCAGTCTCAGCAAAACTATGATGCGTTCATTCCTGTGCAAATCTTTTTTAATCTGGTTACATACTTTTGCCAGGTATTGGGAATCGTATACTGATGTTGCCGGAAGCTCACCGCTAATCTGGTATTCTTTTTCGCGTTTGTAAAAATCAAGGAAATCCTCAAAAAGCTTTAGATATTCAGCTGCAATTTCTTCTTTGAGATGTTGTAAAAGGTAAGATTTTACAATTCTTTTTCCCTGCTCTGTTACCCCTTCCTCTCTTATAGTGGCAACAATTGCGAACAGATGCATAAGGGCATTAAGAATCGACTCGCTCATAGAATTACCTGAATAGTAACGTAAAAATAATTAATTTAAAGTATTATTCAGATATTCAGGAATTACATGAAATAATCCTCTGATGTCAGGCTGTAAAACTTAAGACAGATATACTCCGATTAAATACCCGGAATGTAAAAAACAGGAATATTTTTGA
>Ga0153916_10004729_pt1 | contig 10311 bp, 9 predicted proteins | sample Opewatmetagenome_FD_109642 | JGI IMG/M metagenome (GOLD analysis project Ga0153916, IMG submission 109642) | Freshwater wetland microbial communities from Ohio, USA - Open water 3 Core 3 Depth 4 metaG | ecosystem: Environmental > Aquatic > Freshwater > Wetlands | place: USA: Ohio, Lake Erie, Old...
GACTCTTCCGGAAGGGACGATTTCTCGAGAGCAAGAATCAGCACAGAATGAAAGCCGAACGAAGGAGTGCAGGCGACGGGGCAACCCGCGCGCCTGACTCCTGGCGTTACGACTGTGATTGAATTGAATTCTCCTTCAACTTAATTTTCGAGAAAGTGTGCCATGTTGGTTGCTTAAAGGCGAAGACCCGAACAGACGATAGGCACGGAACCAGTAACACGTCTCCGACCGCCAGGGTCGCGCCGGTTTGGGAAAAACCCTGCGCAGCGGTGAGCGATCAGGCTTTGCGTTATGTCCCGAGCAGGATCGGCGACAAGACTTTTTCTTCCAGCCAGGCCGAGAGGTCGGTGAGACTTCTCGGCCTGATTTCGTGCCCCATGTCGTATTCCTTAAAGGTGAGCGGCAGTTTTAAGCGCCATAAGTGATCCACGGCATCGCGTGAGCATAATGAGAGCCAGGTCTTGTAATCACACATTGTTGTAATGCAAGACGCGACCCCATCCGCGACCCGACCCCCGACCCCATCCGTGTAGAAACCAAGAGGATGCGATCTTGACGCTTTTCTAGACAACGCTCGGATAGAGCGGTATGATTCGGCTATGAGCAAGACAACGGACGATATTCTTAATAACGCCATGCAGCTCTCCACGGCCGAACGCGCGGAACTCGCTGCGGCGCTACTCGCCAGTTTGGACGGTGAGCCTGAGGACATCGTCGAAGCCGCGTGGGCAGTCGAGATTCAGCGACGTGTTGAGCGCGTGCGGTCTGGCGAAGCGAAGGGGCGACCCTGGTCTGAGGTTCGCGAGCGCCTCGAACGTCGTCGAGAATGAGCCAACGCCTCATTGTTCTCGACGAAGCGGAGGACGAACTGATCGAGGCAGAAAAGTGGTACGAGAGGCAGCGTCTTGGCCTCGGTCGGGAGTTTCGGAGCGCAATCGACGAAGCGATGGAGCGTCTTCTCAAGGCACCACTCGCTGCCTCGCCAATCCTCAACCTTCCCCCATCCATTGGTGCCCGGCGAGTTCAGGTCAAACGGTTCCCGTATTCGATCGTATTCATTAGCCACGACGAGGATCTTTGGATCGTTGCATTTGCCCATCAGCATCGGCGGCCAGGCTATTGGCGCGAACGACTGCAGCGGTAGACGGATCGATCCCGACCTAAGTGGTTCAACGCAGCTAACTATTGAGTTGAGAGGGACGCGGCGGCCCGCGCTCTCACCCAAAACGTTAAGTTCCGAGCAGGATCGGCGACAAGACTTTTTCTTCCAGCCAGGCCGAGAGGTCGGTGAGACTTCTCGGCCTGATTTCATGCCCCATGTCGTATTCCTTATAGGTGAGCGGCAGTTTCAACTGCCGTAACCGTTCCATGGTATCGCGCGCCCGGTCGACTTCGATGGTCGGATCCTCCGTGCCATGCTGTACCAGCGTTGGCAGGGATTGCACAGCTTCGGGAACGGCGATTTCAGCCGCCAGTTCCGGCGGCAGCCAGCTGCTGAGCGCGGCCAGGGCGGCGAACCGTTCCGGCTGGGCCAAGGCGAGACCGTAGGCCATCACGCCGCCCTGACTGAAACCGAGAACGACGAGTTTTTTCGCGTCGATGGAATAATGCTCAAGACACTCGTCGAGAAATATCTCCAGCCGTTTGCGGGCCGACAACATCGCCCCGACATCCGGCGGTCCGCCCATGCTCATCGGATACCAGGCGTAGCCGACCGCGCTGGGGCCGAGGGAAATTTCCAACGGCGCTTGGGGGCAGATCATCAGAAACTTGCCGCCGCAAAGATAGGGCGCCAGGGCGAGCAGGTCAAAAGCGTTGGCGCCCCGCCCGTGCAAGGTCAAAATCGCCGGGTGCGGCCCGGCGCCGGTCGGTTCGTAGATGGTGTGAATCAGTTCCACCGAAGGCCTCCTTTGAATCACTCAGCCTTTCAGTTGCTCCAGGCTTTTGAGTCCGAGTCGCAGCGACAAAAACACCGCCGCGACGGTTAAAACCCCGACCGCGATCGACGATGACGCGATGATCCAGAATTGGGGCACTGCCGATCGTCCCGGTTGCAATCCTGCCACGGCGAGTTGGTAGATCGGCCAGGCTTGGATCATGACCGCCGCACCGATGAAAGCGATGCTGAAGATCATGCACAGCGCGCCGCCGAAGCTGGTGGGAATCTCGGCGGCATTGTCGAAATTGAACTTGGGATAGATGGCGCCGATGCCGACGCCGATGGCGGCGATGCCGAAGGTCATTAAAAACATCGTCGTCAGGGACAACGTCATCATCCAGGGCGGTACGCGCAGCAGGAGATTGCTGACCCAGACGAGCAGTTCTCCCAGTATGAGCAGGGGCGCGAAGTTGAGCCAGAACTTGCTCCACAGCGTCGAGCCCAAGGCGATCGGCGCGGTTTGCAGAATCCAAAACGCTTTTCCCTCGAGGCTCACGGCGGGAAAAGCGAAGCGCACGGCGATGGCGCTCAGGACGAAGCCGGCCAGAGCCAAGTTGGCGAAGGAGACGATCAGGCGAATGGTTCCCGCCGGCATCGGCGAGCGATCGAGCGGCAGCACCTTGAAATTGTAAAGGTAAACGACCACCAGCGCCGCCAGCAGAAAGAGCTGCGACCACTGGGTGGTGTCGCGCAAAAAGGTTTTGATGTCTTTGAGCATGAGCGCGCGCGTGACCGCCGGAAAGGGGCGGGTGAGCCGTTCCAGCAGCCGGTCGAGCCGCTCTGTGCGGCGCCGGCCTTGCCGCGATTCCTGCGCCTTGGACCAGCCCGCCAGATAAACCGCGCTGGCAACCCAGGAGGTGGCCAGCGGCAGGAAAAGGGCATAGCTGGCGAGCAAAGCGAAAAAGAAACCCTGCTCCGCCGGGCGCTTGAAAAGCGCGCCGGCGAGGATCTCGGCGGACCAACTGCTCGGCAGAAAAGGGGCGGAGGGAGTTTCCATGGCGCTCAGATACTGCATGAAGTGGCCGAAAGACTCCGGCTGCACCAGCCGTTCCGGTTGGGCGAAGCGGAAGGCGAGATAGAGGATGAGAAAGGCGAACAGGCCGATGAAAAAAAGGATATCGCGGATGCGCCGCGCCGGTAGCCAATAGACGAGCAGATGGGTGATGAGAACGCCCAGGGCCGCCGGAATGATCAGGAAGAGCGGCAAAATCAGCAGCACCCAGAGATAGAAGGCGGCGCCGCCGCCGAAGACCGCGGCGTAGGCCGCGAAGATCGGCGGGCTGAAAAACAAGACCATCCAGGAGGAATTGACCGTGGTGGCGATCAGCCGGGCGAAGTAAAACGCGTCGAGCCGCGTCGGCGCCGACAGCAGCAAATCCAGATCGCGCGCCAGAAAGAAGGTCGAGAGCGCCGTCACCAGGTTGCTGAACAGCAACAACGACAAAAAGGTCAGCAGGATGAGCAACAGGAGTTGGTAGGCGAGGCTGGGACCGAGACCGTAGACGGTTTCGAAATAGCGGAGCACCCGGCGGATGGTGAGATAGGTGCCGAGCCAGAAGGCGATGGCCAGGGCGAGCAGAGCGGCCCGGCGGCCCCAGGATTGTTGGCCGCGGAGCAAGTCGTTTTTCCAGGAACGCCAAACCGGCCAGAGCAGGAGCGGGATCGAATGCATGTCGGCTAATCCGTGATTTGCTCGCGGGTCAATTCGAGGAAGACGCTTTCCAGGTTGCCGTCCTTGCCGGCCGCCCGGTCGTGGATCTCGGCCATGGTGCCGCAGGCGATCAGGCGTCCCTGCTGAATGATCCCGATCCGATGGCAGATTTCCTCGGCGACGCCGATGCTATGGGTCGAGAGAAACACCGTCGTGCCTTTGTCGGCGAGCGCGCGGAACAGGTCTTTTAAAGTGCGGGCTCCCTTGGGGTCCATGCCGACCATCGGCTCATCGATGATGAGGATGCGCGGCTCGTGAATCAGCGACGCACAGACGACCAGGCGCTGCTTCATGCCATGCGAATAGCTTTCCACCAACTCGTCTTTCCAGGGCGTCAATTCCAGCAGGTCGAGGAGCTGGGCGATCCGATGCCGCAATCGCCGCGATTCCAAACGGTGCAGTTTGCCGACGAAATCGAGGAACTCGGCGCCGCTTAATTTTTCATAGATGAACGGCCGGTCCGGGATGAAGCCGGAGATCGCTTTGGCGTTCACGGCATCGCGCTCGACATCGTAGCCGCCCAGCAGCACCTGTCCCGCGCTGGGCTTCAATATTCCCATCATCACGCGGATCGTCGTGGTCTTGCCGGCGCCATTGGGCCCCAAAAAACCGAAAATCTGTCCCGCCGGAACCTCGAGATTCAGGCCGTCGACGGCGGCGAGCTTGCCGTAGTGTTTCGTCAGGTTGACGAGTTGAATCACGCAAGCTCCCAGTAGGCAGCAGGCAGCGGGCCGTATGCAGTCATAAATTTCCTGCTTACTGCTTTCCGCCTTCTGCCCGCTATCATTAGTGTTTCCTACCAGGCCTCAACGACCTGAATCTTTAGATTGCCGATCAGTTGCAGCATGTCGATCTGCCGGTCGATCTCGCCTTCGAGAAACTTGACATGGGTGACATCGGCGGGAAACTGATCGAGCACGGCATCGAGCGAAGTCCACTCGCCGAGCCAGACCTCCGACCAGGCGTGGTAGTGAAAAGCGCCGCGCAGATAGACCACGCCGACGACGGTTTTCGCCGGTAGGCCCGCCGCCCGGGCCAGCGCGTTGAAAAGCACCGTATGCTCGTTGCAGTCGCCCTTCTTCGTTTTCAGCACCTCCAGCGCGTTCGGCACGCTGACGGTCGGCGCCTTGGCGATTTCCCTGTGGACCCAATCTTTGATCCGCGCGGCGGCTTTCCGCGCGTCGGTCTCGGCGCCGAGAATCCGTGCCGCCAGGGAACGGATCTCGGGATGGTCGCTCTGCAGGAAAACCGTCGGTTGCAAGTAAGAAGTCCAACGCTGATCGCGCGAAGGCAGCCGGAAAGATTTCATCGAGTCGAGCGTTTCCCGGCGAATTTCCAAAAAAGCGCCGTCGAGCCGCTGCCGCCCGCCGTCGAGATTGAAGTTGGCGAGATCGACGCCGCCGAGCTTCAGGCGCAGGACGCTCTCGGAGGCGGGATTGGCGATCGGCGCGCTCGGACGAATCGCGGTCTGGGCGATCAGGTCGAGACGAACCATGCCCGACCCGCTCAGGTTTTTCGCTTCCTCACGGCCGGCCCGAACGATCGCAAAACCGCCGGGCGATTCCTCCTTGAGCGTTCGGCCCCGCCCGTCGATCCAGGAAACGATGGAAAGACCCTTGAAGCGCTGGCGCAGGCGCATGGCGGGCTCGCTGCGGTCGCCCAGCCGAATTTGTTCCCGCCCCTCGATCACCACCGAAGTGACCTGCTGCGAGAGCGTCGCCGGATCGAAGGTCGAGAAAAAGTATTCTTTACCCGGTTCCAACTGTTGGGTAGCCGCCAGCGGTTTCAAGGCGGCGAGCAGATAGGGCGGCTGGGTCAAGGGCAGTTCCTGCCGCGTGGTATGGCTGGCGGAAGTCACTTCCAGCATCAGTTTGCCGGGAACCACCCGGCCGGCGGCGTGGAAATGGATTTCGCTCGATTGGAGATCGAAGGCGAAATTTTTCAGCCCCCACTCTTGATCCGCTTCCATCCGCAACCGCGTCGCGGCGGTTTGCTGAGCGCCGAGGAGATTGAGCCGCAGGAGCGATTGATCCTCCAGTTGGTAGCCGCCGGCGGCGGGTTGGATGGTTTGCGCGGCGTAGCCGATTTTTTCGCCGCGGAAATGGACGTTCCACCATTCCTCGGAAACCTCGGTGAGGGCCGAGGCGGTGCGCAGGGCGAGCGGCGCCGGCGCGGTCCGGAGCTGGCGCTTGAGCAGCAGACCATTCATCAAGCACCAGAAAAGAACGACGGCAACGCCGATGGATCGCTTCACAAGCATGCGTTAGAACGTATATGGTAAGGGCAAAGATCGTTCGATTCAAACGCCAGCGCAACAAAAATGACCGCCGCAACTTCCGAACCGGTAAAATTCGCCGCCGACCGCATGCTCGGCAGGCTGGCCAAGTGGCTGCGCGTGGTCGGCCAAGACGTCATCTACGGCCGCCATCTCTCCGGCGCCGGCCTGATCCGGGCGGCGCGGGCGGAAAACCGGCTGATTCTCACGCGTGATCGCCGCTTGAAGCAGAAACAGCCGCCGCCGTTCATTTTTATCGACAGCAACGACTACCGCGAGCAGCTCCGCCAGGTGATTCGGCAATGCGGCCTGAGCGTCGGCGCCGCTCTTTTTAGCCGCTGCCTCGTCTGCAATACCGTCTTGCAGCCGAGAACAAAGGAGTCGGTCGAGACGCTGGTCCCGCCCTATGTCTTTTCCACGGCAGAAAAATTCTTTTGGTGCCGTGAATGCCGGCGCGTCTACTGGCCCGCCACGCACCACCAAAAAATGGTGCAAGAGCTTAAGGCCATCGGCGTTATTTGATGTAGAATTTGCCCCATTCGTGTGCTACATAGAAGCTCGTTTGCCGAATTTATTTCCCCGGTAGCTCAGTCGGTAGAGCAGTTGGCTGTTAACCAATTGGTCGGGGGTTCGAGTCCCTCCCGGGGAGCCATATTTAGGCTCCGCTTCAGACGGAGCGGTCCGTCCGGGCCGTTGAAGCGGAGTCAACCCAACCCAACAACGAGTTTTGAAACGGGGCAGGAGGAAGGCAATGGCAGCAGCGAAGCGGGTGGTGGGCAATCCGACTCCCAGGGTAGAAGGCGAGTTCAAGGTCAGCGGCAAAGCGATCTACGCGGTCGATGTGACGCTCCCCGGCATGCTCTGGGGAAAACTGCTGCGCAGTCCGATCGCTTGCGGCAAGATCAAACGTATCGACACAAGCAAGGCTGAGGCGCTTGCCGGGGTCCATGCCGTGGTCACCGGCGCAGACTGCGCCGGACTCAAAATCGGGCGCAAACTCTACGACATGCCGATCCTCGCCGACGGGGAAGTGCGGTTCATCGGCGAAAAGGTCGCGGCGGTGGCGGCGGAAACCGAACTGATCGCCGAAGAGGCGGCCAATCTCATCGACGTCGAGTACGAGGAGATGGAGCCTATTCTCGATCCCGTCGAAACGATGAAGCCGGGCGCGCGGCTGATTCATCCCGACGTGATGAATTACCAGGGGCTGCCGAGACCGCTCAAGGCGCCGAGCAACGATTTTATCTATATTACCTGGGGCAGGGGCGAGATCGAGGCCGGCTTCCGCCAGGCGGATATCGTCGTCGAAAACACCTTCACGACCCCGTCGGTGCATCAAAGCTATATCGAGCCCCACTCCTGCGTCGTCAAGGCGGCGGCCGACGGCTCGGCGGAGTTCTGGTCGTGCAGCAAAGTGCCCTATGGAGTGCGCGAGCAGGTGGCCAACGCGCTGCGAATTCCCCAGGAGAAATTAGTCTTCAACCCCGTCTACATCGGCGGCGATTTCGGCGGCAAGGGAGACTTCATGGATCTCGCCGTCGTCTATCTGCTGTCGAAAAAGGCCAAGCGGCCGGTCAAGCTGGTGATGGGTTACGACGAAGAGTTTACCGCCGGCAATCCGCGCCACGCCGCGATCATTCAGGTCAAGACCGGCGTCAAGAAGGACGGGACGCTGGTCGCGCACCATATGAATTTCATCTTCGACAGCGGCGCCTACGGGGCGTTCAAGCCCAATGCGTTTATCAATGGCCCGCACCTTTCGGCCGGACCTTATAATATTCCCCACGCCTTCATCGAAGAGCATATGGTCTACACCAACAAGATTCCCTGCGGCCACATGCGCTCGCCGGGCGATCCCCAAGGCTTCTTCGCCAACGAAAGCCAGATGAATTTGGTGGCGAAAAGGCTGGGCATGGATCCGATCAAGTTCCGGCGAAAAAATCTCATGCACGACGGCGACATCGATCCGACCGGCGAGAAGATCGGCTACATCAAAACCGAAGAGACGCTAAAAAAGGCGCTGGAAGATTCCGGCTATCACAAGCCGAAACCAAAGCATGTCGGGCGGGGCGTCGGGCTGGTCCAGTGGACGCCCACGGGCGGTGTGGGAACCGTTGCCATTACGCTGGATGAGAAAGGTGTGGCGACGATCTCTTCCGCCATGGCCGATCAAGGCGCCGGGACCTACACGGTGTTGAGCGAAATCGTCGCGGAAGAGCTGCAAATCCCCCTGAGCCAGATCACGGTCCGGCAGCTCGACACCGCTCAAGGGACGAAAGACACCGGCGTCGGCGGCAGCCGGGCGACCCGGGTCTACGGCAACGCCGGTTATCAAGCGGCGCTCAAGGCGGTGGCGGCGATTAAACAGGCGGCGGCCGAGCAAATGGGAGTGAAGCCGGAACAGATCACGCTCGCCAAGGGAGCGGCGCTCCATCCGCGGATGGAGCGGCGGCTGAGTTACGCCGAGATCGTCAAGGTCAAGGGCTCGCCGATCGTCGCCGAGGGAACCTTTAACGATACCACCAAGATTCACAACGCTTCGATGTGCGTCCAGGTCGCCGAGGTCGAAGTCGATCCCGATACCGGACAGGTGCAGCTGAAAAAATTCACCTCCACCCACAACACCGGCACCGTGCTCAATCCGCTGATGCACCAGGGGCAGATCGAAGGCGGTTCGATGACCGGCATCGGTTACGCGCTGATGGAGCAGATCATCATCAACGACGGCAAGGTGGCGACGACGAACTTCGGCGAATATAAAATTCCCACGATCAAAGATCTGCCGCGGTTCAACAGCTCGGTGACCGAGCAGCCCAAGGGTGCCGGCCCCTATAACAGCATGCCGATCGGCGAGACCGCCAATATCCCCACGGCGGCGGCCATCGCCAACGCGGTGGAGGACGCCTGCGGCGTGCGCATCAAGAGCCTGCCGATCACGGCGGAAAAAGTCTACGAAGCGCTGCATGGCGCCAAGTGACCCATGCAAGCGGCGCCTGGAACCATTAGCCTCGGAAAGTTTCGCGCCGTGTACGAAGAGACTAGGGAAGCGGCGGGTGCGGCGGATGACGGCTATTGCCTCCAACAGCGCGCCGTCATTCGCCTGGACCAAAAACTGGCCAAGATCGAGCGGCCGGAAGACTGCACGGTTCTCTGCGACGAGGCGAATTTTACCCAGAAGGCGGGCCGCAAGCCTTCGCCGCTTCAGTATTTCATCGCCTCCATCGGTTTTTGCATGTTCAGCCAGATGGCGCGCTTCGCTGCGCGCCTGGAAGTGCCGCTGGAAGACGCCGAGATGGAGCTGCGCATGACCTATGACCTGCGCGCGGAGAAGCGCTGCGCCGATTTCGCCACCGCCGCTCAGGAACTCGCCTATCTTTTGAAAATCAAGAGCAGCGCGCCCATCGAACAAATCATTCGGCTCGCCCAGCAGACCGACCGCGGCTGCCATACCGTCAACTCGATGCGCAACCGGGTGGCGGTGAACGGCAAGCTGCGGTTCAACGACCGGGAGTTAGAAATTGTCGATTGATTTTTCGGCGAGGTTTCAACGTCATGGCTAGACTCAACATCGGCACCGATTTTCCTCCGGCCGCGCTCCGGGATATCGACGGCGCCGCGGTCCAATTTCCCGCCCTTTTCGCCAACGCGCCGGCGACCGTCGTATTTTTTTATCGTGGCCGCTGGTGACCCTGGTGCCGGGCCCAGGTGACGGCCTTCGTCTACGAATCCGAAAGATACCTCGAGGGAAAAGTGCAAATCCTCGGCGTCAGCGTCGAGCCGCCTGAAGAAGGCAAGAAACTCATCGACCGCGTGACGCGCGACTGCCAAGAAGACCGCCCGCATATCAAGCTCGATCCCTATCCCGTTCGCTTGCTCACCGATCCCGACGCCCAACTGATCCGCGCCGTCGGCGCGGCAAACGAGGGCCATTGGGCCGGCCTCATCGCCGCGCCGGTCACCTATGTGGTCGACCGCGCGGGAAAAGTTCGCTGGGCCTACATCAGCGCCAGCGCCGCCGACCGCCCCAGCCCGGTGGCGTTGGCCAAAGCCGCCTGCGCCGTCGCTGCCGGCAAAGAGCCGCCGGCGGATTATCCGGGAAAGTAGTCGTCCTTTCTCGGCGCGGCCATGATTGTGGGCCGACCGGATTTTGCCTTGCCGAAAATCTTCCTGGGCCTTGTCAGCGGTTTTTTTCTCACATAAGATCGCGCTGAAATTCTTTTGGGAGCGACCGCGCGATGATTCTTGACGGTACGATCGATCTGGCAGTTCCGGTGCAGCAAGTGTGGGATTTTTTGATCGATGTCCATAAATTTTCCACCTGCTTGCCCGGCATCGACGAGATCAATCAGATCGACGACAAGAGCTTTAACGGCATCATCTCCGCCA
>Ga0153916_10004730_pt1 | contig 10310 bp, 23 predicted proteins | sample Opewatmetagenome_FD_109642 | JGI IMG/M metagenome (GOLD analysis project Ga0153916, IMG submission 109642) | Freshwater wetland microbial communities from Ohio, USA - Open water 3 Core 3 Depth 4 metaG | ecosystem: Environmental > Aquatic > Freshwater > Wetlands | place: USA: Ohio, Lake Erie...
ATGAGTGATATCTTTAAGATTGTTCTGGGCGTGATCTTTATCATCTTCATGGTGACGATCGGGCCGTGGTCTGTCATCTGGGCCATCAATGAGCTGGTAGCAGCTGGTGGCGTAACTACTTTTGCCATTCCGTTCACCTTCTGGACCTGGCTGGCTGCGCTGATCCTGGGCGGTCTTTCGATCATCCCCATGTTTCGTCGAGTTTGATAGTAGTTGGTGAGATAGGTAATCCTATCTCACCAACTTGACACATTATGCAATAAGTAGCATAATAAGATTGTTAGGGAATTTACACAGACAGAATCGGAACAGCCGGAGTGACGACCCGGAGCTCGAGAGGGTTTGCTATAGAGTCATGTAATTATATTTTGATTCTGTCTTTGTAAGTTTCTGCGTTGGCAGAAAGGCTGCATCCTATCTACTGAAAGGTGCATTACTATTTTTGTAATATGGTAATCTAGGTTTCGACTCCTGGGGAACTTTTCAAATAAGGATTCGGTATGCATGTCGAAGTGATTGTTGACAAAAAGCAAGACAATGGTAAGTTTGTGAAGGTGACAAGAATCTTTGAGGGATTCCCTATTCCATCCTACTACGTAGTGGAAACAGAAACAGGAAAAAAACTTGAAGAAGGGGATGCCGAAAATGCCTTAAGGATTCTTGCCAAGTACATTTAAAGTTCGATTTAGTGGTGTCTGCACAAGTGGAGCAGGCAAAGTAGATTAGGAGATCTAACCACTTTTGTTTTTGTATCTGAAGCGAGGACAACTGGATATTCTTGAAATGGGGATGCTGCAAGCGTAAACATAGGAATTGGAAACGTAAGGATCTGCATATCCGAGAAGTAAGTGAGCAGGTGGGTTCAAGACCCACGCAAGAGTTTAAGACTATGCCGAAAGGCATATACCCGAGTCCCACCCAAGAAGCTCGGGATACAATATGCGGGCAAATCGGTGGAAGGCCGATATAGCTTCTACGAATTAGTAATTCGTTCAAACGGGCCCAAAATCTAGGGCATGAATGAAGCGTGTAAGGCTAAATGTTGTGACGCCTTACGAAGACAGAAATGTCTTTAAATATTAGTCCAGTAGGGACCGACAAGTCCTGTCTCCATGGGTTAGCTCCCAGGGATGGTAGAAGAACGGGTCTGGCAAGATTTCGATAAAGTACAACCGATTTACAATAAAAATAAAGATAGTATAATAAACATTACACAACTGATGAGAGGGTAACCTCGAAACGCAGTGGCTTGTAGGAGTTTCAAGGGCTTCTCGCTATTGCGTATTGTGTTGAATAACCCAGAGGTACGATTAGCTTTCTACGGCTTACTAATAGGCTCAGGAATGTATCACACAACCCACTGCGGGCATGGTAGGTTTTCTATCATATAACCTGTATGGTTTGATGTAACCTTGCATATGTGAAGATATGCATTGTATGTATTAACTTAGGCGGCTTCACCTGCATAAGGGGATATATCCAAAGGTGCTTAAATTGAAATATAATATAGATTGAGACCAAATAGGTCGAGCCACTTACTAATCCGGATTGCCGGACGTGTAATGCAATTATTGATGATAATTTTAGTAAAAGTTAGTAAGATGGAGCAACGACCCCGAAAGGGAATAGTTGTGTTGAAGTCGAGGCTAACAGGGGCGAGCCCGGGATGCGTAAGCAACTCGGGCTTTCTTCTATCCGGAATAAAAGATTGACCAGTAGTTAGTCTTGCATTATAATAAAACACATGGAGTAAAATATGGACCACAAGCTAAAGAAGGGCGAAGGCCTGGGTAAAATGATTGTCATTGCAACCAATGGTCACAATGGGCAATTCGATAAGGGTGGAAAGCCCTACATCTTGCATGCCCTGGCTGTTATGTACCTTCTCAACACCGATGATGAAGAACTGCAACAAATTGCAGTTGGACATGATCTCTTTGAGGACACTAAGGTGACCAAGAAGGATCTGCGAGATGCTGGTATCTCTGATCGTGTCATTGATGGAATCTGGGCACTGACTAAACTTCCCGGCGAGACCCTGGATGAATACAAGATTCGGGTGTTTGCAAACAAGGATGCAATGCGTGTTAAAACGGCCGACTTGACACATAATTCCGACATTCGTCGCCTCAAAGGTGTTTCCCAGAAGGATATTGAGCGGATGGCCAAATACCATCAGTTCTATCTGGAAATTAAGTCTCGTCTGGATGATATTGAATAAACTACGGGGGTAACATGGGATTCCGAACAGCCTTGGTTCTTAACAATGACTGCGCCCACGAATGGGAGAAAGACCCCGAGCTTGGTCGCAAGATTTGGCTATCTTCGCAAAACTCCGATCGCTATCCGTTCAGATATGGTAGCATCATCCAACAGGTACATGCCGATTGCCAGACTCTTGCAATCCTCGATGGGTACCACGGAAAAGCTGTTGTCTCTGCATCGTGGCATTCCGGTAAAACTGATGAACAGCGAGATCTTGAATTGCTCAAAGCATTTGCCGATAAGCTCGGTTATCGTGTAGTAAAAAAGCCTACAAAGTAACTAAGTGGTGTAAATTAAGGAATATATGAATTTTCTAACTTCTCTCGGCCTTACTCTAATAGGAATTACTGCCTTCATGGGCTGTGGTATTTTCTTCTGTGAAAAAATCAGCAAGAAATACAATATCGATCCGCTCCTCTCTGCCATAATCTACGTGTTTATCGTTGGCGCGATTGCCCTGATTGTTGGTCTGATTACGATGTGAGGTCAAAGATCCGAAGAGGAATTTAAACCAGTCGACAGGATTATCCCTTAGTGGTATAATATATCTTATAGGAGCATAAGATGTCACTCAACCTTGAAGAACTGTTTGCAGAAAATTGCGACGAATTTTTGGAATTCGAACGAATCGAAAACCCGAAGCATCGTCGTCCGGACATTTGTGCTTTCATCATGCTCGATGAGCTGCTTCCCGGCGATCGAGATATGGTGTCCAGTGCATCCCATGATGAGATCTTTCTTGATGTGGATTGCAATGATCTCGCAGAAATTGCAACCGAAGAACAAATTCGTGACTTGATCCGTTGCGGTATTCGTTACAGTAACGAATGCGGCTGCCTCTGCATGTTCGTATAAGGACGCGTGTAAAAATCATGAATCTGGATGAAACAATCGGCAAAATTGATGCTGCATTCTCCACCCTCAAGGAAACGAAGGCTAACCTTGTTTCCGAACAAAAAAGGATTGATAAAGAAATTAATGATCACTACCATGTACTGGAAATGATCACTATGAATGCTTCTCAGATATCGAAAGTAGTCAAAGGTCTGCGAGGTCTTCTTAAGAGCAGGCGCGATATCAAAGAATCTCTTATTCTCATTGAAAGCATTTTGACAAATCACGATTCCAAAACCGCACAACGAACTAAGCGGGTCGGTCAATACGAAAGTGAAGCGAAGGTAGCATTCAATCAGATTATGGAAATGATCAAAAATGGATAAATCTCTACACGACCAAATCTCCGTCATTGCCCAAGAAGTTCGTGACTATACCCAACTCAAGGCTGATCGCACCGATTATAGCCCCGATGACCTTAACGGTTGGTGCGCTATTGCCTCTGCCGAGATGTTTCGTCGTCTGACAAAGAAAGGCATCTCGGCAGAACTCCATATGTGGAATGGCGACATTGGTTGTCATGTATTTGTAGTTGTTGAAGATCACATCGTGGATGTAACTGCAACTCAGTTTAGTGAATTCCGAGATAAGCCTATTGTGGTTATTCATCGCAAGGAGGCTGATGCCTACGAGTTCTATGAATCTAGTGTGCAATTCAAGAGTGCAGAAGAGCTACGTAAATATCAGAAGAAGAACAGATGGCCGAATGAGCAAATTGCCTACGCAAGATAGCCATAGTGCTTTGCGAACTCAACTGCCAAGAAGGTAGTTGCTAAAATATAATTCCTGTGTTATAATAAAAGTAAATCAACTTGTTTGGATTCTTTAATATGAGTAAAGCATATTATAATTTAACATCCCAAAGCGGTTACGGCTGGACTGATATGAGTACCGCGAATTTGGCAGCAACACTTAAGTCTGCTGGTCGTGCATTTGGTAAGTTGCGAAAAGAACTAAAATTCGACGCAATTGCGTTTACTGGAAGTTCTGGTGCGGCAATTGCCTTCTACCTTGCAATTGAACATGAAATTCCTCTCATTTATGTGCGTAAGGAAGCTGAGGAGTCACACGGGAACATTATTGAAGGGACAACAATGGCCGGCACAATCAAGAAATATCTAATTGTAGATGATTTTGTGTGCTCTGGCGCTACCGTCTGCCGTATTATCAAGGCGATTACCGCTCGTGCCAAGACCCGTGGTGCATATCCGGCAAAGCCGGTTGGTGTATTCTGTTTTAGTGGCACCTCCACATCAGTCCAGCCCAAGATGTTTGGAAAGAAGTCACTTAACATCTATCCTGCCTGTGCATTTGATGATGCATAACAAGGGAAAAACGTATGTACATTGCACTCTACATCTTATACGCGCTCGTCCAGGCTATTATTATGACACGGTATGCAGGTAGTTCTACCGCACCGGGGCTAATGGTATTCCTGCTTGCGATTATTGCTCCGGCAGTTACATTCGTCTTGGTGTTCCAGTTGATTGGGCAATTAATTAAAGTTCTTGTCACATATAAGACATGATCAAACCTGCTTCTGTAATTAGTTGTTTCAGAAAGATATTCCACATGAAACGTGTTAGTAATTATCTCCCACTCACCAGTCCGTATGGTTATGGTTGGGCAGGGACTAATATCAACAACCTGTCGGATAATCTCAAAGCCGCCGGTGTTGCTTTTGGTAAGTTAAGGGAAGGCCTAAAGTTTGACGCAATTGCGTTTACTGGAAGTTCTGGAGCGGCAATTGCCTTCTATCTCGGTATTGAACATAAAATTCCTCTTATCTACGTCCGCAAAAAGAACGAAGACTCTCACGGCTATCCAGTTGAAGGTACCACTGATGCAGGAATAATTAAAAAATATTTGATTGTGGATGATTTTGTCCAATCTGGTGCCACAGTAAATCGTATTATCACTGAAATTAAGGAGTACGCCGTATCCCGGTTTGCGTATCCTGCGGAACCTGTCGGTGTCTTCTGTTTTGAACCATATGGTTGTCAACGGTCCAGACATGTCAATCTTGATGGGATCGATATTCCAATCTTTATGGCCAAAGATATCAATTGACAAACTTCCTGCATCTGCTATAATTAGTGTATAGCAAGTGATAGTCCAACAAGGAGTTAAAAATGGCGAGCCTGAAAAAACACATCGAATCTAAATACAAAGATTGCACTTATGATCAATCGCAACCTGGTTCTTGGCGCCAGCAGGTGGAAAATTGCACCGTCCATTCTTGCCCTTTGTGGGAAGTTCGCCCGGTAACGATGGAAACAATGCTGGCCCGCCGCAAAGAAAAGTCTGCTGGTGTCGTTGACATTGATGCACTGGTTGACAGCCTAGAAGATGAAGACGATGAACCGGCTGGCGCGCCCGAGGCGGTGGTGGGGTAAGGACCGAATGATTGCCACGCAAGATCTGCAGATTGTTTCTGCCACATACCATGCCTTGCTGCATGGGTATGCATACCATTTTATCACCGGTGAAATGGAAATGGGTGTTCCACACGTTTTGATTAAACGTGTCAAACATACACCTGGTAAAAAAGATCCATCATGGAATCATGGTGTATTGAGTGAAATGATCGAGGCCGGCATCAACAGATTCAAACCAACCTGTGCTGTTGTTTCACCCAAAAAGTTCGGGACACTCGAAGAAGCAGTGATCTTTGTGAATAGCTATCAAGAAGTGGAATAAAATGAAGGATTCTATCACCTACCAAATCACGACTGATATTACCGTCAAACTCGGCAAGCGTGTAGTTGGTAAGATCAAACAAGTCGATGGTGGATGGCAGTACTTTCCAAGAGGAAGAAGAGATGGTGGACGGATATGGCCCACCATCTCCCTTGTTAAACGTGATATCGAGATTGGTAATGATCTTGATAGTCTAACTGATCAGCTGGTAAACAATATTCAATTACCGTTTAAAGGTTAATATGAAAAAAATTAAGGTTACAATTGCATATCTGAAATCTAAAGAATTTCAATCCATGTTTCACCACACTCGCATCCATTGTCTTGCTGAGGTAAATGTCGGCAATGGCATCGCACTGGCAATAATCTGCGCGTTGATTGTCTTCGTAATCTTTGTGTAACCTCTATGGATACCAAATATATCGAATCTCTTCGTCTTATTGATGCTGTGATTGCGGTCAGGCAGGATGCAACGGCAATTAATCCTGCCTTCGACGAACTGCTTACTTACCTGCACACCAATTTTGGGGCACCGCCGGCGCACAATTCAGACGAGTACAACAAAGAGCTGGAAGTTTTACGGAAGGTGTTTTTCCACGAGTGTGAGTACAAGATTGAGGAAATTATCTTCAGTAATCAAACTGTGGTAAGCGAGGTTCTGTGGCCAATACTGGTTGTGCGATACGTGTTGATTGATCAGATTGCGCCAATTTCTCCGAAACATCTGAAGATGTTTAATGAGTACCACAAACGTTATGGTTGTCTGGTTCTTGATATTGGTGGCAAAAAAGATCGACAAGATTCCTATGCAACAGGTAGTTAAAACAAAAGAACTGGCAGCAATGGCATTTGCTGCCTTCCGTCTCAATAATGGAATCATCAAGCATACCGTTCGGGCCGAAGCCGGAGCAAGTGATGTTAAAGATGTTATTTCAAACAAGGAATACATCCACAAGATGTTGTGTGAGGGGATGGGGCATTTGGTTACAGATGCAGATCATAAACTCGCAACTGAAGCGATCGATGCGCTCATCCAGGATGAATTAGTGATGAAAGTTAAAGGCCAGGTGATCTCTCTTTTTAATAAGGCTCTTGTCGATTTGGTTCGCACCGAGGAAACAACATCAGGCAATGCTGTGCTGATATCGTACCTTCCGGCAGCCCACAGTCAAATCCAAAAAGTAGACACAACTCGTGCCCATTCGTTTACCAGTCAGCATTTGGGAGAGATCGGCACCAAGGTCACCTTTGATCTGGATGTTATCAGTTCTTTCTGGTTACAGCAGTACGATTGTTATTCAGTATTTGGTTCGGATGGGAACGGTAATTTGGTAAGGTTCTTGACTTCTAAGAAAGATTGTACCATATCCGGCAAATATGTTGGCAAAATTAAAAAGGCTGAGGTAGATGGATCGAGATTCAATGCCAAAGTGACCATCCTTCATTACGTTAAGGCTGTTGACAAGTGACTCCACTTTTGTTATAATACTTATATGAACTACCGTCTTTACACTTTTGTCGCTCATCACTACCTGAGCCCGCTGCAATGCGGTATCCAGTCTGCTCACGTAGTGAGTGAGTTGGCTAACTTGCATCGCGTTGCCGACGAACAGAAACGACAAATCTTCGAACTGTGGGCTGGTCTGGACAAGACCATCATTGTCTGTGGCGCCGGCAATCACGAGGGTGTTGTCACCTGCTGGGCTAATTTGGCCAACCTTACACCATCATTCGACCTACCTTTTGCGATCTTCAACGAGGACGAGCGCAGCATGAATCGTATGGCCACCGCCTGTGGTGTGATCGTGCCGCAGAAGTTCTGGGACGTTACCTTCGAGAAGGAAGAAAACGTGTGGGTCCACAAAGATACCTACAGCGGTGATGAACCTGTCTACCACTATCATGGACAAGATTCGATTGAAGGCAGGCTCATCGATTACATCAAAAGCCATCGACTGGTATGAAAATAATCCTGTAGGTTGGTGTTAGATTCCGACGGTAAAGATTGACATCTGGTATCGTCCTTGTTATAATAACTATACCAGCACTAAATAGGTAGTATATGAAAGAGATTCATGTAATCAAACATACTCACAAGAATGACTTTGAGCAAGAGGTAAACAAATATTTAAGGGATGGGTGGGATCTGCATGGCAATACAAGTGTTGTTATTTGGAGTTCTACGCTTGTTTACAATCAGGTAATGGTTCGAAAAGTCGAATACCAACGTGAATGCATGCCGGGGTAAAATATGAATCGTATTACCAGAGATTGGTTGAAGAGTCGGGTGCATACCCTTAACATCATGTTGGAACGATCTCCTACAATTTGGAACTCAGGTGCTTCAGCAGGTGAGCAGAATGTTGGCCATCTGATGCTGGACAAGGATTCTACCGGTTACAGGTTGGTCGAAATCGTGTCTCCGACCGGTGGTGAATGTAGTTGGACCAAGCGGTTGACTGCAAAAGAGATGAATGCTGCCATTGATAATATTATTGTCGGCATTGGGTTGTGCAATACCCACATCAGTATGCGGATCTGTAAAGATGTACTGGAAAAATCTGGGCAAGGCTTCAACTTTCCGATGTACAGTCGTGGATTCATCCAGGCTTCTGCAGAATGTATAAAGAAAGACTGAGAATGGCCTTTCTTAAATTGCAGGACGAACAGGAATTTAAAGCTAACTTTGTTACTACATTCTTGGCAACCTGGTGTGCAAATAATTATGATGATGCCTGTATGATGGGCGAACATGAACGTCTGAATACACCGCCAGTTGAGGATGCAGAGTTCTTGGCTGCAGAAGCGTGGAAACATTACAAGGAATTAAAACTATGAGCTTCATAGGTAAAACAATCAAGCTGAAAGGCATCAGCCAAAAAGGTAAAAATCGGGTACGCGAGCATGGTGATGCATGGTGTGTCTTTGCCGAAACTGATCACGTCCTCTTTAACAAAGGGGCGCCTGGTCCGTGGGTGTTTATTAGCCCTGTCGGAAAGAATCAAGACCATAAAGCGTCTCGTTGGGTTCGGGTCCATAATGATGTGGACTTTGAGGTGGTTGTTCAGGAAGGTTGACAGTCCTGCAATAATCAAATAAAGTAGAGTGCAAGTTGAGTGGAATAATCCACAGAACTGCAAACACACATTTAACACACTTAGGAGTTTTTATGACGACCGCAAATCAAACCGTTACCACCAATACCGCCACTGGCGCTGCCACCGAAGCCGCTGTCGCTGCTGTTGCAGCCCCGAAGGCACCTTCCAAGAAGAGCCTGGCGCTGGCCATCTTCCAAACCAAGCTGGTTGAACGCGCACAAGGCATGTATGCCACCAACAAGGACTTCCGCGCCGCTGTTCTGAGCACCATCGAGAAGGACCTGGGCGTTTCCACTGCTTCCGCTGCCACCATGTACAATGCGGCCAAGAAGGATGCCGAAGCCGCTGACGCCACCGTGGCCCTGGGCCGTGATCCCAAGAAGGTCAAGGTGAAGGTGGAAGGCGCCAAGCGCGGTCGCCCGGCTGGTACCGGCAAAAAGGCCAAGGCTGAGACCGTGGTGATTCCGGCTGCTGAGACCGCTGTTTCCGGCGAAGTTGCTCCGGCTGCTGACGTGGCTGTGGTTGGTACCGCTGTGCCGGCCGATGCTTCCGAAGCTGCTGCCTAATCAACTAATATGGTTGATGTTGCAAGAATAGGCCCACTGGGCCTATTCTTGCATATGCGTAGAATGTTTGACTGATCAGTTCAGTATGTTATAATATGTAGCAAAGGTGATATATGTTGTTGTATAATAAATAAGCATATGTCATTATCGGAGGACATATGAACAAACTGAAAGTATTGCTGGTCGCAGTCCTGGTTAGCTTCTCAGGCACTGTTCTTGCCGATGAGGTAATGCACGATTTCTTCAGTCGTGGTTCGGTGGAGTATTCGCAACCAATGAAACTGGGAAATATCCAGGTCGGCACTTTCAGCGTGGGACTGCCTGGATATAATGATCATCCTCTCTTACTAAATTCTAACAAATCAATTTATGATGGTTCGAACTTCCGAGTTAACATCATTGGCGGGCTCTATGCCCAATACCAATACAATCAGCAAGTTATAGTCTTCCACGTTCTTCCATACAATTTTATTGCTGAGACCAGCTTCAAATTTTAATATGCAACCCACAATCAAGATTAATGATACTGTGACTCGCTGGCCGTGTGGAAAATATTCTGTGTGCGTAAATGGAAAAGAAATTCCATTACGGGCAAGATATGATGATGCCGCGATTAAAGAAGGCGAGAAAATTCTGAAAGAATTACAACAATGAGACATCGTTCAAATCTACTTCACAAAACTGGCGTATTTTCACTCTCTACTTCCAGGAATACAAAAACGGGAAAAAAGTGCTATCTGGTAAGGGCGGCGATAGTTAGTTCCAAGAAATCGCCGACTTTGATTGA
>Ga0153916_10004731_pt1 | contig 10310 bp, 7 predicted proteins | sample Opewatmetagenome_FD_109642 | JGI IMG/M metagenome (GOLD analysis project Ga0153916, IMG submission 109642) | Freshwater wetland microbial communities from Ohio, USA - Open water 3 Core 3 Depth 4 metaG | ecosystem: Environmental > Aquatic > Freshwater > Wetlands | place: USA: Ohio, Lake Erie, Old...
TGGGTCGCCCAGCGTCTCAACATCGCCGTGTTCTTCATCCTCGCCGTCGCCGGCCTGGAGGTCTTCGGGGTGATCCTGGCGGGATACGGCTCGGGCTCGAAATGGTCGTTGTTCGGCGCGATGCGCGAGGCGGCCCAGGTCGTGAGCTACGAAGTCCCGCTGGCCCTCTCCGCGGTCGTCCCGGTGATGGTCGCCGGCTCGATGGACCTGATCCAGATCGGCAACCGGCAGGCCGGCTGGGCGTGGAACTGGTACATTCTCCACGACCCCTTCACCTTCGTCACCTTCTTCGTCTACGTCACCTGTGCGGTGGCCAGCGTCAATCGCGCTCCGTTCGACCTGGCCGAGGCGGAAAGCGAGCTGGTGGCCGGGTTCATGACCGAATACTCCGGCTTCCGCTGGAGCCTGTTCTTCATGGCCGAGTACGCCTCGATGTTCGCCGTGAGCGTGCTGGCGGCGATCCTCTTCTTCGGCGGCTGGAACGGCCCGCTGCCGCTCGGCGAGTGGCTCGGCCTGACGCCCAGCCACGGCGGGCTGGCCGAGTACGCGGGGAACTTCTTGGGGATGTGCAACCTGCTGGCCAAGGGCTATCTCGGGGTGATCTTCATGATGTGGCTCCGCTGGACGCTCCCCCGACTGCGGATCGACCAGGTGATGACCGTCTGCCTGAAGTACTGCATTCCGCTGGCGGCGGCGATGCTGTTGGGGGCGATGCTCTGGTGCTACGCCCTGCCCGGGGGGCTGGTGCAAGCGATGCGGCCGCGTCCCGAAGCGGCCGCCCGCCTGGGTGCCCCGCCGGCGGACCAGCCGCCCCACGCGCTGGCGGCCCTCGTCGCCGGGAAGGGAGGTCGGTGAACATGCAGATCAACTGGCACTCCTTCTTTTTCCTGCTAACGGCCCTGATCGCCTGCTGGTTCGCCCTGGCGGTGGTGGTCTCCAGCAACATCGTGCGGATGGCGTTCTATCTGGTCGTTTGCCTGGGGGCCGTGGCCGGGCTGTTCTTCCTGGCCGGGGCCGATTTCCTGGGCGGGCTGCAACTGATGATCTACGTCGGCGGGACGCTGGTCCTGCTGGCCTTCGGCGTGATGCTCACCAGCCGGAGCCCCTTCGTCAGTATGAAAACCGGGGCCGGCCAGTGGGTGCTGGCGGCGATCGTCGGCGGCTCGCTCTTGGCCGTGCTGCTCCAGGGGGCGGCCAGCGTCGGCCGCTGGGCCCCGCCGGACGCCCTGGCGGAGGGCCGTCCGCCGCAATCCGCTCCCACCGCCGGCGCCCTAGGGCTCGGGCTGATCGGCGTCCGCCCCGACAAGCTCGACCAAGAGCAGGAGCTCCTCCGCGAGGGAATGGCGGGATACCTCCTGCCGTTTGAAGTGATTTCCGTGCACCTGGTGGTCGTGCTCGTGGGGGCGGCCTACCTCGCCCGCGCCAAACGGCGGATCGGCACCACCGGACGGCCCAACGGAGAACCACCGGCAAGCTCAATGTAAACCGAGTCGCGGCACAAGTGCCGCCGCTAAACGGCAAGAAGGAATCGATTGAAAGCGCGGCACAAGTGCCGCCGCTAAACGGCAAGAAGGAATCGATTGAAAGCGCGGCACAAGTGCCGCGGCTAAACGAAAGCTACTGCCGATTGCCTACTGCGCTCTGCCTACTGCGCTCTGCCTACTGCGCTCTGCCTACTGCCCTCTGCCTACTGCTTACTCAAAACCATGGACCTCTTGACGCAACCTGTCGGTCTGGCCCATTACCTGGTGGTCGGCGCGGTGCTGTTCGTCTGCGGCGTCGTCTGCATGACGATCAAGCGGAACGCGATCGGCGTGCTGATGGGGATCGAGCTGGTGCTCAACGGGGCCAACCTCAACTTTGTCGCGTTCGGCAGCCCGTTCCTCCAGGGGCGGAGCCAGGACGGCCTCGGGCTGGACGGGCAGTGGATGGCCCTGTTCGTGATCGTGCTGGCGGCGGCCGAGGCAGCCGTCGCCCTGGCGATCGCGCTGAACTTCTACAACACCCACGCCACCGTGGACGTCGACCAGGGAGATGAGTTGAAAGGCTGATGGAATTCGCCGCATCCGTACTACCGTGCTTGCTGGTCACGGCCTGGCTGCTGCCGCTGCTCTCGTTCGCGGCGATCGTCCTGTTCGGCCCGCGGATGGGCAAGGCGGGACGCGGGGCGGGCCTGGTGGCCACCGGGGCGATCGGCGCCTCCTGCGTCCTCTCGCTGGCCGCGCTGGTGGCCTGGCTGTGGTATGCCTCGGGCTTCGCCGCACCTCCCGTCCCGCCGATCAGCGGCGAGCTGTACACGCTGGCCGAGTTCCCCACCCTGCTGGCCGAGTCCCTTCCCCTGCGGATCACCATCGGTTACTACATCGATGCCCTCACGGTGGCCATGTTCGCGATGGTCACCTTCGTGGCGACCTGGATCCACGTCTACTCCTTGGGCTACATGCACGAGGAGCTCGACGAGGTGACCGACCCGCTGGTCGCGACGGCCGAGGGCCGCCCGCTGCGGCGCCGGGGGCGGTTCCATCGCTTCTTCCAGTACATGTCGCTGTTCTCGTTCAGCATGCTGGGCCTGGTGGTGGCCGGCAACGTCGCCATGGTCTTCGTCTTCTGGGAGCTGGTGGGGATCTGCTCGTACCTCCTCATCGGGTTTTACCACGAGCGCAAGAGTGCCAGCAACGCGGCCAATAAGGCCTTCATTGTCAACCGGGTAGGCGACTTCGGGATGATCGTCGGCCTGATGGCGATCTGGGGCAGCCTGGGAACGTTCGCCTTCGGCGACGCCCGGGACCTGTGGGGAAGTGCCGCCCGGGGCATCTTCAGCCAGGTCCGCCCGCCGCAGCGCGATTACAGGCTGACCGTGCCCGACGGCATGGTCCGGCTGGCCGCCCGGGCGGAAGTGGAAAAGATCTACCGCACCGCGCCGAGCGTCGCGGAGGCCGAGGCCGAGGTCCAGCGGCGCTTGCCCGACTGGCGGACGCAGGGCTACGGCTATTGGCTCTTGGTGATCGCCGGGCTGGGGATCTTCTGCGGCTGCGTGGGCAAGAGCGCGCAGTTCCCGCTGCACGTCTGGCTCCCCGACGCGATGGAAGGTCCCACGCCCGTCAGCGCCCTGATCCACGCCGCCACGATGGTCGCCGCGGGCGTGTACCTGGTCGGGCGGTTCTACCCGTTCTTCGCACCCGAAGTGCTCCTGGTGATCGCCGTGGTCGGCTGCGTGACCCTGTTCCTTGCGGCCACGATCGCCCTGGTGGCCACGGACATCAAGCGGGTTTTGGCCTATTCGACCGTCAGCCAGTTGGGCTACATGATGTTCGGCCTGGGGGTCGGCGGCTGGGTCGCCGGGCTGTTCCACCTCCTCACCCACGCCTTCTTCAAGGCCCTCTTGTTCCTCGGCTCGGGCTCGGTGATCCACGCCACCGGGACCAACGAGATGCCGCAGATGGGCGGACTGCTCAAAAAGATGCCCTGGACCGCCTACACGATGCTCGCCGGTTGCCTGGCGATCTCGGGGGCGGGCGTGGCGGGGATCGGCCTGAGCGGCTACTATTCCAAGGACTCGATCCTCGCGCAGGCGCTTTCCGCCTGGAACGCCGGGCGCAGCCCGGTCTACGGCCTGCTGTTTTGCGTGGCGGTGTTCGGGGCGGCGCTGACGGCGTTCTACATGTTCCGCCTCTGGTACCTGACGTTCGTCGGCCAGCCCCGCGACGAGCACGCCCACGAGCACGCCCACGAATCGCCGCGGGTGATGGTCGCGCCGCTGGTCGTGCTGGCGGTGTTTTCGGTGGTGTTGGGCTGGCCGCTGTGGGGTTTGACCGGCCTGCTAAAGCAGGCCCTGCCGCAAGGCACGGAAGCCGGCGCCTTCGGCGGGCTGCTTCTGCCGGGGCTGGTGTTGCCGCCGGAACACGCGGTCCACGACGACCCCTCGATCCACGCCACGGTCTCGCTGGCGGCCTTTTCGGTCGCCCTGGCGGGGTTCCTCCTGGCCACGGTCTTCTATGGGCTGAGGAAGCTCGATCCCGAGGACGTGCGGAGGACCTTCGCCCCGGTGTACCGATTCCTGCGGAACAAGTGGTGGTTCGACGAGGCCTACCAGCTCCTTTTCGTCCGTCCAGCCCTGTGGCTGTCGGCGGCGGCCGCCGGACTGGACCGCCAGGGGATCGACCGCCTGGTCGACGGCGCGGCCCGATCGGTCCGCGACGTCTCCTTCCAGTTCGACGGCTGGATCGACCGGACCTTCGTCGACGGGCAGGTCAACCGGATCGCGCGGTGGGTCTACGCCACGGGGTTGTGGCTGCGGACCTTGCAGACCGGCCGGCTGCGGCAGTACGTGCTGCTGGTGGCCGTGGGCACGGTGGCGATCTTCGTGTTGGTGAGCACCTTGCGGCAGTTCCTTCCCCCAGGACACTGAGAATCCAGAATTCGGCACAAGCCATGGCAATCGATCCTTCCGTGATCCTGTTGAGCCTCGTGATCTTCCTCCCCGCGCTCGGCGCGCTGGTGATCGGCTTCCTGCCCAAGGGAGCGGACGAGTCGATCAAGCGGCTCTCCCTGGCCGTGACGGCGGCGGTGTTCGTGCTCACGGTGTGGATTGCCATTCCCGCGTCCGCCCAGGGCCAGCGGACCCACTTCGCGCTCGAGAGCGGCGGGATGCAGCTCGCCTTCAGCATCCCCTGGATCGAGGCCTTCAACGTCTACTACGCCCTGGGAGTCGACGGAATCAGCCTCCCGCTCGTCATCCTGACCTCCTTCCTCAGCCTGCTGGCGATGGGCGCCAGTTGGCCGATCGACCGCCACGTCAAGGCCTATTGCATCCTCTTCCTCCTGCTGGAAACCGGGATGCTGGGGGTCTTCCTGGCGTTGGATTTCTTCCTCTTCTACGTCTTCTGGGAAGTGATGCTGCTGCCGATGTATTTCCTCATCGGCATTTGGGGCGGGCCGCAGCGGGAGTACGCCGCGATCAAGTTCTTCCTCTTCACCCTGGTGGGCAGCGTGCTGATGCTGGTCGCGCTGTTGATGCTCTACTTCAACAGCGACTTGCGGGTGCTGAGCCAGGATCAACTGGAGCGTTGCCGTATCCACGCCGACGCCGCCGGGCGCGTCGCCGCGTCCGACAGGCCGGTTCATACGTTCAACCTCCTGGCGCTGGCCGAAATCGGACAACTGAGGCAGATGGGCGAGCGGGACGCCGCCGCCCGGCCGGACGACCCCGCGCAACGCGACGAGATCGACCGGCCGGGCAAGTGGGCTCGACCGGACCATTCGCCTTTCGACAAAGTCCTGCTCTGGGGGAAGTCGATCCAGTGGTGGGCCTTCCTCCTGTTGCTGATCGGGTTTGTCATCAAAGTCCCCTCCGTGCCGGTCCACACCTGGCTCCCCGACGCGCACGTCGAGGCCCCGACACCGATCTCGATGCTGCTGGCCGGCGTCCTGCTGAAGATGGGAGGCTACGGGATCCTCCGCGTCTGCTACCCGATCTGCCCCGACGGGGCTTACCAGCTCGCCTGGCTGGTCGTCGCCCTGGGAGTGGTGAGCATGGTCTACGGCGCACTGGCCGCGATGGCCCAGAAGGACTTCAAGCGGCTGGTGGCCTACAGCTCGGTCAGCCACATGGGATACGTGCTGTTGGGGATCGGCGTCTGGACCGCGGTGGCGGCCAACGGGTTCGACGCCCGCTTTTGGAAGATGGGCATGAGCGGGGCGATGTTCCAGATGATTGCCCACGGGCTGAGCTCCGCCGGCATGTTCTTCCTGGTCGGCGTGGTTTACGACCGGGTCCACCATCGCGACCTGGACCGCTTCGGCGGCCTGTTCGCCAAGATGCCGGTCTATAGTGGCCTTTCGATCGTGATCTTCTTCGCCGCCCTCGGCCTGCCCGGCTTGTGCGGCTTCATCGGCGAGATCCTCGTAGTGCTCTCGGCCTGGAACTATAGCGCGATTTTGGCCGTGGTGGCCGCCTCGGTGGCGATCCTCACGGCCGGCTACATCCTTTGGACGATCCAGCGGGTGTACCTGGGTGCGGAGTACAAGGGTCCCCACCCCGAGGCCCTTGTCCCGGCCACCCGGCGCGAGGTCGCCATCGTCGTGCCGCTCGTGGTGTTTGCGATCCTCTTGGGCGTGTATCCCGAGGCCCTGCTCCGCTACATCCGCCCCAGCGTGGACCACACCGTCGGCAGCCTGGCTCGATGGACGCAGAACGTGAAATGGCCACAGATTCAAGCGACGGAGCGGGGGGGCGGGCAGCCCCTGGAGTCCCAGCTTGCCGGCCCCTCAAGCCGCGGCAACGTCGCGGCGGATGAGGCCCCGAGCGACGACGATCGCCCCGCGCCCTCCGGCAGGGGTGCCACGGTTGGCTTGCCCAACCGTGCCCTGGGCACTGCGGGACAAGCCAGCAGTGGCACCGGTCCGTCGCCTCCCGCCGCCTTGCTGAAGGGAGCGGACGAGCCGTGAGTTTCTACGACCTGATCCCAAGAGCGATCGAGGATACGCTGGGGACGCCGGGCCAGGTGTCGTCGCTCGGGGCGTTCCTGCCGGAGCTCGTGATCTGTGCGACAATCGTCCTGATGCTGCTGGTCCGGACGGTCGCCACCGGGCGGAGATCGGCGGCCTATTTCCTAATGCTGGCCGGCTCGTTGGCGGCCCTCTGGTTCGCCGCCCCGTGGCACTACCTCCAGCAAGGCGCAAGCCTGGCCCCCGGTGCCAACCAGTCCGTGCCGATCTTCACCGGGATGCTGGTCTACGACAAGTTCTCGGTTTACATGCGCGGGCTGCTCCTGGCGTTCGCCGTGCTCTTTACCCTCTATACGCGGCTGTCCGGCACGCCGGAGCGCGACGACGCCACCGACTTCTACGTGCTCGTCCTCGGGGCCACCCTGGGGATGTGCCTGATGGTCTCCGCCAACCACATGATGATCGTCTTCCTGGGCGTGGAGATGGCCAGCGTCCCCGCCTACGCCTTGGCCGGGCTGCTCAAGCACCGCCGCACCAGCAGCGAGGCGGCGCTGAAGTTCGCCGTTTTCGGCGGCGCGACCGCCGGGGTGATGCTCTACGGGATCAGTCTCCTGGCCGGCGCCCTCGGCTCCGCCCACCTGCCCACGATGGCCGTCCAACTGGCCGCGATGATCCACTCCGGCGCCGCCGAGCCCCGCACGTTGGTCCTCGTGCTCGGCGGGCTGATGGTGATGGTCGGGCTGGCCTTCAAGCTCTCCGCCGTCCCGTTCCACTTCTGGGCGCCCGACGTCTTCGAGGGGGCAACGGCCGAAGTGGCCGCCTTCCTCTCCGTCGCCTCGAAGGCCGCCGCCCTGGGGCTGCTGATCCGGCTGGCGATTGGATTCGGCCACGTGCCGGGCCCGCTCTCCGCGTCCCTGGCCCCGGCGCGGACGTACATCGCCGGCCTGGTGATGCTGCTGGCTGCGATCACCTGCACCTACGGAAACCTCGCCGCCTACGGCCAGTCGAACATCAAGCGGCTTCTGGCCTACTCCACCATCGCCCACGCCGGCTACATGATGATGCCCGTGGCCGCCGCCGTGGTGCTCGCCGGCACGAGCCGGGAAGACGCCGCCCGGGCCGTCGCCGGAGCGGCCTTCTACGTGGCGATCTACCTGTTCATGAACCTCGCCGCCTTTGCCGCGGCCGCTTTCCTGCGCAACAAGCTGGCCAGCGAGCAGATTGACGACTACGCCGGCCTGATCCGCCGCTCGCCGGCCCTGGCGATCTGTTTCTCGATCGTCCTGTTCAGCCTCGTCGGCATGCCCCCGCTGGCCGGATTCTCCGCCAAGTTCGCCGCCTTCGCCCCCCTGGCCGACGCCGGGCTGGTGGCCCTGCTGGTGATCGGCGTGCTCAACACGGTGCTGAGCCTGTTCTATTACCTGCGGGTGGTCCGGGTGATGGTGTTTTTGCCGGAGCGGGAGGGCCGACCCGCCCCCGAGATCCCGCTCGCCTCGCTCCAGGGAGCGTACTGCCTGGCGCTGACCGTCCCAATCGTCGTTTTCGGCGTCCTCTGGAACGATCTCTTTCAGTGGGCCCACGCAGCCGCCAAACCGCTTTTCGGGCCCTGACGCTTCCCCGCATTCATCCTTCATCATTCATCCTTCATCCTTGTTCGACACTCACGCCCATCTCGATGCCGAGGAGTTCGACGCCGACCGGGCAGAAGTGATTGCCCGGGCGAGGCAGGCCGGCGTCGAGAAAATCCTCTGCCCGGCGATCCACGCCGCCTCGAGCGAGGCCGTCGTCCGGCTCGCCGAATCCCAGCCGGGCCTCTACGCCGCCGTCGGCATCCAGCCCAACTACGCCGGCCAGGCGACGGCCGGCGATTGGGACCGGGTCGTGGCCCTGGCCGGCCATCCCCGCGTCGTGGCGGTGGGCGAAACCGGACTGGACCGCTACTGGGACTTCACTCGCTTTGATGTCCAGCAGGACTACTTCGACCGCCATCTTCGGCTGGCACAGCAGCGGGGGCTGCCCCTGGTGATCCACTGCCGCGACGCCGAGGCGGATCTCTTGCCGATGCTTCGCGAGGCTGCCGCCCGCGGGCCTCTGGCCGGCGTGCTCCACTCGTATAGCGGCGACCAGGCCACCGCCGACGAGTGCCTCCAGATGGGACTTTTCCTCAGTTTTTCCGGCGCGGTCACCTACACCAACAAGAAGTTCGAGCCGCTCCGCGCCGTGGCGGCCGGCGTTCCGTTCGACCGCATCCTGATCGAGACGGACAGCCCTTACCTGGTGCCGCACCCGCTGCGGGGCCGCCAAAAGCGGAACGAGCCGGCCCATCTCGTCCTCACCGCCCGGCGGCTCTCAGACCTCCGCGGCCTCAGCCTGGAGGAGTTCTCCGCCCAGATCGCCGCCAACGCCCGCCGCCTGTTCCGGCTGGGCCACGAAAACCACCTCCTGGAGCCGTAAAGAAGGTTATGCCCCGGCGATCTGCGACGTGCGACTGCGGCTTTCCGTTCTCCACGGTTTCATCTACAATGGGCGAGGCGTTTATGGGAAGCGGTACGGGGTTGTTTTCCAGGGAGCGAGCGATGAGCAGTGTGCGGCGGGCGTTCGTGGTGTCGGTTGTGGGAGTCCTCTTGGCGGCGTGTGCGGGCCTGGCCGCGCCGGGTGATGCGGAGTGGCCGGGCTGGCTGGGGCCCAACCGCGACGGCAAATCGCCCGACCGCGGCCTCCTCAAGTCCTGGCCCGAAGGAGGACCGACGCTGCTCTGGAAGGTCGACGGCATCGGCAGCGGCTACTCGAGCGTGGCCCTAAGCGGCGGCACGGTGTACATCACCGGGGAAGCGGACAAGAAGCTGGTCCTCTTCGCCTTCGACCTGGAGGGCAAGCCGAAATGGAAGACCGAGGTGGACGGCGCCTGGACGGGAGACAAGCCCGGCGCCCGGGCCACCCCCACGATCGACGGCGGCAAGGTCTACCTGCTCTCGGGCAACGGCCTCTTGGGCTGCTTCGACGCCGGCACCGGCGAGCGGAAATGGAGCCGCACGATGAAGGAGTTCGGCGGCCGGCCGAGCACGTGGGGCTACGCCGAGTCGGTGCTGATCTACAAGGACTGGGCGATCGTCAAGCCCGGCGGGAAGAACTGCGTGGCCGCCCTCGACAAGCAGACCGGCCAGACCGTCTGGACCAGCTCCGGCTTCAGCGCCGCGCCGGAGTACAGCTCGTGCCTGCTGGTCGAGTTCGAGGGGAAGCCGCTGATCGTGACGGGCACGCGCTCGGGCCTGGTCGGCGTCGACGCCGCCGGCGGCAAGCTCCTCTGGTCGAACGACTGGTCGGCCAACAACGTCGCCAACTGCCCCACCCCGGCCTACTCCGACGGCTACGTCTTTTGGGCGAACGGCTATGGCAAGGGGGGCATCTCGATGAAGCTCAAGCTCGACGGGGACGCCGTATCCGCCGACGTCGCCTGGACCACCAAGGAGATGGTCTGCCACCACGGCGGCTACATCATCCACGAGGGCCATATCTACGGCAACCACAACAACGGCTGGTCGTGCCTCGACCTCAAGACCGGCAAGGTGCTGTGGAACGCGCGGGGGGTCGGCAAGGGCTCGCTCTGTTTTGCCGACGGGATGCTCTACTTGTTCGGCGAGGCTGGCGGCCGGGCCGCGCTGGCCACCTGCTCGCCCGAGGGCCTCGATCTGAAAGGCAACCTGAAAGTCGAGGGGACGGGTCCGAGCTGGGCCCATCCCGTGGTGATTGGCGGGCGGCTCTACCTCCGCTACGACACGCACCTGTACTGCTTCGACGTCGCCGCGCCGAAGTGACCCCGCCCACGGCCCGGCAAAAGTGTCCGGCATGGCGAATCGGCCAAA
>Ga0153916_10004732_pt1 | contig 10309 bp, 14 predicted proteins | sample Opewatmetagenome_FD_109642 | JGI IMG/M metagenome (GOLD analysis project Ga0153916, IMG submission 109642) | Freshwater wetland microbial communities from Ohio, USA - Open water 3 Core 3 Depth 4 metaG | ecosystem: Environmental > Aquatic > Freshwater > Wetlands | place: USA: Ohio, Lake Erie...
ATCAAGCTCAACCAGGGAGATATAAAGCGCACGCACGAGATGATGAACTATGTGTGGTTCAAGCCGAGGGAGTGGCAGCACGAGCTAAAGCACATGCTCGAGTCCGGGGTGAAGCTAGAACTGGAGGCTTTGTCCTCCAAAAGCATAAGGTTCATTTCAGAGACTTATCTGCCTGACAAGATAGCGAAGAAGGATTTTTTGCCTTAACCATCCAAAGCCTTGATTTTCTGGTACACGTTTCCAATTCCCTTGCAGAGCTTGGAATTCATGTCAACAATCGAGGCGAACTTGGTTATTTTCACGAAAAGCCTGAGTATTAGCCAGCTGGCTGAAAAAAACGGCACCATGTATAAAATGAACAATCCGTTAACGCAGATAACAGGACCGGCAGCCTTGGGGATTTCCGGGCTGCAGAAAATCTTCAGAACCTCATCCTTTAGGGGAGGCACCAGATAGATTATTACCAGAAAAACCGCAATCATAACAATTGCAATCACATCAACTATCTTCTGCTTTGACATACCACACTCTTGTATTAAATTGTGTTCCTTTATTTAAAAAGTCCCATGGGTGGGATTTACCCCACTTTTCTGGTTTATCATATCCTGCATCATATCCCCATATTTCCTGTGCTCTGTCTCGGAATCAGGCGCGAACTCCCTCAGTATGTCAAAACACTGCTTCCAGATTCCTTCAGCCTCCTGCTCATTCGCTGCCGCTCTCTCCACTTCTATGAATTTGCCGAGGCCCTCCACACTATCCAGGCACACAAGAAAGTCCCTGTAAAGGTAGGTCTCCCTCACCTTGTTTATGGTAAAGGCCTCCCTGAAGCCGAGTTTCTCGAGGAACTCCCTGATTTTCACAGGGTCTGTCACCTCATGCTTCAGCTCCAGCGCCCCGCCGCTCCTGCGAATCTCCTTGAATTCCAGGACCTTCCTGTCCCCTGATTCCCTTATCCTGGAAACAAGCCCTCCCTCTATAACCTTGTTCTCAGAATCCAGGAAGTTCGGGTGGCCGAAAATCGTGTCCGACTGGTGGGTTGAGCCAAGGAACCTTGCCTTCTCCCCCAGGCTCTCCCTTATCCCCCTGAAAGTTTCCACACGCGCACGGACTTCCACTTCTATCATATTGTTAGGGTTGTTCAATAGCATAAAAGCTTTTCAAAATAAAGATTTTTTGGAAAATCAAGATTATGGTTTTAATTAGGATATTTTTTAGGTTTCTTTGGTTGTTTCTCTTTAGGTTGAGTTTCAGATTCTGAGATATATGGTGGACGTTCACCATAAAAAGGGTCAACTTTATATCGGGTTCCAACAGGAAGGTCAGGCAAAAGCCCAATCAGCTTTGCGAGCCTTGTTTCCTTATCTTCTGCGCCAGACCTGAATCTGGTTTTCTTCATATAATTACTCTATAAACAAATAAATATAAAAATTGATATTACCAGAAGTGATCACCATGACCATAGAAGACCAAATCAAGACCATAGAAGAAGAGCTTGCCCGCACCCAGTACAACAAGCACACTCAGTTCCACATAGGCCAGCTAAAAGCGAAGCTCGCGCGCCTGCGCGCAGAGCAGGAGGAGCGCTCGAAAAAGAGGGCAGGAGCTGGATATTCTGTCAAGAAGAGCGGGGACGCTACAGTCCTGCTTGTTGGCTTTCCATCAGTGGGGAAATCCACACTCATAAACAGGATAACAAAGGTGGATTCCAAGGTCGGGGCTTATGATTTCACCACACTGAATGTGGTGCCTGGAGTGATGGAGTATAACGGGGCGAAAATCCAGGTACTTGATATGCCGGGAATAATAGAGGGGGCAAGCTCAGGAAAAGGTTTGGGAAAGCAGATATTTTCTGTTGTAAGGAACGCGGATTTGGTTGTGATAATGGTTGATGTGCAAAATCCAAAGCAGGCGGAGATTATAAAGAAAGAACTTTTTGCTTCCGGATTCAGGCTTAACCAGAAACCTCCAGATGTGAAGGTTGTGAGGAAGAACAAGGGAGGGATAGAGGTCAGCTCAACTGTGAAGCTTACCAAAATCTCCAGGGAGGAGATACGCTCCGTGCTTGGGGAGTTCGGGGTCCACAATGCTGATGTGCTCATACGCGAGAACATAAACGCAGAGCAGCTCATAGATTCCATGATGAAGAACAGGGTTTATCTGCCTGCTGTTTTTGCCGTGAATAAGATAGACACAGTTTCTGAGCAGGAGCTGAATTTCCCGAAAGAGTTTGTTTTGATATCAGCAGAGAAGTCTCTCGGAACGGAGCAGCTCAAGAAGGCCATATGGGAGAGGCTCTCCCTCACCCGGATATACCTCAAGAAGATAGGGAAGGACCCGGACATGAGAGAACCCATGATTATAAAAGGGATACCAACTGTTATGGATGTGTGCGAGAAAATCCACAGGGAATTCGCGAAGAACTTCAGGTTCGCGCGAGTGTGGGGCAGGACAGCAAAATTCCCCGGCCAGAAAGTGGGAGGGGAGCACAGGCTGGCGGACAGGGATATTGTTGAGCTGCATGTGTGAATTTAAAACTTTGCGGCAAAATAAATCTGGTGATCTGATGGGAGAATTGCTTGTGAAGAAAATAGGCAAAGATTATCAGGTTCTGTTTCCGGAAAGATTGGAAAAACCGGGGTGGGCAGAGACCGAGGAAGGCTGCGCATCTATTATAGCCGATTACTTGCTGAAGCATTCTGGGACGAACTTAAGGTTCGAGGGCGTTTACGAACCTGATGAGAGGAAGATAAAGGAGATGGCAGTTGAGCAATTCCATAAATCCCAGAACAAGCAGATTGAAAGGCATGTCAAGGCTGTTCTCCGGGGATAATATAAATCCCCCTTCCAATTCTTTTCTGGTGATAATATGTCCGGCCCTGCGGAAAGCAAGATAGAGATAAAGGGAGTGAAAGTTTACCTGCACAAGAAGGATCCACTAACCAGGAGCCGAATCCTCCACATAGACATAGAGAGCCCCGTGCTCAATCGCATAATCAAGGACGGGGAATCCACTTACTGCGCGGGGAAGCCAGGAGGGGTTTTCATAGGTCTGCGCTCCGAGATGATAAAGAGGGCTGAAGAGATTGTGGGAAAGAAGGCGGCGAAGCCGCCTTCAAGCAAACTGTGAGAAGTAGCGGCAAATTCATTTCGGAAGCTTTTTGTACTCATTCACGAGATTGTTTATCATCTCTTTCGCCTTTTTGCGGTTTCCTGCCTTGCTGTAAATATCCGCCACGGTAGCGTAAAAGCGGTATCCTGCCACTTCACATTCCAGAATTTTTCCGGCTATCTCTTCGGACTTTATGTAATCCTTTCTGGCTATGCAGGATTTTGCCTCTTCTATAAGCTTTACAGCCCTTTGGAGATTCTCGTAATTTATCTGTTCCATAAGCAGGATATTTCCCGCAAAGAAATAAATCCCTGAGTTGGAAGCAGGTGAAACCTGCTTCTTTCCATGTTCATTCGTTGAAGAGCCCTTTGCCAAACATTTTTTGTGCTTTGTGGATTTCTTGCCTTATTGCACAGCTTGTCATTTCATACCCCAAAGTTTCAATATAATCCGCCATTTTCTTGGCCTCTTCAAACTTTCCATTGTTTATATCCGAACGTGCCTCTGCAAGAATCCCTTCCAACGTCTTGTCTAACTTTTTGTTGATGTATGGGGTTTTCATATCCATAAATTGGCGCTAATAAATAAATCCCTATTCGTTGAAGAGCCCTTTCCTCTTTATTGCCATCGGGGAGCCGCCTGCATGCCAGCTGAACCTGGGGCGGATCTGTATCGTGTAAATCCTTTCTGAGTTGTCATCCAGGATGAGGGCGACGCCCTTCTTTTTAGGGAGCGTGTTCATGTATTCCTCTATATCCTTCATTGCATAAGTCTGCATTATCCCCCGCAGGGCGTGCATGTCCGCCTCTGAGGTGAGGTGGTGGGATATCACTATATCTGACTGGGCGAGGGCATCGCTGTGGAGCTTGTTCGGGATTTGCGTGATCAGGAGCAGGGAGATTCCGGGCTCCCTTCCCTCTTTTATGAGGGTAAGGAGCGGCTCGGAAGCGGCTGTCTGGCCTTCATTAGGGATGAACTGGTGCGCCTCATCTATCATTATCCATGCCATGGGAGAGGACTTGTGCCTCTCTCCTGTTATGGTCTCTATCTCCTCAGCCTTGCGCGCCATCAGCCTGGACTGGAAGATTTTCCTGGAGAGCAGCCCTATTACCATGCTCCTTACAGACCAGCCGGATGAGGAGCGGACATAGTGTGAGATGTCTATAACAGAGATTTTCCCGCCCTCGAAGAAAGTGTCTATGTGGGTGCCTTCCTTCTCAAATACCCCCCACTCCTCCGCTACATTGAACATTCCGGAAAGCGCATCCCTAACCTTCTGCTCTGTTTTCTGGTCAGACTCAACCTCCTTTATTATATCTAGGATTTCATATGATTCGCCATGCTTCTCCCGCACCCTCTTTATAGCTCTGTCTATGGCTATGCCGTGCGGCTCTATGGGGGAGAATCCGAAGGTGAGCATCCAGTCCTGCGCTGTTATGTCCCCGCAGGGCAGGGTGAAGGTGGAGTCAAAATCCACTCCTGACTTCTCATAATCTTTCACGTAGCCCTTAGGTATGAAGAATCTCATGTTCTCCATTGGCTGAGGCCTCAGCCCCCATTCCTTGAGGCTGTCCTCCTCCTTGTCATTCGGCCTCTTCATGGACCAGTAAATCCCCATGGTGTCAATCATTATTATCGAGAGATTCTGCTTGATTTCCTCTGGGAGCATCATCATCTCCTCCGCAATCACACCAGCTGTGTAGCTCTTCCCGGAGCCCCTCTTTCCACACACAAGAACTATATGGGGCCTGACCACATCCATATGCACAGGGTTTGTGAGGTGAGCATCCTCACCCTCTCCCACAATATGCCTTCCTATAAAAACAGCCCCCTTGTCCCCGAACTCCTTCAGGTCAGCCCTGTCCCTTCCTATTATGATTTTCTCGAGCACATCATCCCCAATTATATTTGTTCGGGCTGGTTAATATTCCAAAAGCTGGAGGAACAGAGTTAGAAGGTGTGATTTGCGTTTGAAGGTGCTGAAAGCGAGAAGGTGTCTCTTGACACCTTCAATCTCAAAACACATTCTTTCTAGCAACACACCTTCATTCAAGATAGACAAAACTAAAAGAAAGAATAATTACCTCTTCTTTTGCACAGAGTCATTGGCCAATTGGAATTAATCGAGGTTGGCATAGCCAACCTCTTTTGCGAATCGGATTTTAACCTTTCTTGGACGCCATGTTGTAGACTGCCTTCAGGGCAATCACGAGCGCTGCCGGTGCAACGAATGCTGCTATGTTAAGGACCATATATCCGAGGTAGGATCCTATTAAAGGTATCTGGTTAAGGTTTGCAGCACCCACCGCAACCAATGCGATTACTGCTATCAGGAAATTGGTCATCTCCTTGTCCTTGATGTTCAGGAATCCAACTATAAGGCCAAGTATCACCAGCACAACCATTATGTATCCTGCTGATGTTACATCCATGGCCTGATAGGCGAGCCCTGATATGATAGCGATAACCACGCCCAAGATGAAAACCCATTCTCCTAGTCTTTCAAAATCCATAAGAGTTTCACCTTATTCCTAGAAAGACGACTTTTTGAAAGAGGTCAAGGTCGTCCGTCGGAGGTTCCGAAAGACGACTTGTTTAAATTGTTCAAGGTCGTCACTTCTGTTTTATATAATTGGAGAGGCAGGAATATAAAAGAATATTCGTCAATAGACTGATTTGAGAATGAAGTTGGAACCGGGCGGCTATTCAGCTTCTTTCGCTTTCTTGGCTTTTTTCTTTTCAGGCTTTTCCTTCTCTTCACGCTCTTCCGCAGGTTCAGCTCTATGAGAAGGTTTTGGAAGGTCCAGCTTGCTGAATATGGAGGCCTCCTCATAAGCCTTTATAACCTCCTCATCCGTGGCGTCATCCTTCAGCTTCAGGCTCTCTTTCAGCGGCTCAAGATGGAGGATGTTACACTTCCTTCTCTTCACCTGCGTGACTGACCTGGGGCCTGTCACGAGAACGAAATTAGCATCAAGCTTCTTTACAACCACACAATACTTTCCAGCTTCCCTTCCTGCAATCTTCATGCACAGCCTTCCAACATCGAACATATCATAGCACCTTGTTTTTCTTCGAAGGTGAAACATTAATACATTTGGGTTTCACTTTCAATCCAATCAGATAGTGAAATATAGTCAGAACTCCTTAAATATCTGATCCAGCCGCTCACCTGAGCCTGGACTTTATCTTCTGCCTTGCGCAGCCTGGGCAAAGGTTTCCTCCGTAAGGCCTTTCAGGTCTTTTCTGCCTTCTTGTGAAGGAGCTCAGGGCTATCCTTCTTTCCCTTGGAACCCCGTGAAGCGGTTTCTTGCAGTTCGCGCAGACCGCCTGCGAAGGCCTTCTCTTGAAGTAATGTATTATCGAGGCTCCTCCCGGCAGCTTTATCTTCATCTTCCTGAGGGACCTTACCCTCAATCCTGGTCTTGGCATAATATCACTGCTTTTCTTCCTTCTGACTTATTCTTGGAATCATGGTATTTAAGTTTTCTGGAGTATTGTGCCGCGGGTTTTATAAAGATTTTGCGATTGAAGGCGGAACAGCTGGAAGGAAGGAGTCAAGAGACGCCTTCAAATTCACATCGACTTCCAGCCAACATCCGCCTTCGGTATTTTTCGCGAATTGCCTTTGTTCTCTAGTTAGCTTTTTATTTACCAAAAAGAAGATTATGGAGAGAAGGCGGAATAGAAAGAACCTGAGAATTCCGCCTTCAAACGAATTTATAATGGTGAGCGGTATGCAGTGCCCGGTATGCGGAACCAGGATAGAGAAGGAATGGGGATTCTGTCCCAGGTGCGGGAGTCGCATATCCGGAGACTTTTTTGATGAGATATTCTCCCGCATGCGCAAGGAGCTGGCTGAGATGAACAAGCTGCTCGAGAAGGACATAGAGGCGTTTGACCTCTCTCCCTGGTTCAAGGACATGGGTATGGACAGGAAGGCCAATCCAAAGAGGTCAGGCTTCACGATAAAGATAGTGCAGACAGGGAGCAAGCAGCCTGACATCTCTGTGAGAACATTCGGGGACGTGGACAAGAGCAAGCTGAAGAAGGAGATTAATGAGCTCGGGGGATGGAACAGCTTGAAAGAAGGCGGAACAGAAGAAGGAAGGCGTCCGCTGACGCCTTCTGTCAAGAGCGCCGCCTTCAGTCGCGAATCGAAAGAATCATCGCAACCTGCAAAGCGGAGTTTTTTCAGGCCAGGGAAGCCTGAAAAACCCGAGGAGAAGCTTGTGATAAAAGGCCCCATGAAGACAGAAGAGCCAAAGACCTCTGTGGCAAGGTCAGCATCCAAGGTTGTGGTCAGCATACATCTGCCGGGAGTGGAATCCGAGAAAGATATAGAGGTCTCAGAGTTAGAGAATTCCGTAGAGGTGAAGGCGCTGGCGAAGGACAAGGCTTACTTCAAGATCCTCACAAAGCCCAGCCAGTTCCGTCTCTCAAGCAAGAGCTTCGAGAAGGGAATACTCCACATGGAGTTTTCTTGAACTGTTTCTGGACGTGATTCGATTGAAGTTGCATTTGAGTTAGAAGGCGACTCTTGTCGCCTTCATTCTAGAATTGCAACTTCCTTCTAACTAGACAGCCTTCATGCACACATTGCACTCCTGCAGGCTGGGGTTAAGCTCTTTATGGAGCTCGCACATTATCCCCTTTGACCTGAGGTACTTGCATATCCTGCAGAACTCTAGGGTTATATCAAAGGTGGCGAGCTCGCCTGATGCGACTTTTTTTGCAATATCATCAACCATCTCAATCAGCTTGGGATTGTGCTTGAACACACGGGTTTTGTGCCCGCGTATCTCCCTCTTGTACTGTGAGATTGCCGGCTGGCTTGTGCCCATCCTCCTGGCTGCCTGTTCTTGGGAGAGCCCGTAGGTTTTCGTGAGCTTCACGGCTACCATTGCCCTTACGGATGGAAGGATCTCCTGGACTATTATCTCGCAAACGGGTTTCATAATTATCCTGCTTATTATATAACACTGTTATTTTTATGCTTTTCGCTTGTATTTAATACATCTTTACCAATTATTCATATGCCCACAAGGATTTCCCTGCCAAGCGGACTCTCTCGGAAAGAGATGGAAGCCCTGCTTAACACACTCCCTGTTGACATAACCTTTGTGGATTCGAAAGACACAGTCAGATACTTCAACAAGGAAGGTAGCAGGATTTTCGCGAGGACACCTGCTGTGATAGGAAGGAAGGTCCAGCAGTGCCATCCTCCAAAAAGCATAGGCAAGGTAAACAAGATCCTTTCCGGCTTCAAATCCGGAAAGAGCAATGTTGCTAATTTCTGGATTAACATGAAGGGGCGGATTATATATATACGCTATTTTGCAGTGCGGGATGGAGCAGGCCGCTATCTTGGATGCCTGGAAGCGACCCAGGATATAACAGACATCAAAAGGATAGAAGGCGAGAAAAGATTATGAGAGAGAAGGCGGACAGAAGACAGAAGGTGGCAAAGCCACCTTCAAACACGATTCCGCCTTCAATCGAGCTGTGAAACCCCGGCATATAGTTATCCTGTGATATACTATTCCTCCTGCAGTCGTTGGAAAGCGAATTTTTAAGATTGTAAAAAGCGTTATTCTAGTTTTTTAAGACCTAAAAATACTTTTGGAACAATTTTAAATATTTTATAACCTTATTTTAAGCTAAAAACAATTATTGAGAAGGTCCCTGGAGCACCCAGAAACTGTTTCACTGTGCAAATATATACCGCTTGAAAGAAGTATATTAAAATGCTTCAACCCCAGGTGGGTTACTCTACCTCGGGGGAAGAATGCTTTAAAATAGGAGGGATAATAGATGAAAGTCAAAAAGATATTAGCCGGAGGTTTGGCAGCCGCGGCAGCAGGAGCAACAATCGCTTTTGGTGCCTTGGCGCAAAGCGCAAACCTCGGGGCTTACGTACAAGTTGCGGACAGCAGCCTCTCCTCACCCATAATAGTGGTGGGAACACAAACAGCGAGCATAGCGACAGAATACCCGAACGACATCCTCGGAGCAGCTGACATAGCAGCAGCGGTTTCAGGATATGCAACAACCCCAGTGACAATAGGCGGCGGAACAGTCGTTTCTGTGGCAGACGGAGTTGACTTGGCAACAGCCAATACAAAACTCTACTATGGAGATGCACTGACAAAGTCAGGAGCAAGGTCAACCCTTACAAACACGAACCTTCCAACTCTGCTTGCAAAGGGAACATTCTATGACGGAGCAGGAACCTCGTACTCCTACAACCAGTACGTCAACTTCGGAGCAGGAACAGTATCCTTCGGAACAAGCGGAGGAGACCTTACAGACCCGAAGCTTTACCTGGACACAGGAACAAGCACAGCAACACCGCTTTTCAACATGTCAGTCGTTTTCAACAAGGTGCTTAACGTATCCAACACTGACATCAGGGGACAGACAATAGAGCTTTTCGGAAAGACCTACACAATAGGAAGCACAAGCCAGTATGACACAGGCGGTCACAAGCTGGTCCTTTTCGGAGGCGGCGGTAACACACAGACAATATCAGAAGGCGCAGAAGCTGACATGTCAGTGTCAGGGGTGTCCCACAAGGTGAAGATAATCGGTGTTTCAAGCACAACAGTTGGTGTCATATCAATAGACGGCACATCAAAGGAAGTGACAGAAGGGAACACCTACACAATAGGCGGCGTGGATGTGTACATAGACTCCATCTACTTCTTTGGCAAGGAGACACAGCTCAGCCAGGTAAAGCTCAGCCTTGGATCATCCAAGCTGACGCTTGAGCACGGCGCTGCAGTGAAGACAGGACAGACAGAGGATACAATAGACGGAACCCTTGTGACACTCACAGGAACAGACAGCCAGGGAATATCAAAGCTAGACATCTCCATGACAGCCAAGGATTCAAGCCATGACTCTGCAACAGAGGGATCTTCATTCACAGACCCTGTGTTCGGCGCACTTAAGGTGGCTTTCGGCGGACTGGCCAAGGGATCAACAGACACACTAACACTAGACAACTCAGGAACAACAGGAGCAAACTTGAAGTTCACAGACTACAGGGGTAACGAAAAGTCAATAATCTGGGCCTACACAGGAACAACAAGCTTCGTTCCGCAGCTCAACGACACCTCAACAAGGGCATACCACGTGATCGAGGGCGAGACAGTAACCAAGAACGATTACGTGTTTATTGCACCTTCGCAGGAG